>WBZM01004463.1_pt1 | contig 10147 bp, 7 predicted proteins | sample 5204271 | NCBI WGS metagenome assembly WBZM01 (sample SAMN12344346, study PRJNA552823) | activated sludge metagenome | biome: Activated sludge suspended growth; feature: Nitrification reactor; material: Wastewater; isolation source: activated sludge from nitrification reactor of wastewater treatment... | reverse complement strand
AATCTCATCCGCCTCGATCCCATCAAGCGCAAGGGCGGACTCAAGGTGCGCCGACTCATCGCGGCAACCTCCGACTCCTACCGCGCCGAATTGCTCGGTCTTGTATAGGATTCATGCGATTGCACTGGGCTGATCGATCCGGACAAGCTCAAGCCCTGGGATTTCGGTACCGGCCCCGCGGTGCGCGACTGGCTGACGGCGCGCGCCGCCAGCGCCTAGCCGGCTTGCGTGCTCACTCGGGAAGGCGACGGACGATGACAGTCTCGGTCTCGCGCACGGCCTCGCCCTCGATGACGTAACCGCCGGCCGGCCGTCGTCCGTTCATCGCCTTGCGCGCTTCACGCGTCTTCCACCACAGCCAGCCGCCGAGCGCCGCGCCGCCGGCGACAACCAGCGCGACCAGGACCAGCGAGAACATGAACGCGAGGAGGGTGGCGGCGACCGCCGCGACGAAACCGGCAACGCGGCCGACCGGTCCGGGCGGCTGTCCGGCGAATCCGAAGTGGCGCTGTCGGGATCGCTGCTGCTGGTCGTTCATGGTGGCTGCTCCGAGGTATTGGATGGGATGGATGCGAGTCTAGCGAAGAACTGGCGTTCGCCGGTGGTCCAAATGTCATCTTTTTGTAACAGCAAGTCTTGCCAAGCGCGGGTGGCAGGCTCACCATAACGCAATCAGCAAGGCGGTCCGTTACGCCGCCGGTGCCGCAGGAACTATCGATCAAGGAGAACATGATGACCCACCCGCTCGCCGGCCAGCCGGCTCCCGCCAGCAGTCTCACCGACATCGCGGCGCTGCTCGCCGCCTACGGCAACCCGCCCGACCCCGCCGACCCGGCGCAACGCGTCGCCTTCGGCACCAGCGGCCATCGCGGCAGCGCGTTCGCGGGCAGCTTCAACGAGGCGCACATCCTTGCCATCGCCCAGGCGGTGGCGGAATACCGCGGCCAGGCCGGCATCGCCGGGCCGCTCTTCCTCGGGATGGATACCCATGCGCTTTCCGCGCCGGCGCAGCGCACGACCCTCGAGGTGCTGGCCGCCAACGGCGTGGTCGTGCGCTTCCAGGCGGGCGACGGCTTCACGCCGACGCCGGTGATCTCGCATGCCATCCTGACCCATAACGCCGGGCGGACAGCTGAGCTGGCCGACGGCATCGTCATCACCCCGTCGCACAACCCGCCGCCGGATGGCGGCATCAAGTACAACCCGCCGCATGGCGGTCCGGCCGACACCGACGTCACGGGCTGGATCGAGCGCCGCGCCAACGAACTGCTTGCCGACGGCAACCGCGAGGTGAGCCGGCTCCCCAACGAAGCCGCGCTGGCAGCGCCGACGACGAGTGCGGTCGACCTGATGGCCGGCTACATTGCCGACCTCGACCAGGTTATTGACATGGAGGCGATCCGCCGCGCCGGCCTGCGCATCGGCGTCGACCCCATGGGCGGCGCCGCGGTCGCCTTCTGGCAGCCGATCGCCGAGCACTACGGCCTCGACCTGACCGTCGTCAACCCGGCGGTCGATCCGGCCTTCGCCTTCATGACGCTCGACCACGACGGCAAGATCCGCATGGACTGCTCGAGTCCGCATGCCATGGCCAGCCTGGTGGCGCTCAAGGACCGCTTCGACATCGCCTGGGGCAACGACGCCGACGTCGACCGCCACGGCATCGTCACCCCGTCGCTCGGGCTGATGAATCCCAACCACTACCTCGCCGTCGCCATCCATTACCTGCTTGCGCATCGTCCGCAATGGCCGGCGACCGCCGCCGTCGGCAAGACCCTGGTGTCGAGCGGGCTGATCGACCGCGTCGTCGCCGGGCTCGGCCGCCGCCTGCTCGAAGTGCCGGTCGGCTTCAAATGGTTCTCCGCCGGGCTGCTCGACGGCAGCATCTGCTTCGGCGGCGAGGAAAGCGCCGGCGCCAGCTTCCTGCGCCGCGACGGCAGCGTGTGGACCACCGACAAGGACGGCATCATCCTCGGCCTGCTCGCCGCCGAAATCACCGCCGTCACCGGCAAGGACCCCGGCCGTCACTATCAGGAACTGGCCGCCCGTTACGGCACGCCGTATTACGTGCGCATTGACGCCCCGGCCAGCCCGGCGGAAAAGGCCGCTTTCAAGCAGTTGACCGCGGAACGCGTCACCGCCGCCACCCTGGCCGGCGAACCCATCGTCGGCAAGCTGACGCGCGCCGCCGGCAACGATGCGCCGATCGGCGGCCTCAAGGTGGTCACCGAAAACGGCTGGTTTGCCGCGCGGCCGTCGGGTACCGAGGATATCTACAAGATCTACGCCGAAAGCTTCACGAGCGCGGAACACCTGCAACGGGTCGTGGCCGAGGCGAAGGAGATCGTTTCGGCGGCGCTGGCGGCGTGAGATGCGACAATCCGGGGCGGAATGGTTTGCGAAGAAAGCCGAAAGAACCGTGTCCCCGTTTACCGCAGTTCGCCGCCCAGCACTTCCTTGTAGAGGAAAAGCAGGGCGCTACGCGCCTGGTTCTGCGTCGATGCGGCGACGTTGCCTTCGACCGCCAGATGCGTCAGGAACGCCTCCACCTCGCCGGCCCCCATGTCGGACGGGTGCCGCTTCTCATGGAAAAGGATGAAGCGCCGTATCCACTAGACATACGAATCCTCGGTCCTTAAGCTGTAGTGCTTGAGCCGAATCCTCTCCCGAACGCGATCCAGAAGTCTTGGTGTCTGGGCCATGACGGCTAATGCAGTGGTTTTGGGAGGCCTACTTAATAGTTCGCGGGCGCTCCGCGCCCGCGAACGGCCGGCGAGTTGTGCGAACGAGTGGCCGGGCGCTGCGCGCCCTCGAACCACTCGTTCGAGCGTCACTGCTTCGCCGCTTCGCCCGCTTGGGGATCGGTCGGCAGCAAGCTGCCAACCTCACCCACGCGCGGGTGACGCACAACTCGCCGGCCGTTAGGCTTTGAACCCACAATGTTGCGAACAATCTTTTGGGTCGTAGTGTCTCTGGGTTTAACCTACAACTTGTGGTGGTTTTTTGAGGCAATCAAAATCAAAAGACAGATTCAGCATGAACCCGACAGCACTGGACTCCAGCGTGCGTTCAAGCGAGGTGAAATCGCCAGTAGAACCAGCCTCGGTCTTATTTCAATTTTGTACCTTCTCAATGTCCTCCAGAAACATGGCTATATCTGATTGGTCTGTTTCTGCTGCATCACCAGCAATTACAAGCCGCCGTCCCGCCAGCGCCGACTTTTGTACTTTGGGCTATCAGCCTAACCCGCCAGTTGAGTGGGACCGCCTGCCGACGCGGCCGGCAGGTTCCCTCCGCTTCGCTCCGGCGGCCCGTCACTTTGCACGTTAGGCGACATGATCTTCGCATGAAAGTAGCCAGCCGACTTTTCCTTGCCGTATTGGCTTTGGTGCCGATTTTGGCTCTCGGGTCACTTTCAATTTCAGGCCTTTGTGGTTTGCTGGCTGCAATTTCTTGCGTTGTCGCTGTTTGGGGCGGTAGCCACGCAGTAGAGAAGTATCACCGCCGAGTATTCCCCCTGGAAATGATCTCACTTGGGAGAAAAGGCGATTTACAACTATTGGTTGGTGGCGTTGGTTATTTACTGGCTGTATGTTTTGCTGCATTAGCCGCAATAGCGCACCAATGACAATGTCACCTAACCAGCCAGTCGAGAGGGACGCCGGGCAAGCTCCTGTTCTCCGGTCATGGCACCCCGCGCGGCGCCCCTCACTTCTACGTTAGGCATCCAAATGAAGCTCTGGCGTGGACAAGCTGACAACTTCCAACCCTTCCTCCTGTCGCCCAAGAAAAAGGGGCACATTTGGTTGGCATTTTCCGGTCTTAGCTTCCTCAGTGCAGCAAATTCATACATGTGGCCTCCATCAAGTGCAGCCACTGGGCGTTGGGCATGGATTCACAACATTTTTTTCAGCCAATTTGGCTCCTCTGGTGATCTCATTCTTTACGTAGTAGCGGGAAGCGCATTCCTTCTTGCAGCTTTATCTCAGTACGGAAAAGCATCCGTAATAAGGAGCAAATCTCATTGAGTAAAGCTGCGTTGCCTAACATCCCGCTCCAGCCGACGGCAAAAAGCTACGCTTTTTGCCGTCGGCTGAGCTAGCACGTTAGCGATCATCATGCGATTCCAAGTCACCGCGGAGCACATTAAGAGGCAGAACCGGAAATCAGCGTTCTTCGCACTATTCCTGACTGTGCTATCTGTTGCATGTTTGGGAATGGTATTGGACGCAAAGTCTCTGTCGGACATGATTTTTCCTGTAATTGGTCTCTTGCTATTCGCGCCACCAATACTCAGGACATACAAAATCATCAAAGAAGGGGCTGGGTCTTACCCCGTTCTCGAACTGAACGAAAATGCCGGAAAGATTGCCGTGAGCTACAAAGATGTCGTTGTCACTGTCGACATCTCTCAAATTAAGAACCTGAGGTTGCAGTACAAATCCAAAGCCTTGGCATCAGTGATCGTCACAACAAGTTCTGGCGAAGTAATGCGCTTTGAGGGATATGAAAACCTTGAGGTATTGGCAGCCGCTTTAGAGCGTCTTACTCCTGCTGACAGGATTACAAATGCAAAGCTCTATCATCGCTAACCCACCGCTCGAGAGGGACGCTGCGCCGGCAAGCCGGCTTCGCGCCCCTGAGCTAGCACGTTGGGCGCTATGAAAAGCATACTCACATTACTTGCCATCATCGCGTTGGGTTGCTCGCAAGCACTTGCGCAGTCAAGTAGTCAGCAATCCCACATTGAGGCAAATGTTCCTAGCCCCAGCGAGTTTAAGCCGCTGCTCGAACGTGACTTGCTGGCTTATTTCCGTGCATCCGGCGCTCCATCTGCGACAGCGGTTCAATTCAAACTTCTGCGAGATGGCCCAACTCAATCAGGTGTCGCATATCCCAAGTACTACGCTTGGGTCAGAGCAGTAGCTGGTTCTCAAACTCTCAAAGAGGGGGCTGCACGCATTGCCGCGATTCAGCGCACCCGGTTCGAAATAACCCATTTCATCCCGTCCCAAGAAATCAAGTCTAATCCCAGCGAAGTTGGAAGTACTTTTCCAGCCCCTCTTGTACCAGAGGTACTTTCGTTGGCTGGGGCAAACAAGTGACGGTAGCGCCCAACACTACAATCCACCGGACCGGCAAAAAGCTACGCTTTTTGCCGGTCCGGTGATTTTCAACGTTCGGCCACAACAAGGAATCACCCATGAAACTCACGCGAGAGCAGTTAGACACAACGCACCACTTGCCAAGGAGAGAAACACCATGACCACCCAAGTCAAGAGCTATGCCGCCCACTCGGCGACCGATCCGCTGGGCCCGTTCGACATCAATCGACGCAGTCCCGGGCCAGACGATGTGGCGATCGAGATCCTGTTCTGCGGCATCTGCCACTCGGATCTGCACTACACGCACAACGATTGGGCCGACGCCTTGCCGGCGGTCTACCCGTGCGTGCCGGGCCACGAGATCGTCGGCCAGGTGACGGCGGTCGGCGCCAGGGTGACGAAGCACCAGGTCGGCGACCTGGTGGCGGTCGGTTGCCTGGTCGATTCGGATCATACCTGCCCCAACTGCCAGGCCGGGCTGGAGAACTTCTGCCGGAACCTGACGCTCACCTTCGGTTCGGTGGATAGGCACGGCACCGCGCCGATGACTTTCGGCGGCTATTCCGAGAGCATCGTCGTGGATGAACGCTTCGTGCTGCGCGTGCCGGCGAACCTCGACCCCGCGGGCGCCGCTCCGCTCCTGTGCGCCGGCATCACCACTTACTCGCCCTTGCGTCGTTTCGGGGTCGGCCCGGGCAAGAAGGTCGGCATCGTCGGCCTGGGCGGGTTGGGGCACATGGGCGTGAAACTCGCCCGTGCCTTCGGCGCCCGCGTAGTCGTCTTCACGACCTCGCCGCGCAAGGTGGAGGATGCCATGCGGCTCGGTGCGCATGAGGTCGTCGTCTCCAGCAATGCCGGCGAAATGAGCAAGCACGCCGGGTCATTCGACTTCATCCTCGATACGGTGTCCGCCGAGCACGACATCAATCAGTACCTCTACCTGCTGAGGATCGACGGCAACCTGACGCTCGTCGGCGCGCCGCCCAAGCCGCTGGCGCTGTCGTCATTCGCCCTGATCTTCGGCAACCGCAGCGTGTCCGGATCGAACATCGGCGGCATTGCCCAGACCCAGGAGATGCTCGACTTCTGCGGCGAGCACAACATTACCGCCGACGTCGAGCTCATCCCCGTGCAGAAGATCAACGAGGCGTGGGCAAGGCTGGAGAAGGCCGACGTAAAGTACCGCTTCGTCATCGACATGGCGTCGCTGAAGTCCTGAACCGAAGGCTGACTCGTGAATGGCGGCTGGCGGTCGATCGCGCCCTCAATGGCCTCGTTTGCGGCCATCATGGCACGCTCGGAACGACACTTCGACCTTGAGCTTGTCGATCAGCGCGAAGGGTTCGCCCTTGGCCATCTTGAAATTGAGTTCCCGGGTCGACGGCGAATCGGGCAGCGTTTTCAGCGCCGTTAGGCCCCGTCGACATCACCATACTTGAGCGAAGCGGGCATCAGTATGAACCACCCTGACTCCAATAATGGCTACCTTGGGGAACTCCAGGAATTTCTGGCCTTTTTGAAAAACCTCTGGGGTATGCTTACAGGCATCTCGGTTTTTTTTCCCTTTTCCAACATCCTGATTAACGCCATCCCCTTGCGTGCCTATGGAGCCGATGATGGTGTCTTTGACCAGCTTTCCCCATACTTGATAACTACCATTGCGACGGTTGTGACCCTCTTCGTCGTCCTGGTTACTTTTTCTGAACGTAGTCAATTCCGTAATCCAAGGAAAAGAGCCAGCATGCTTCAAAAGGCCTGGATTTCATTCGGGATAAGCATCATGTCACTCCTCGCATACCTTGTTATACATCAAGCATATCGTGAATATGCGTGGGAGCCATGGGGATGGGGAAGTGGTGACCCCAGGAAACTGATTGCCGAGATTCCGCTGCTTGTCGCCTATGTCATTTTCTTCTCATTGCTTACAAGGGCGTTCATGCTTCTGGGAATGATTGAGTTCTTTGGAAGAACAGATGCTCCTGACAAATCAAGTCAACGGAGCCAGTAGCCCTTCGTATTGGGCGGCCAACCAGAACGAAGGAGACTCATGTGACGGAACACCCCATCGCAGTCTGGCATCGTCTCGTCGAGGAACGAAACCCGCGCGGACTCGACGCGCTGCTTGACGCCAACGCGGTATTTCTTTCGCCGGTTGTGCACACGCCTCAACGCGGCAGGAGACTCGTGGCCATGTACCTCGCCGCGGCATTCCAGGTCTTGTGCAACCCGACATTTCGCTACGTGCGCGAGATTGTCGGAAGCACGGATGCCATGCTCGAGTTCGAGACCGAAATCGAAGGCGTCTCGGTCAATGGCGTGGACATCATCAAGTGGAACGAAGCAGGACAGATCGTCGAATTCAAGGTGATGCTTCGTCCGCTTAAAGCGATCAATCTCATCCATCAGCACATGGCGGCCATGCTTCAGGCCAATCAGTGAGTGCGGGCACCGGTTGCCGCTCGGTCAAGCTGCGAACAGGGCCGAGTGAGTCGGAGCCACTTCGCTTTCTGCACTGTTTTTCCTGTCGACCGTAACAGTCTGGTTTCCAGTTCGATTATTGAGGTTGGACGAATTTTTCCGGAGAATCGGAAGCCTCACACCTCTTTTCTGGGCTGCCTTGCGGCCGGGCCGCGCATCCAGAAACGTGGCAACACAAACCTGGTCCCTGTTTCGGGCGGCCTGCTTTTCGAAGACTCCAACTCCAATACGCCATGCGAAATCTAATCAGGAATTTCCGTTCCTACTGGCTGGAGGACGCCAGTTTCGTCACCTTGCTGATCATGCTCATCGCCGCAGTATTCGTGCTTCCGGTAATCATGGATCTCAGCGGTCACGGAGTGCTGCTGTTCAACATACTGATGCTCAGCGTTTTCTTTTCAGGGATATTCTCGACCCGCAGCGTGGGACTCATCGCCGTCTCCGCAATTCTGTTCAGCATTCACCTGACGCTGCGACTCATTCGTTTCGGAGAGAACCCGTATTCGTTCTTTGTCCTGGAGAATGTCATAGGCATCGCCAACACGCTGGTGTTCATTTATATCAACCTCCAGTTGCTGTTTCGCGACCGGATCGTGAATGCTTACCGGATTGTCGGAGCCGTTAATGTTTACCTCCTGTTGGCGCTCATGGGCGCGCTGACTTTTGAGGTCATTCATGCCGCCACCGGCGTTTCCATCGGCGGCAATGTCGTGCTGAGTGGCACCGACAATGACTATGTTCACTTCATTTACTTCAGCCTGGCTTCACTGACCACCGTCGGCTTCGGAGACATTTATGCCGTGAGTGCTCCGGCCAGGATGCTGGCGACTTTCTTGTCCACACTGGGTGTCCTGTTTCCGGCCATCGTCATCGCCCGCCTGGTTGGACTCGCTTCCAGCGGGAATTGATTCGCATTGGCTGCCCGGTTGGGGCAAAGGGGAAACTGGGTCGGAGGCATTGCGCTTTCTCCACTATTTTCATTGTCGACCGTAACAGTCTGGTTCCAAACGTGATTATTGGGGTTGTCGGGAATCCTCCCGGAAGAACCAATTTTCTCCGGTCGTTTCACTGCTCACAGGCGATCCGCTGCTCGCTTGAACGCGAGTCCACACCGGGCGGGCTCACCCGAGCAGGCGGTCGACGGCTTCGGCGAAGTCGTCGAAGATCGCAGTAGGCTGAATCTCCGGATGGGCGTCGTCGCCCGGCCGGAATTTGCCCGTGCGCACCAGGATGCCGTCGATCCCCACAGCCTGGGCGCCGCCGATATCGTCGGCCAGATCGTCGCCGATCAGCACTGCTTCGCGGGCCGCCACCCCGAGCTCGGCCAGCGCCGCCGCGAAGAAGGCGGGGGCCGGCTTGCCGGTGATCTCGGCAGTGACGCCGGCCGAATATTCGAGCCCGGCGACGAAGGCGCCCATGTCGATCGACATCCCGTCCGGTTCCATGAAATAGCGGTTGCGCGCCATGGCGAGCAGGGGCAAGCCCTGCAACAACAGGCGAAAGGCCTGATTGAGTCCGTCAAAGGTGAAGTGGGGGCCCATGTCGCCCAACACCACGACGTCCGGCTCGGCCGCGCTCGGCCCCATTTCGGCGGCGATGTCGGGATGCACCAGCCACAGTGGCTTGAGGCCGCGCTGGCGAACCAGGGTGCGGGCGGCCAGCGCCGCTGTCTGCAACTCGCCGGCCTGCAGATCGAAACCCATGGCGCGCAGGCGCTGGAACAGCACGTCGCTCGGTGTCCGCGTCGTATTGGTCAGGAACCGTAGCGGCAGGCCGGCAGCGCGGAGGCGGGCAAGCGCCGGGATCGTGCCGGGCAGTGCCTGGTCGCCGGTATGCAGGACGCCGGCGAGATCGATCAGGACAGCGCGTTTGTCAGGCGGACGGGACATGGCATTTTCCTGGGGATGTTCGGCGGTAGGACCGCCGGCGGCACCAATGGTTTTGTCGTCCTCGATCGAGAATCCGCTTTCGTTCCCCGCAATTTACTGCGCATGTCCACCTCGCTTTGGCGGGCGATCGGGGTCGGCGTCATTTCGCTTCCTGCGCTATTCTTCCTGTCGACCGTAACATTCGGCTTTTAATGCGATTATTGACATTGGGTGAACTATTCTGGAATGGTCAGAAGCACCCGGCCGCTTTTCTGCCCTACCTTTACGTAGGGCCGCGCGGCATCCAGGAGCGTCGAACGACAAACGTGTGGTTTGACCCCAATTGTTCCGCACAAACGCTTGAGTAAGTGCCCTTCGGGTCAGACCCCGATTTCCTTTTGCCAGCCGTTGCGGTCGACCGCCGAAATTGGCTCTTCTTCATCCGGGACTGGCGCGGCCAGCCGGGAGTTAGATGGCAAACCGTGGTCTGACCCTGGTTATGCGTGACCCTGGTTATGCGGCCGGCCGAGAGTAAGATCGCCAACCGTGGTCTGACCACGGTTATGTTGCTCCTTGGCCCATTCTTCAATCTCGACAAAGTCGTCGGCGCCAGCCAGGACACCGCACACGGCAATCACCAACAGTTCCACCAGGTCGTGTTCGACCTTTCTCACTTGCCGCGGGTCCCGAATACCG
>WBZM01004462.1_pt1 | contig 10148 bp, 10 predicted proteins | sample 5204271 | NCBI WGS metagenome assembly WBZM01 (sample SAMN12344346, study PRJNA552823) | activated sludge metagenome | biome: Activated sludge suspended growth; feature: Nitrification reactor; material: Wastewater; isolation source: activated sludge from nitrification reactor of wastewater... | reverse complement strand
GCCAATCCCATGTCAGTCCTGTCTCTCGGTGTCGGTCTCGTGGTTCATGTCACTGCGCTGCGAGGACGGCAGCCCGTCGTTCGAACAGTTCCTCGGCGGCCGCCTGGCCGGTCGCGATGACCGACGCCTCGTCGACGCTTCGGATCGTGCGGCCCTCGACCAGTCGCACGCCGTCGACCCACACCGAGTCGACGTCGTCGCCGTTGGCGGTGAACACGAGGTGTGCGGCCACGTTGAAGTTGGCGCCATTGCCGTTGGCCGCGGTGAAGGTCGGGACGAACTTGATGGAGCCGAGGTCGACCATCACGATGTCGGCCCGCTTGCCTGCTTCGAGCGAGCCGGTCACGTCGTCGAGGCCGAGGGCCTTGGCGCCCTCGATGGTGGCCATCGTGAGGACCTCCCACGGGTCGCCGATGGTGGGGTCGAGCGTCGACACCTTCTGCAGCAGCGACGCGAACTTCATCTCCTCGAAGAGGTCGAGGTTGTTGTTCTCCTTCTCGCCGTCGCTGCCGAGGCCGAACGCGATGCCGGCGGCGCGCATGTCTCGCACCCGGGCCGGACCCGATGCCAGCTTCATGTTCGAGCACGGGCAGTGCACGGCCGACGTCCCCGTCTGGGCCATCAGCTCGATCTCACGATCGTCGAGCCAGACGCAGTGCGCGACGACCGTGCGCTCCGACAGGATGCCGCGGTTGAAGAACTCCTCGATCGGCCGCCGGCCGAATCGAGACAACGACTGATGGACCTCCCAGATCGACTCCGAGCTGTGGGTGTGCAGCCCGGTGTCGTACTCCTCGGCGAGCGCCATCGCGTCGCGGAAGCAGGTGGGGGAGCAGTAGAGGAGGTGCTCGAGCCCGACCCACGCACGGACCCGACCGTCTGACGCCGTGCGGTGGCTCTTGAGGAGCGACAGGTTGGAGTCGAGGGTTTCGAAGTAGTCGTAGCCCGGCTCGTCGGCGACGTAGGGCACGAGCGTCGCCCGGATGCCGACGGCGGCAGCGGCCTCGGCCGAGCCTTCCATGAAGCGCCACATGTCCATGACCGAGGTGTTCCCGAACCGCAGGTTCTCGGTGTAGGCGACGAGGCTCGCCGCCTTGGCGATCTCGGGGGTCATCGCCTTGTGGGCGGGATCGACGTAGGCCTCGAGCCAGTCCCACAGTGACATCGACTCGGCGGTTCCCCGAAGCAGCCCGGAGTGCATGTGGCAGTTGTGGAGGCCGGGCAGCACTGCGTGGCCGGTGGCGTCGACGACCTCGGCGCCGGCGGCGAGCGGATGGGCGTCGATCTCGTCGACGGGGCCGACGGCCACGATGGTCGTGCCGTCGAACAGAACGGAACCCGGATCGAACACCTGGCGGGTGCCGGACATCGGGAGAACGGTCGCATTGCGGATCAGGATCGTGGACATCTGAGGCCAATCTCCCGGTTGACCGCCCGATGGTCAAGGCACTCGGGCACCTGTTCACACGCCATTCACGGAGCGGTCGACAACGGCGCGATCGGCTTCGTTACCTTCCCCCGATGGCAACGTTCACCGACCGCTACCCCGTCCGGATCGGCTCGCAATCCGTCGAGCTGCCCGTTGTCCCCTTGCACGCGTCCGCCGCGATCTCGCTGCTGATGACGATCGATCGTGGGGTCTCGTTCATGGCCACGGCCGGCGCCGATCTGGCGCTCGAGCTCGCCGCGCTCGAGCCCGACATCGTGGCCACGAACGCCACGCTCGGCATCCCGGTTGCGATCGAGGTGACCCGGGCACTCGGGCTCGACGACTACCTCGTGCTGCAGAAGACACCCAAGATCCACCTCGGTGACGCCCTCGTGGAGCCGCTGACCTCGATCACGACCGACAGCGCTCAGGTGCTCCGTCTCGACCGGGCGCGGCTGCCGGCCATCGACGGCAAGCGGGTCGTGTTGGTCGACGACGTCATCGCGAGCGGTGGGTCGATCGCTGCGGGGTGCCGGCTGTTGCGCTCCGGCGGCGCGAACGTCGTCGGCATCGGCGCACTCCTGGTCGAGGGGAGCGCGTGGACGGAGGCGCTGGGCGACGACGCTGCGCTCGTCCGCTCGCTCGGATCGATTCCCGGGTTCGAGCCCGACGGCGACGGCTGGGCGGAGGTGTGGGAGTGACCGTGCCGACCACGAACGCCGTCCTGACCAACGATCACCCCGCGTTGCTGTCGCAGTGGCACCCGATCGCCCGGGTCGGTGCCGACGGCGGTGTGGGGTCCGCCGAGGACGGCGTGATCGCTGCCGAGCTGTTCGACCGCCGGTACGTGGTGACCGTGATCGGCGGTGTCGTCACGGTGGCCCCCGACGCGTGCCCACACCGTGGTGTGCGACTGTCGCGCGGCGAGATCGTCGAGGGGTGCCTTCGCTGCCCGTACCACGGGTGGCGGTTCGGCCCGACGGGGGAGTGCGTCGCCATCCCCGCGATCGGCGAATCGCCCGTCCCGTCGAGGGCCGACCTACCGACCGTTCCGAACGAGGTCGCGCTCGGCCTGGTGTGGATCCGCGGCGACCACGGCGCCGACGGTTTCGATCCGATCGACGTTGCGGAGTGGGGTGCGGTCGGCATCGACGCCGCCTGGATGTCCGACGTCGTCGTGGGGTGCTCGGCCGGGCAGTTCATCGACAACTTCCTCGACATCGCCCACTTCCCGGTGGTCCACGCCGGCACGTTCGGTGCGGACGAGGCGACCGAGGTGGGCGACCTCGCCGTCGAGTCCGAACCCGATGACCTCGGGCCCGGGACGCTTCGGCTCCGGCACGCCCACGAGATCGTGAACCGCGAGGACCCCCTCGTCGGCACTGGTGAGCACCCCTTCGTGCAGCCGCGGGTGATGGAGTACACGGTGAAGGTGCCGTTCTCGGCCCGGCTCCGCATCGAGCTGCCGTTGACCGGCGTCGAGAACACGATCGTCGTCGTGGCCTCACCCACCGGGCGCGAGCGGACGACGTTGTTCACGGTGTTGCTCCGCAACGACCTCCGGGGAGACGCCGAGGCCGCCCGCCACGCAGTCGACTACGAGATGGCGGTCCTCGCCGAGGACCTGACCATCCTCGAGCATCTCGCCGACCCCGGTCTCCCACTCGACCTTCCGGCGCAGGTCCACACCCGGGCCGACAAGTTCACGGCCGCGTACCGGAAGGCACTGTCACGTCGACTGGCGGTGTGACCGCGTCCAGCAGCTCCGCCATCATCCGCCGCCACGCCAGGCTGAGACGGTCTGCTTTCGTGTGCAGCTCGACCCGGGGGTCGAGGTGCAGCGACATCTCGTGGTAGCGCTCGAGGATCGACAGGTCCTCGCGGAGGATCTCGTCCTCCTCGACCACGCACCCGGCCATGCGTGCCGCATCACCACCGAAGTCGTTGCGCGAGATCATCTTGTACACCCGCGTGGTCGTCGCCGTCTCCGGCGTGCACACGAAGAGGATCGCCAACGTCGCGCCGGTCACGGGGAAGCCGAGGGTGAGCACGACGGTCGTCGACGCGAGGCCACGTTTGGTCAGCACTTGCGGCTGGATCGCTTCGTGCTCGCCGGTCGCCACCAGCGGATCGTCGCCGTTGCGATACCAGGTGTCGAAGATCGTCTCGACCGCCCAGCCGTCGCGGGCGATGCCCCGGTCGTGGACCTCCGACGCCTCGTCGACCCCGAAGGTGGCCGTGTGCACGAACGGGAAGTGCGCCGCGTCGAGGAAGTTGTCGACCAGCTGCGCCGCCGACACCGGGGTGCGCACCAGCTCGGTCATCGCCGAGTCGTACCCGTCAGCGCCGTACCAGTCGAAGGTCGGCAGGTCGGCGAGGGGTTCCTCGGGCGCGATCCAGATCAGGCCGTAGCGCTCGGCGACACCGAAGGCCGGCACGAGTCGGGCGCGCCCGGGGATGTGGTCGTCGGCGGACAGCGCGGGGATCGCGGTGCACCGGGCATCCCCGTCGAAGCGCCACCCGTGATAGCCGCACTGCAGCTCCGCGCCGTGCTCGCCTGGCACGACGGCGCCGGCAGACATGGGCGCGAGGCGGTGAGGGCAGCGGTCGACGAACGCGCGGACGATCCCGTCGAGACGGACCACGACCCACGGCTCGCCGAGGAGCAGGATGCCGAGCGGTTCGTCCCCGAGTTCGTCGGTCGTGGCCACGACGTGCCAGCAGTGTCGGAGCTCCGGGGTGGTGTTCGTGAGGAGCATGGAGGCATTGTCCCCACTCGACGTCGCCGGTGTGTTTCGTGCGCGTGAAGACCACGATCGTGGCTGTCGGCGGGGCCCGGCGAGTTCTTATGGTTGCCTCATGTCGCTGGTCGTGGAATCCGTGAGTCATCGCAACTGGGAGCCGTGGGTGTTCACCGCCAACGAGCTCGACGACCTGGAGGCCTTCTTCCGGGTGTACGGGTTCGGTGTGCTCCGGGGTCTGTGGACCGAGGAGCAGATGGCCGAGCTCACGACGCAATGCGTCGCGGCGCAGGACGGTGTCATCGATGGCACGCTCGGCGACCGCCACGGCAACACCGTCCTCGTTGATGACGCCAACAACCAGATCCCGTTCGCCAACTACGTGCAGTACCTGACCGAGGTCGCGCCGGTCTCGCGCGACATGATCCTCGACCCGATGGTCGTCGACGTGATGGAGCGATGGCTCGGCCCCGAGCGTTGGCTCCTCGAGCACCAACGCTTCGGTGTCGTGTACCAGGACGCCCGGCCGGGCAAGGAGTCGGCGTACACCCGCATCGGGTGGCACAGCGACTGGCAGTCGGCGCCCCACCGAGACATGTGGCCGTCGGTGGCCTTCACCATCCACATCGACGGGACGAGCCCCGCCAACGGGTTCCTCCGGGTCGTGCCGGGGAGCCACCTGTGGGCGACCCCCGCTCCCTACCGCAATGCCAACGGCGTGCCCGTCCCCGACGGGTCGGCGCCCTGGGGTGGGTACACCGACGAGCCGCCGCCGTTCGAGATGCCGCTCGGCTTCGAGAAGGTGCCCGGTGAGATCGCCACGTACTGCGAGCGAGGCGACGTGCTCTTCCACGACGCGTACCTGTGGCACTCGGCGGCGCGGGCCTCGGCCGAGGGCACCATGCGCCGCCACGTACGCGGTGGGTTCTACGCGACCGACGAGGCGTCCAGCACGTCGGAGGACGACTTCGTGAAGAACGCCGCCCGATAGTCCTCCCCCCGTTGCGTTCAGTCGCGCAAACGCCCGCTCAGCGGGCGTTCCCGCGACCGAAACCCGTGGAGAGGCGGGGCGGAGAGATCTCCATGCATCGAGATGAGTACCGTCTCGCTCATGTCGCACACGCGTTTCGTCGTCGTCGGTGCCGGTGCGATCGGCGGCGTGGTAGGCGCCCGGCTCGTGCAGGGCGGCCACGACGTGCTGCTGGTCGCCCGCGGCGCCCACGGCGAAGCGATCGCCGAACGTGGTCTGACGATCGAGGACCCGGCCGGTTCGGCGACGTTGCGTATCCCGGTCGTCTCCGATGCGAGCGAGGTCGACTACCGCGACGGCGACATCACGCTCCTGTGCGTCAAGACGCAGGACACCGTCGGCGCGCTCGCATCGATCCGTCGTGGTGGAGGTGCCGCCGTTCCGATCGCCTGCCTGCAGAACGGCGTGGCGAACGAGCCGATGGCGCTGCGGGTGTCGCCCTCGGTGTACGGCGTTGCCGTGATGTGTCCCGGCGAGCACCTCACGCCGGGCGTTGTTGCGGCCTACTCTGCACCCAAGACCGGCATCCTCGACCTGGGGCGGTATCCCGCCGGTCCTCCGGACGACGCCGTGGAGACCGTTGCGGCGGCGTTCCGCGACGCCGAGTTCCTGTCCGAGATCGTGCCGGACATCATGCGGGCCAAGTACTCGAAGCTGCTCATGAACCTGGGGAATGCCATCGAGGTGGTGTGCGGCCCGGGCAACGATGGTGGTCTGTTCGAGATGGCTCACCACGAGGGCAAGGAGATCCTGGCGGCCGCCGGCATCGGCTTCGACGACGAGGTCGACCCGAGGCGCGACCAGATGCGGATGCACCGCGCCGCCGGTCGACGGCGAGAGGGCGGTTCGACGTGGCAGAGCGTGCATCGTGGCCTCGGTACCGTCGAGACCGACTACCTGAGCGGCGAGATCGTCCTGACGGCTCGCCGCCTCGGCCTCGACGCGCCCGTCAACCGGGTACTGCAGGAGCTGGCGGCACGTGTGGCCGCGGGCGAGGTGGCGCCGGGGTCGCTCGCTCCCGAGTACGTGATCTCCCGCATGTTGCGGTGAGGTTCGTGGTGCATTCCGATATCGGGAGCAGCGAGGCCTGCAGCACGGTCTCGACCGATTCGAACGACTGATCAACCCCGGCCTCGCCGCCGCCGACCAACGCAGAGGAACGACCATGACCGAGATCGCCGACCGCTACCGCAAGATCGCCGGCACCTTCACCCAGCGGGTGTCCGAGGTCCCCGCCGACGCCTGGGACAACCAGTCGCCGGTGCCGGAGTGGACGACCCGTGACGTCGTCCGCCACCTCGTCGAGTGGGTACCACCCATGATCTCGAGCGGGTCCGACGTCGAGTTCCCCGTCGGCCCCGCCGTCGACGACGACCCGCTCGGCGCGTGGACCAATCTGAGCGACACGCTCCAAGCGGTGCTGGACGACCCGGCGACGGCGGACAAGACGTTCGTGCACGACCGTGCCGGCACGCATCCGCTCGAGCAGGCGATCGCCATGTTCGTGATGAGCGACGTCCTCATGCACACCTGGGACCTCGCCCGGGCCGCGGGCCTCGACGACACCCTCGACGCCGGGGAGGTCGCCGCCGCCTACGAGGGGATGTTGCCCCTCGACGACATGTTGCGGCAGAGCGGTCAGTACGGGCCCCGCGTCGACGTGCCCGACGATGCGCCGCTGCAGGACAAGCTCATGGCCTTCGTCGGCCGCCAGCCCTAACGCGCTTGCGCAGGCGCTCGGCCCCGGGCTCAGTTCGGGGCCGCCGCCGATGACCATGACGGGTCGCGTCCGGCCAGCCCCACGAGCTGATCGAGGAGGGGAGCGCCCGACGACACCGGGAACCGGGGTCCGAACGGCCCGTCGCCGCGGGGTGCGTCGATCGGCGGCGAGAACTGATCGAGCATCGGCAGCAGCGCCCGGATCACCTCCGGCTCGGCGTTGACCGGCTGGCCGGTGGCCCGCCCGAGGTCCCACGCGTGGACGACCAGCTCGTTGAGGCCGACGAGCCCACAGACCTCGCCGGGGAGGACGACGCCGCCGACGCGTGTCATCCCGCTCCACGTCGCTGGTGGCCGCCACGCGTCGGCGAGCTCCGACAGGCCGGCGGCGATGTCGCTGCGCCAGTCGTCGGAGAGCCGGGACCGGTCGCCGGGCGGTGCAGGCTCGCTGTCGGCACCGGCGTCCTTCCGCGCCGCGGCGGAGAACGCGGTGCCCAGGCCCGCGATGTGGTCGAGCAGATCCCCGACGCAGTAGGCGGGGCACGGCGTCGGCGCTCCGAGCAGCTCCTCGGGAACGGCGGCGACCAGGGCTGCCATCCGCAGGCCGGTGGGGGCGAGGTCGATCTGGGTCATGCGGGCTCCTCGGTGCGGCGCGCAGCCGGGTGGCCGCTGTCGGGTACGACGAGGCGGCGGCGCCGAACTCATCGGCGACGTCGTCAGGTGTTGGCCTGGGTATCGCCGTAGGAGCGGCCGCCGCGTAGCCAGTTGATCGCTGTGTGCCGCTCGGCAGCCGCGCTCGCGTGGCCGGCCACGATGTTCGGGTCGGCGTCGGAGATCGACCGGTCGCCGACCGCGAGATCCCCGTCGACGAGCCGGAACTCCCCGTCGGCGAAGTTGCCCAACCACGACGAGCGCCCGAGCTCCGCGAAGTCGAGCGCCCGGGGGTTGACCCGGTGGTCGACGAAGCGCCAGTGCCAGAAGAACTGGTGGGTCTGCGCCGCACGAAGCTCGTCGTCGCTCCGCATCGTGGCTCCGTCGACGAGTCCGGCCGGAACCCCGTTGGGCCACCCGGCGATCGTCGCGAGCTCCTCGGCGGCATCGCTCGGAGCGTCGGACGGGGGCGGGGCCAGACCGAGCGCCCACGCCAGCACAACAGCGCCTTCGAGGCGCCACCAGTCGTCGATCGTCGGTTGGGCGCTCAGCTCGCCGCAGGGCACGTGCGGCGAGGTCTCGTGCGGCTCGAACTCCTCCGCGAAACCTCCGGTCGCGATCCAGTCGAGGAGGCGGGAGCGCTCGTACTCCCGATCGATCGACGGCTCGTCGAGGTACTCGAGCTGAGCCCGGAGGTGCAGGGCGAGGAGCACGAGAAACCGGCGGGCCACCCTCGACGGCGACGGCGGATCGGCCATCCAGTCCGGTGGTGTCGCCTGCGGATGTTGGGCAGTGCCGCCGAGCAGGAGGCGGGCATCGGCGTCGAAGAGGCCCGAGATCCAGAACACGACGCCGTCGAGCCGGTGGGCGAGCGCCTTCGTCAGGCGGCCGGCCGGATCGTCGTCGTGGAGGTACGGGTGGCGCTGCCCGTCGTCGCCCGACAAGGAGATCGCGAATCCGAGCTCCGAGAGCGATTCGATCATCGGCCCCGTGCGGGCGTCGACCCCGTGACGGGCGAGGAACTGCTGCATCCCGGCGAGCTGGGTGTCGAACCCCGGTCGCTGCCAGTGGCTCGGGTCGTTGCGCACGAGCACGCGGCGGACGGCGTTGGGGTCGTCGATCGTGAGGCGGATCTCCCGCCAATCGTCATCGGGACCATCGGCTCGGAGGTCGAGCAGCCCGGGGGTGGACCGCAGCACGTCCAGGACGGCACCGAGATCGGGCTCGGGGCTGTACACCACGGCGGGTGTCGGCTCGAACGCCATCACGGGAGTCGAGGTACCGGACGGTCGCTAGTTTGAGGACATGCCCGATTCGATCCGGCTCGCGGCGGTCAACGTCGGGACACCGAAGGTGCTCGCGGACCACGGCGGCGACCGCGTGTGGAGCGGGATCGGCAAGCGGCCGCTGCCGCCCGACACCACCCTGTTCCTGTCGCTCGTGAACCTCGCCGGTGACGGGCAGGCCGATCTCACGGTGCACGGCGGGATCGACAAGGCCGTGTACGCCTATCCCTCCGAGCACCTGCCGGCGTGGGCGGCCGAACTCGGCGAAGCGCTCGGCGACGCACCGTTCGGTGAGAACCTCAGCACGATCGGCGTCACCGAATCCGACGTCCGAATCGGCGATCGGTGGGAGTGGGGCGAGGCGCTCCTGGAGGTGTGCCAGCCACGGTCGCCGTGCTTCAAGCTCGCGCTGCACCGGCGGCGCGCCGACATCCAGCAGCTCTTCCGTCAGTCGGGTCGCGTGGGGTGGTACCTCCGGGTGCTGCACCCGGGCGCGGTGTCGACCGGATCGGACATCTCGGTGATCGAGCGCGATGCGGCCGGTCTCACCGTTGCCGACGCCCACCGGGCGATGGGGGACCGCCGCTTGGAGGACCGGACGCTGGTCGAGGCGCTGGCAGCGCACGATCGGCTGGCCGACGAATGGCGGCTGCCGCTCGTCGAGCGGCTCGCCCGGCGGTAGACGCTCCCAACCGTTCGACAGCCCGGCCGCCGGAGTGGTGGCCCTCAGTCGCCGGCGGCGAGCGACGTGAGTTCGAAGCGGTCGACGTCGACGAGGCCGCGGTCGGTGATGCGGAGCTGGGGCAACACCGACAGGCCCAGGAAGCTGAGCTGCATGAACGGCGCCTCGATCGTGATCCCGAGGGTGCGACCGGCCTCGACCAGCGTGTCGAGCTCGGCGGCGACCTCGCCGGCGAGACGATCCGACATGAGCCCGCCGATCGGCAGCCGCACCTCGGCGAGCACCTCGCCGTCGAGCACCACGACCTGCCCGCCACCGATCTCCCGGAGCCGGTTGACCGCTGCAGCCATCTCGGCCGGCCCGGACGGACCGCGGTGGCCGATCGCCATGCAGTTGTGGGCGTCGTGGGCGACGGTGGATGCGATGGCGCCGCGCTCGATGCCGAAGCCGCTCACGTAACCGAGGCCGACCCGACCGGTCTCGCGGTGCCGCTCGACGCACGCGATGCGGGCGACGTCGTTGGCAGCGTCGTCGACATCCATCGTGAGGTGCGCCGTGGTGAGCGAACCCCCGACGACCCCGATGACCTTGGCGTCGCCCTCGTGATCAC
>WBZM01003716.1_pt2 | contig 10155 bp, 7 predicted proteins | sample 5204271 | NCBI WGS metagenome assembly WBZM01 (sample SAMN12344346, study PRJNA552823) | activated sludge metagenome | biome: Activated sludge suspended growth; feature: Nitrification reactor; material: Wastewater; isolation source: activated sludge from nitrification reactor of wastewater treatment... | reverse complement strand
ATTGCCAGAGAAATAGCCAATATCGGTAATATTTATTTTAACATGGAAGATTATGATAATTCTTTGACATATTTGGAAAAAGCACAATCAATGCTGGATGATATATCTGACAAACAACTTCCATCGTTAGTGTACACAAATATCGGCAATGTATATATGAACCGAAAAAAAGGCAAAGAGGCATTGCAGTATTATGAAAAAGCATTAGCACTTGCGGAAATAAGTGGACATAAGCATGATATTTCCACAATATTGGGAAATATGGGCTTAACTTATACCTTACTTGAAGATTATCAGATGGCATTCCAATGTCATAAAAAAGCACAATCCATGTCTGAAACCATAGGGGAGGTTGCCGGAATTGCATTTAATATTGCTTGTTTAGGATTTTTGCTGTCAAAACCTATATATCCTGTGTATAACCCTGTACTTGCAGAACAGTACTTAACAAAAGCTATACATTTGTTTGAAGAAATAGGAATAAAAAAAGAGCAGTATGAGTGTCATAAGGATTTAGCTGCTTTATATAAACATATTCATAAATGGGAAAACTATGCTTTTCATTTAGAAAAATACTTCGAGATTAAGTATGATATTCAAAATGAAGATGTAAGAAGAGAATCCGAGCGATTTATTCGCGAGCGTGAATATGTTTTCAAGGAGCGAGAAAGGAATTTACTTCTTGAACGAAATAATGCATTAGAACAGGCAAATATATTTAAAACAAAATTATTGGGAATAGCAGCGCATGACTTAAAAAATCCTTTAGGAAACATTCTTGGTGCAACGGGTATTATTCGTGAAGATAGCAGCAATCAGGATTCTGTTCTTGAATGGCTGGAAGTAATCGAAGAATCAGCTCGAAGAATGAGTGAGTTAATAAAGGATTTACTTGAGTCATCAGCCGCAGCATTGGGGAGTATTGAAATTAAGAAGGATATTTGCAGCGTTGGAGAAATACTTCGTGCTGTTCATAAACAATGTGAGCCATTATTCATGCGTAAAGAACAAATCGTTTCTCTGTCGGTATGTAATGATGACCATGTACAAGGTGATGAAAAAAGATTATTTCAAGTCTTTGAAAATATTTTGAGTAATGCTTCTAAATATTCATATAATCATACATTTATTACAGTACTTTCTGAGCGTATAGATAATACTCTTCGTGTAAGCATTCATGATCAAGGTCAAGGTCTATCTGATGATGATGTAGATAAATTATTCGGTCAATTTCAAAAACTTTCATCATTACCTACGGGAGGAGAACATTCTACGGGGTTGGGCTTACATATTGTAAAGCATATTGTTGAGTTACATAATGGAAAAATATGGGCAGAAAGTAAAGGTAAAGGGAGCGGTACTACGTTTATTGTTGAATTACCTGTCGTATGATAAAGATATCAGTCATTTGTCCATAAAAAAAAGACTGCCCATTACTCTGAGCAGTCTTTGGAATGAAATAATCCGATAAGGTACAATATTAGATTTTTGTTACCACAATATAAGTTGAGCCGATATATCGTTTACCTTTTGCCGCTTTTTTCATCGGTGGAGGATTAATTGGATCTGCATTTTCAGATGGAACTATAGAAATTCTATCTGCACTTACACCTTTTGCAACAAAAAATGCTTTTAATGTTTCGCAGCGTTCACGTGTCAATTTAATATTTGCCTCTTTGCTTTCCATTTCATCGGGATAAGAGGAAATCTGTACTTTGACAGAAGGGTTCATAAGTAAAGCTTCTACAGTTTCGGCAAGAAATTCTTCAGAACCGACACGCAACTTCGATTTATTGAGTTCAAAAGGCGTGACAGGTAAAGGTAAGCGAATACCGGAAATTAAAGGTTTCACCAAAAAGTCACGCGATAATTCGGAGTATTTTGAAGTTCTTGGGGTTGATACTGTTACTTCTTCTTGGAAAAAATCGGGATGTTCGATTTTTACTTTATAGGTTTCACCGGGCTTCAATCCGGTTACAAGATAATAGCCATCTTTGGCATTGCTTCTGCTTGATCCTACGCGCTTATTATTGGAATCATAAAAAGTAATATTCACACTTGCAGGGTTACGATCATTCGCTTTTAATACAGTGCCTGTCACACTTACCACAACGTTAATTTGTGCAAATAAGGAGTGTGAAAAAAACAATGAAGATAAGGTCAACACTAAAGTAAGAATTTTTTTCATGTTTATTTACCGCCTTTCTTTATTGTAGTATTCGTTTGTTTGAGCAAACGAACGCTACCATCGGCACAACCGATAACAATAGTGGAGGCATCGCTGACTAAATCCACGCTCCATACTTCAGTTCCAATGTCCATTTTCATAATATTCTCACCTGTTGAAATATCCCACATTTTCACGGATTTATCCAAGCTACCGCTTACTAATGTTTTGTTGTCGGATGCTATGGATACATCTTGAATCAAATCACTGTGGGCAACGATGGTGCGAACTAATTCACCTGACGGCATGCTCCACACTTTGATGATTCCCTCTTGATCGGCAGAAAAGAGATTTTTGGAATCCATACTAAACAGCACGGTTAATACTGAAGCATTGTGCCCTTCCAGACTCATGATTGGCTCACGAGAATTAGGGTCAGTTGACCATATTTTGATTGTTCTGTCATCACTGCAACTGGCAAGAAATTTTCCGTCATAGCTGTATGCGACATTATTTGTTTGTAAGGAATGTCCGCGTAAAGTTTTCACTTCTACACCATTTTTGACATCCCACAACTTGACAGTTCTGTCAAAACTTGTGCTTGCTAAATATCCACTGGTATCATCTTGGCTGAAATATACCCCGATTACTTCGGCAGTATGACCTTTGAGAACGTTAATCTGTTTACCGGATTCTACGTCCCATATACGAACGGTGCGATCACTGCTTCCGCTCGCAAGCATTTTGTCATTACCTGAGAATGACAGATTGTTTACTTGACCAAGATGCCCTTTGAGGGTACGGAGTTCTTTACCATCAGGCAAGCTCCAAATTTTAATTGTTTCATCAACACTGCATGTTGCAAATCGTGTATCGGCTTCGTTAACGAATACGCCTAACACTTCATCATCATGCTTTCCTACTGTCTCAATGCTGTATGTTCTCTGCTGTGCCAGTGTGGGCATAACAACTAAAAAGAACAAGGGAACAGCGGAGATGAACGCTCGTAATGATTTCACCATAGAGAACCCTTTAATGAGTAAATGTAATTGAATTATACAGTTCGTAATAATTGTTCAATGTCTTTAAGCATTGCATAGATAGCCTTGAATTCTGCACGAGGTATTCTGACCGAATCGTCGTTGTTTGTACCATCGTGGGCAGAACCATGAGTGTCTGTGTTTGCTTGAGTTTCTTCTTGTGTATCGGATGCCGCCGTCATAAAATCAAAAGGGTTTTGAGCAAGAAACTCGTTGATATCCGTTGATTTTAACTGTAGCTTTGCATCAATGACCGATAATCGTTTTTTGCGCAGCATAATCTTGATAACTTTCAATAAATCAAGATCTTTTTGAGTGTAAATCCTATTGCCGGCACTATTCTTTTTGGGACGTAACTCACCAAACTCACGCTCCCAGTATCGCAGAACATGTTGCTGTTCGTCAATGAGTTTTCCGACCTCACTAATGGAAAAATACTTTTTCGTCGGCTCGAACATTTACCACCTAATTATAACTTTGTTGACACACAATGCTTTGCCATAAACGCAAATATAGAAGGATTGCGCAAAAAAAGGAACACTTTGGGCAAAAATTTCTTAATATTTTATTGAAACTCCTAAAAAAGTTGCAACAGATTTTGTCATTTCTAAAAAAGTTCTTAATTTTGCGGACGCTTTTGGCGCGCTTGCCAGCTTAGCTCAGGGGTAGAGCAGCTGATTTGTAATCAGCAGGTCATGGGTTCAAATCCGATAGCTGGCTCGTTCATAAGTCCTTAACTCTCTAAAGTTAAGGACTTTTTTTATGCCTATCTCTTCGATTGTATTTCCTTGTCCTCTGTCGAATTGTTGTGCTGATATAATCACTTTTTACCCTAACCGCCATATAACCCTCTCCGTTTTATCGTAATCAAATCGAAGATTAAAAACGCTCAGTCGCTATAAATGACTATTTTCGCTGCTTATCTTTACTGTTAATCAAAAAACAATGCCATTACAGATTATCACATCCGTTGAGGAAATGCAGAATTATTCCTCAGTTCTGCGTGCAAAAGGAAAAACTATTGGCTTTGTGCCCACTATGGGGTATCTCCATGAAGGACACGCTGCTCTTATCAGACATTCATGCCTTGAAGCGGATATTACCATTGTGTCGGTATTCGTTAATCCTACGCAATTTGGACCCAATGAGGATTTTTCTCGTTATCCTCGTGATTTTGAAAGAGATTGTCATGTTGCGGAAGAGGCAGGTGCTGCTATTATGTATGCTCCCACGGTTGAAGAAATGTACCCAAACGGATATTCATCCATGGTTTTGGCAGGTAAAGAATCCCAAGTATTTGACGGTGTATCTCGTCCCGGGCATTTTAATGGTGTCGTGACCGTTGTTGCTAAACTCTTCAATGCCGTAAAGCCTCATATTGCCGTATTCGGTCAAAAAGATTATCAACAAACTTTAGTCATTAAACGCTTAGTCAAAGATCTTGACTTCGATATTCGTATCATCATTGCACCCACAGAAAGGGAACTCAATGGTTTAGCTCGAAGTTCAAGAAATGTCTATCTTTCGGAACATGATCGTGAAAATGCATCATTGATTTACAAAGCCCTGACAGCAGCCGTTGATGCCAGACAACAAGGAGAAAAAAACGCTCATAGTTTGCAAGCAATCATGCAGAAAATTCTTATGACAATCCCCCATGTTCATATTGAATATGCACAAGCAGTGCATGCCGATACTCTTATGGAAACCCTTGATTTTTCTGATGATAACAGCATTGTCTTTCTTGTGGCAATACGCCTTGGCACCACACGCCTTATTGATAATTTCGTCTGGCATCCATAAAATACGTTTGTTTGCGTCTGTGTGAATGATTCTTGGTTTGTAATTTTACTTTATGCGCTTTTTCTTCTATTGTTTGTGTTTTTTCACAATCACTTCTGCCGTATTTGCTCAAGAAACAACAGTACAAGGAACTATCCTTGATGCGCATACCAACAAAGGTATTCCTTATGCAGTTATAACTATTCAACGACTTCAGAAATCATATTCTGCCAATGAAGAAGGGAAGTTTGTTATCAAAAATCTTCCAAATGGCAGTTATCATCTCGATATCAGAGCTATTGGCTATCGTTCCGACCATATTGATATTACTCTGCCAGTATCTGCTGCTATTGCCATCACATTGAGTCCATTACCAATTGAAGCTCCGGCTGTTGTGGTGACAGACAGGGCATCATCATCGTCAAAATTAACCGAACTCATGGAACATGACCATATTCTCCATGGTAATGAATTACAAAGAGAGCTTGGGCAAACATTAGCGGCTACCTTACGCAATGAAGCCGGGCTTGCTGTGCGTTCTATGGGACCTGCTCCTGCACGACCTGTTATTCGCGGACTAAGCGGTAATCGCGTCCAGATAAATGAAGATGGCGTACCCGCTGCGGATTTATCGGCAACATCTCCCGACCACGCCGTTGCCATAGACCCTGCTATGATGGAGCAAATTGAAATTATCAGAGGACCGAAGACTTTGCTGTACTCTCCGTCAGGGATGGGAGGCGTTGTCAATGCCATACGTGATGACATTCCGCGCATCCTTTTACATGATGCCTTGTTTTCCGTAGCCGGCGGCTATGAATCTGTATTGCAAGGAGGTTCTGCTCTTGCTTCAGCAGAAATTCCCATCGGACCCTTTGCATTCAAAACTATGGGCGGACTTCGTTCAACGCAGAATATATCAGCACCCACAGGTATTTTGTCAAATACCGATATCACAACATCGCATTTGTCATTCGGCGGTGGATATATTGACGAAGATGCGGATGCCGGAGCTTCATTCGCACAGTTTACAACACAATATGGAATACCCGGCGGATTTATAGGTGCTCATCCTAAAGGTGTACGCATCGAAATGCTGAAACGTACTGTGAATACGCGCACAGCTTTTCATATTCACGGTGATTTTGCAGATGATATTCGTGTCAATCTTTCACGTACTTTTTATCATCACACTGAAAAAGAATCGAATGGTGCTGTAGGTGCAGAATTTTTTGTGACGACATATGCCGGAAATTTTGATATTATCCAACATAGTAATCCATTGTTCGACAATGGTACTATCGGTGCATATTTTTCTCTGAAATATTACAGTTATGGCGGATTTGTCTTTACCCCGGCAAATACAGTTCTTGAATATGCGCCATATATTTTTGAAGAATGGCATTGGGGAAAAACAGAATTTCAAACTGCTCTCCGTTTTAATTATCTGTCTATTAGTCCCGATGTGGAGAAAGATACACGTATAGGACGTATCGAAAGAAAAGATTTTGCTTCTTTATCGGCTTCTATTTCTATACTGCATCCTTTATCGGACAATATTGCACTTGGCGGAACATTTACTCGCTCCAATAGACCACCAACTGCCGAAGAATTATTTTCGCTCGGTCCTCATTTAGCCGCTTATTCATTCGAAACAGGAAACCCTGATTTGCCCAATGAACTCGGTTACGGTTCTGAACTATTTATACATTACAAAGATACTTCAACAACGGTGAGTGCTACCGGTTTTTTGATGAATTATTCATCGTTTATTACTCCCCGAAATACAGGTGATACAAATTATGCAACATTTTTACCAATATTTTCTACATCAACATTAGCCGCACGTATATGGGGTGTGGAAACAAAAATTACTCAACGTTTGGGCTATGGACTTTCCACAGAAATAACAGGCAGTTTTACGGTTGGAGATAATATGGATGAGCAAAGACCGCTTCCTATGATTCCGCCTCTCAAAGTATTGGTCGAATTACAATACACAAAAGAAAATTGGAATGCAGGAATACGAGTAGAAACTGCCGCCTCACAATTACGAACCGATACTTTTGAAGAAATAACGAATGGATATACGATTTGTGGGGCATATATACAAACTCGATTTTCAGTGGGGACATTTATCAATGCCGTTACTGTGACAGCCGATAATCTTTTCAACACCATATACAGAAATCATCTTTCAAGAATTAAATCAATTTTTCCGGAACCCGGCACCAATATTCGTCTGCATTGGAGAACATATTTTTAATTTCCTTTGCACGGACATTGGGAGATCTCTCTTTTGTGTCATTCATCAGTGTCGAGCATTATCAGTGAAATGATTCCCTCGCATAAGTTTGGATGTATAGCCAAAGTTTTGTAGATTTGGGTAAAGAAGCGGAGTGTAAAGCACATACAAGAGAGAATATGCATCATTAAAGTCATGCTAAGTACAAATTACTTCTCATTGTAAAATGTGTTTTGTGCAGTGTCCGTCTATAAAGAATATAACGACATTGATAGGCAGAAAAGATATTAAATGAAAAGAAGTTTTGACATACTGTTTTCTTTAATAGCATTGTTGATTTTTGCTATTCCAATAACCATTATTGCTATTCTATTAAAATATAGAGAAAGACATTCTATCCTATTCAAACAAGAAAGAATTGGCAAAGATAAACAACCGTTTCAAATTTTGAAGTTTCAAACTATGGTTAATGAAGTTCCTACAAAGACGGGGGAACTATTAAGACGAACGGGGCTTGACGAATTGCCTCAATTTTTAAATGTTTTTAAAGGAGAAATGAGCATAGTTGGTCCTCGAGCTTTAACAAAGTATGATATTGATAGGCTTTCTTGGAATGATAACTATCATACAATAAGATGGAAACAAAAACCGGGTATTACAGGTTATGCTCAAATTTATGGAGGACAACACAGAAAAACTTCTTGGTTTTGGGATAAATACTATATAAATAATAATAATATTTTTGTTGATTTTGTAATTGTTCTTATTTCATTCTTGATGAATGTTTTTGGAAAGACTAAAATCAGACAAATAATTTTCCGAAAAAAGAACTTAAAGTAGATATGAAAGTTAAAATGATTTTGCCTGCACTTGCAGAAGCTGAAAGTCCATTCTGGAGACCAATAAAATATTCCCTCTTCCCACCTTTGGGACTTGCAACTTTAGCTGCTTACTTGTCGCCTGATGATGAAATTGATTTACAAGACCAACACGTCGAAGAACTTAATCTGAACGATAAACCTGATTTGGTAATAATTCAAGTCTATATTTCAAATGCTAATCGTGCTTATAAAATTGCTGATCACTATAAAAAGCAAGGCGCTTATGTATTACTTGGTGGACTTCATGTAACCTCACTTCCCGATGAAGCTGCCCCACATGCAGATACAATTTTTCTTGGACCAGGAGAGGATACATTTCCTCAGTTTCTAAAAGACTTCTATAATAAATCACCGAAAAAAACTTACAGTTCCAGTATCCGTACTTTGGAAAAAATTCCACCGATTAGGCGAGATTTAATTAAAAGAAACAGATATTTAGTTCCTAATTCTATTGTAGTTACAAGAGGATGTCCGCACCATTGTGATTTTTGTTATAAAGATGCTTTTTTTGAAGGTGGTCGCTCTTTTTATACTCAAAGAGTTGATGATGCCTTAGCTGAAATTGATAGACTTCAAGGTAGCCATTTATACTTTCTTGACGACCACTTATTAGGTAATGTAAAATTTGCTAATGAGCTTTTTGAAGGAATGAAGAAGATGAATAGGGTTTTTCAAGGTGCTGCAACTGTAGATTCTATATTGCGAGGAAATTTAATAGAAAAGGCGGCAGAAGCAGGACTAAGAAGTTTATTTGTTGGCTTTGAAACATTTTCACCGGCTAATCTCAAGCAAAGTAATAAGAAACAAAATTTAGAAAAAGATTATATTAAGGCGGTAAATCGCTTACATTCACTCGGAATAATGATTAATGGAAGTTTTGTTTTTGGGCTTGATGAAGATGATAAGGATGTATTTAAACGGACAGTTGATTGGGCGGTGAAGAATTCAATAACAACTTCTACATACCATATATTAACACCATATCCCGGAACAAGATTATTTAAAGATATGGAACAACAGAGACGTATTTTGACAAAAAATTGGGACTTGTATGACACAAGAAATGTTGTATATCAAACAAAAAATCTTACAGCAGATGAATTAAAACATGGTTATGATTGGGCTTACAAGGAGTTTTATAGTTGGTCAAATATTCTTAAAGCAAGTGTAAATCATGATTCCCATAAACACAAATTGAAACATTTTTTTTATAGCGGTGGATGGAAAAAGTTCGAGCCGATATGGAATTTTATGATTAAGACAAAAAATCTAAATAGTATGCTACCACTTTTAGAAGCAATACTTGCTAAGGTTAAAACCCCTGAAACTTCGACAAAAACTACTCGCGAAATTTTTTCAAGCAAAGAATTTGAATTAGCAAACCAATTAAATGAAACACATATTGACAAAAATTTCGTGAATAGACAAGTATAAATGTACGATATACGTAACGTTCCCTTTAAAGATAAAATCACTGTATAAGTCAGAAGTAGATTTGGGGAATAATAGTATAATAAATCAATATAAAACATGTAGATATTTTTTACATACACTACTATGAAAATATATAAAAAACAATCCATTGCTTTTTTACTTGCCATTGTATGTACATTCGGTTGTAACAATACTGATGAGACGCAGGTAACACCAACTCCCAATATTACATTTTCGAGTTCACCTTTTGATTTGCAAGGAATCAATGCAAAATTTGCCAAAGATATTATTTATGACACAAAGGAAAGAACACAGTTTGATATATGGCTACCAAATTCAAACACACCCACAGGTTTGGTAATCTATGTACACGGTGGTGGCTTTACAAGTGGTGATAAAGATTTTGTCTATTCTGTTCAGTCCGGCGGTGCTTGGGATTTTCCATCTGATATTAGATTTTTACTGAAAAACAATATAGCAGTAGCAACCGTTCGTTATACTCTCTTAAATCCAACAGGAGAAAAAGAGGGCATAAAGAAACCTATGTCCGATGTACGAAGGGCACTGCAATATATCAGATACAGAGCAAGCGATTTTAATATCAAT
>WBZM01004456.1_pt1 | contig 10168 bp, 9 predicted proteins | sample 5204271 | NCBI WGS metagenome assembly WBZM01 (sample SAMN12344346, study PRJNA552823) | activated sludge metagenome | biome: Activated sludge suspended growth; feature: Nitrification reactor; material: Wastewater; isolation source: activated sludge from nitrification reactor of wastewater treatment... | reverse complement strand
CTCGATTTCATGGTGCGCGATGGACATCCCGTGCGCATCATGTACGCCATCCTGCTGGCCGCTGTGACGCCCAGCCTGGCGCTGCCTGCCTGGTTTGCCCTGCGCTCACAAGGGTTTGCGAAGGCCGTCAACGCCCTGGTCGAGCGGCTGTCCCTGCTGACCTCTTTTTATCTGGTCTTTGATGTGGCAGGGCTGGTCCTGGTGCTCGTTCGTAATCTGTCGTAGGCTGCGATGAGTTCAAAATTCCACCGCCGCGATTTCCTGAAACTGGCTGGCGCCCTGCCCATGGGATACGCCGCCTCGCACATGACCCAGTCGCTGGGCTTGCCGCCCCTGCTCCAGGGCGGGCAGAAGAACGTGCTTGTAATTGTCTTCGACGCCTTTTCGGCCTACAACATCCCGTTATATGGGTACGGACGCGAGACCACGCCCAACCTGGCCCGCCTGGCCGAGCATGCCATCGTGTATCACAACCATTTCTCGGCCAGCAATTTCACCGGCCAGCGTTTCAGGTGCTCCAGGACGCCAGGAAGCTCGCCGGCATCCAGCGCGAGCAAATCGACCTTCACCACATCGACCAAATCCATGACCGGCATCTGATCGGCTCGAATGGAACTGAAGTCATCCAGCGCCAGCCGCAAGCCTTTCTCTCTGAGTTCGCGGAGCCGGGCCACGATCGAGGGCGTAAACTCGACCGTCTCCAATATTTCCAACACGACCCGGTCTTTCGGCAACAGCTCGACCAGATCGCTGTTCAGAAACCACTCGTCCGCATTGATGAAACCCTGGGAACCGCCCAACACGTTGGCCAATCCCAATTCGACAAAGGCCCGGACGACCACCTCGGCGGTCGCCATAAAATTGTCTTCGATGATGGCGGCGTTGCCGCCGCCGGCGCTCCTGAACAGCAACTCATAGGCGATGATGCGCTGTTCCCGGTCCAGAATGGGTTGTCTCCCGAGCAGGACAGAGTTATGGGTTCTACTAGAATTTTCAGTCGTCACCGCAGATTTCCTCGACATGGTCCGATCCGCGACGCGGATTGGAGATGATGCCATTGACAGGAAAGAGTCCGGCTATCAAAGGTCAGGCAATCCTGAAAACCGCCGACACGCCATGTCGGAATGGCGGATTAACTAATATGAATCAACGGCATACTGTCTCAGAAAAACCATGTTGCACCATCGGCGATCAGCATACACCAACCGAAGTAAGTATCAATATTATTACACTTATATTATTATAACTCAAATCCCGGAACCTCGGACATCCGTTGAATGTCCGCGTCAATCCTCTGGCGATCCATCGGATATTTTGCCGGGCAAAATCGATTTCTCCAGTGAAAAACCATTTTAATTCAAAAGGTAATTAACCGGCCGGTTTGCCCGGCGCTCAGGTCTGGCGGTATACTCGGCCACCGTGGCCGATGACATTGCAAGGAATGTTCCGACGATTCGCTTCCGCGAGTCCGCTCCAGATCGTTTGATCCAAATCGTCAGACCCTCGCTCCATTCAATTTTGGAGATTTCTGGCTGGCCCCAGCCCTTGAACGGCTGCCGGACAAATACGATGCGGCATTCCTCGGCAGGGGCGCCTACACTTACATGAAGGGCGGATTTCCCGGCGAGAACTTGGCCGGCGTTCACGACGCCCTGCCCTACCTGACCTCCAACGCAAACCGGTTGCTGGGACTGGAACGAAACCCAAATGAGTTTATCGATATGAAGGGACGGCGCGTGGTGGTGCTGGGTGGCAGCGATACCGCGATGGACTGCAATCCGGGTAATCCCAAGGTATTCGCCGGCGGCGATAGGGTGCGGGGCTCCGATCGGGCGGTCACCGCGATTTTCGATGGGCGGGAAGCGGAGGCAGGAATTTTGGACTTTTTGGATGTCTGACGCCACGGAATGAGGAGATCCGCATGACCGCATTGAGGAATGACCGCTTGCTGCGAGCGCTGTTGCGGCAACCGGTCGATGTCACCCCGGTCTGGCTGATGCGCCAAGCCGGCCGCTACCTGCCGGAATACCGCGCCGCTCGCGCCCGCGCCGGCAGTTTCCTGGCGTTGTGCCAGACCCCGGAACTGGCCTGCGAGGTCACTTTGCAGCCGCTGGAGCGGTTTCCGCTCGATGCGGCCATCCTGTTTTCCGACATCCTGACCATCCCCGACGCGATGGGTCTGGGCTTGTCGTTCAGCGAAGGCGAGGGACCGGTTTTCGCCCGGCCGGTGCGTTCGGCGGCCGATATCGCCCGGTTGAGCGCGCCCGATCCCGAGATCGAATTGCGCTACGTGATGGATGCGGTCCGGCTGATCCGCCGGGAACTGGCCGGTCGCGTACCCTTGATCGGCTTCTCCGGCAGTCCTTGGACCTTGGCGACCTACATGGTCGAGGGGGGTTCCAGCAAGGATTTCGCCCGCGTCAAGGGCTTGCTTTACGATCGGCCGGAGCAGTTGCATCGACTGCTGGACGTGACCGCCCGAGCGGTAACGGCGTATCTGAACGCGCAGGCGGCGGCCGGCGCGCAGGCTCTGATGGTGTTCGATACCTGGGGCGGCATCCTTTCGTCGCCCGCCTACCGAGAATTCTCGCTGGCCTACATGGCCCAGATCGTCGCCGGCCTGACCCGCGAGTTTGGCGGCCAACGGATACCGGTCATTCTGTTCACCAAAGGGGGCGGCGCTTGGCTGGAGGAGATCGCCGCGACCGGCTGCGACGCGGCGGGCGTGGACTGGACCGCAGATTTGGGCGAGGTCCGCCGCCGGGTGGGATCGCGGGTGGCTCTACAAGGCAATCTCGACCCCGCCGCGCTGGCCGCCGCGCCCGAGCGCATCCGCGCGCTCGTCGCTCAAACGCTGGCCGATTTCGGCCCCGGATCAGGCCATGTTTTCAATCTCGGTCACGGCATTCAGCCCTGGGCCGATCCCGAGCATGTTCGGGTGTTGGTCGAAGCCGCGCACGAATCGAGCGCGCCGTATCACGTCGGAGCGGCCACATGAGCGGCGCGGAGTGATGCCCATGGCGAACCCCCGGCCGGCCAACAACCGTATCCTGTCATCCGGCGTCGTGGTGGTCCACTGGAACCGCGACCACTACGATTATCTGTTGCTGCGAGCCTACAATTATTGGGATTTCCCCAAGGGCGTGGTGGAAGCGGACGAATCGCCCCTGCAAGCGGCCGTCCGCGAGGTGGAAGAGGAAACCACCCTGACCGGGCTCCGCTTTCGCTGGGGCGATGTCTACCGGGAAACTTACCCCTATAATCAGGGCCGCAAGGTGGCGCGCTATTACATCGCCGAAACCGCCACGACCGAAGTTCGGCTGCCCACCAACCCGGAACTCGGCCGGCCGGAGCACAGCGAATTTCGCTGGGTCGACCACGCCGAAGCCTGGACCCTGCTGACCCCGCGAGTGCGAGCGATTCTGGAGTGGACCGACGACATCATGGCCCGGCTCGCCCGGCGGCGCTGACACCAACGCCTCAATCGCCGACCCGACGCGGCGGCATTTCCCGGCTCCAAGCGAGCCTCCCCTAACCCGCCATCAGCTTGGAGGTTCCCCGATGCCTCAAACGTACCAACTGCTCCCGTTCCACCACATCGAAAACGGCGCCGGCTATTTTCGCCCGAGGCAACAGTTGCCGGAGCATGTCACCGAGGACGATCCCGCCGTCAACGTCATGACCGACCTGAGCCAGGTCACGGCTTACACGACGGAACTGGATACTCCCATCGCCAAGGCGCTGGAAACCATGGTCAAGCGCGGCGTCCGCATGTTGCCGGTACGCGATGCCGACGGGCAGATCGTCGGGCTGCTGACCAGCCGCGACATCGAAGGGGACAAACCGAACCGCATCTTGGCCAAGGCGGGCGGCGCTTGGGAAGATTTGCTGGTCGCCGACATCATGACCCTCAAGCCCAAGCTGGAGGTGCTGTTGATGGAGGACGTTTCGCGAGCGCGAGTGGGCGACATCATCGCCACGCTGCGCCACGTCAACCGCCAGCACGCGATGGTGCTGGACGCCGATCCCCGGACCGGCCAGCCGGCGGTGCGCGGCATTTTCTCCTTGTCGCAGATCGGCTTGCAACTGGGTTTGGACATTGATCGGGAGCATCATCCGACGACCTATTCCGAGCTGGAAAAAGCGAGAGCGCCCAAGTAGTCGCGTTTTCCGATCCCGATCTGGTTCCGTCCGGCGGATGGCGCCCCGCTAATCCGCCCTCCCCGATAGCCGGCTTGCTTCCAGCGTGTCCCGCAGCAAGCGCGGATCGACGGTCTCGGCGATCACGCCGTGGCCCAGATCGCGCAGCAGGATCAAGCGCAGCCGGCCCTCCTTGACTTTTTTGTCCACCGCCATCAGCCGCAAGAAATCGTCGGCGGATAGCGCCTCGGGCGGGTTCAGCGGCAAACGGGCGCGGGTCATCAAGGCTCGGACCCGCTCCACCTGCTCTCCGCGCAACCAACCCAGTCGCGCCGACAGATCGGCCGCCAAGCACATCCCTGCCGCCACCGCCTCGCCGTGCAGCCACGCGCCGTAACCCATGCCGGTTTCGATGGCGTGGCCGAAGGTGTGGCCGAGATTGAGCAAGGCGCGCTCGCCGGTTTCTCGTTCGTCCCGCGCGACGATATCGGCCTTGTTGCGGCAGGAACGCTCGATGGCTTCGGTCAACGCGGCGGCATCGCGGGCGAGCAACCGCTCGATGTTGTGCTCCAGCCACTCCAGAAACGGCAAATCGCGAATCAGCCCGTATTTGATCACTTCGGCCAGCCCGGCGCCGAGTTCGCGGTCGGGGAGCGTGTTCAGCGTATCCGTGTCGGCCAGCACGCAGCGCGGCTGATAAAACGCGCCGATCATGTTTTTGCCGAGGGGATGGTTGACGGCGGTCTTGCCGCCGACCGAGGAATCGACCTGCGCCAGCAGCGTGGTGGGAATCTGGATGAAGTGCACGCCGCGCTGATAGCAGGCTGCAGCCAAACCGGCCATGTCGCCGATCACGCCGCCACCGAGAGCGACGAGCGTGCAGTCGCGGTCGAAGCGATGTTCCAGCAAAGCGGTGAAGACCTCGTTCAGAACCTCCAGCGTTTTGTGTTGCTCGCCGTCGGGGAGGATGACCGCCTCGTGGCGCAACCCGGCCAAGGCGGCGCGAACCCGGTCGAGATACAGCGGCGCGACGGTGGTGTTGCTGACCACCAGCACTTGGCGACCGGACAGATGTTCTCGCAGCAGGTCTGACCGATCCAGCAATTTGGGGCCGATGTGGATCGGATAGCGGCGATCACCGAGTTCGACGTGGAGCGATTTCATAAAGAGCTTTCCGGTGACGGGTTCGAGGTCAATCGCATTCCAGCCAGCGCAGAATGTCCCGCACCACCTGTTTGAGCGGCCGGCCTTCGGTGGACACGATGCAGTCGGCTATTTCGCGGTAGTGCGGATCGCGTTGCTCGAACAGTTGCGCCAATCGCTGGCGAGGGTCGGCGGTTTGCAGCAACGGCCGGTTGTCGTCGAGCTGGGTGCGGCGAAATTGCTCGTCCACCGAAGCGCGCAAGTAAATCACGGCCCCGCGCCCGGCCAAGCAGCGGCGGTTGTCGGGGTCGAGGACGGCGCCGCCGCCGGTGGCGAGGACGATATCCAAGCGTTGGGTGAGATCGGCGATGACGGCTTTCTCGCGGGCGCGAAAGCTCGCTTCGCCTTCGAGTTCAAAAATCAGCGGAATGCTGGCCCCGGCGCGTTGTTCGATTTCCTGATCGCTGTCGAGAAAATCCCGCCGCAGCACCTGCGCCAGCCGACGGCCGACGGTGCTCTTGCCGGCGCCCATCGGGCCGACCAGAAAAATGCGCGGGACAGTGTGGAGCATGGGTGCGGAAACCGGATGGCGCGCGAACGGTTGGCGATTGCTAAGTGCTCGGCATCCCGTTTTCGATCAATCCGCTGCCGTGCCTGCTGCCGGGATGCAAATAGATGTCATTCCAAAAAAATCGGCGGGTTTCCCCGCCGATTTGGTTGCAGCTCCGTATCCTTAAGGGGTCGTTGTTGCCGCTCCCTGTGGCGACACGGTAATGGTGAGAGTCGGCGCGGTGATTTCCGGCCCCACAGTACCGATGATGAACTGCACTTTGGCGTCGCCGTTCTTACACCCGGTGCTCGCCTGCGCATATAAACCCGATACCGTGATGTTCAGGCGGGCGAAGCCGTCCACGCCGGTGATCAGCGGATCGGGCAGCGCCGGCGTGAAGCTGGCCGTCGTATCGTTCAGGGCATCGCAAGCCTGGGCTGTGGCCAAATCACCTTGGGCCTTGGTCAGGGCGCTCTGCGCTGTCGTTACAGCGGCTCGCCACGCAGTGCATCTTGGATCTTCCACCGTAGGCGGCGTAGTAGTCGGCGGAGGAGTTGCGCTGCAACCGGCCGGATTGCTCGCGATGGTCGCATTCAGAACTGCCTGCGCGTTCGCTAACGCATTTTGCGCCGCGGCGGCCGCATCTTTGTCTGGATCGGTCACGACCTGCTGAACCGACAATATCTCGGCGGGCAACGGCTGAGGGGAGGTGGCCCCATCGAGCAGTTGGATCGCCAAAGTCTTGGTCACAGACTGGCCAACCGGAACTTGGAGGTTCTGATCGCTGGCCGGGACGACGACCAACTTCGCGCCCGTCGGAACGCCCAGATACCAACTGGTGCACGGATCGCCGGAAACCGTGGTGCCCAGTTTCTCCTTGCCCATGACCGCTCCGACCCTGCCGCCGTTGGCTTCGGCGGACAGCTTGAAGCAGCGGCCCAACTGGGTACGCGGATAGTTGATGACGGTCGAAGCGATGCCGTCCGCGTCGGTGGAAACCGTGACATCGTTGATGTTGTTGGCGACATTGCCGGTATAAGGCGGGCAGCCGATGGTGTAGGGCACTGTAGAACCCGTATCGGTGACCGGCCTGAACGTGTTGAACACCGCCAGCAAGTGGGGTTGGGATTGACCGTTGATCAGCCAGCTACCCTCTTGACCGAATCCGCCTTCCAACACCAACTGGCAGTTGGTGCTGGCACCGGACAGCGAACTGCCGCTCGCCGGGGTGGTAAAGGTGTTGCCGCCCTCTTCGGGATTGCCATCGTTTCCGGCGATACTGAAGACACCTCGGCCCTGATCGGGATAGCCGGTCATCGGGCCATCCATCAGCCGGAAGGTGATAAATTCGCCGGTGGGCGGCGGATTGCCGAACTCGTCCACCGCCAGTACGGTGATGGCCCGAGTGTAGACCGCTCCCGTGGCGTCGATCGAATCGCCCGTGCCCAAGGTCAACACGTTAGCTCGCGCCAAGACCGCGCCCGGATAGGGGCCGGTGAAGGTGAGGGATGTAATTTCCCCGCTGCCGATCGGGATAGTGTCCACATCGGTGACCGAACTCTGGATCCCGTTATCCACGTTGTTGTCGGCCCGGTCGGCGATGGCCACCATCGCCACGGTACCCGGCTTGTCGCCGCTGTGCAGCGCGACCTCGGCGATACCGTTGATGGTTCGGGTATTGACGACGGCGCCTTCCTGGGTGCTGCCCGAGGCGGTAATCGCCACCAGCTTTTCGCCGCCGTTGGGCCGGCTCGGCAACAACTGCAATTGCAGGTTGTTCCCGGTCGGATTGGGAACGGGTTGCCCGGCGTCGTCCAAAACGGCGACCTGGAACCGCTTCACGTCTTCTCGGCCTTGGCCGGTGATGTACAGCGGCGAGGGAATAATCAGGAAATTGATCAGCGCCGGTTGGCCGGTACTCACCCCCGGTCCCACCGTGATCGTCAAGTCGGCGACGATGGTCTCGCTGGTATCCGGGTCTTGGGCAGCAGCCCGAAGCACCACGGTGCCGGGCGTGCTGCTGGAGTGAAAGTGTCCCGTCACGGTTCCGCTGGTATCTTCAAACGCTAAGCGCCGAAAAGCTAAGGGCGTCGGCGCGACCGGCGGGCAGGTCTGCGGAGCCACCGCCAAACATTCCTCGTGCTCCGGATCGCCATCCAAATAAAACAACGCGCCCTTGTCCAAGCCGGAGACCACATCGATCGTCACGCTCGGCGCCGGGAAAATCCGGTCGTTCTTCTTGATTTGCACCGTGATGGTGTTGGTGTAGGGCCCCGAAGGATTGGGTCCCGCGTTCGCGAAATTCGATTGCAACGTCGTTTTGTCGGCGGTGATGCTGACTTTCAGGGTATCGGTGCCGCCGAAGCCGCCACCACCGCCGCCGCCGCCGCAACTCACCACCGTCAACCCGAGCAGCAACAGAGCGAACCATCGGAATATTCTGCCAGTCATCGAAAACACGGAGTGTTCTCCCCTCATCAGATAAGTACTTTGGAATTAGGCAGAGCCGGTTAACGCTCGGCGACCGTGCCGTTCTTCAAAATTTGCGGCGTCACGAAAATCAGCAGCTCGCGCTTGGTATCCGACTTGTTGGTGTTTCGGAACAAATAGCCCAACAAGGGAATGTCCCCCAGCAAGGGAACCTTGCTCACTCTATCCCCCTTGGTCTGCTCGAAAACCCCGCCCAGCACCACGGTCTCGCCGTTGTTCACCATCACGTCGGTCTCGACTTCGCGCTTGTCGATGCTGGCCTGTGGGCCGGTCGCGGTCTGCACCACGGCGCCTTCCTCGTCCTTCGAAACCTTGAGTTTCAAGCCCACGCGATCATCCGGCGTGATCTGGGGCGTGACTTCCAATTTCAGGAAAGCATCTTTGAACTCCACCTTGGTGCCATCCTGGCTGACCGTCGAATACGGGATTTGCCGGCCCTGCAAGATGGTGGCTTTTTTGTTGTCGGCCGTCAGCACTTTCGGATTGGAGACTATCTCGCCCTGCCCTTCCGCCTGCAACGCCGACAACTCCAAATCGACGAGATAATCGGCTCCCAGAATGGCGAAGGCCAAGCTCGGGCCAGCCGCCGGCAGGTTGACGCCCAAGCGCTGGTCGAGTCCCGGAATCGCGACCGGAAAGGGTTGACCGGTGGCGAGCAAATTGTTTCGCGCGCTATTGACGATCGTGTTGGTTCCGGCGGACGTGCCGCTGATCGTGCCGACGCCTTCGTTGCCGTTCGCCGCGACCCCGGTCACACCAAACCGCACGCCCAAATCCCGGCTGAAATCGTTGCTGGCGATCACGATTCGCGAATCGATCAACACCTGCCGGATCGGCGTGTCCAGCTTGGTCACCAGATCCCGCACCTCGGCCAGTTTGTCCGGCACTTCCTTGACGATCAGGGTATTGGTGCGCTCGTCGATCTCGACGCTGCCGCGCGGAGATAGAATTGTACCTTTATCCTTGTCCTGGGATTTCAGCAGCTTCGCCAGATCGGCCGCCTTGGCGTAATTGACCTGAATGATCTCGGTGCGCAGCGGAACCAGCTCCTCCACCGTCTTGCGCGACTCCAGATCCAGCTTTTCGCGAGCGGCGACTTCCTCGGTGGGAGCGATGAAGATCACGTTGCCGTTTTGGCGCATGGTCAAGCCCTTGGTGCGCAGGATGATATCCAGCGCCTGATCCCAGGGCACGTTCTGCAAGCGCAGGGTCAGATTGCCCTTCACGCTGTCGCTGACCACGATGTTCAATCCGGTGAAATCGGCCAGAATCTGGAGGATCGCCCGCACCTCGATATCCTGGAAGTTCAACGACAGCAAATCGCCCTTGTACTTCTTCTTGGCCGGATCGAACATCGCCTCCTTCTCTTCCTGTTCCGGCGTTTTTTGCGGCGGACGCACCTCGATCACATAAAGGTCGTTGGCCTGATAGGCCAGATACTCGAACGGCGGGTTGGGCTGGATGTTCAACCGGGCATTATTGCCCCGGTTCAACGCTTCCACGGTCGAAACCGGAGTGGCGAAATCGATCACGTCCAACCGCCGCTGCTGGCCGCGCGGCAGCGTCGCCCCTTGAAAATCGGCGACGATCTGGTTGCCTTCCTGCCTGACATCGACCGGAATACCGGGATTGGACAGCTTCACCGTGACCACGCCCTGACCGCCCGGCCCGCGCCGGAAGCTGACATCCCCGATATTGCGCGACACCGAGATCGGAGCCTCGGAGCGCCGCGAGCTGGCCGCCGCCGCCACCGAAGCGCCCGGCGTCGGCGCTGGGGTCTTGGCCGCCGCCGTCCCGGCATTGCTCAAGGTCAGCACGACCGAATCGCCTTGAACCTGCACGTTG
>WBZM01004455.1_pt1 | contig 10169 bp, 9 predicted proteins | sample 5204271 | NCBI WGS metagenome assembly WBZM01 (sample SAMN12344346, study PRJNA552823) | activated sludge metagenome | biome: Activated sludge suspended growth; feature: Nitrification reactor; material: Wastewater; isolation source: activated sludge from nitrification reactor of wastewater treatment... | reverse complement strand
GACCCCACAAACAGGCGCTCAACGGCCGATTGGAGGACCAACAGAAACTCATTGCCTGACAAGCACTTGCGTGAGGGCGCAGAGCGAACCCCGCGCCAGTGCTCGCTCTGCGGGCGGGCGTGAACCGTCACTTTTTGCACTGAAATCAAACGGACCCCACGATGCTCGGCATCTTGCCGACGTGATTCACGATCGACTCTTGTCGTCTCGGGCGATGGAGCCAGCCGCCGTCCAGGCCATCGTCTGACCGCAGCGACGAGGAGTCGACAGTCGCAGTCTGATACGGTCAAGAATTCAATTAATTGAATCTTTGCGGATCAGATGCGGCGCTCCATATTTGCCGCATGGACGATCGACCTTCTGAACGCTGGGCTTGGTTGCAGTACCTGCAAGCCGTGCTGTGGAGCTTCTTCGGTATCCGCCGCGGCAACCGGGCGCGGCAAGACGCGACCCAGCTGCGCCCGGTCCCGCTCATCGTCATGGCGTTGTGTCTCGCGGCTGCTTTCGTGGCATTGCTGCTGTTCGTCGCATCCGTGGCCTCGAAGGGCGGTTCGGCATGACGGGCCGGTTCAGCCTGATCACGTTGGCGTTGGTCCTCGCAACGGCGGCCGGCGGCTCGAGATCCCAGCAGGCCCCTGGCGCGCGCAGCGTGCCGGACACGATGGCTCAGAGGGCACTCGCGTGCACAGGTTGCCATGGCGACCAGGGCCGCTCAAGACCCGAGGGCTACGTTCCACGAATCGCAGGCAAGCCCGCTGGGTACCTGGTCGCGCAGTTGCAGTCGTTCCGGGATGGTCGACGCAGTCAGTCCACGATGTCGGCGATGCTTCAGCCGCTTGACGACCGGATGCTTGCGGCGTTGGCGGATCACTTCGCCAGCCTCAAGGTGCCGTATCCGCCCCCGAAGGAAGTGGCTTCCATCGGTGCCAGTGCAGCAAGGGCCCGGCAACTTCTGACCGTCGGCGACTCGCAGTTGCGGCTGCCGGCATGCGTGGGCTGCCACGGGACGGCGCTCACCGGCGTCGCGCCGCACGTCCCTGGACTGCTGGGTCTTCCGGCTGACTACCTCATCGCACAGCTGGGTGCCTGGCGCACCGGCTACCGGCATGCCCGAGATCCGGACTGCATGGCCGACGTTGCGCGGAAGTTGCCGCTGGAGGACATCGCCAGCGTGGCACGCTGGCTCGCAGCGCAGCCCGTCCCCGCGGACGCCTCACCCGCGGCACGGCCGCCTGGCGACTGGCCGATGGACTGCGGAGGCAAGCGCCCATGAGTTCATCACCCATTGATCGGTTCGTCGGCGCATGTGTCGTCGTTTGCGCCAGCCTGTGTGTCGTGGCGCTCGTGGGATGCGATGACAGCAAGCGCACTGTTTCCATCGCTTCCGAGGCGCGCTCAGCGCCGGTACCCGGCGACCCGGCGATGGTCACCAGGGGCGCCTACCTGGCCAAAGTGGGCAATTGCGCTGGCTGCCACACGGTGCCCGGTGGGGCGGCGATGGCCGGCGGACGTCGTCTGGACACTCCCTATGGAGCCGTGTTCACGAGCAACCTGACACCAGACGTTGAGACGGGTCTCGGGCACTGGAGCGCAGACGACTTTCATCGGGCGATGCACGAGGGTCGCAGCCCGGACGGGCGTCGTCTGGTCCCGGCGTTCCCCTACACCTCGTACACGCACGTTTCGCGCGAGGACAACGACGCGCTCTTTGCCTATCTGCGCAGCCTTCCGCCTGTGAAACTGGAGCGTCGCGCTCACGAGTTGCGGTTCCCGTTCGGCACGCCCGTGGCGATGGCCGTTTGGCAGTGGTTCAACTTCACGCCCGCTGCGGAGCTTCAGCGCTCCCCTGCCGACGGCATCGCGCGCGGGGCCTACCTGGTGACAGGGCTCGGGCACTGCGGCGAATGCCACGCTCCGCGGAACCGATGGTCCGCACCTGGCAACCGGCTCGAAGGCGGCGCGATGCCTGGCGATGGCTGGTTCGCGCCATCGCTGCATCCCGGGCCTGGTGCATCCGACGAACCAGCGCAGACGGTCGCGCTACTGCGTGACGGCATCAACGCACGAGGCGTGGCAAGTGGACCGATGGCCAAGGTGGTCCTGGACAGCACCCAGCACTGGCTGCCGGCAGACCTGCATTGGGCAGCCAGCTATCTCAGCAACCTTCCACCTGATCCAGCGCCCTCGAAGTCACCGGAAGCTGATCCAACTCTGCGAGCCACTGGAGTCCGTCTCTACACCGACCGGTGCGCTGATTGCCATGGTGCCGACGGCCAAGGCGTGCGGGGGGTCTATCCGCCGCTGGCAGGCAATCCGACGGTGGTGCAGCCGAGCATCTTGACCTTGATTCGGGTCCTGGACCACGGTGGGTTCGCTGCAGCGACTGCAGGCAACCCCAAGCCGTACGGCATGCCGCCTGCGATGCTGTCCAACGAGGAAATGGCTGCCGTGCTGACCTATGTCCGCCAGTCCTGGGGCCAACGTGCCTCCGCGGTCAGCTCGTTGGACGTTCTGCGCTACCGCTGAGGCGGAGCGCTTCAGCGAACCTAAGCGCCCGGGATCGGCACGGCAACGGCAAGCGCGTCAGCGACTGGAGCGCAGCGCCCCCACAGCGATGCACCGCCAAGCCACTCGTCCATGCGGAAGAACACGTCGTCGAAGGTCACGGTTGCGGTGCGACTGCCATGCGGGCACGGCGCGCCATCGTCGATGCCGACGCCCAATCCTTCTTCCTCGCCGCGGACGATGATCCACTCGACCGAGTCGCTCAAGCGAACCGGCGCGATGATGGAAAAGCCGATCCACTGCAGGTTGGGCACCCGGGTGTACCTGCCGTAAAGCCGGCATGCATTGCCGGCCTCAACCGAAACCAGCGGCATCGGTTCCGGACCAACGGGCAAGGTCCCGGCGCGGTCTCCAGCCAGCAACTGTGGCAGCAGGTGCTCGCGAAGGCCCACATTTTCCGCCCGCAGGAGCAACTCGATTGCGGTTCGCTGCGCGCGGAACACCCAAGCGGCGGCCAGATCGCGCTGCGCCAGGCCGCGCGCCGCCTGCACGAGCGCCGAGAGATCACCGCCTGCCCCGCCGTACGCCGCGGGCACACCCAGTCGGAGCATGCCCGAGTCGCTGACGAGCCGAAGCGTGTCGGAGCCAGCACGGACGACGGAGCGGGAGCGGATCGCGGTATCAGATTCCATCCCGGGATGGTCGCGCCGATGACTCTGATCGGTAAGATGCAGAAACTCCCAACGTCAACCGGATCAGGCAGGCGCCGGCCAATGCCCCAGCACCCGACACGCTACGAGCAACTCGCCGATGACATGACGCAGGCGATGAGCGACGGCCTGCTGAAGCCGGGTGAGCGGCTGCCGTCGGTGCGCGAGACCTGTCATCGACGCGGCGTGAGTCCGTCCACCGTCTTCCAGGCCTATGGCCTGCTTGAAACGCGAGGCCTGGTGGAGGTACGCCCGAGGTCCGGCTTCTACGTCTCGGCGCCCAAGCGCAGCCTGCGCGCAAGCCTGCAGCCCGCGGTGCCGCGTTCTGGGGCGACCGAAGTAGCGGTGAGTGCACTTGCATTCGATCTGCTCGAGTCGACTCGCGATCCGGCGATGGTGCCGCTCGGCTCTGCGTTTCCAAGGGGTAGTCTCTTCCCGGTTGACGCGCTGGCACGAAGCGGCGCCCGCGCGATGCGACGGCTGAAGCCGGAGCAGGTCACGAGCGCGTTGACAGCCGGCGACGAGACCCTGCGACAGGCGCTGCGCAAGCGCTATGCGTTGCAGGGCGTGCCGCTCGCCTCAGACGAACTGGTGGTCACCAACGGCGCACTGGAGGCACTCAACCTCTGCCTGCAGGCGGTCACCCAGCCAGGCGATGTGGTCGCCATCGAGTCGCCCACCTTCTACGCAGCGCTGCAGGTGCTCGAACGGCTAAAGCTCCGCGCTGTCGAAATCGCCACGGATCCTGCCGAGGGAGTCGACCTCGACGCGCTGGCTGCGGTCCTCACGCGGGAGCGGGTGGCGGCCTGCTGGTTGATGCCGAACTTTCAGAATCCGCTGGGCGCCTTGATGCCGGTCGCCCGCAAGCGCGCGCTGGTGGATCTGCTGGCCCATCACGGCGTGCCGTTGATCGAAGACGATGTGTACGGTGAGTTGTACGCCGACCTGCGGCGACCGCCGCCGGCGAAGGCCTTCGATACGACCGGTGGTGTGCTGCACTGCTCGTCATTTTCCAAGTGCCTGTCGCCGGGCTACCGGGTCGGCTGGGCAGCGGCCGGCCGCTTCGCGCGTGATGTGCAACGCTTGAAGATGATGAGTTCGCTGGCGACGTCCTTGCCACCACAGCTTGCAATCGCGGACTATCTCGGCCAAGGGGCCTACGACCGCCACCTGCGTCAACTGCGCGCCTTGCTGGCCGACGAGCAGCAACGGGTCCGGCGACTGGTGCTGCGGCACTTTCCAGCCAGCACCCGCGTGACGCAACCGCGCGGCGGCTACTTCCTTTGGCTCGAACTTCCTCCGACGGTCGACGCGCTGGCGTTGCACCAACGCGCCATGGCTGCTGGCATCAGTTCCGCGCCCGGCGTCCTGTTCTCAGCCGATCGACGCTTTACCCATCACCTGCGGCTGAACGTGGGTCACCCTGGTGACCCACGCATCGATGGCGCTGTCCGTCAGCTGGGCGAAATGGCCGCTTCCATGGCGTAGCCACGAACTGCGAGCCGCACGTCAGACACGACGGCGTCGGCCATCCCAGGCGATCGCCAGACCGGCACCGACAATGATGGCGCAGCCGGCAAGCATCGGACCATCGATGCGTTCATCGAACGCGGCGATTCCGAGCGCGACGCCGAAGAGAAGCCGCGTGTAGCGGAAGGGCGTCACGGTCGATACATCGCCGGTTCGCATGGCCTTCATCAGGCATGCATAGGCCAGCGCACCAATTGCCACGGCACCGGCCAGCGCTGCAGCCGGGCCTGCGGCGGGTTGCACGAACGCTCTCCCGTCCCACGCGCCGTACAGCGCTCCGGCAAAGACCACGATGAGAAATCCGTAGAAGCCCAGATGCCGCGTGCCGAGAATCTTCGGGACGGCACGGCTTGCGAGGTCGCGCCCCGCGAATCCGACCATGCCGATGAGCGTCAGCAGGGACAGCACGGAGAAGTCCGAAGCAGCCGGGCGGAGCACCACCAGCACGCCCAGCAGGCCGACCACCACCGCGGCCCAGCGGCGCCAGCCTACCCGCTCCCGAAAGTAGACACTCGCGCCGAGCACCACAAGCACCGGCGTGGCTTGCAAGATGGCTGTGGCCGAGGACAACGGTGTCAGCGCGACCGCCAGCACGTAGAAGAGCCGCCCCACAAATTCGAACGCGGCGCGCACCAGCATCGGCGCCGAGACCGCTGCCCTATGGAACAGGGGTGCGCCTCCACGGTGATGAAACGCCGCGAATACCAGCATCCCGCCCAGACCAAAGAGCATCAGCACCTCGCCGATCGGAAGGTGCCGGGCGGCCGCCTTCACGAAGGCGTCCTCGAGCGCGAACGCGGCCATCGCCGCCACCATCCAGCCAATCCCCTTCAGGTTGTCGCTGGACGCCTGAGCGTGAGCGGAGTTTGGGGACAAGGCGGTGGTTGAGGGAGGCATGGGCGCGGCGTCATCGAGCTCGCCGGTTGGTGAGCAGGTGATTGTCGGGCCGCAGGCCAGGTGCAGACCGGTTCAGTCGGGGCCGAATGCGGGGTGACCAGCCACCTTGGCGGCCAAACTGATACGCACGAAATGATGTTTCGCTGAGCCTTGGCGTTCAGTCTGCGTTTGTCCACGATCGGGGTAACGCCGGCGCGGGCCGGCTTGAAGTCGGTTTCGATATGTCGCGCACCCACTCCGTCATCCCCATCGTTCCTGCGACCCGCCTGTCCGGGATCGAAGCGAGCAGCAATATCCAGCCTCGGGCCGTGAGCGGCGTGTTCGCAACTTGGCGTTGGGCGATGGTGTGGGCAACTCAGCTATGGTTCTACGGCATGCCGTGGTTGAACTGGCACGGGCGACAGGCCGTGCTCTTCGACCTCGAGGGCCGGCGTTTCTACATCTTTGGCACCGTTCTCTTTCCACAGGACCTGATCCTTCTCACCGGCGTGCTGGTGTTCAGCGCGCTGCTTCTCTTCGCGGCGACCGCTCTGTACGGTCGAGTGTGGTGCGGCTTCGCTTGCCCACAGACGGTCTACACCGAGATCTTCTCCTGGGTCGAACATCGGGCCGAGGGTGACCGGCTCGCCCGCATGCGCCTCGACGACGCGCCATGGTCCATACAGAAGTTCGCGCGGCGCGGCACCAAGCACCTCGCATGGGTCACCATCGCACTGTTGACCGGCTTTTCGCTGGTGGGCTGGTTTACACCCGTTCGTGCGCTTGCCGCATCGGTCCCGGCGGTGGCCTTCGGTCCATGGGAGGGGTTCTGGATCCTCTTCTATGCGGCAGCTACCTACCTCCACGCCGGCGTGTTGAAGGAAAAGATCTGCCAGCACGCCTGCCCCTACGGCCGCTTCCAGGGCTCGATGCTCGATGCGGCATCGCGCGTCATCACCTACGACGTCGCACGCGGCGAACCGCGCGGCTCGCGTACCCGCGGATCGGATGCGCGTTCCATCGGGCAAGGCGATTGCGTTGACTGCACCCTGTGTGTTCAGGTCTGCCCGGTTGGGATCGACATCCGAAACGGCTTGCAGGCAGAGTGCATCAGTTGTGGACTCTGCATCGACGCTTGCAATGGGGTCATGGACAAGATGAAGGCGCCACGTGGGCTCATCAGCTTTCGGGCCTTGTCGGGCATTGGCGAGCGCCCTGCGCACCGCCGGGGTCGTGTGCTCGCGTACGGAGCGGGCCTGGCTCTGGTTGGCGTCGGGGTGATGGTCGCCTTCCTCGCCCGGCCGGAACTTCGTCTCAATGTGATCCGCGACCGTAGCGTGATGTCCAGGCAGTTGCCTGATGGAGGCATCGAGAACGTCTACCGGCTTCGGGTGATGAATGCCAGCTTGGTGCCGCGGCGGCTGGACGTTCACGCCTTCGTGGAAGGCATTGACGGTACCCGCCTTCTTGCGGAGCAGTCCGCTGTCGTTGTCGTGGAGCCGGCCGGCACATCCAACTCGGTGGTTTCATTGCGCATGGATGCCACGAATGCGCAAAGGTACGCCAGCCTTGTTGCAGTACCGATCCGGGTGGAGGTGATCGGGAGTTCCGGGTCGAGCGGCGACAAGGCAACGTCGGCCTCCACTTTCATCGCACGCTAATCGGCGACGACGGGCCTCCATGCAAGCGCTGAATCGACTCAGTGTTCAGCAGCCGGGATCTGGCCACGGCTTCGTATCCCCGAGCCCAGTCGACGCGGCAGCAGTTGTTGACGGTGCGGTGACCATCCAAGTTGCGGCCATCGATCCTGCAACCGAGTCAATCGAAACGAAGCTCGATCAGCGGCTTGACCCGATTCCAGGTCATCGCGGCATGTGGGTGGCGATATGCCTGGAGTTCCTCGAATTCGCCGTCTTCTTCGCCGTCTACTTCAGCGCGCGATGGTCCCACCCAGCTGACTTCGCTGCTGGCGCGGCCAAGCTGTGGACGACTGGGGGCGTCTTGATCACAGTCGCCATGGTCTCCAGCGGATGGTTGCTCACCCGCGCATTGCGGAGCATCGCGCAGGACCGTCGAGCGACGGCGGTACGGTGGATGACCGCCGCGCTCATCGTCGGAGCCCTGTACCCCCTGACCAAGGTCTTCGAGTGGCAGTGGAACCTCGCGCACGGGCTGGACGCGCGTGCCGGCATCTTCGTCATCGTGTACTGGTACCTGACGATCAACCACTTCATCCACGCGTCCTGGGGGCTGTTGGGCATGGCGTGGTGCACAGCGCGGCTGGCGAGCGGCTCCTACAGCGCATCAGACCACCGCGGGCTGCACTCGCTGGCGACCTATTGGCACGCGACCGATCTGGTGTGGCTCATGATGTTTGCCCTCTTCTATGCCTACGCATGAATCGATGAAGTCGTCAGAGGCGAGCGCCTCGGTCGAGATGCCAGCGAGCACGCGCGATTCGTCACTGCTGCGAATGGACGAGGCCACCCGGACCTGGCTCGCACTCGTGGCGCTGACGCTGCTAGGCGCTGCGGCCGTGGGTCATGGAGGACACCCGCTCTGGCGGCTGGCGGCTGCGTGGCTGGTTGCGCTCGTCTGCGCCCTCAAGGCGAGGTTGCTGCTTCGTGGCTACCTTCGACCGCGCGACGCAGGTCCTGTGTTCGAGCGGCTCATCCGCTTGTTTGCGGCAGTGGCCCCGGCCCTGCTCGGCGTCACGGCGTTAGTGGAGGCGTGGCGTGCCCTGTATTGATCGCTTGTGCGGTCGAAGTGATCCGCCGTGCGAACAGCCCTCGCCCCACCGATCCCGGCGGCTGAGCGCAATTTGCTTCGCCAAATGACGTCCTGATAAGAACACTTTTCAGGACGTAATCGGCTCGCCGCGATGCAAGCTCGGCATCACCTCCGCGGACGTCGGCTATGTGGCATCGGGGCGACCGGCAGCTTGTGGCCGATAGCTGGTCCCCGCGAGCGGCAGCTTCCTGGTACCTCATCCGGGGCTTCACCTGACTGGCCGGCGGTCAAGCGCAGGCGGCCTTCCAACCACAGTGGCGCGCCATAGCGCCCGACGCTGAAACTGCCAAGACTCTCAACAGTGTTGAGAGGCCAACCCATCGGAAAACTCGAAGTTTCGCAACGCTGCCAAGATAAACAACATTAGCTTGGCATGCTTGCCACGGGTCTAAACTGGCATCCATGGAAAACGCGCTGCCAGCGCCACCCAACATCCCCTCAGACCCAACCTGGCCGGATGAGGCTGCGCTGGCCGCATTCCGCGCCTGGCTTCAAGGGGTGCCGAGCCGCGCCGCCGTGGACCGCTATCTGTCCGATCGCCGGGCTGCCGGCGAGTCGTCGCGCTCGGTGATCGGGCGGGTGAAGCGCCAGCTGGTGGCTTTCGCGACGAGCCGCGGGCACGCGGACCTGGCCGCCACACTCGCGGCGTCCAGCCCGTCCGACCGGAAACTCGCCAAGGCCGCCGCTGCCGCCATCGAGACGTTGCGTGGGATGCCGCCTCCGCAGCCTCTCATCGGCGACGCCGTCGAGCGCTGGCTACCCGTGCGGCTTGTGGGAGCACTGCGCGCTGCGGGCATCCGCACGCTGGCCGACCTGACCCTGCGCGTACCGCGGCGACGGCGCTGGTGGGTCGGCCTCCCGGGACTTGGGCCAGCCGGCGCCCGGCACATCGAGGATTTCTTCGCTCAGCATCCCGCGCTCACCGAACGCGCTCGCACGCTGATCACGGTGAATTTGGCCCAGGAGCTCCTCCCGTGGGAGCGACTTGTCGTCCCCGAAGCAGTCGATGGCTCGCGGGGTACCTTCCGAGCGCCGCGTGCCAGCTGTGCGCTCGACGCCAGCAACGACTACCAAGCCGTGAACGCCTGGCTGTCGCTGCACGAGGCGGCGGCGACCCAACGGGCATACCGCAAGGAAGCCGAACGGCTGATCCTGTGGGCAATCGTCGAGCGCGGGCGGGCTCTGTCGTCACTGACCACCGAGGACGCCATTGCCTACCGCGCCTTCCTGCGTCATCCGGGCCCCCGTGCGCGCTGGGTCGGCGCACCACAGCCTCGGTCGTCGCCCGCGTGGCGCCCCTTCGCGGGTGACCTCTCGGCGCGCTCGGCAGCCTATGGGCTGTCGGTACTCAACGCCCTGTACCGCTGGCTCATCGAGCAGCGCTACGTGCTGGCCAACCCGTTCGCCGGCGTCAAGGTGCGAGGCGGCCGGCCAGCGCAACTCGACACGTCTCACGCCTTCACCGAACACGAGTGGAAGCTCCTCCGAGTTGTGGCTGACGGCCTGGAGTGGTCCTATGGCTGGAGTGAGCCGGCCGCGCAGCGGCTGCGCTTCATGCTGGACTTCGCCTACGCCACGGGCCTGCGAATCAGCGAACTCGTGGGTGCGCAACTCGGCGCGATCGGCTTGGATCCGCACGGCGACACATGGATCCGGGTCGTCGGCAAGGGCCACAAGGCCGGCAAGGTCGTGTTGCCGCCGCTGGCCCGTGCCGCCCTCGATCGCTACCTTGTTCAACGGGGGCTGCCCGTGACGCCT
>WBZM01003916.1_pt2 | contig 10170 bp, 4 predicted proteins | sample 5204271 | NCBI WGS metagenome assembly WBZM01 (sample SAMN12344346, study PRJNA552823) | activated sludge metagenome | biome: Activated sludge suspended growth; feature: Nitrification reactor; material: Wastewater; isolation source: activated sludge from nitrification reactor of wastewater treatment... | reverse complement strand
CCTCGGCTCCGTCACCCTCCGGTACTGAGTATGGCGACCCCCGCACGCACCCGCCTCGCCGCCGCCCTCGCCGTCACCCTCGCCGCCTGCGGGCACGCGCCGCTCGACCGCAACGCCGACGGCGGCCACCCCAACCACAACGCGCCCACCGGCCGCATCGAGGGGACGATCCTCTACGAGGGCCCCGCGCCCGCGCTCGACGGCAACGGCCGCCCCCTCGGCCGCGTCGTGCTGCTGCTCTTCAAGGCGGGCAACCCCCCGCCGCCCGACGGTTTCGCCTCCACCGCCGAGACGCTCCAGAGCTTCCCCGCGTCGCAGCTCTTCCAGAACGCGACCGTGCTCCCCAACGGCCGCGTGCGCGCGTCGGCGGCCTTCGTCTTCCCCGAGGTCGAGGCCGCTGGCGAGTACCAGCTCCGCGCCTTCGTCTCCAACCGCGACGAGGGCCGCGGCTTCCACCCGCTGTTCTCCGTGCGCAACCAGCCGCAGCGCGGCGACGTCGGCGGCGGCGCCGTGGTCGACCCCGCCGCCTACCCCCCTGCGTTCGTGCGCATCCCCGTCGGCGCGCGCACCGACACCCCGACGGGGCCGCGGTGGAGCCTCCCCGAGGAGGGCTCGGTCACGCGCGGCGTCACGGTCTTCCTCGGCAGCCCCTTCCCTGAAGACCGTCCGGTGTTCCGCGTGGTCGACGCGCCGCCCGTGACGAGCCTCGCGTCGGTCCCTGTCCCCGCGCGCCCGGCGGACCGCGCCGCCATCCCCGCCTGGGCCGCGCAGACGGGCTACCTCGCAGGCGGCGCCCGCGCCCTCGTGCTGCCGAGCAACCTCCCCGCGGGGCTCCCTGACAACCCCTCGATGCTCGCCCAGGCGCTCCCGGCGTTCACCGTGGAGGTCGGGCTCCCCGCCGCGGAGCTCGCCGCCGCCACCAACGCCGGCGTCGCCTTCGACGCGGCCGCGCTCCGCTTCACGCTCGGCCCGCTCTACCGCCCCGGGCACCCGACGCTCCTCCCGGTGCCCGGCCCCGGCGGCACGCCCGTCCCGATCCCCTGGACGTTCCCCCTCGTGCTGCTCGTGAAGCTCCATGAGCCCACCGCGGAGGAGAGCGCGCTCTTCGCGCAGACGTCGCCCGACCCGGTCGCCCTCTCCCGCGCCATCGCGGCGCTCAACCAGCCCGAGCGCGCCGCCGGCCGCGCGCCCGTCGTCCTCATCGGCGCGATGGTGCCCGCGAACGGCCTCGCGGGCGTGTTCTCCCTCCCCACGATGCCCCAGCGCAGCACCGCCGCCCGCGTGGTGGTGTCGCCCATCGCGGTCGAGGTCGGCGCGGGGGGCGCGTTTACGCCCATCGTCCCGCCACTGCCCCCAGGGCTCGCGGCCACCGTTGCCGCGGCGGTCCCCAACGCGCGGTGCTCTAACGACGGCCTCCCCACCGGGCGCTATGGCATCACGCTGGTTACGCCAGCCGGGCAGACGTGGTCGCTCCCCAACGACCTCGCCCCGCTCGCCATCGCCCCCAACGCACCCACCGCCGCGCCCTCCCAGGGGACCTTCCTTCGGATCGACCGCGCGCCCGTCACCGCGGGCTACGCCTGCCCGCGGCGCCCGTAGTCAGCGCGCCACCTCGCGCAGGCGCCGCGCCACCTCGTCGCAGCCCTGCGGCCGCGCCGCGGGGTCCTTCGCGAGCAGCGAGGCCACCAGCGCGTCGAGCGCGGGCGGCACGTGCGGCGCGAGCGAGCAGACCGACGGCGCCGGGTCGCGCACGTGCATCATGAGCAGCGACATCAGGTCCTCGTGGTCGAAGGGGACGCGGCCGGTGAGCAGTTCGAAGGCCATCGCGCCGACCGCGTAGAGGTCGGAGAGCGCGGTCGCCTTGGAGAAGTTGTTGATCTGCTCGGGCGCCATGTAGTGCGGCGTGCCGGCGATGAAGCCCGCCGTGGTCACGCCGGCGCGCGCCGACTGGAGCTTCGCGATGCCGAAGTCCATGAGCTTCACCACGCCGTCGCCGGTGAGGAAGAAGTTGGCCGGCTTGATGTCGCGGTGCACGATGCCGCGCGCGTGGGCGGCCCCGAGGCCCGCCACCGCCTGGAGCAGGAGGCCGGCGACGAGGCGCGGGTCGAGCGGCCGCCCGGTGAGCGCGTCGAGCGATCGCCCGTCGAGCAGCTCCATGGTCATGAAGCGGACGCGCCCGTGCGAGCCGATGTCGTGCAGGCGGATGACGTTGGGGTGGGCGATCTGCCGCGAGAGCGCCACCTCCTGGCGGAAGCGCGCCACGAGCTGCGGGTCGTCGGACTGGAAGGCCTTGAGCGCCACGTCCTCGTCGAGCTCGCCGTCGCGGGCCTTGTAGACGGCCGCCATGCCGCCCTCGCCGACCTTGCGCTCGACGGTGTAGCGGCCGGCGAGCACGAAGCCCGGCGGCAGCGCGAGGGCGTCGCAGTCGACGGCGTTGGCGGGCGCGAGCGGCGCGCCGTCGTTGGCGGCGGGCCGGGGCTGCTGCGGCGCGGGGTGGCCGACGGCGGTGCGGGCGACCGGTGAAGCGGGCGACGGCGGCGGGGGCAGGTCGGGGAGCGTCGCGAGGGTCGGCGACGCGGGCGCGGCGGGCGCGGTCCGGCGCGGGTCGCCGGCGGCCATGAAGCGGACGGCCTCGCGCGCGTGCTCGGCGTCGAGCGAGGGGAGCGCGGTGGCGGCGCGGTCGAGGCGCTCCAAGCGCGCGGCGGCGTCGCGGAAGCCAGGGCGCGCGCCGGCCACCGCGGCGAGGAGCTCGCGGGCGGTCTCGAGGTCGCCCTGGCGTTCGTAGAGGCGCGCAGCGCGATCGAAGGCGTCGAGGTCGGCCTCGTCGCGCGGGCCCGCGGCGAAGTAGCGCGAGAGGAAGTGGTCGAGCGCGAGGTCGAGCGCCCCGCGCGGCTCGGCGAGGCGGACGGCGAGCTGCGCGGCCTTGCGGTAGGCGGCGTGGTCGCGGGGCACGCGGACGACGGCGGCGAGGGCCTCGGCGTGGCGCGAGGCGCGGCAGAGGCACGCGGCCGACTCGTAGTGGAGGCCGGCGTCGGCGTAGGCCTTCGCGGCCTCGGCGAACCACCCCGCCCGCGCCGCGACGCGCGCGGCGTCGGTTGGCAGGTGGGCGCGGTCGTAGGCGGCGTAGGCGACGTCGAGCTGGCCGGCGGCCTCGGCCTGGCGGCCGCGCTCGGCGAGGGTCTGCGGGGCGCTCATGCTGCGTCGACCTCCTCGATGAACTCGGCGATCCCCTTGCGGAGCTCGTCGGGGTGATTGGCGCCGCGCAGCGCCTCGTCCGCGGTGATGTGGCCGAGGCGGACGGCCTGCGCGAGCGCGTGGTCGAGGCTCTGCATCCCGGTGCTCGCCGGGTCGACCGAGCGGAGGTAGGCGTCGAGCTGGTGGAGCTTGTTCTCGCGGATCATGTTGGACACGCCGTACGACTGGAGGAGCACCTCGAGCACGGCGACGCGGCCGTCGCCGGTGGCGCGGCGCGCGAGGTGCTGCGCGACCACGCCCCGCAGGAGGATCGAGAGCACCGCGCGCACCTGGTCGCGTCCCTCGTCGGGGCAGACGTTGAGGATGCGGTCGACCGCGCGCGCGGCGGAGTTGGCGTGGAGCGTGCCGAACACGAGCACGCCCGACTCGGCCGCCGAGAGGGCGAGCGAGACGGTCTCGTGGTCGCGCATCTCGCCGACCACCAGCACGTCGGGCGACTCGCGCAGCGACGAGCGGTGGGCCTGGAGGAAGCTCTCGGCGTGCACCCCCACCTGCCGCTGCGTCACCACGCTCTTGATCGACGGGTGGATGAACTCCACCGGGTCCTCGATGGTGATGATGTGGCGCCGCTGCTGGGCGTTGATCTCGTGGATGATCGCCGCCAGCGTCGTGGTCTTGCCCGACCCGGTGGGCCCGGTGACGAGCACGAGGCCGTTCTGGTGCCCGGCGAGCTTGCGGACCACCGGCGGGAGCTGGAGCCGCTCGATCGTCGGCACCTCGGCGGGGATCACCCGGAAGACCGCGCCCATCCCGTGCGACTGGCGGAAGACGTTGACGCGGAAGCGCCCGACCCCGTCGGCCGCGTAGGCGAAATCGAGCTCGCCCTGCTCGGCGAAGAGGTCCTGCTGCGACGAGGTCATCACCTCGTGGAGGAAGCGGCTCGCCTCGTCGGCCGAGAGCGCGCGGAAGGGCAGGGGGATCAGGTCGCCGTGGTGGCGGATGATCGGCACGTTGCCGGCGTGGAAGTGCAGGTCGCTCGCGCCCTGTTCGACCACGAGCTTGAGGAAGGAGTCGAGCCTCGCCATGGCGCTACGCCCCCGCCGCTTCCGGCTGCGCCGCGCGGCCCTGACCGCCGCGCCCCGCGGCCTCGGTCGACCACCCGAAGGCGACCTCGAAGGACTTCTTGTCCGCCGCGCGGAGGTAGGCCTCCTCGGCGGCGATCCTCCCGTCGCGGTAGAGGCGCATGAGCTCGGAGTCCATCGACTGCATGCCGGCCTCGCGCGAGGTGGCGACCACCGAGGGGATCTGGAAGCTCTTGCCCTTGCGGATGAGGTTGGAGATGGCGTCGTTGTTGATCATGACCTCGAGGGCGAGCACGCGGCCCGGCCCGTCCTTGCGGGGGATGAGGTGCTGGCAGAGCACGCCCTGCAGCGACTCCGCCAGCATCGTCCGCACCTGCGGCTGCTGCGCCGAGGGGAACACGTTGACGATGCGGTCGACGGTGGTGTCGGCCGCCGCGGTGTGCACCGTGCCGAGCACCAGGTGCCCGGTCTCCGCGGCGGTGACGGCGAAGGAGACCATCGCGAGGTCGCGCATCTCGCCCACCAGGATCACGTCCGGGTCCTGGCGCAGCACCGAGCGCATCGCGGCGGCGAACGAGCGCGTGTGCGTCCCGACCTCGCGCTGGTTGACGAGGCAGCCCTTGCGGCGGTGCACCACCTCGATCGGGTCCTCCAGGGTGACGATGTGGCGCGACGTGGAGGTGCGATTGATGTGGTCGATGATCGCGGCCAGCGTGGTGCTCTTCCCCGACCCCGTGGGGCCGCCGACGAGGACGAGGCCGTTCTTGCTGTTGGCGAGGGACGTCACCACCGGCGGCAGCCCCAGGCGCTCGAGCTCGGGCACCTGCGCGTTGACCACCCGAAAGACCGCGGCGAGCCCGCTCATCTGCCGGAAGACGTGGCCGCGGAAGCGCTGCCCGGTGGCCTTCACCTCGTAGGAGAAGTCCACGTCGCGCAGCGCGTCGAGCTCGGCCTGCTGCTCGCGGGAGAGCAGGGGCGTGAGCAGCGAGGTGACCTGGTCGGCCGACAGCGCGCCGTTGGCGAAGGGACGCACCCTCCCGAGCACCTTGATGTAGGGCGCGCGCCCGGCCGCGACGACGAGGTCGTCGCCGTTCGACTGGACCATGCCGAGGAGCAGCCGGTCGAGGTAGCCCGCGCTGGCGTCCGCGGCCGCGTCGGCCACGCTGTCGACCACCGCCCAGCGCTCGAGCACGGCGCGCGCCGCGGTTCGCACGCGCGCGACCGGGTCCTCCCCGAGGGTGTGAACCGGGCCCGCGTGCTCGCGGGCGTCGAGGTCGCCGAGGAAGCGAACGGCCGCGAGCCGGACGTCGGCGTCGTCGTCGAGCAGCATCTCCACCGCGCGCGGGACGGCCTCCTTCGCTCGCAGCGTGCGGAGGGCCTCCAGGCAGACGTAGCGGCTCTCCGGCGCGCGGGCGATCAGGTCGACGAGGTAGGGAACCGCGCGCGCGTCGCCGAGCGCGGCGATGGTCTGGACGGCCTGCTCGCGCACCCACCAGTCGGACTCGCCCTGCGCGCAGCGCACCAGCGCGCCGAGGCTCTTGGGGTCCTTGACGCGTGCGAGGGCGCCGATCGCGAAGCGCCGGATCACGTCCGACGGGTCGTCGAGGAGCCCGACGAGGTACCGGGTGAGCTGCTCGCCGGCCATCTCCGCCAGCGCGTCCATCACCCGCTCGCGCACCCACCAGTCCTCGTCGCGGAGCATCCCGATGAGCTTCGGCCAGAGGGCGTTGGCGCGGTCGACCACCTGACGCGCGACCTCGACGGCCATGCGCCGCACGTTGACGTCGCGGCTCCGCAGGAGCCAGAGCACGGTGCGGGCGGTGTCGATCTTGCCCGAGCGTGTCAGGTTGGACAGCGCGCGGGCCGACCGCTCGCGGACGGTGAGCTGCGTGAAGGCGAGGCCGTCGGCGAGCACCGGGAGCACGTCGTCGGTGCCGATCGCCTCCAGGCTGTCGAGCACGTCCATGCGGAGGCGCGTCGGGCCGGCGCGCAGGCGGCGCCCGAGGGCCTCGATCGAGCGCGGGGAGGCGTAGCGCCCGAGGGCCTCGATGACGGCGCGCGCGATCACCGGGCGCGTCACCTCCAGCTTGGCCGCCGCCCGCTCGAAGAACTCCTCCTCGCTCGCGACTGCGGCGAGGGCCTCGATCGCGCGACCGGCGATGCGGTCCTCCGGGTCGTCGAGCACCGCGGCGATCGCCTGCGCGGCGGCGGGAGCGTCCTTCGCCATGAGCTCCCCGTCGCCGAGCCAGGCGAGGGCCCGCGCGCGCTCCTGCAGCGTCCCGACGGCGAGCACGCGCGCCAGCATGGGGACCGCCCCGTGGCGCGCCTTGGGCACGAAGGCATCGAGCGCCTCGATGCGGCCGGGGAAGTCGGGCGCGCGGCAGAGCTCGGCGGCGGTGGCGAAGGCCGAGCGGCCCCCCACGAGCTTGAGCACCGCGGCGGCGGCCTTGCGCGTGTCGGCGTCGGGCGAGGCGAGCAGGGCGCAGAGCTCGCCGTGGGCCTCGACCTGGTTCACGCGCGGGAGGAGCTGGACGCAGGCCGCGCGGAGCGGCGCGTCCGCCTGGCGGAGCGCGCGCACCAGCGGGACGAAGAGCTGCGGGTCGGGCGCGGCCTCGACGAGGGCGACGAAGGCCGCGCAGCGGCGGCGCTGGACGTTGCCGTCGGCGCCGGCGGCGCGGTCGACGAGGAGCGCGAGCACAGCCCGGAGCTCGGGCGCGCTCGCGGGAGAGACCTCGCGGGCGAAGGCGTCGACGGCGGCCTGGTCTTCCCAGCGCGCGGCTTTGAAGTGGCGCGGAAGGTCGCGCTCGGTGCTCATGGTGACCTCTCGCCGAGGAAAAACGGCTGGCCTGCGGCCGAGCTTGAACCGTCGCGACGGGCGGGGTGGCGCGCCGCCGGTCAGGCGGAGTGGGCGGGGAAGTCGATGGTGAACGAGGTGCCGGCGCCGACCACGCTCTCGACCGCGAGCGCGGCGCGGTGCTGCTCGAGGATGCTGCGGACGATCGAGAGGCCGAGGCCGGTGCCCTGGCCGTTGCCCTTGGTGGTGAAGAAGGGCTCGAAGATGCGCGAGAGGTCCTTCTGGGCGATGCCGTGGCCGTTGTCGCGGATGACGACGCGCACCAGGCCCGGCTCCGGCGAGCCGACAAACGCCTCGATGCGCCCCGTCTTGGGCGGGCACGCGTGGCAGGCGTTGGTGATGAGGTTGACGAACACCTGCGCGAGCTCCGCCCGCAGCCCGAACACCGCGGGCGTGTCCGGGGCGGCGCACACGTCGAGCGCCACCGACCGCTCGCGCAGCACGTGCTCGCAGAACTGGCCGGCCTGCGAGACCACCTCCTGGAGCGAGAGGGGCGCCGGCTGCTCGGTGTTGGACGGCGTGTACGCGAGGAGTCGGCGGACGAGCGAGCGGATGCGCTCGGCCGCCTCGGTGATGCGCGAGGCGCGCGTCAGGTCGCGCGGGTCGACGTTGGGCGACGAGCGCCGCGCGAGCTGGTCGGAGTACGCCAGGATGGCCGTGAGCGGGTTGTTGATCTCGTGGACGATGCTGGCCGCGAGCCGGCCGACGGTGGCGAGCTTGTCGGCGCGCGCGAACTGCTCCTCGCGGAGGCGTTGGTCGGTCACGTCGCGGCCGATCACCATGGCCCCGAGCACCATCCCCGAGGCGTCGCGCACCGGGCTGAAGGAGAGCGCCATGAGCCGCGTCTCCTCGCCCGCCGACTGGGTGATCGACACGTCGAGCTGCGAAGCCTGGCCCCGCAGGGCCGTCCAGAAGCTGCCCCCGAGGCGCCGCCGGTCGCCCGGCTCGACGATCTCCGTGAACGAGCGCCCCGCGAGGCGCTCGGGGGGGCAGGCGAGCATCTCGGCCATCGCGGAGTTCCCGGCGCGGATCGTCCCCGCGCGGTCGAGGAGCGCGATCACCTCGCGGCTCCCGTCGAAGAGGGCGCGGAGCTCGTTGCCGAAGCCCACCGGCGCGACGGGGGTGAGTGGGATCATCCGGCGCTGCGGCTCGGCCGCGGCCGCGCGGCGCTGGCGGCCGACCGCGAGGAGCGCGCTGAGCTGCCGCGCGACCTGGCTCGCGAGCCCGAGGTCGCGCGCGACGACGGCCTCGGTGAAGGCGCCGAGGGGGCCCTGCGCGGGGTGCTCCACGGTCACCGCCCCGAGCAGCTCCCCCTGCGCCTCGACCGCGACGTCGAAGCCCGACGCCGCCCCGTTGAACACCGGGCGCCGCGCCTCCGCCTGGAGGCGCAGCACGAGGTCGGCGCCGCCGGCGAAGGGCACGTTCGAATAGGCGATCTCCACCGCGCGCGTGCCGGCGTTGACGATGCGCACCGCCACCATGCGCCCGGGGAGCACGTCCGTGAGGGCCTCGTAGTGGGCGGCGGCGATGGCCGAGTCGGTCGAGGCCTCGCCGCTCCGCGTGAGCGCGCGGGCGAAGGCCGCCAGCATGCGCTCGACGGGGACGGACGGCGCCGTCGGCTCGTGGGGCGTCGGGGGGGCGACGGAGATGCGCGTCCCCGAGACGCGCTCGCGCCGCGGGCGGGTCGCGGTCACGTCATCGCGCGGGTCTGCGTCGCGGAGCGCCGTGGGCATCGGGTGGTGGGGGCTCGAGCGTGCTTTCACCTAACGCTCCTCCGGCGGGGGGCCGCCGACCTCGGTCGCCCGGTCGATGTCGAGGATCGTGGTGCCGCCGACGTACTGCTTGGTCTCATAGCGGGTGATCTTGCCGATCTTGCGGACGATCTCGGCCATGCGCTCCGCCTCACGGAGGATGACCGAGGCGCCTCGCGCGAATGGAGAATCGGCGTCTGCCCGCCGCTGCAATAGCTCGGCGTAGCCTTGGATCGCGGTCAGGGGCTGGTTGAGCTCGTGGGCGGCCGCGCCGGCGAGCTCGGCGACGATCGCCTGCTTCTCGCTCAGCGCGAGCTGCTGCTGAAACTGGGCGAGGCGCTCCTCCATGCGGAGCCGCTCGCGCATGTCCGAGAACACCCCCACGGTCGCCACCTCGGCGCCGTTCCCGGTGACGAGTGCGGCGGCGAGGAGGACGGGGATGCGCTCGCCGTCGGCCGCGAGCACCTCGGCCCGGAAGCCGGACAGCCGCCGCTCGGGGGCCGCGCGCACGCGGCGCATGATGTCGCGCGCCACGCCCGGGGGGTAGAGCATCTCGGCCGACGCCTCGCCCTCGACCGCCTCGCGAGCGTAGCCGAGGATGCGCTCGGCGGCGGGGTTGAAGAGCACGACGGTCCCGTCGAGCCGCGCGGCGATGATCGCGTCGGGCGAGCTCTCGATGAGCGACGCGAGGAACTCCTTGGTGCGCGCGAGCTCGAGGGCCGTCGCGCGCTCCTCGGTCACGTCGCGGAAGGTGATCACGGTGGCCCGCGCGTCGTGGAGCACCGGGGAGGTCGCGAGCGCCACGGTGCGCTCGGCGCCGTCGCGCCGGCGGATGCGCAGGTCGACGCTGCGCGGGAACGCCCCCCGTCGGAAGCCCTCGGCCAGCGCCCGCGCCCGCGGCCGGTCGGCCCGCGCCACCACCCGCAGCGGCCAGGCGCGGCGTGCGTCCTCGCCGCCGTAGCCCGTGAGCTCCCGGGCGCGCGGGTTGGCGAAGAGGACCCGGCCGTCGAGGTCGAGCACCACCATCGCGTCCGCGGACGACTCGAAGAGGTCGGCGTAGCGCTCGAGGAAGCGGACCCGCCGCTCGGCCTCGACGTGCGCGGAGGTCACCGCCCGGCGCTCCTCGCGCAGGCCCTGGATGAGCCGCGCGTTGCGCAGCGACACCGCCGTCGCGTTGGCCACGACCTGGCAGACCGAGAGGTCGCTCTCGTCGAGCGCGCCTCGGCTCTCCGAGGCGCGCAGGAACAGCACCCCCATCGCCCGGTCTTCGTAGGCGATGGGGACGATG
>WBZM01004454.1_pt1 | contig 10172 bp, 8 predicted proteins | sample 5204271 | NCBI WGS metagenome assembly WBZM01 (sample SAMN12344346, study PRJNA552823) | activated sludge metagenome | biome: Activated sludge suspended growth; feature: Nitrification reactor; material: Wastewater; isolation source: activated sludge from nitrification reactor of wastewater treatment... | reverse complement strand
GAACCGGATCACCGTCGCCCGCAACCGTTACATCAAGGCGGTCGAGGGCTACAACGTCTCGGTGCGCACCTTCCCGAACAATCTCACGGCGATGATATTCGGTTACACGGTGAAGCCGAATTTCAGCGTCGATAACGAGAAGGCGATCTCGACGGCCCCGAAGGTGGACTTCTCGGCCGCGCCTCAGCCGCCGCCCGCGACGGCCAGGCCGTCACCCGCAGCGGGCTCGCCGGCGCCCAGCTACTAGGCGATGCGCCTCCCTCTTGCCCGGCTGCCGGCCTGGTTGCTGAGCCTGTGGCTGCTGTGCGGTGCCGGATTCGCCGCCGCTGACGAGCCGCAAGCGGTAGCCAGGCTGGTTGCGCGCGTTAACGATTCGACCGCGACTCTGACCGCCCAGCAGCGTGGCCTGCTCGAGGCCAAGCTGACCGCTTTCGAAAGCGAAAAGGGCGCGCAGATAGCGGTCCTGATCGTCCCCACGGTCAAACCGGAAACTGTCGAGCAGTACGCGCTGCGCGTCGTCGAGGCGACGAAGCTGGGCCGCCGGGGCACCGACGACGGTGCGCTCTTGCTGGTCGCCAAGGATGACCGGAAGCTGCGCATCGAGGTGGGCTACGGACTTGAAGGCGCGCTCAACGACGCCACAGCGAAGCGAATCATCAGCGAAACGATCGGCCCGCGCTTCAAGCAGGGCGACTACTACGGCGGCATCGATGCTGGTGTCGACGCGATGATCAAGGTGATCGGCGGTGAGCCGCTGCCGGCGCCAGCGGTGGAGTCCCTGCGTGCGCGGGCGGCTGTCGACGATAGCTTCGAGACACTGTTGTTCGTCGGTTTCATCCTGGTGTTCGTCGTCGGTGGGGTGCTGCGAGCCATTTTTGGGCGCGTCCTGGCAGCCGGCATGGTGGGTACCGCCGCCGGCTTCATCGCTTCGCTGTTGATTTCGTCGGTGCTGGTGGCGGTGCTCATCGGCGTCGCGGGCTTCATCGCTTCTCTCTTTGTTGGCCTGTTCGGTGGGCGTGCCGGCTCGCCCACCGGTGCCTGGTCGGCTGGTGGTAGCGCGGGGGGCTATTCGGGCGGCGGCAGCAGTTCGGGAGGCTTCTCCGGCGGCGGCGACAGTTCGGGTGGCTTTTCGGGTGGGGGAGGCGATTTTGGTGGCGGTGGCGCGTCGGGAGACTGGTGATGCAACTGAAGCGAATTTTCCGGCACCTGATTCTGCCGCATTGGTGGGTGCGGCGTGTGTTCCCCCCGGATCTGCTGCGGCGTGTCGAGCAGGCGATCACGGCGTCGGAGTCGGCGCATCGTGGGGAATTGCGGGTGGTCGTCGAAGGCAACCTGCCACTCCCCGGGCTGCTGCGCGGCCAGTCGGCGCGCGCACGCGCGATCGAGCTGTTCTCGCAGTTGCGTGTCTGGGACACTGCCGAGAACAGTGGCGTCCTGATCTACCTGCAACTGATCGATCGACGAGTCGAAATCGTTGCCGATCGGGGAATCGATGCCAGGGTCGGCCAGGAATTCTGGGACGGCGTCTGTCGCCAGATGGAAGGCGCCTTCCGCGCGGGAGATTTCGCGGGAGGCACCCTGCGTGCCTTGACGGCGATCACCGAAGCGCTGCGCACACACTTCCCGGCGTCGGGTGAGAACCCCAACGAGTTGACCGACGCACCGCTGCTCCTCTAGCTTTCGGCGTAGCGGATGCGCTTGCTCGACTTGCTGGGCTGAGTCAGGTGATCGAGTGGCAGTACGTGCGTCTGCTTCACCGTCTGCAGGGCGATGCTGGTCTTGATGCGGGCGACTCCGGGCAGGCGTAGCAGGCGTTTCATCATCAACTCCGAGAATGCCGCCAGATCGGGGACGACGATCCGCAGCATGTAGTCGGCGTCGCCGCTGACCGAGAAGCAGTCCATCACTTCCGGCATTGCCGCGATGGCGTTCTCGAAAGCTTCGTTGGTGCTATCGCCATGTCGTTCGAGGATGACCTGGGCAAACGCCGTGACACCCAGTCCCAGCGCCGACGGGGCGAGCATGGCCACGTAGGCGGCGATGACCCCGTCTTCTTCGAGGCGCTGGATGCGGCGGCTGATCTGCGAAGCGGAAAGGCGGATCTGCTCGCCGAGGGTGGCGTTGGTCGCGTTGCCCTTGCGCTGCAATGCGTCGAGCAGCGCAAGATCGTAACGGTCGATGGTTATTTTGGACATGTAGAACCTGATTCATGCACGAAATGTGCGAAGTATAGTGATTTCTGCGCTCATTACAACCACATCTTGCGCGCCATTGCTGTCATCATTTGTTCTTCCCACGACGCTGGAGACCCCTCGCATGAAGCTCACCGAATCCCTCCTGCAGGCGCTGAAGGCGCATGGCGCCCGGCAGATTTTCGGCATCCCGGGCGACTTCGCCTTGCCCTTCTTCCGCATTATGGAGGAATCGCAGATCCTGCCTCTGTACACGCTCTCGCATGAGCCGGCTGTCGGCTTTGCTGCGGATGCGGCGGCGCGCATGCTTGGCGGACTCGGTGTCGCGGCGGTGACCTATGGTGCCGGGGCGCTGAACATGATCAACCCCGTCGCCGCAGCCTATGCCGAGAAGTCGCCGCTGGTCGTGCTTTCCGGCGGGCCCGGCAAGAACGAGGCCAAGTCCGGACTGTTGCTGCATCACCAGGCGAAGACGCTGGATTCTCAGTTTCAGATCTACCGGGAGATTACCTGCGATCAGTTACGTCTCGATGACGCCGAACGCGCGCCGACCGCGATCGCGCGCGTTCTCGGCAACTGCCTGCGCCACTCGCGACCGGTGTATATCGAGCTACCGCGCGATATGGTCGCCGTGCCCTGTCAGCCAGTGCTCGCCGAAGCCCCGCCGGCGGTCGATCGGGAAGCTCTCGATGCTTGCGTCGAAGAAATTTGCGACCGCCTGGCGCTGGCGACGAGACCGGTCCTGATGGTCGGCGTCGAAGTCCGTCGTTTCGGGCTTGAAGGGCGCGTCGCCGAGCTGGCGCGTCGGCTTGACTTGCCGGTGGTGACCAGTTTCATGGGCCGCGGTCTGCTCGCCGATGCCGATGCGCCGCTGGTCGGCACCTACATGGGTGCCGCCGGTTTGCCGGAAGTGACCGAGCTGGTCGAGAACTCGGATGGCCTGTTCCTGCTCGGGGTGATCGTTTGCGACACCAACTTTGGCGTCTCGGCGAGCAAGATCGATTTGCGCAAGGCGATCAAGGCGCTCGATGGGCAGGTGACGATGGGTTACCACACGTACCCGCAGATTCCGCTGACGGCGCTCGTCGACCGGCTGCTCGCGCGTGTCCCGCAGGGCAAGCGGGTGCACCCGGTGGCGCATCGGCCGTGCCCACGCCATATGCCTGCCGATCAGGCAACGCTGACGCCGACCGACATTGCGACGGCGGTCAACGATCTGATGTCCGAACACGGCAAAATGCCCATCGCATCCGACATGGGGGACTGCCTGTTTACCGCCATGGACATCGAGCATACCGCACTGGTTGCTCCAGGCTACTACGCGACGATGGGTTTCGGCGTGCCTGCAGGTCTCGGCCTGCAGGCGGCGACCGGGCAGCGGCCGCTGATCCTGGTTGGCGACGGGGCTTTTCAGATGACCGGCTGGGAACTCGGCAACTGCGCCCGCTATGGCTGGGATCCGATCGTTCTGGTATTCAACAACGCCAGCTGGGAAATGCTGCGCACCTTCCAGCCGGAGTCGTCGTTCAACGACCTGGGGCATTGGGGTTTTGCTGAAATGGCGGGCGGACTCGGTGGTGACGGCGTACGGGTGACCACGCGCGCCGAACTGAAGGCGGCTCTCGACCGGGCGGTGGCGACGCGTGGCCGCTTTCAGCTGATCGATCTGACGATTCCCCGCGGTATTCTGTCGACCACCCTGGCGCGCTTCGTGGCCGGCGTCAAGCAGTTGAACGCAGTACGCTAGAGGCGTGCGAGGTCCTTGTCAGAGCGCGCTGTCGTCGAGGTGAATGACATCGTCGCGAAGGCGCTGGTTCGCCTGATGGCGGAGCTTGACGAGGTACATGGCGCCGCTGACGAACAACCCGAAGAGGGTGATCACCCAATAGATTGACAGGTCGGCTCTGATCATCAGGTAGTAGAGACCGGTCATCGCCAGGATCGACAGATTTTCGTTGAAGTTCTGGACGGCGATCGAGTGACCGGCACCCATGAGAATGTGTCCTCGGTGCTGCAGCAGAGCGTTCATCGGCACCACGAAGAAGCCGGAGAGCGCGCCGATCAGCACCAGAAGGGGAACGGCCAGCCACATGTGCTGGACGAAGTTCATCACCAGCACGATCACCCCCATGGCAATTCCCAGCGGGATCACGCGCACCGACTTGCGCAAGGTGATCATGCGCGCCGCGCCGACGGCCCCGAGCGCCACGCCGACCGCGACGACGCCCTGCAGCATGCTCGACTTCGACAGGTCGAGCTGCAGTGCGACTTCCGCCCATTTGATGACGATGAACTGCAGCGTGGCGCCGGCGCCCCAGAAGAGAGTCGTCACTGCCAGCGACACCTGACCGAGACGGTCGCGCCACAGGAGGACCAGGCAGTGATTGAATTCGCGCAGCAGATACCAGGGGTTCTTGTGCAGTACGCGGTGATCGACGCCGGTGTCGGGGATATACAGATTGAACAGTGCGGCCAGCAGGTAGAAAACGGCGACGAAACAGAGCGCCATCTCGCCGACCGAATCGACACCCGTATCGATCAGCGGGAGGTCGAAGCCCAGCAGAGCGTCGGCGACTTCCGGCCGGATCAGCATGCCGCCGACGACGACACCGAGAATGATCGCGCCGACAGTCAGGCCTTCGATCCAGCCGTTGGCAACGACCAGCAGACGGTGCGGCAGGTACTCGGTAAGAATGCCGTACTTGGCCGGCGAGTAGGCAGCGGCGCCGAGACCGACGACAGCATAGGCCAGCAAGGGGTGAACATCCCAGTACATCATCGCGCAGCCGACGATCTTTATGCCGTTGCTGATGAACATCACCCGCCACTTCGGCATCGAGTCGGCGAAGGCACCGACAAAGGCCGCCAGCGCGACGTAGGAGACCGTGAAGAAGGTCTTCAGCAGTGGTTCGTAGGCGCTCGGCGCATGCATCTCGCGCAGCGCCGAGATGGCAACGATCAGCAAGGCATTGTCGGCGAGCGCGGAAAAAAATTGCGCCGCCATGATGATGTAGAAGCCAAAAGGCATGGTTTGGTCTTGGCGTATTCTGAATGCGGCTGTTCTTTGAGTCCTGGGCTTATACCACGAAAGAAGCCGAGGTGTCAGCGTCGCGGACCCGGCCCCGCCGTATAGGCGAGTGCCACGTGACGGACCGGATCTGGTCCACGTTCTGATTTTGTGATTCAATGGCCTTATATAAGGTAAAAAAGGGGAGAGGGCTTATGGCTGATCGTCGCTTGCAGGTGTTTCATGCTGTTGCCAAGCACCTTTCGTTTACCAAGGCGGGCGAGGCACTGCATATGACCCAGCCGGCGGTGACGTTTCAGATCAAGCAACTCGAGGAGCGTTTCAATACCCGACTGTTTGATCGGGGCGGCGGCCGGATCGCTCTCACCCAGGCCGGCGAGTTGGTGCTTGACTACGCAGAGCGCATTCTTGGGCTATCCGCCGACCTCGACCTCCGCGTTGCCGAAATGACCGGACAGATGAGTGGGAGTCTGCTGGTGGGTGCGAGTACCACGATCGCCGAGTTCATGCTGCCGCCGATCCTCGGCGAGTTCAACGTGCGTTACCCGCAGGTCCGGGCGCGGCTGACCGTTGCCAATTCCGAGGCGATCAGCAATGCCATCGCCGCGCATACGCTGGATATCGGACTGGTCGAATCCCTGGTGAACCACCCCAGCCTGCAATGCGAGGTTTGCGGCGATGACGAGCTGCAGGTGATCTGCACGCCGACGCATCCCCTGGCGCAACGTACCGACGTTGACGCCAGGAGTCTGATGGCGCACGACTTCATCGCCCGTGAGCCGGGTTCGGGTACGCGCGAAGTCACCGACGATTACTTGCGTGCTTGCGGTGTCGAACCCGCCCAGATCAAGACGCTGATGGAACTGGCGAGTCCCGAGGCCTTGAAGGGTGTTGTGGCGACCGGACTCGGCTTCTCGATCGTCTCGCGCGCGAGTTTCGAGAAGGAGCGGCAACTGGGCAGTCTGGTCGCGATTCCGCTGCGTCCGCGCCTGAAGCGCACGCTGTCGCTGGTCTATCAGAAGGAGCGTTTCCGCTCGAAGGTGGTGCTGACCTTCGTGGACTTTGCCCGGAACAAGCTCAGGGAGCTCTCTGCCTGATGCCGCGGCCGATTGCCGCCCGCATCGACGGCGGAGCACTGCGCCACAACTACCTGCTGGCGAGGAACCAGGCCAGGCGCGGCGAAGGCAGGGCAAGAGCCTGGGCCGTGGTCAAGGCCAACGCCTATGGGCACGGCTTGCTGCGCGCGGCGCGGGCGCTCGCCGATGTCGCCGATGGCTTCGCCCTGCTTGATCTGGAGGAGGCGGTCAGGCTGCGCGACGCCGGTATCCGTCAGCCGATTCTGCTGCTCGAGGGCTTCTTCGAGGCGGCCGATCTGGCCGTCTGTGCCGCCCACGATCTGACGCTCGTCGTCCATCGTCTCGAGCAACTGCAGATGCTGCGCCGGGTTTCCCTGCCGGTGCGCCTGCCGATCTTTCTGAAACTCAACAGCGGCATGAATCGGCTCGGCCTGACGGCAGCCGAGTTGCCGGCCGTGAGGCGTGAACTGGCGGCGTCGCTGGCGGTGAGTACGGTTACCCTAATGACGCACTTTGCCGAAGCTGACGGTGACGGTGGCGAGGCCTGCATCACGTGGCAACTCGAACGCTTCGCCGGCATGCTCGCCGACTGGCCCGAGGCTGCCACCTGGCCGGTGTCGCTGGCCAACTCGGCGGCCATCCTGCGTTACCCGCAGACGGCGCGCGACTGGGTGCGGCCGGGAATCATGCTCTACGGCGGCAGCCCGTTTGCCGACCAGGATGCCGCGAGCCTCGGTCTCAAGCCGGTGATGACGCTGCACAGCCGCATCCTGGCGGTGCAGGAAATCGCCGTTGGCGAGCGGGTCGGTTACGGCGGCACCTTTGTCGCGCGTCGGCCGACGCGCGTCGGCGTCGTCGCCTGCGGCTACGCCGACGGTTACCCGCGCCACGCGCCGGGCGGTACGCCTATCGTTGTCGCCGGGCAAGCAACCACGACGCTGGGGCGGGTTTCGATGGACATGCTCGCCTGCGACCTGACCGATCTGCCGGCGGCCGGCGTCGACAGCCCGGTCGTCCTCTGGGGCGACGGACTGGCGGCCGACGTGGTGGCCGCTGCCGCGGGCACCATCAGCTACGAGCTGTTCTGCGCTCTGGCGCGGCGCGTGCCGGTGGTCGAAGTCTGAGCATGGCGCGCGCGCCAGGCAGTCAGAAGACGGTTTTCGCGTGCAGCGAGTGCGGCGCCAGCACCGCCAAGTGGCAGGGGCAATGCCCCGGCTGCGGCGTCTGGAACACGCTCGTCGAGAGCGTTGCCGAACCAGCGGCCGGTAGCCCGAAGCGCTTTGCTGCCCTGGGTGGAACCAGCGGGCTGCAGACGCTCTCCGAGATCGAAGCGCGCGCAGAGGACCGCTTGCCCACCGGCATCGGCGAGTTCGATCGCGCTCTCGGCGGCGGGCTGGTCAGCGGTGGTGTCGTGCTGATCGGCGGCGATCCGGGAATCGGCAAGAGCACCTTGCTGTTGCAGGCGCTGTCGGCGATGTGCCTGACCCGCACGGTGCTCTACGTCAGCGGCGAGGAATCCGGTCAGCAGATCGCGATGCGCGCCCGGCGACTGTCGCTGGAGACACGGCGGCTGGGTTTTCTCGCCGAAATCAATCTCGAGAAGATCGTCGCGGCGCTGCAGTCCGCCAAACCACAGGTGGCGGTCATCGACTCGATCCAGACCCTGTGGTCGGAGCAACTCAACTCGGCGCCGGGCTCGGTCGCCCAGGTCCGGGAATGTGCGGCGCAGCTTACCCGCCTCGCCAAACAGACCGGGATCACCGTAATCCTCGTCGGTCACGTGACCAAGGAGGGCGCGCTGGCCGGGCCGCGCGTGCTCGAGCACATCGTCGACACGGTGCTCTATTTCGAAGGCGATACGCATTCGAGCTTCCGCCTGATCCGCGCGGTCAAGAATCGTTATGGCGCGGTCAATGAAATCGGCGTCTTTGCGATGACCGACAGGGGGCTGAAGGGCGTCAGCAACCCCTCGGCCATCTTCCTGTCACAGCACGGGACCGATGTTGCCGGTTCCTGCGTGCTGGTCACCCAGGAAGGCACGCGGCCCATGCTGGTCGAGATCCAGGCCCTCGTCGATCAGGCGCACGGCAACCCGCGACGGCTGACCGTCGGCCTCGATGCGCAGCGACTGGCGATGCTCCTGGCGGTGTTGCACCGGCACGCCGGAATCGTCTGCTTCGATCAGGACGTCTTCGTCAACGCTGTCGGCGGCGTCAAGATCGGCGAGCCGGCGGCCGACCTGGCGGTCTTGCTGGCGATCATTTCTTCATTGAAAAACAGAGCGTTGCCGGCGAAGCTTATCGTGTTTGGCGAAGTCGGGCTGGCAGGTGAGATCCGTCCCGCGCCGCGTGGCCAGGAGCGTCTCAAGGAGGCAGCGAAGCTCGGTTTCACGCGCGCGATGATTCCCGAGGCCAACAAACCCCGCCAAGCCATCGCCGACATCGAGGTGCTTGCCGTGCGACGGGTCGAGGAAGCGGTCGAGCGGCTGCGCGATATCGAGTGAGCTTTGCCGGCTTGACGAGGCCGCACGTTCTGAGCCGGGTCCTGCTTGAAATCGCCAGCGTCTGTCTGGCGCCGGAGACCCTGGCCCCCTGGCCCGCGACTGAGCCAGAGGCATGACGAGATGCGGCAAGCCTTGCCTGCCCCTTTTCCCGGCCCGGTCTGCACCTTATACTGGGGCACGCCAAGCGGTTCACGCTTGACGGGCAGTGCATACCGACGCTACCGATCCATACCTCATGTCCGGGAGTCGCCATGAAACCGCTTTTTGCCGATGCTGCCCCCGCCAACAAAGCCACCCCGCCGGTCAGCCCGACGCTCGAGTTGCCGCCCGCGACGCCGCCGGCGGGCGGCGATCTCCAGGCGCCGGCGCCGGCGCGCCCGGTGTTGCCCTTGCCGGTGAGTGTCAGTCCGCCGCCTGCACGGGTCACGGTCAACGAGTCCGACCTCGCGGCGCTCGGTGAGAAATCGACCAAACGGGTGGCGGCGATTTCCGAGCAACTACTGGGGATGGTGCGCGGTACCGGTGCCGATCAGTTCGGCGTCTCGCTCAGCCAGCTGGTTGCCACGGCCCAGCAACTCGATCCCAAATTGTTGTTCGACAAGTCCTTGCTAGGCAAGCTCAAGGGCCTCTTCGTTTCCGCTCGCGAGCAGGTCAAGTCGCAGTTCCGGTCGGTCTCCGGCCAGCTCGATGCGCTCGTCGGCGAACTCGAACGTTCGGCACGCACCTACGAGCAGCGGATTCGCGAACTCGACGAGATGTACGCCGCCAATGGGGAGGAGTACAACGCGCTGGGTGAGGCGGTGCTCCGGGGCCAGGAACTGGTCGCCGCACTGAACGACGAACTGGCCCGCACTCCCGAGACGAGCGACCCGATGGCAGCGCAGGCCATCGCCGATCGTCGCCAGTTCGCGGTACGCCTGGAGAAGCGGATCGACGATCTGAAGCGGGCGCAGATGATCGCCATGCAGACGGCGCCCGAAATCAGGCTGTTGCAGAACAATTCGCGGATGCTGATCGCGAAGTTCCAGGACATCGTCGCGGTGACGATTCCCGCCTGGAAAAAGCAGTTCTCGCTGCACATCCTGATGGAGGAGCAGGCGAAGTCGGCGGCGCTGGTGACGGCCATCGACGATGCGACGAACGCCGCACTGCGCAAGAACGCCGACCTGCTGCGGCAGAACACCACCGAGATCGCGCGCGCCAACCAGCGGGCGCTGGTCGAGATGGAAACGCTCGAACACGTGCAGAAGCAGTTGCTCGGCGCGTTCGAGGATGTGCAAAAGATCAACGAAGAGGCTGCGGCAGCCAGGGCACAGACCGACGCCAGGCTCGGCGCGATGCGCGACGAGTTGATCACGCGCTTCCAGAAAACC
>WBZM01004453.1_pt1 | contig 10172 bp, 7 predicted proteins | sample 5204271 | NCBI WGS metagenome assembly WBZM01 (sample SAMN12344346, study PRJNA552823) | activated sludge metagenome | biome: Activated sludge suspended growth; feature: Nitrification reactor; material: Wastewater; isolation source: activated sludge from nitrification reactor of wastewater treatment... | reverse complement strand
GGCGGATTCGGCCAGCTGGTGTACTCGGAGGTGACGGCACCGCCGTCCGGTGTCCACGACATCATCGAGCCAGCAGGGATCTGGCCGGTTCGCTCGACGATCCCGTAGGGCGATGGAACGTAGCCGTACTGGAGGTACAGGGCGGCGACGTCGGGTCGCAGCCGCTGACGTTCACACCATGGGTGGCGAATCACCGCGTCGTACTGCGAAGAGAAGACGATGCCCTTGGGATGCTGGAGCCAGTAGAGAGGCTTGATCCCCATCGGATCACGGCCCAGGAACAGCGAGTGGTCTTCTCGGTCGTACAGGCCGAGCGCGAACATCCCGTTGAAGCGAACCAGAGCCTCAGGTCCCCATTGGATGAGGCAGTTCAACACCACCTCGGTGTCGGTGTCGGAACGAAATCGAGTTCCGACAGCGGCGAGCTCAGCGCGGAGCTCCCGGTAGTTGTAGACCTCGCCGTTGAACACCAGCACCCAGCGGCCGTCTGGTGACTCCATTGGCTGATGGCCAGCAGCGGAGAGGTCGAGGACCGCGAGTCGACGGAAGCCGAAGGCTGCGTGGGTATCACTCCACTGGCCCTCATCGTCGGGTCCGCGCCGAGCGAGCAGTGACGAGAGCCCTCGGATGGAGTCGGTCTCTGTGCGCTCCAAGGGGACGGCGCCAACAGTCCCTACGAATCCGCACATTCTTGTACCCACCAAACGTCAACGCGGTCCCAGTGGGAGCTAGTGCCACAGGGAAGGCTAGAAGGGTCAGCCGATGACGGCATGACGGCAGCCAGTCAAGTGAATGCTAGTGCATGTAGTACCTTCGCGAAATGACCTCGGAGAATGGTAGGGAAGGCCCAAATCAGTTCGCAGCGCTCGTTACCCGCATCGGTGACTGGATGTTCAAGATCCATACGGCGTACTTCTTTGCCTTGGTCTTGGGGCTCTGTGCCTTGGCATCCGGTGTGTTCACCACCCCGAACATCGAAGACTACATGACCATCGCTCGGCACCCGCTGTCGACACCTGCATTCGACAATAAGCTTGATTCGTACGTCCTTTCATCACCGCTACCTGCCCTTCTCATGGGTATCGTTGGTCTAGCCGGAAGCCGGTTGACTTTCGCGGTAGGTCATCTCATGCTGCTTGTGTTCGTGCTGTGGTACACGATGAATAGAGCAGACCGCTTTTCGTCTATGGCTGGACGACTTGTATTAGTAGCCTTTGTTGCCTCGCCGGTCTCGCTTGTTGCATTGTCTTGGCTAGGCCAGCCGGATCCTCTGATAATCGGGGGTTGCGCATTGCTGCTCTTCAATCGCCGATCGTATGTGCTTCTGATTGGGGGGGGCCTGCTCGCTTGGGTCAGCTTCGAGCAGGGCTTGTTCATCATCATGGTGACGAGTCTCGTCGGTGTGCCACTCCTGTTCGGTAGGGAGGGAAGGGTGCGACATCTTGTTCTGAGCTTGGTTGGTGTTCTCGCTGGCAGGGCATTGCTGATGTTGTATCAAGTCGGCTTCGGAATAGAGCAGAGCACCACCAGGGCAGAGTGGCTTGCTGCCCACGGCTTGATGCCCGTACTCCGATCCGCCATTTCCTGGTGGACGATATTCATCTTCTCATTGTTTGCTGGCTCCTGGATCATCATCGGATCGTTCTTAGCAAGAGCCCGACTCGTAGGCGTATCTGCCACGGGGTTTGTTGTGGCTGCGGTCGCTGCACTTGGAGTGAGTCTGCTGACCTACGACATGAGCAGGGTATTTGCTTTAGTCAGCTGGCCTCTTCTGCTCGCGACTGCGTGCTGGGTCGCTCGGGAGTACCGAACTCAGGAGCTCCACCGGCTCGCCGCGGTCACACTACTAGCAGGGCTCATGTTGCCGAAGGTGCTAGTCGGCGCTGGAGGACTCTACGGTCCTGCATACGCCGAGCTCGTCAACTGGGTTCGCCCGTGACTGACCGCGGGGAGAACGCCTCGCCCGTGGAGTCCCTTCCATTCGTCGGGCTAGTGCACCGAAGTCCACATCATGCTGCTGCTAGCGGGTATCCGCGCTTGGCTGAGTTCATTGAGGGCATGCACGTGATCGTGGGCGACCACTCGAGGATGCCGTACCGACTCCAGAAGTCGGTTTCGTCTCATCTGCCCGGACGTAGTCGCAATTACAACAGCATCTCCGTTGCCAAGGAGGTTGAGCTTCTTGCGTCGTTCCGTCGGAGAGCACGCGGTGTTGCTCACTACTTTGATGCCGAGCGAGATGCCTACTTTGGCCCGTTGATTGCCTCCCGTGTCGGCTGGGCAACGTCAGGGTCTTTCCACTACCCGCCGTCGATCCTGCGCGAGGTCATCTCTCGTCGGGCCGTGCGCCGCCTCGACGCCGCGGTGGCTCTGGCGAGCAATCAAGCCGAGGCCTTGGCCGACGTGGTGGGCCCAGAGCGGGTTCACGTGATTCCTCTTGGTGTTGACACCGGCTACTTCTGCCCTGCAGATGATCAGACCCAGCGTGAACCGAGGCACGTTCTGTTGGTGGGTCAGCACCTACGGGATTTCGAAGTGTTCTCCCATGTCGTCGATTCGCTGAAGCGGCGCCACGAAGATCTTCGAGTCACCGCCGTGCTACTCAGCTCGTACCACGACCGGATCCCGCGTCAGCCATGGATCACCGTTCGGTCAGGCATCGATGATGCCGAGTTACGGTCGCTGTACCGGTCTGCATCCTGTCTGGTGCTGCCGTTGCTCGATGCGGCCGCATGCACTGCGATTCTGGAAGCCATGGCTTGTGGGCTTCCCGTGGTCACAACCGACGTCGGCGGAACAGGCGATTACGTACCGGACGGGGTGGGTTTCCGTTGTCGCGCAGGCGATGCGACGGCGATGGCCGACGCGGTCTCTGCGCTGTTCGATGCCTCCCAGCAGGAAACGGTGGAACTGGCGGCAGCCGCACGCCGGCACGCGCTCGGCTACTCGCTCCCAGTCGTTGCCCGCCAACTGCAGGACCTGCTGATTTCCCTCGGGGGCTAACCGCCTGTAGTAAGCGCCATGTCAACCAGCTGCTCGAAGCGGTTGTTGGTGACCGCGCTGCTGAGCCGGTCGACCGCGGTGGACCGTGCAGCATGTCCCAGGTCGATGAGCCGAGCTGGGTCCCGCAGCAGGCGAATGATCCCACTGGCGAGGTTCATTGGCTCGACCAGGAGGCCGTCCTGGCCGCTGGTGATCATGTCCTCTGGCCCTGGTGAGCCGGCGAGCGCGACGACGGGTGTACCGCACGCCATGCTCTCGGCCACAACCATGCCGTAGCCCTCGTCCTGGCTCGGTAGGACCATCAGCGTGGCCTGTTGGTACTCCGCCCGGACCGAGTCTCGGGGAAGTGCTCCGGCGAACGTCACACGTTCGCTGACTCCTAGGCGCCGTGCCGTTTCCCGTAGCGAAGCGCTGTAGGTGGGGTCAGGCTCGGGCCCCACGAGCCGCAGAGAGACACTGGGGACGGTGACCGAGATTGCGGCGAGCGCCTCGATCATCAAGTGGATTCCCTTCAATTCCACGATCCGGCCGACATAGAGCAATCGCGGGCCCTCGTTCACGGTGCCGGACTGGATGGGGACGAACTGGTGGGTCGTGTCGACTCCCAGCGGAACGACCACCAACTGCTCCGCCCGAAAGCCCGTAACCAGAAGGTGGCGGTACAGGGCCTTGCTGTGCACAGCGACGGCCGCGGCGTGCTCGAGGAAGCGGCGTTGTTCGCCGCTGGTGGTGGCGAAGGCACCGCCGATCATCGCGATGTACTGCCGTCGGCGCAGCCCCAATAGCCGAGCATGCGTTTGGCTGAACCTTCCACCGTGACCGGAGAAGTTGATGATGGTGACGTCGCTGGGCCGAACAGATTCGTGGAGCAGCTCTCTGAATGACCATTCCTTGCGGTACGCGTCGCGGCACCCGCTCGTATGCAGGCTACGAGGCCAGTAGCGGTATCGAAGTCCATCGATGACGACGTCCCGTCGGCGGTTCGTGTCGGTGAAGTAGCTGATTGTCGACGTCGCCCCTCTGGCTGTGCGCAGCTGGCGCAGCGCCTGGGCGTGTGGCCCGGAGTGGAACTCAGGTAGGGCCGCCTCGTCGGACCATCCAATCGCCCTCGCTGTGAACGGGTGGCACAGGTGGATGGTCGGTCCGGAGTTCACCGACGATGTCACAGCAGTTTGGCGAGGCGGAGGGCCTCGGCGTAGAAGTCGCTGTTGGCTTCCAATTCGGCCCGTGAACCCACTGCCTGGAGCGTCCCGTGTTCGAAGACGGCGACCCGGTCGCAGATCCGTAGGGTCGACAACCGGTGCGCGACGATGACCAGTGTGACGTGCCCGCGCAGCCCCTCGAGCGTCTGTCGAATCGCCTCTTCCGAGAGCAGGTCCAACGCGCTTGTCGGTTCGTCCAGGACCAGGATGTCAGGCCTTCCGGCGAGGGCCCGGGCGATCGCCAAACGCTGGCGCTGACCTCCGGAAAGGCGGTCGCCCGACACGACGGTGTGGATGCCGTCAGGGAGTGCCTCGATCTCATCGAGAAGATGAGCGGACCGAAGTGCATCACGAGCTGCTGACTCGCTGATCCCGGGCCGGTCGCACGTCACGTTGTCGAGGACCGTCCCCTCATAGGCCCGTGCGTCCTGGGTCACGAGTACCGCCCGGCCGAACCACGTCGAAGGATCCAGGCTCGACAGATCGAGGCCGTTCACCGTCACGGTGCCGTGCGTCGGCACCAAGAGCCGCAGCATGAGGTGGACAAAGGTGGTCTTGCCCGCGCCAGACGGCCCCACGACACCAAGAGCATCACCCTTCTGGATGCTCAGGTCGACGCCATCAAGCGCAGGGCGACCATCCTGGTAGGCGAATCCCACATCGTTGAAGCGCAGCTCGTGCAGGTCTCCCCGGAGCTGGGGCCCGCCGGTTGGGACGTGGGCCCTGCGGAGCCGCTCCCGAGTCTCCTGAAGCGACCGGATCGATGGCTCGCTGGCCACGATCTCCTGGTACATCGACTGAAAGGTCCTTCCGTAGCCGAGACCGCGGAACAGCAGAAGGAGTACGGCCACGAGCGCGGCAGGCTCCGCGATGTCGGCGAGCGAGATGAGCAACAGCCCGACGGTGACGACGACGAAGAGTATCGACGTGTACGCAGACGTCGCGAGTCCAGAGAGCATGTCGCGGCTGCGGTTCGCTTCGGCAACCTTCGCAGCTGCCCGTTGGTTCCTACGGTTGACGATCTCGGTGATACCGAGGACCCGAGTCTCGCGCGCGAGCAGGACTGACTCCCAGATGGCATCGCCGAACCGATGAGCGGAATCACGGGCGCGGATCCCAGCATGGTGAGATTGCCGGGCGAGAGGCCGGAGCGCAAGCGTGATGATAGCGGCGCCGAAGATGATGCCAAAGACCCACAGGCCGCCGACGAGGAAGCTCCCTGCGATCATTACTAGGAAGCTGAGGAATGCGGTGAACCCATCCATCAGCCGCCGGTAGGTCGTCCTGCTCGTTCCAAGGAAGGAGTAGGCCTCGTTCACGAACTGAGCCGGTGGCTGTTTGACCTGCTCGGGCCACTCGGCCTCGAGGAATGACCTCAGCATCGCGGAGCGCGCGACTAGCTCGTAGGAGGCCAGAGCCCGGGATTGAAGGACGACGTACGTCACGTCCAGCAGTCCTCGTACGACGACGACGATGACGGTGATGACCGCAAGTTCTCTCAGGGGCAATTCGTAGCCGAGGGGGATCGAAACGGGAGCGCCAGTTGCACTCTGCAACATGGAAGTTCCGAGCTTCGCAATCGCGAGAACGATCACGATTTCGAACAGGGCGATCAACCCGCCGAGAGAACCGATCAGGGTGATGCGAGCACCGTTCCCAGCGAACTCGATACCGAGGAGTTCGCGGAGCTCGCGGATGCTGGGGAGTCGAAGAATGGTCGACGATTCCAGGGAATCAAGGACTCGATTGTCCGCATCGGTCACTGTCGTGGGTCTCTTCGGAGAAGGTGGTGTTTGTCCAACTGGAGTCTCGCTGCGCCTGCTATCGTCATCAGGCTCTCACTTCCAGCAATGCCGGAAGAGCCATCGTTGCATGACGCGCCAGCATAGCAATGGTGTGGAGCAATCCCTCAGGGATGGCTGGAACCACAGGCGGCGAGGTCATCTGGTGAGCTCGATGGCGCGGCTCAGAACCCTGTGCATGGAAACCATCGGGTCGATCCACTGCTCATAGTACGTGCGGGCGTTTCCTCCTAGGCGCGTCCGACGTTCTGGGTCGGTAAGGAGGCTCCTGCATCGCTCGACGCAATCCTGCGAGGACTCGAAGGTGACCCATTCGACTCCTTCGTGAAGTTCGTTCGGCAGGCTCGCTCGCACCGGTTCACCGACGACACACTTGCCGTGAGCGAAGTACTCCGAGAGCTTGAACGCCGCAGAGTCTGCCAACCCCCTCGTGTAGATCACGACCCCCGCGTCACGCATGGCGCCGTAGTAGGAGGCCTTGTCGCTGGCGATGTTGGAGATGCAATCGGCGTATCGCTCGCGCACCAGGTCATCCGGAATGAACCCTCCGACAAACGAGGATCCGAATTCACTCCGGAGGGTCCGGATCAACTCTGCGCGCTGCTGGTGGATCTCGTTGGCGTCTGCATCGTCTGTCCGGTTGAAGGATCGTGTCTGGAAGAAGACCGTGTGGCCAGTCGGACGACGGTATGACTCCGAACCGAGCGATCGCAGATAGTCGGTTGAAGGGTGGGTCCTTGTCGCTCGCCAGTGGGCGACATTCAGAATCCAATGTCGTTTGGCTCGGGTAAGCAGTTCTCGATCAGGCCGTATCGAATCCTTGATCGCCGCCCCCCAGTAGCCCGCCCACCTGGCGAGCGAGTGACGTGCATACTGACTCTCTGCGCCTAGGCACAATCCGAGTGGTTCGGCCGTGCTCTGAAGCTCTGAGGAAAGCGAATCTACGACATCAGGTTCGAAGCTTCGTTTGAAGAATACGTCGCAGTCCCTCAGTGCATCGAGAGCGAAGATCCGGGCAGAATCGCGGAAGTCTATGGCACAGCGAACCGTCAATCGGTCGCTCTTGACCCTGAAGAAGGTGGTGCCTTTCGCACGGTAGCCGGGCTGCTCGATCTGCTCGGCGGTGGTCACGACTAACTCGCCGCGGTGAAGACCTCGGAAAGGATTTACTGTGACTTCGCGAACCAAGCCAAGATGCGCCAGATCGAATAGCCCAGCCAAGGCGAAGGACGAGTGTGTCAGCTCTTGGGGAGCGTCTACCTGGACGCTTACATCAAGCGGCTTCAGCGGACCCGATCCCGTGTGGTCGAATGATGAGTGATCCCCAACATCGTCAGGCATCGTAAGCCCTGTCGCTGTGGAGCGGCGCGGCGTCCTGGCTTGTGGGGCTGACCTGGACACCTAAATGGCTGTCCTTCATGCAGCCCACTTCACCGAAGGTCAATAGAGTGTCCAGCGAGTAGCCAGTAGCCGCACCTGGCGCTCGGAGGAGGTCGTTCCCGAGTTCCTGTACGGCCTGGGTTGAAAGCCCGGTGATAGCAGGAACAGAGCCGCAGAGAAGCTCTTGGAGACGATCGGGTCTACAGTCGCCGAGATACTGGACCTCCCAATTACGCTCGATGACCGGTTCACGCCGCAAGATCCTCAGCCCTTTCGCGACTGCTCTTCGGCCCAGGGCCAGAGCCGGCTCCCATGGGCGCTCGTAGAGCGACATGCCGGTGTCCTGCCACGTGATGCGTGCGAGGTCGGGATGATGGCGACGCAGGTATGCGGTCTGCAACCGGCGACCCGGGAGCCGTTCCAAGGGGACGCGGAGGAAGAAGTCGACGACCTCGTTCGCATAGAACGGCAACAGGGTCGGTACGGCGAGCTGATAGGCGCGTACGCTCGCAATCGTCCAGCGGAACGACCACTGCTCGGTCTTGAGCGCCTTCAGACGCATGTCGGCATCATCCATCTGCGGGATACGGTCGAGCTCATCGGCCAATAGTTGGCGCAGCACGTCGTCAGGTGTCGTGCCCAGGTGGGGAGCGCACAGGTTGTCGAGCAACCACTCGCGTCCCCGCTTCGCGAACTTGCCGTAAGCGGCGGTCGCGACGTCAGTGGTCTCGCCGTTGGATACCCCCGCCGTGTCGAACCAGACGTCACCCCAGTGCCCGCCGACGACGTGGTCGCCGAGGGAAGCGATCTGCTCGCTCACACCGGCTTGTCGGCTGAACGCCAGACCCTGGAAGCCTTCGACCGCGTCGACCACCTCCGACAGTCGATCCAACAGGTACGGCCCGACAACCAGTTCGAGCGCCGAGTGGCCACGAGCGGCGGCGACCCGGCGAGAGATGCGGATCTCGACGGACTTGGGGCTGTAGCCGTAGGTCAGAGTGCGAACTGGGTCGTCGACGGTCTCGGCCAAGGGTGCGGCCACGGCAAACACGGTGCGTGAATCGAGCCCACCGGAGAGTGGAACGACCGAACGGGTGCCGCGGAGCTGTCGGCGAATGGTCCGGGTCCAGACGGCGTGGAACTCATCTACCAGATCGTCATCAGTAGGTGTGTGGTCCGGATCGTGGCTCCAGTCCCAGTAGCGGGATTCACTCAGGAGCCTGCCCCGGTCGTCGAACACCGAGTGTGTCGCCGGGCGCAGGATCCGCACGTCGTCGAACATCGTGCGGTCGCCGGGGTAGAAGCCGAACCCGCAGAAACCGGTGATACCGACCCAGTCCAGGTCTCTGCTCGACCGTTCGGCTATCGCGCCCAGAAATGTGCCGATCGCAGCGTGGTTGAGCCGACCACCAGCGTAGGCGTGGACGGTGCCCATTCGATCCGTCCAGACAGACAGCCGTCTGCTGGGCTCATGCCAACCGAAAATCACGGCATGCATGTCGAGCGACGACGCGTCGACTCGGCCCGCCGCCAGGTCGGCGGCAAACCGGTCGAGGGGCGCAGCGTCGCCGCCTCGGTAGGCGAAGATCGGCCCGTTCGTCCACAGCCGCCACCCGTCGGCCGACGCCGTGACCAGCGGGCAACCAGCTGACCCGGCGGTGCCGATCCACACTCCGGTGAGGTCGGGCGTCAGCGGTGTCCAGGAGTTGTCGAGTCGTTGCCGCTTCGGAGGTGTCGCGTCGCCCAGCACGGCGTGGAGATCGGTGAACCCGTTCATGTCGGGCCGCGCAGAGTGTCATGGGCTTCTTGACCCGCAGATCCGGACTGCACGTGGTTCAGGGTACGGTCTGAACCTCCGATGCAACGACTTGATCCTCCCGAGCCGAACCCCGCGACCTCTGTAGGCGGAGCGCGTCGACACCGGCCGCTGCGGGTGCTGGTCCTGGGGGTGTCATGGCCGCTCGAGACGTTCGTCGAACGGCTCCTGACCGGTCTCGCAGGTCAGGGGATCGAGTTGACGCTGGCACCGCTATCATCGTTCGCTCATCCCCCATCGGCATGGACTGACCGCCACCGTGTCGTATGGGCCCATGATCTGGTCCCGCGGACACCTCGGAGCATCGCCCGAGTGGCGGTTGGCAGAAGTCGCGGATCGATCCACTCCGCGCTCCAGCCGAATCGAATGATCGCCGGGACCCGGCGAAATCGAGAGCGACTGTTTGCCGCCAAGTGGGACGTGATCTACGCCCCATGGATCAGCGCGCTCACGGCCGGTGACGACCTTCTCGGCATGTTGTCCGCCCCTCTGGTGACGTCGTGCCGCGGCACGCTCGTCACCATCGCTCCATGGGACCCTTCACGAGTGAGTCACACCGAAGGACTCCGGCGTGTGTTCGACCGGGCCCGGCTCGTGCACTGCGTCTCTCAGGCGATCGTTGGCGACGCAGTAGCTCTGGGCCTCGACCCGACCAAGGCCCGCGTCATCTCACCTGCTGTCGATCCGCTGGCCTTCGAGCCCGGCAGTGGACCGAGCCCCGCGAGCACGGCCATGCAGGTTGTCGGCGTCGGTTCGCTCACATGGACGAAGGACTACGAGCACGCGCTGCGCTCGGTGCGCACAGCGGTCGACCGCGGAGCCAATTTGTGCTTCGACATCATCGGGGACGGCCCGGACCGTCAGCATCTCCAGTTCACGATCGATGACCTCGACTTGAACAATCGGGTCAGATTGCTGGGCAAGCTCACGCCCGATGACATCGCGCGCCGGCTCCGCGACGCAGATGCC
>WBZM01004452.1_pt1 | contig 10172 bp, 11 predicted proteins | sample 5204271 | NCBI WGS metagenome assembly WBZM01 (sample SAMN12344346, study PRJNA552823) | activated sludge metagenome | biome: Activated sludge suspended growth; feature: Nitrification reactor; material: Wastewater; isolation source: activated sludge from nitrification reactor of wastewater... | reverse complement strand
GCCCCTGACCACAGGGCGGTGATCAGCGACAAGGTGGTGGGGTAGGCCATACCGGCCGCCAGACCACCGACGATGCGGGCGATGATCAGGATCTCGATGCTGGGGGCCCACGCGGCAACGATCAGCGCCGGCAACGACAGCAGGACGCCGATGACGAGCATCAGTTTGCGGCCGTAACGGTCACCGAGGGCGCCGAGCCACAGCACCGACGCGGCCAGTCCCAGCGAATAGCCGACGGCCACCAGGTTCAACTGCGTCTGAGATGCGTCGAACGCCTTGCCGATGTCGGGCAAGGCCACGTTCGCCACGGCCAACGGCAGGTTGGCCACCGCGGCGACGAGGATGAGCGTGCCGAGAACCGCCTTCGCCCTCGCGGGCGCGGAACCGTTGTCTGTAGTCACTGCCTGGTCAGCCACGCTCGAATCCTAGTGATCATCACTCGTCATGCCCCCACCCATCGCGTGGGATCTTAATTCAACCCTCGTTGAATTTCTGGCGTACGCTGGTCGCATGCGAGCCATGATTCTCAAAGAGTTCCGCGAGTTGCGTCGTGATCACCGGACGATGGGGATGCTCATAGGGATGCCGATCCTGATGCTCATCGTCTTCGGGTACGCGGCGAACTTCAGCGTGGAGAACATCCCCACCGCGACCCTCGGTCCACAGGCCGAACAGGCAGCCACCCTCGTCGGCGACGTGCCACAAGCACCCTTCGACGTGACGCAGGTCGACACCACCGGGACAGCACAGGACGCCGAAGAGATGCTGCAGCGCAACGAGGTGGATGTCGCCATCGTCACCGGCGCCGATCCGGTCGTCGCCTACATCGATGGATCCTCGCTCTTCAGCGCCCAGACCGCCGTCGCCGCGTTCAACCGCCTCGGCGACCGCGTCCAGACCCAAGTGCTGTTCAACCCGGACCTCAAGACCAGTTGGGTCATGGTGCCGGCCATCATCGGCCTGATCCTGACATTCATCGGCACGATCATCACCAGCATCGGCATGGTGAAGGAGAAGCAGACCGGCACGATCGAACAACTGGCGGTGATGCCGATCAAGCCCAGCACGGTGATCCTGGGGAAGATCGTGCCCTACTTCCTGCTGGCCTCCCTGGACATGGTGCTGGTGACGGTGCTCGGCATGCTCCTGTTCGACGTGCCGTTCAACGGCAGCGTGGCGGTCTTCGCCCTCGGGGCCGGCCTGTTCCTGTTCGTGGTGCTGGGCCTCGGGGTGTTCATCTCGACGATCTCGCAGAACGTCGGCCAGGCGATCCAGACGGCGTTCTTCTTCCTGCTCCCCCAGATCCTGCTCTCCGGGATCATCTTCCCGCTCGAGGCGATCCCCTGGGCCGTGCGCTGGATCAGCTACTTCCTGCCGCTGACGTACTTCACGATGATCTCGCAGGGCGTGATGCTGCGCGGTGCGCCGTTCGATTCGCTGTGGTTCCCGCTGGTCATGCTCACCGTCATGGCGGTCATCGTCTTCACCGGCGCGGTCCTGCGGTTCCGTCGTGACCTGGCCCCAGGTGATGGCAAACGCGCGAAGGTGAAGGCTGCAGCATGAGCGTGCAGAACCTCACCGTGCACCGCGGGCACGTCGTGGCACTCGACGACGTCACGGTGCAGACCCCGGCCGGCCGGATCACCGCCGTCGTCGGCGGGGATGGCGCCGGCAAGACGACCCTGCTCGAGGCGATGGTCGGTCTGGTGTCCGCGGACAGCGGCGCCGTGCAGACCCCACCGCGTTCGCGGATCGGCTACATGCCGTCCGGCGCGGGGAGCTGGAACGACCTGACCGTCGACGAGAACGTGGCGTTCGTCGGGGGTTCGTACGGTCTGGGCCCGCAGGAGTTGGCCGACCGCTCCCGGGAACTGCTCGGCCGCGCGAATCTGCTCGACGCCCGCGACCGCCTTGCCGGGCGACTGTCCGGAGGGATGCGACAGAAGCTCGGCTTCTGCCTCGCGATGCTGCACGAACCGGACCTGCTCGTCCTCGACGAGCCAAGCACCGGGGTTGACCCGGTCAGCCGGGTGGAACTGTGGCGGTTGATCAGTGAAGCGGCGGCCGCCGGCACCGCGGTCGTGATGACCACCACGTACCTCGACGAAGCCGAACGGGCCGGCTGGGTGCTGGTGTTGGACCGGGGCAAAGCCCTGCTCAGCGGCTCACCCGACGAGGTGATCGCATCCTGCCCCGGGGTTGTGGTCGAGACCGACGCCCCCGTTCACCCCGAACTGGCCTGGCGCAGCGGTGAGCACTTCCGGGAGTGGTGGCCCGACGGCACCCCGGATGGCCGACATCCCGCGGCCCTGACGCTCGAGGACGTCAGCATCGTCGCCTCACTGCGGGAGGCTGTGTCATGAGCGCGCTCATCGAGGCCCGCGGACTCACCCAGCGGTTCGGCGACTTCACCGCCGTGGACGACGTATCCCTGCGAGTGGAGCCGGGTGAGGTCGTGGGACTGCTCGGTGCCAACGGGGCGGGCAAGACGACCACGATCCGCATGCTGCTGGGACTCTCGCGGCCCACAGCCGGTGAGGCGCTGCTGGACGGGGCACCACCGACCAGGGACAGCCGTCGACGACTGGGATACGTGCCGCAGGGACTCGGCCTGTACGCAGAACTCACGGTGGCCGAGAACCTCGCCTTTGCCGCGCAGGCCTTCGGATGTGAGCCGGCCGCGCTTGAAGGCCCGTTGGCCGACGACGCGGGCACTCTGGTCGCGTCCCTCCCACTGGGCCTGCGACGGCAGTTGGCATTCATGTGTGCGCTGCAGCACGGTCCCGACGTCCTGATCCTTGACGAGCCGACTTCGGGGGTCGAACCTCTGGCCCGGGCACGGCTGTGGGACCGGATCAGATCCCAGGCCGATCACGGTGTCGGTGTGCTGGTCACCACCCACTACATGCAGGAGGCGCGCCAGTGTGACCGGCTGCTGCTCATGTCCGACGGGCGCCTCGTGGCGCAGGGTAGTGAGCAGGACATCGTGGACGGGACCCGGACTGTCTCCGTGCACGCCGACGACTGGGCGAAGACCTTCGATGTCCTCAGTACGGCCGGCATGGCGGTGAACCTGGCAGGCCGTGACGTCCGCGTCATCGATCCTGATGAGCAGCAACTGCGCACCGTGCTTGCACAGGCCGAACTCGACGCGATCATCACCGAGGTGGCGCCGACCATCGAGGAACGCATGACGATGCTGGCGCGCCGATGACCCCCCGCGGGCGTCGGCCTGGCGACGAGGACACCCGGGAACGCATCCTGGCGAGTGCTCGCCGGCTGTTCGCACAGCGTGGCTTCGAACGTGCCAGCATGCGGGTGATCGCTCGCGACGCCGAGGTCGACCCGGCCCTGATCGTCCACTACTTCGGCAGCAAGCAGGGCCTGCTCGAGCAGTGTCTGAAACTCCCGCTGGACCCCCGGGTGGTGCTGTCCGCAGCGGCACAGGCACCGCCGGACCAGAGGGGCGAGTTGCTGGTGCGCGCCCTGGTGGCGGCGTGGGAGCGCCCGGAGTTGCAGCAGCACCTGCTCGGCATGCTGCGCACCGGCACGTCCCACGACACGGCCCGCGAGGCCCTGCAGCGGACGCTTCACGACGCCGTGCAGCCGGTGGTCGCGGGTCTGGCCATCGACGACCCCGACCGGCGCTCGGCCCTGGTGATGAGCCAGATCGCCGGGTTGGCCATCACTCGCTACTTCCTGCAGATCCCCGAAGTCGTCGCGCTCACCCCCGACGAGATCATCGCCGCGGTGGGTCCCACGGTGCAGCGATACCTCACTGGTCCGCTCGACTGAAAGCTGTCAGACCCTCCGGCTATCTTCGAGATCGAATGAAACGGGGGTTTCACCAATGGGGGAGAACGCAGCGATCTTGAGCGCCTTGCGAGAGGCGCCGAGGTGGTTGGTCACCGACTGGGGCGGGCCGGGCGGACACGCGAAGGTGTCGATCACTGTGGCCGGCCGGGTCGCCGACGTCACGGTGCACGACCACCGGGCCTCGTTCGATGGACGGTCCGTCTCGCTGAGTGAGGGGCGTCTGGCGCACCTGCTGCGAGAAGTGCAGTCGGCGCTGGATGAGCAGGCCCTGCGCACGCCGGCCGCAGGTGCCGCCGTCAAGCGACTTGTCGACCTGTGGCGGGCCACGCCGGACGAAGGCAGCGGCGGCTGGGGACTGCGACACGGCGGGATCGAGTGGCACTGCACCGGTGGGGTCCTGCACGTCGAGGTGGGCGACGGGGGCGCCTACGACCAGCCGCTGGCTCAGCCGCTCGTGGACGTGCTGGTCGACCTCGGATGGAACGCACCGGACCACGACTTCCGGAACTGCTGGCTGCAGCCCACGGCCGAGGCGCTGGAGTCGACGGCACGTATCGCGGTGCTCACCATGGTGACGGCCTTCGGCTATCCGGAGCCGCCGGGATTCCCCTGATCGGGCACCCCGAGCACCAACTGCATCGCGAGTCGCTGCTGGGGATCGTCGAGTGACGAGCCGAACAGTTCCTGCAGTCGGTGGAACCTGTACGACACGGTCTGCGGGTGCACGTGGAGCAAGCGCGCGACCTCCTGCCGATCGCCCTGCAGCGCGAGCCAGGCGGCGAGTGTCTGCCGCAGCACGTCGCGCTTTCCGGCGGGCAACGCGGACAACGGCCGCAACACGCGCTCCTCGAGCTCGTCCAGCAGATCCACATCGGCTCCGACGACAAGTTCCGGGAGATGGTCGGCGGCGGCCACCACCCGGGTGTCGGGCACCCTTGCCTGACCCACCAGGCGTTGCACCCTGCGGGCATGGGCCAGCGAGACCGGGGCCTCCGATGGCGGCCGCACCGTCCCGACGAACACCTGTGACCCCTCCCAGGCTCGCTCCAGCCGCTGCCGACGGCCAGGACCGGACGGGTCGGGCAGGATCGCGATCGCCTCGCGCCCCTCGATGAGCGCGAGCACGTCGGCCGGCGGGGTGGGCTCGCGCCCGGGGGGCAGCGGCACCACCGCGACCGCCATCCGCTCGGGGATGCTCCACCCCACGGCATCGGCGGCCGCCTGGACACCCAGCGGATCCGCGAGCGCCGCTCCCTCGATCAGCAACTCGACCAGGCGGGATCGCTGCACATCGCGCAGACCCGCGTGGGAGGCGTGGCCCTGGACGCTGGCCCCGGACAGTTCGTCGATGTAGACGAAGATGGACTCCGCGAGGCGGACCAGGTGGCTGGTCGAAACCCCGGCTTCGACTGCCCGTCCGCTCATGTGCTCCCACGCCACGCGCGCCCCGATGCGGTAGGCGGACAGCAGCGCCGCCATGGAGCGTCCCTGCGCACTCTCGATCGCGCCGATGCGCCGATAGAAGTCGGCCGAGCGCGCGTTGAGCGCCGGGCTGTCGGAGCCGAACAGGTCGAGCAGGCGGGACAGCGCGATCTCCGTACCGCGGGTGACGACCGGGCCCATGTCGGAATCCAGCGCACCGGAGTACGCCGGCACACCCTCGGCGATCTCCACAACGGTCGCCGCCACGACCTCCGGCAATGCCGGCCGGAGAAGTTCGGCAAGATCGGCCGTCAAGTGGCTCCAGGGCTGCACTTTGTCACCATATGACAAACAATGCCGGGAACTCTGACCCAGCGGCGGTAATCCTACCGCTTCATTATGGGGACGATAGAAACATGAGCACAGCAGCATTCTTCGACCTCGATGGCACCCTGATCCCCGGCTCGGCCAACATCCCTCTGGCCAAGGCGGCCTTCCGGCAAGGGTTCGCCAGCCCGTCCGATCTGCTCAAGGACCTGCGCAACGGCGTGAGCTTCCTGCTCAAGGGCGCCACGGACGAGCGTTCCGCACAGGTGCGTGACCGCATCCTGCAGGCGGTCCAGGGCCACCGGGCTGCGGATGTCGAAGCGCTCGGCGACTACTTCATCGACGATCTCGTCGCCTCGATCACACCGGCGATGCGCGAGGTGCTCGACCACCATGGTGCGGCCGGCGACGACCGCATCGTGGTGTCGGCCTCCCCCACCGAGATCGTGTCCCGACTCGCCCACGGGGCGGGCCTCGAGTACGGCGTGGGAACCACGGCCGCGCGTGATGCCGACGGCGTCTACACCGGCGAACTCACCGGGCCCTTCTGCTACAAGCAGGGCAAGGTCGACGTGATGCGGGCGCTCGCGACCGACCACGGCTACGACCTCGAGCAGTGCTACGCCTACACCGACTCCGCGAGTGACCTGCCCATGCTGGAAGCGGTGGGACACCCTGTGGTCGTGAACCCGGAACCGGAACTGCGGGAGATCGCCGAAGAGCGCGGCTGGCCGATCGTGGAGACCTCGTCGGTCCCGCGGGTCAAGCTCTCATCGGCACGGGGGCTCACCCGGATGGCCACGAACCTGGTCGCCGCGATGGGCCGCCGAGCGCTTCCCGTCTGATCCGGGACCGGGCCCGCAGATTCGCCTCAGGCAGCGCCCGACGTGTTGTAGTTGGGCAACTTCGGGACGTCCCGGCGCGCAGCGGGCAGGGTCCCGTCGGCCATGCCCTCCAGCAGGTTCGCGGTGACCGCACGGGAGAAGTCCGACGAGGCGCCGGTGATCCCCTTCTTCGCGGCCGGGCCGTTCAGTGATCGGGTCCAGTTCATGGTCCCTGTGGCGAAGACGCTGGCCCCGGAGTCCACGGAGTAGTAGGTCATCGTCGACCAGGTCCCGATCCCCCGGCAGGTCACCGGGGACAGCGTCGGGACCTCGATGTCGTCAGGGGTCTGGAAACCGGGGTAGTAACGGTCCGACTCGATACCCACGAGACCGGGGAACGACGAACCACGCTTGACGCGCGTGCCCTCGAACAGGGCGAAATCCGGCTCCCGGATCACCATCGGACCCTCCACGGGGAAGGCGTCGTACAGCATCCCCACCACCGCCGACTCCGGCTTGCCGAGGTCACGCCACCGGATGTTCTTCGGCTGGATGGCCGCATCCTTGGCGCAGTAGACGTCGTCGCCCTTCAAGGCCACCCGCCAGTACCCGGCGTTCGCACCGAGGAAGGCCAGGTCCGATCCCGCGTCCCGCGCAGCGATAAGGGCCTTGCGGTAGGGCTGCGGCCAGTACTCGTCGTGTCCGGTGGAGACCACACCCTTCGCGCCTTGGAGCAAGCCCGGGTCGCGCGCGATGTCGGCATTGGTGAACCACACGTGGTCGATGCCCACTTCGTCGGCGAATCGTGCCACGGGAATGTCGAAACCGAAGGCGATCGGCGCCCCCCACAACGCATGGTCGTACGGCCGGTCGTAGGACACCGCGTACGACCGGCCCGCGAACGAACCCCCGCTGTCCTTGTACAGACTCCGGCCGCCCCAGATGTTGTAGGCCTGCCAGGTGAGGCTCGCCGCGATGATCGCGACCTTCCCCTGCGCCGAAGCGGGCCGGACCACGAAGGGGATGTTCGTGCCGCCCGCCGGAGTACGCACGACGGCCGTGTAGAGCCCTGAGGGCCATCCCGTGGTGTCGACCTCGGCGACCACCGGCCAGTCCGCAGAGACCATCCGGGTGCTGGGATCGACCTGCTTGGTCGTGAACAGGCGCTTCGGACCGCTGATCTCAGCGACCTTGGTGCCGCCCTTCCCACCGAAGTGGCCGATGCGGTAGATGCTGGCCCGCCATTTGGCCGCCGCGGAGACGTGCAACTGCAGAGGATCCCCGGACAGCACAGAGTCGTTCGCGTAGGCCGAGAGCACGCCGGCCGGTGCGACCTTGCCCGCCCGCCAACGATCGGTCGGGGTGGCCGCCGCCGTCGAACTCGACGGGCTGGCAGGGGTCTGGGACGGCGCCGTCGTGGCGGCCGGCTCGACCTCGCTGGCGCAGGCGGCGGTGGCGAGCCCGGCTCCCCCGATGAGCAGTTGCCGACGCGTCAGATCCACCCGCCAATGGTCGCACGCACACATCGCACAGCCCCGGACCGCCATCGCCTGTGCGTCACCGATCCTGCGACAACCGCGCGTCCTCGGCAGAATCGACCTATGGAACACAAGGCCGTCATCGAGTCGACCACTGTGGACGCCGTTCAACGTCTGCTGAGCGAGCACGCGTTCCTCGAAGCGTTCGCCAAGGAGGTCGGCGTCACCACCGGTGAGATCGACATCGACACGAAGCCCGACGAGGTCGCCGCCACGATGCCCTGGGCCTTCCGCACCGACAAAGCGGGCATCCCGTCGCTGGCTCAGAAGTTCCTCCCGCAGGAGGTCGAGCTGCAGTGGTCCCAGACCTGGCAGACCGAGCAGCCCAACGGCGACATCACCGTCGAGTTGCACGGCCATCCGGCCGCGACGTGCACCGGGCGGGCGACCCTGGCCCAGAACGGTGACGATGTGGAGTACACCGTCGTGACCGAGACGAAGACCAGCGGCGTACCCTGGCCGCTCGGCGGCAAGGTCGAGTCGATGATCAACAAGGACCTCGTCGGCTGGATCCTTTCGGTGCAGGCCCGGGTGGCCAACCGGGAGATCTAGTTCGCCCTGCGTTCACCCACACAGCCCTCATCGCGGGCTGCACCTGCGCACAATAGGTCCCGTGAGCGACCACTATCTCGACATCGATGCGGTGATGGATCTGCAGGAGATCATCACCAGCCTGCAGGACCTTGAGGACGACACCTTCGAGCGCCACGGCCTGACCGCCAGCGGCACCTGGGACGAGGTGGACGATCCCGTCCTGATCGGCCCCGAGGGGCACCCGATCGACACCTGGCGGGAGGGCTACCCCTACGAGCACCGCTTCGACCGCCGCGAGTACGAACTGCAGAAACGCCTGCTCCAGATCGAACTGCTGAAGATGCAGGGCTGGGTCAAGGAGACCGGGCAGCGCATCGTGATGGTGTTCGAGGGGCGTGACGCCGCAGGCAAGGGCGGGACGATCAAGCGCTTCACCGAGCACATGAACCCGCGCGGCGCACGCGTGATCGCACTGGAGAAGCCCTCTCCGCGCGAAGCCGGTCAGTGGTACTTCCAGCGCTACATCCGGCACCTACCCACCCGCGGCGAGATCGTGATGTTCGACCGCTCCTGGTACAACCGCGCCGGCGTGGAGCGGGTGATGGGCTTCTGTACCGACGACGAGTACGACGAGTTCATGCGGCAGGCCCCGGAGTTCGAACGGATGTTGGTACGCGACGGCATCATCCTGATCAAGTTCTGGTTCTCGGTGTCCCGCAAGGAGCAGATCACGCGCTTCACGATCCGTCGCATCGACCCGGTGCGGCAGTGGAAGCTCAGCCCGATGGACCTCGCGAGCCTGGACCGCTGGCACGACTACACCGCCGCCAAAGAAGCGATGTTCTGGTACACCGACACCGACTTCGCGCCGTGGACCGTGGTCCGCAGCAACGACAAGAAACGCGGTCGCCTCGAAGCGATGCGCTGGGTCCTGAACCGCGTCGACTACGCGGACAAGGACCTCGAGGTGGTCGGCACCCCCGACCCCTCCATCGTCGGACCGCCGGCGGAGATCTACGAGACCGAGGAGAACACCGGGCGCACCTTCCCCGTGCTGTGAGCCCCGACAACTTCGACCCGGAGGCACTGCGCTCCCTCGGGGGGAGTCCGGTCCGCCCCCGCAGGCCGGCCGCCGCAGGGTTCCTTCTGCGGGTCGGGGCCGCAGCAGGCCTCGCGGCTGCCGGCTGCAACCTCGTCGTGCTGCTGGTGGCGCGATGGCGGGGCTGGGATGTGACCCCGTCGGCCGGCGAGCCCGTACAACCACTCGCGGTGATCGTCGTCTGTCTTGTAGTGGGTGTACTAGGTGCCCTGGCCTCCTACGTGGCCGCCCGCGTCACGAAGCGACCGTCGCTATGGGTCGTGGTCGGCGGCGCCGGGCTCTGGTTGGCATCGATCCAGGACCTTCCGCGAACGCTGCAGGTCATGCACCTCATCGCGGCCCTGTGGATCGTGGGCTGGCTGGCCCGAGCGGTGCTACGAGGCAGTCACCTGGGGTGACTCGTCCGCCGGCTCCTCCGGCGGCTCGCGGTGAAGACGCGCATCAGCCACCACGCGGAACAGAACGCCGACCACCGCGCCGATGATGGCCGGGGTGGTCACCGCGAGCCCCGCGCCCGCACACAGAAGCAGCGCCAGCAGGACCGCGGTGAAGGGCAGCCTCAACACTGCGGCGACGGCCGCCGCGATCCCCGCTGCAGTCAGCGCCGAAACG
>WBZM01004448.1_pt1 | contig 10175 bp, 3 predicted proteins | sample 5204271 | NCBI WGS metagenome assembly WBZM01 (sample SAMN12344346, study PRJNA552823) | activated sludge metagenome | biome: Activated sludge suspended growth; feature: Nitrification reactor; material: Wastewater; isolation source: activated sludge from nitrification reactor of wastewater treatment... | reverse complement strand
GCGGGCAGCAGGCTCGATAGCGCCGCGATGACGACGACGATGACGATCCACATCAGCGGCGCGCGCCAGTCGAAGCCATAGCTGAGCGGCCGTTTCAGGAACGCCATGCCCACCGCGTAGGACATCAGCCGGCTCATGGGCTGCGCCAGGACGAGCGCCCCGGCCCACGACATCAACCCCACGGCCACGCCCTCGGCCACCACCAGGCGCATCACCGCGCCGTTCGATGCGCCGATGGCCCGCATGACGCCGATCTCCCGCCGCCGCTCCAGCACATTGATGCTCATCGTCCCCATCAGCCCCAACCCGCCGACCGTGCCCAGCAGGAAGGCCATAACCAGCAGAATGACGGTCAGGAGGTTGAACCGCTCGCCGAAGATGCGCCGGTCTTCCGCGCCGGTGCGCGTCGAGCGCACTTCGATGCCCGCCGCCGCCAGCCGCGCCTCGACCGCCGCCAGCGCCGCCGCCTGTGTCGCCGCGGCGTCGTCCACCGTCTGGAGACGCACGGTGTCGGCGTGGTCGTGCCGGCCCACCACCCGCGCCAGTTCGGTGGCGTCGACGTGGACCAGCGACGGGACGATGGGCGGCTGGAAGGTGCGCTGCACGCCGATGATCGTCCAGTCCGTCTCCTCGTCGCCGAGGCGCAGGCGCAACCAGCCGCCCAGCCGCAGGCCCGGTTCCGCGTCCAGCAGCGGCTGTGTGACGACCACCGCGCGGCCGTCGCCCGGGGCCAGCCAGCGCCCGGCGATGATCGTCGGGCGGAACTGGCGCGAGTCGAGCGGCAGGCCGTTGACGATCACGCTGTCGCCCTCGGTCCCGTCCGGCCGCAGCAGGACGCCGGAGCGCACGATCCAGTACTCGGCGTCGGCTACGCCGGGCAGGCCGCTCATCAAGCCGGCCAGGCGCTCGACGCGCTGCGGCGTGGTCAGTTGCACCTGGACGTCGGCCGACTGCTCGGCCAGCGTCTCCTCCAGCGTGCGGTAGAGCGAGCCGCGGACGCTCCAGACGGTCATGAACATGGCCCCGGCGAGCATCAGCGCCAGCAGCGTCCGCGCCAGACGGCCCTTGCGGCGGAAGACGTTGCGTAGCGCCAGGCGCGCCGGCCGCGAAAGGGGTGTGTGGGCCTGGGCCCGGATGAGCGCCCGCTCCAGCCGCCCCGCCCCACCTGCTTGCCCTTCCAGCCCGTAGTCGCTCATCGCCTCGCGGACAGTGACGCGCGTCCCGCCGCGGATGGGCGCCAGGGCGGCGGCCAGCGGGACCAGCAGGCCGACGACGACTTCGATTGCCAGCACCGACGGGACGAGCCGCACCCGGTCGAGGTCGAAGTTGAGCTGCCCGGCGATGAAGCGCGAGTAGGCGTGGGCTCCCAGCACACTGAGCGGCACGGCGATGATGACGGCGGCCACGCCGAAGATAAGCGCCATGCGCAGGTAGATGCCGGCGATCTGTAACCGGCGGCCGCCCACAGCTTTCATCACGCCGATTTGCCGCGTCTGCTGGAGGAGGATGGCGACGATGACGTTGACCGCCAGCAGCACGCTGAGCAATAGCGCCAGAATGCCCATGACCGTCATGATCAGAATGATCGCCGGCAGGAAATCCTGGACGAAGTGCTTGCCGGGTTCGGGCACCTGCGTCCACAACACCGGGTGGCCGTCGCGCTCCAGCTTGTCGGCCACGCCGGCGGCAACGGTCTGGATGTGGGTCTTGTCCAGCGGGCGCTCGGCGACGAGCAAGTGCAGCTCGTTGTAGCCGCGGGGAAAGCCGAGCCACTCCAGCGTGTCGGCCGCGACGTAGCCGTAAGGAACGCCGGTGATCTGCGCCGGGGCCTGGTTCATGTCGTGGGTCAGCCCGGCGATGGGCAGGCGGCGCGTGTCGCCCGCGTCCGTCTCCAGCCACAGATCGCCGTCCAGGGCTAGCCCGGTCTGCCGCAGGGAGTTGCGCTCCAGCAGGATAGCGTGGTCGGGTGGCGGCCACGCGCCGCGCCACGGCCGCACGACGTCAACCTGGCTGTTTTCGTAGTCGTCCAGCGCGTAGAGCTTCAGATCGCGCCACTCGCCGGCGGCGTCGCGGTAGCGAACGGTGGCGGCGAAGCGGCCGTCGGCCGCGCCCACGCCGGGCATGCGCTCCACGCTAGCGACCATTTCGTCGTCGAAGGGGACGGCGGTATGGAGCGTGGCGCTGGCCGGGTGGACGGCCATATAGCGCGCGGGCAGCTCCGTGGTAATGAGGTTGCGCGTGCCCAGGATAACGCCGAAGGTGAACAGGCCGACAGCGATGGAGAGGATAACCAGGAGCGTGCGCGTCTTCTGCCACCAGAGGTCGCGGAGGGCTTTGCGCCAGCGGAGGGAGGGGGTGAAGCGCAGGGGCGCAGAGGCGTGGGGGCGCGGGGGGGAAGGGGCGGCGACGGATATGGCTGGCGATGTCGCGTCCGATTGCGCTCCTGGTTGTTGGTCAATTGTCATGGCGCGCCGCGTTCCTCGCTGACTTGATTCGCGACGACTTAGAATGCGCGCCGCGCGGCGTCATCACCGTCAAGGGCAAGGGGGAGATGAAGGTCTGGCAAGTGCTGCGGGCGGTGCCCGCGGCTACAGCGTAATCACCTGATCGGGCATATTCCCCGCCAGAGCCGCGTAGAGGTCGGGGAAGCAGCCCACCTGCACGCCCTCGACCACGTCCACGACGCGGCAATCGCCCGGCTCGGTGCGGCCCATGCCCTTATCGTCACACCAGCGCGCCTCGCCTTCGGCCAGCCCCCGCTCCAGCGCGCACATGTCGCACATCATGAGCAGGATGCCCTTCTCGGCCGCCACCTTCGCCAGCCGCTCGCCGATGGGGTCGCCGCGGCGCAGGACGAAGGTGTTGTCGTCGAAGAAGAACATCCCGGCGACCTCAACGCCGTGGGTGCCGGCTTCGAGCTGGGGCAAGATCATCTTGCCGAGCTTGTAGCTGGCCGAGCGCGGCAGGGCGAAAACGTAGGCGACTTTCATTGTTTCTCCTCTGACTAGCGATAGCATCAGGCATTCGAATTAACGAACAATACCGCATCCATCTTGTCTGGCAAAACGACGGCCCAGGCGAAGTCGAGATCGTTGACTATCATTAGCGACGACAATCTGGAGAGAGTTATGGTGCGCGTTCCAACCCATCGGCCGCCTACCCATCCGGGGGAGATGCTGCTGGAGGAGTTCCTCACGCCGCTAAACATCACGCAGCGCGAACTGGCCGGCGCTATCCGTGTTCCTTACCAGCGCGTCAACGAGATCGTCAACGGCCGCCGCGGCGTCACCCCGGCCACCGCGCTGCGTCTGGTCCGCTTCCTCGGCACGTCGCCCGCCTTCTGGATGAACCTCCAGTTGCGCTGGGACCTGTATCACGCCCAACAGTCAGAAGCGGAAGTCTTGCAGCGCATCGAGCCGCGGGCTGCGGCTGGCGTCGTTCGTTCAAGTTAAGCCGCCCCACCCGGCTAAGAAGAAACCACAGAGTACGCAGATTCAAGATGAATCTGCGTAATCTGCGTAATCTGTGGTTTCCCCTCTTCCCTACCTCGGCTTCGACACCACCGGCAGGAACAGCCGGATGTCGTCGGCCGGCACGCCGCTCAGGTAGAGGGTGATGCTCGTCTCGCGGATGACCTCGCCGGCTCCGTTCAACAGTTCGGCGCGAACCACCACCGGGCCCTGGCCACCCGGCGTCTTGACAAACGTCGCCTTCAACTGGCCCTGGGCGTTGGTCGCCCCCTCGAACGTATTCGTCTGCGGGTCGGCGCCGTTGATCTTGCCCTGGTCGCCAGCATCGTCGCTGACGATGAGGCGCACCGTCTCGCCCTTGGCCGGCTGACCCTCCGTGTCGCGCACGGTGACTGTCAGTTGCGACTGATTGGCCGCGCTCAGGTCGATGGTCGAGGCGGTCAGCTCAAGGGTGTCGGCCGTCGGTGCGGCGATGAGCACTGTCGTCTCGGCCGTTAGCCCGCCCTCGCCGATGGCGCTGATCGTCGCCACGCCCGGCGAGCCGCCGGCGTGGAAGATGACGCGCAGGCGGCCGTCCTCGTAGTTGCCGGTCGGCAGCTCGACCGTGCCCTTGGTGGCCGTGATCTCGCCATTGAACGGCCCGGACGTGCCGATGATCTGCCCCATGTCGTCGAAGAGGACAAGCGTCAGTTCCAGCGAATCGCCAGGCGGCAGCGGCTTCACCTGCCGGTTATCGAACGCCAGCGCCGCCGGCGGCCGGAACAGGCGCACTGTCGCGCTCTCGGAGGCGGTGATGGCCCCCTCCTCAAGCTCGGTCATCGTCAGACCGATCTCGCCCGACTCGCCGCGCAGATCAGGGCCAAGCGCCTTGCTGACGTAGGCGAAAACAGGCGTCGTCGTCTGCCCCGGGATACAGATGCTCGGCGCTTCGGGCGAGAAGAGGTCCCAGCCGGGGGGCGTGGTGAAGTCAATCGCGTAGCAGCGTTGGCCGGAACTCAGATTCTCGACCCAGAAGGTCAGTTCGACCGGGGTGCCGTAGTAGCCCTCCTTAGCGAGCGACTGCCAGATGTAGAGCGGCTGGAAGTTGAACGGCGCGGGGTCGTTGCGCTTGAAGGCCACGCCGCCGGTCGTGCCCTCGACCCACAGATAGGCCGCGCCCGCGCCGGGCGGCGCGAACGGCCCGGAGCCGAAGCGACCGTCGCCGGCCGCGCCGTCGTTGTGGTTGCCGTCGTCGAACAGGGTGAACGGGTCCCCGAAAGCCGCGCCGGCCGGCGTCTGGAGCCAGGCGTCTAGCCGCCCGTTGTCCGTCGCCCGGCCCAGGTCGAGCAGGAAGCTATGGCTGCCCTTCAGGGCGATCGTGTGCGGGTCGGGGCTGCTGGCGCGCAGGTCGCTGGCGGCCAGGGCGTTGAACGAGAACGTGCCGCCGCCGCTGGGGCCGACACCGACGACGGCGGTGTAGACGCCGCTGCGGCCGTTGGTGTTCACCTGCACGAACTGCACCATCCGGTCGCCCGGCTTGCTGTCCATCGTCAGGCACTTGACGTTGGCCGTATCGGCGCAGTTGACCGGCGAGCCGTCAGGATAGCTGACGCTCAACGGCGCAAACGTGCCGCTGTAGCCCGTCTGCAGGAAGATGACGCTGCCGATGAGCGGGTCTACATCCACGTCGTAGATCTTCGTCGGTTGCGGCGGCGCGGGGGTGAACTTGTAGCCCATGTCGTCGGTCGCGCCGCTGAAGTCGTTCTGGCTGACCAGCACCTTGCTCGCCGGGACGAGGAACGACTCCTCCAGACTGATCTCGGAGGTCGCCGCCTCGTTGCGCACATCATCGTAGAGGAAGCGAATCTCGCCCGTCTGGAAATTGAGCCACGCCTGATAGGCCCGGTAACCGGTGTCGCCCGGCCCGTAGAGGCCGATGCCCTGAGTGGAGATGATGTGCCACTCGTTCAGGCCGAAGTTCGCCGTATAGACGTGAACCTGGGGGCCATTTTCGTCCGGACTCGCCGGCCGCCGGTTGGGATCGCTGATATAGGCCCACTTCAGGTCGCTGTACAGGAGGTTGAGGTAAGGATAGGTCAGTGGGCAGAAGTCGGGATTGGCGAGGGTGCAGGGATCCATGTTGATGTAGCCGTCCTCGCCCACCCGCACCTGGGTCGTCGGGTCGCCGTAGAAGTTGAACGGCTGCGGCAGCGTGAGCAGCTTGCCGTCGCTGAAGAGTTGGCCCTGATCCTGCCCCAGCGATTCGGCCGGGAACCACTGGTACTCCCACGACTCCAGCCGGTCCCAACGATAGGTGTAGACGTTGCTCACGTAGTCGCTCCAGCGGCCGGCCCCCGCGGTGTGGCTAAGCTGAGCCCGCACCACGTCGACGGCGTTGGCGAGCTGGTCGGGCGCGACGTAGATGAACTGGCCGCCGCTGAGCAGCGAAGTCAGCATGTAGGGGACGATGCCGCTGGGCTGCGAGCCGTCGGCGGCGAGGCTCAGATAGGTGCGCTCCGCGCCGGAGACTTCGGGCGGCTTGCGCGCCGGGGAGCCGCAGCCGCCGAGCAGAACGATAGAGGCGGTCAGCCGCCGCTCGTTGAGCTTCAGCCGCATCTGCTCCGGCGTCAGCGAGTCGGCGCTGTCGCCGTCGGTGTAGAGCCACGCCTGGCCGTCGAACTTGTCGGTGATGGCCTGCGACAGCGCGCCGAGGCCCGGCACGGGGCAGCCGGCGTCGGGGCCGTTGGCGACGAGGCCATTGACGGCGGGCATGATCTGCGGCGCGAAAAACTTGCCCTGCACGAGGGGCGCGACGGCCGAACTACCGGCGTCGAAGGTGTAGATGTTGAACTCCGTCCCCTGCGGCCGCGGGGCGAGGTCGCTGACCTGCTCGCCGATGATCGTCTTGACGGTGTTGATCTTCGGCGCGCCGGGCGGGCCAGCCATGCTGGTGCTGCGGTCGACGACCATCGTCACCTGGTTCCACCAGCGGAAGTCGAGCGGCGGCGCGGCCAGCGGGGCGGCGGGCGCGGCTGGTTGTTCACCCACGGGAACGTTGGCCGCGGCCGCCAGCGGGATGGCCGGCAGAGAGGCCAGGGTGATGTTGGCGTTCTGCACGATGGTCGCCGCCGTGGCCGCGTTGGTCGGCAAGCCCTGCTTGCGCCAGACTTGCAGGAAGCGGCGCAGGTCGCACTGGGTGTTGCCCTGGAAGTCGCCGGTGGCGTAGACCTGCTGGACGGCGGCGTGGCCGTGGTTGACCGTGTCGCTGCCGTCGTTGGCCGCGTCGGCAAAGTCCCACAGCAGGGCGGCGACCGCCCCTTCGTCCCGGTCGGTGGCCGTCACGGCGCGCATGTTCTCCAGATCGACCGTCGGGCCAGACGGGTCGACGTAGAAGCGGACGGAGGCCGAGCCGGGCATGGCCTGGCGGGCGACGCTCTGGAAGTAGTCGGGATAGCCCTCGCCCCAGGCCAGCCGCGGGCCGTTCACGCCATTGTTGACGCCCGGCAGCGTGTGCGCCCCGCCGGGGTTCTGATAGCAACTGAACTGATTGTCGGCGAAATGGCCCCACTCGTGGATAATGACCGAGTCGTCCCAGTGGTCGGTGCTGGAGGGGTCGTCGGCGATGACCATCGTTGTCGAGGGCTGGTTGTAGAAGGAGCCGGTGCGCCCCTTGCCGCCCTGCCACATCACGGTGACCGTGCGGTCGAAGGCGGGCGAACTGGTCGCCGCGTCGTTCCAGCCTCGCCAGCCCCAGTAGATGGCGTCGGCGATGTTGAAGACCGACGCCTGCGCCTGATTCAACCGGTAGACGCTGAGGTCGAAATCGACTGTGCCGCCCTCCGAGTCGATGGTGCCCGAATCCCAGCAGTACAGCTCGCGGTCGTCCTCGTTCACGATGCGGGCGATGAAGTTATTGCCGTCGCGCACCTCGGCGCAGACGCGGAAGTAGAGTTCCAGCTCGTCGTTGAGGAAGCCGTCGTCGTCGCAGAAGCTGAAGTTGAAGCGGCCGTTGGCGTCGGTGACGGTGTGGCCGTAGGAGTCGTCGGAGAAGGTGTCCTCCTCGCGCATCTCGACCAGGATGTGGTGGACGGGCACGGCCGAGCCGGTCTGGTCGGTGTAGACGCCATTGTAGAGGGGTGGGGTTCCGGGCGGCAATCCAGGCTCCGGCACGACGACGGCCGAGGGCATCTTGTTCTCGCGCGACAGCAGGCCGGTGACGTTGAAACAACCGTCGGCGGCGCGGCCGGAACCTCCGGCCAGCGCCGACTTGTCCACGGTCGGCCGGTCGGCGGGCGGCGCGTAGACGGGCGTGCGCGGGTCGAGGTCCGTGACCGTGGGCCGGTCACCGACGGTGAAGAACAGCACGCCCAGCGCGGCGAGCGTCCGCCCCGGATCGGCGGCGTAGAACGCTTTGGCCTGAACGGCGTAGACCCCCGCGGCGTCGAAGCGCGCGTGGCGGGTGATGGTGGTGGTCTGGCCGGAGGCAACGGGGCCAAGTTGCTCCAGCGCCGGCCCGTCGAGCGTCCCCCCATCGGGCAGCGACCACTCGACGTAGAGTGCCGGCGCGGCGCGCAGGGGGCGGGCGCTGAGGGTCAACGTTACGACGCCGCCGGGCGCGGGCGGCGCGTCGGCCGTCAGGGTGACGTCGATGCCGTTGTAGGGGCCGCCGGCGCGGTCGACGAGGTCGGGGGCCGGCTGGGCGTCGACCGGTCGGGCCACGGCGGGCAAAAGGGCCGCGACTAGAACCAACAGCGCGAACGGAACGAAGCGAGCCTGCTGTCTCATGTTGTCTCCGCGCTCCCCCGAGCGTCTGCGGTTGTCAAACAGGCGGTCGCGCCGCCTGGGGGCGGTGGCATCGCCCGGAGGCGATGGGCCACGTCGCGTGTCGGCGTTGGCGGGCAAATACTAGCACGGGCGGCAAGGAGAATGCAAACCGCGCTGCCGATGAACTGGCCGGGATTTCAACCCCGGAGAGGGAAGGCAAAGCCGGCATTTGCAGCCAGCCTTGCCCTCCGTGTCAGCGGACTTGCGGAACTATTGCGGCACGCCGAAAATCGCCGGCAGGAACGCTCCCCCCGGCGGCGCACTCAGCCGCAGGACGAGGCTCGTTTCGCGGACAACCGCCCCGGCGTCATCGAGCAGTTCGGCGCGCACGACCACCGTTCCGGCCGCACCAGGCGTCTTGGTGAACCGGGCCTTCATCTGCCCAGCGGAGTTGGTCGCGCCCTCAAAAACCTCGTCGCCGCCAAAGGTGCCTTTCGTGCCGTCGTCGTTGCTCACGCTGAGCCGGATAGTTCGTCCGGCCATCGGCTGCCCGGAACTATCGCGCAGCGTGACTGTCAGGTTCGAAGTAGTAGCATTGGCCAAGTCGGCCGGCGCGGCGAGGATTTCCAGCGAGTCGGCGGCGGCCGGGGCGATCAGGACAGTCGTTGTCGCTGTCATGTTGGCCATGCGGGCCCTGATCGTGGCGATGCCAGGCGTGTTTCCGGCGGTGAAAATGAGCTTCAGCCGCCCGTCTTCAAACATACCTGTCGGCGCGTCCAGGGTTCCCAGCGTTGCCGACAGTTCTTGAGCGTCGAAGGGGCCGTTAAAGACGGCTGCCTGCCCCAGATCATCGACCAGGCGCAGCGTCAACTCCAGCGTGTCTGTCCCGTTGGGGCGCAACGGCGCGGTCTGTCGATTGTCAAATTCCATCGCCGCCGGGCGGCGGCTCAGCGCCAGCCGCGTGCTGGCCGTTCCGCTGATGCTGCCTTCGTATACCTCGGTCATTGTGAAGCCGACGTCGGCTATTTCGCCGCGCGAGTCGGGCGTCAGGCTCCGGCTGACCCAGGCATAGGGCGAAACCGACTCGCCCGGCGCGAGGCAGATGGAGTCGCCCGTGAAGAGCGAATCGGCCGACCAACCGTCGGGCACGGTGAATTCGGCGTAGTAGCAGTGTTCGACCGTATCCTGGTTCAGAGCGTGAAACGTCACGGTCGTGCCGCCGGGGTAGTAGTCCTCCCGGTATGGCTTGTTCGCCCAGACCTGGAGCGGCTGGAAATTGTACGGCACGGGGTCCGAGCGCTGGAATTCAGCCCCGTCGATGACACCCTTCACCCAGAGATAGGCCGCCCCAGAACGCGGCGGTGAGAAGGTCTGCGAGCCGAAACGCCCATCGCCGGCCGCGCCGTCACCGTGCGCGCCATCGTCGTACAGCGTGAACGTCGCGCCGAAGCTCTTCCCCGCGGGCGTCTGCAACCAGCCATCCAGCGCGTTGCCGGCAACCGGGCGGCCGAGGTCCACGATGAACGTCTGGTCAGCCAGCGACAGCGTGTGACGGCCAGGGCTGGAGGCTTGGAGGTCGCTGGCGGCCAGGGCGTTGAACGAGAACGTTCCACTGCCGCTAGGCCCTACAGCCACCGTCGCCGTGTAAACGCCGCTCTCGCCGTTGGTGTTCACCTGCACAAACTGCACCATCCGGTCGCCCGGTTTGTTGTTCATCGTCAGGCAACGCACGTTGGCGGCGTCATTGCAGTCAACCGGCGCGCCGTTGGGGCGGGTGACGGTCATGGGGGCGAAGTCGCCGCTGTAGCCGGTTTGCAGGAACACGACACTCTGGATGAGCGGATCCACGTTCACATCGTAGACGCGCGTCGGCTGCGGCGGCGCGGGGGTGAACTTGTAACCCATGCCGCTGGTCGCCCCGCCCAGATCGTTCTGGCTAACAACGACGTTGCCGGCTTTGAA
>WBZM01004447.1_pt1 | contig 10175 bp, 10 predicted proteins | sample 5204271 | NCBI WGS metagenome assembly WBZM01 (sample SAMN12344346, study PRJNA552823) | activated sludge metagenome | biome: Activated sludge suspended growth; feature: Nitrification reactor; material: Wastewater; isolation source: activated sludge from nitrification reactor of wastewater... | reverse complement strand
GACGCCAACACCCTCGAAGCCGACGTCAACGCGATTTTCGACAACATCGGGAAGGAGTTTAAGCTGGCTTTTTAGTTTATAGAACTTGTTGTGAATGACTTAGACGATATTTGTAGTGTCTACAACCAGGGGATAATACTCAGGTCTTGACGTTGAATCCGATACAGTTACGTATGAATACTTATCATATCGCATCTGGTCAACAATCTTCTTTCCTCGAAAACCATCTACTTTCTTTGATGGTATGGGGGCATAGAATCTAAGTCAGCCTGGATATACTCATCACCCACTGCTCAGTACACAGCAGTATGCTTTGGGATAATTGCCTGGTGTTTAATAATTGTTAGGTGAAAAACTCCACGGCGAATTACGTGTTCTTCCGTTATCAACACGGGTATTATTGCTCATTGTTACAGCCACGAATTGCACTAATGACTTTTCACCATAGGGAATTTGGTGGCGGCTTATGTTGGAGTCTGCCAAGTGTGTGGACAATCCCCTCCTCGAAAGCGCAAAACCGGCGGCGGGTTTCGATACCATCAGTGGTTATGGCAGCGGTCGATATAATGGTGCCGCGGGGGCACGGGTGGAATTCATCTTCACCGATGGGGGGGAACCTGGCCGGAAAGATTCTGGCTCCATTAGAGTATGGGAAGCCAGTGGTGCCGAGGTGCTGAACGTCAATGGCTCTCTGAACCAAGGCAACCAACAAGCCCATCCGCAACCCAGTGTGCGCCGATTGGTCCAGGGACTAAGGCTACCGTCATTCTGACAGTCTCTACCGCCCAATGTGAGGTAGATGCCCCCTTCACCGCTGTCAGGGGATGAAGGGGGCTTGACGTATCTGGATCTGGTTTCCCCAGAATGAGCCAGGGCATTCAGTCGGGCTCCTGGTGGCGTTCGTCGATTTGTGCCTTTCAGTCCATCTCTGGCGCCCCCACCTCCCCGCTACCTGACGGAGAGGGACAAGCCCCATGACCTTTGCCTTCGATAACAGCTACACCCGGCTCCCAGAGCGTTTCTTCGCCCGCCTGGCCCCGGTGCCGGTGGCCCAGCCGCGACTGGTCAAGCTCAATGACGCCCTGGCTGCCCGGTTGGGCCTGGACGCGGCGGCCTTGCGCTCGACGGAGGCCGTGGCGATCTTTGCCGGCAACCGAGTGCCGGAGGGGGCGACGCCCCTGGCCATGGCCTATGCCGGCCATCAGTTCGGCGGCTTGGTGCCGCAACTGGGCGATGGGCGGGCCATCCTGCTGGGTGAGATCCAGGACCCGGCGGGGGAGCGTTTCGACATCCAGCTCAAGGGTTCCGGCCGCACGCCCTTCTCCCGCGGCGGCGATGGCCGGGCCTGGCTGGGGCCGGTGCTGCGGGAGTATCTGATCAGCGATTACATGGCCGCCCTCGGCATCCCCACCACCCGCGCCCTGGCGGCGGTCGCTACCGGCGAGCCGGTGTGGCGCGAGACCGCCCGCCCCGGGGCGGTGCTGACGCGGGTGGCGCGCAGTCACGTGCGGGTCGGCACCTTCCAATACTTCCAGATACGCGGCGATACGGAGGCGCTCCGCCACCTGGCCGACTACGTGATCGACCGGCACTACCCGGAGGTGCGGGTCAGCGATCGACCCTACGCGGACCTGCTGCGGACGGTGATCGCTCGTCAGGCGGCCTTGGTCGCCCGCTGGCTGGGCGTCGGTTTCATCCACGGTGTGATGAACACCGACAACATGTCCATCGCCGGCGAGACCATCGACTACGGTCCCTGCGCCTTCATGGACGCCTACCACCCGGAGCAGGTCTACAGCTCCATCGACCATCAGGGTCGCTATGCCTACGGCAACCAGCCGCGCATCGCCCAGTGGAACCTGGCCCGCCTGGCGGAGACCCTGCTGCCGCTTCTGGATAGCGACGGGGATAAGTCCCTGGCCTTGGCCCAGCAGGCCATCGACGGCTTCGGTGCCCTGTTCACCAGGGCCTGGCTGGATGTTTTTCGGCCCAAGCTGGGGCTGCTGGAGGCACGGGCAGGCGATGCCGAGTTGATCGAGGACTTGTTGGAGGCCATGGCGGCCGCCGGAGTGGATTTCACCAACGGCTTTCAGGCCCTGAACCCCGCGGTGGCGAGCGGGGTGGAGGATGAACTAGGCGCGGCCTTTGGCGAGGCCTATCCCCGCCTGGGCGACTGGCTGGCCCGCTGGCGGAACCGTCTGGCGGAGGAGGAGACCAGCCCCGAGGCGCGCTTAGCCGCCATGGGGCAGGCCAACCCAGTGGTGATCCCCCGCAACCATCGGGTGGAGGCGGCGCTGGCGGCCGCGGTCGAGGGGGACTTGGGACCTGTCGAAGACCTCTTGCAGGTCCTTGCCACCCCCGCTCAGGTCGATGCGGGGAACCTCGACTATCGTCGGCCCCCTGCTCCCCACGAGGTGGTTCACCAGACCTTCTGCGGGACCTGAGCGGGACGGTGAGCGAAGGCGCCGGCCGTCACCTGGCCTCGCCATTCGGCCTCGACCGTTCATCCGGCCAGAAATGGCTATCCAGGATTTGAGTAGCAAGAGAAGAAAGGAAAATCACCTGGCTCCGGTTGGCGAGATCAGTACCTCCGCTGATATGCCGAGGGATTGATGTAACCGACGGATCATGGAGAGGGTCAAGGGGCGTTTACGGTTCAGGACTTCGTAGACGCGGTTGCGTTTGCCAATGATCGGCTCAAGATCCTTCACTGTCAGACCGCTCTGCTCCATGCGGAACTTAATGGCTTCCACCGGATCAGGGGCGCTGATCGGGTGGTGTTTGGTCTCATAGGCTTGGGCCAGTGTGACCAGGATGTCCAGGCGATCACCCTCCGGCGTTCCCGGATCGGGGTCGATCTCCATCAAGGCCGAAATCGCTTTGAGTGTGGCGTGATAGTCAGATTCGGTGTGGATGGGGCGGATGTCCATCTTGTGCTCCGTGGCCGGTCAGGCTATGTCAACGGTTTCCGCATCCACTGCGTCGTATTCCTGGTGAGTGCCGACGAACTGCACATAGACGATCTGCAACTTGTAAGCCACGGAAACGATGAGCCTGTAGTCGTTACCTTTGATATTGAAGACGACCCGGCGGTTTTTCAGGACACTGGCACTACGGTACTGCACCTTGATGTCCGCCGGCTGGGTCCATGACGCGTTAGTAACTTCTTCGTGCCATGCCTTGAGGGGTTGCTCGGCATCGGGATGTCGCACCCAGAAAGATCGCAATGTAGAGATGGCAATCACTCGCATAGCCTTAGCTTAGTCCCATAATGGGACCAGGGCAACCTAATGTAACGCTCCACCAGAGGGATTCGCGTCCTGGACCTTCCCCAACCTGTTTCTCCAATCCGGGGCGAACAGCGATACGCGGGCGATATATGATAGCCAGCCTAATCTAAGGCGGGCCCATCCCCGTGGCGCAATGAATCAGGAGGCTCCCGACGCTGCTATGTTTACCGGCATCATTCAGGCCATTGGCCAGGTCCAGACCCTTGAACCCCGGGGCGGTGATGTCCGCCTGACCCTGAGTACCGGCAAGCTGCCCCTGGCGGGCCTGGTCCTGGGAGACAGCGTGGCGGTCAATGGGGTCTGTCTTACCGCCGTCAATCTGGCGGGAGGCCACTTCGCCGCTGACGTCTCCCGCGAGACCCTGTCCCTGACCACCCTGGGGGCGCTACGACCCGGGAGTCGCGTCAACCTGGAGAAGGCCCTGACCCTCGCCACCCCTCTGGGTGGGCATCTGGTCAGTGGCCATGTGGACGGGGTGGGGGAGATCCTGGAGCGGCACCAGGATGCGCGGTCCTGGCGTTTCCGCGTCCAGGCTCCAGCGGGGCTGGCGCGCTACATCGCCCAGAAGGGCTCCATCTGCGTCGATGGCACCAGCCTGACCGTCAACGCGGTGGATGGCGCGGCCTTCGAGCTGAACATCGTCCCTCATACCCTGGTGGAGACGACCATCGGCGACTATCAGCCGGGGACGCGGGTCAATCTGGAGGTGGACCTGATCGCCCGCTACCTGGAGCGCCTGATCCTGGGCGAACGGGCGGCGGAGCCCGCCAGCAAGGGCATCACCGCCGCCTTTCTGGCGGAGCATGGGTTTGGTCGTTAGAGGATGGCTTGGGTACCGGCAAGCCGCCGTTCAACCCCGCGGATCAGCCTTGCTGATCAGGTCGCCAGCGGTTCCAGGGCCGTGACCAGAATCTGGCCGCCGGTTTCGCGCCATTTCACCTCCAGATCATAGAGCCGCAGGGCGAAGTCCTGGCGATCCGGGTAGCGGTCCAGGTAGCCCGGACGCGGGTCCTGGCGCAGGACCTGGGTGATGAGATCCACCAGGCGGCGCTCCCCCTCGGGGTCCGCCCACCGGGCCTGGGACAGGGCTTGCGCCTGGGTCAGGGCCTGGGGGCTGAAGATCACCTCCCGTTTCCGGTCGTGGGACGGGGGGACGAAGCCCGAACTGGCCTGGGGCAGGCAGTCGGCATAGGGGACGTAGGGCTTGACGTCCAGCACCGGGGTGCCGTCCAGCAGGTCCACGCCCCCCAGACGCAGGGCCAGGCCACCACCTTCCCGGTCTAAGCCCCGGAATTCCACCGCCGACAGGCCGATGGGGTTGGGCCGGTGGGGCGAGCGGCTGGCGAAGACCCCCACCTTGCGTCGGCCCCCCAGCCGGGGCGGGCGCACCGTGGGTCGCCAGCCCTCGGCGATGGCGTCGTGGAAGACGAACAGCAGCCAGAGGTGGCTGAAGCCCTCCAGGCCGGTGAAGGCCTCCTCCCGGGCGAACGTCGCGAAGAGTTCCAGGCGCGCCTCGACCGCCGTCACCAGCCCCGGCTGCCGGGGGATGCCGAATTTGCCGGTGTAGCAGGAGCGGATCAGGCCAATGGGGCGAAAAGAGTAGTTGTCGTCCATCGCAACAATCCGTTCAGTAACTTGCGGTCTAAAGCGCACCCCGTTCCGGCGCGGGGCCACCGAGGGCTTGCGGGAATATCAGGTCAAGGATCAGTTCAGCGGCGGCTCCAGCGGCGGCACGGCATCGGACTCGGGGCCGACGGCGTTCTGGAAGCGTTCGACCGCTTCCGCTGCCAGGTCGGGGGCGCCGAAGCGGGCGATGTGGTAGAGGGCCTCGCCCTCGTTGACCAGGGGGAGCTTGACCTTGCCGATGACTACCCCTGCGCTCGGGGCCTCGACCGCGATCTCGTTCTCGCCCAGGGGGCCAGCGATCCAGCCCAGGCCCTCGCCCTTTTCGACCCGTGCCCCCAGGGGCTTGGTGGCGCGCAGGATGCCGCTCTGGGGGGCGCGCACCCACTGGCTGGAGGTGGCGATGACGGCCGCAGGTGGCGGGTGGCGAGTCGCTTTGGCACGCTTGGCCTTGCCCAGCATCCCCAGTTCCCGCATGACGCCCATGACCCCGCGTGCCCCGGCGCGGATGGCCAGTTCATCGAAGCGCAGGGCCTCGCCGGCCTCGTAAACTAGGACCGGCACCCCCAGCCGGGCGGCGGCCTCGCGCAGGGAGCCATCGCGCAGGTCGGCGTTGAGAATGACCGGGCTGCCGAAGGCCTTGGCCAGGGCCTCCACCTGGCCGCTCTCCTCGAAGGTGGCGCGGACCTGGGGCAGGTTCTCGCGATGGACGGCGCCGGTGTGCAGGTCGATGCCGAAGTCGGCCTTGGCGACGATCTCCTCCAGGAAGGCGTTGGCCAGGCGCGCGGCCAGGGAGCCCTTGTCGGAGCCGGGGAAGCAGCGATTGAGGTCCCGCCGGTCGGGGAGGTAGCGGGACTGGCGGACGAAGCCGTAGACATTGACCACCGGCACCAGGATCAGGGTGCCGCGCAGCCGCTCCAGGGCCGGGCACTGGCGCAGCCGACGGACGATCTCGACGCCGTTGATCTCGTCGCCGTGGATGGCGGCGCAGACGAAGAGCCGGGGGCCGTCCCGGCGGCCACGGATGACCTGGGCCGAGAGCACGACCGGAGTATGGGTGTAGAGCAGTGGCAGCCGCAGCTCCACCAGCCGACGCTCGCCGGGGAGGATGTCGAGGCCGCCGATCTGCACCCGGGCGCTCATCCCTGGCCGCGGGTGCGTCCGCTGCGCACCCCGGCGTTGCGTTCGATGAACTGGATCATGAGCCCGGCGATGTCCTTGCCGGTGGCGCGCTCGATACCCTCCAGCCCCGGCGAGGAGTTGACCTCCATGACCACCGGGCCGTGGTTGGAGCGCAGGATGTCGACCCCGGCCACGTTGAGCCCCAGGATGGCGGCGGCGCGCACCGCCGTGGAGCGCTCCTCGGGGGTGATCCGGACCAGGGTGGCGGTGCCGCCACGGTGCAGGTTGGAACGGAACTCCCCGGGCTTGGCCTGGCGCTTCATGGCCGCCACCACCTTGTCGCCGATGACCAGGCAGCGGATGTCGGCGCCGCCGGCCTCGCGGATGTATTCCTGGGCGAGGATGTTGGCCTTGAGCCCCATGAAGGCCTCGATGACGCTCTCCGCCGCCTGGTCGGTCTCGGTGAGGACCACGCCGATGCCCTGGGTCCCCTCCAGCAGTTTGATGACCAGGGGGGCACCGCCCAGCATCTTGATCAGGTCGTGGACATCGTCCGGGGCATGGGCGAAGCCGGTCACCGGCAGGCCGATGCCCTTGCGCGCCAGGAGCTGGAGGGAGCGCAGCTTGTCGCGGGCGCGGGTGATGGCGACGGATTCGTTGAGGGAAAAGGTGTTCACCATCTCGAACTGCCTCAGCACGGCCGTGCCGTAGAAGGTGACCGAGGCGCCGATGCGCGGGATCACGGCATCGTAGGGACCCAGTTCCTCGCCCTTGTAGTGGATGGTGGGCCGGTGGGAGGCGATGTTCATGTAACAGCGCAGGACGTCGATGACCCGCGCCTCATGGCCCCGTTGGGTGGCGGCCTCCACCAGCCGCCGGGTCGAGTAGAGTTTGGGGTTGCGCGACAGGATGGCGATTTTCATCTCGGTGAGGGGTCCCCAGCGGCCAGGGCCGGATAAAGGCGTTTCAGGCGCGGCTTACGGCTGGCGAGGTAGGAACCCTGGGGGTCCACCAGCAGCCGTCCGCTCATGGCGCTGCGTCCCAACAGCATGCGAAAGAGCATGGAATCCCGGTCCGTGAGGGTCAGTTCGATGGTCCATTCCCCCGTGCCCAGCCGCAGCGGCGTGGCGATGACCCAGCGGCTCTCCCGGTGACCACCGGAGTCACTGACGATGCGCCGGTCCAGCACCTGGGCGGTGCAGATCGTCACCAGTCCTAGGCGATGCTGGAGGGGATGGACGCCAAAGCGCAGCCAATCCTGGCCCTCCTGTCGAAAGGGCTCGGTGAAGAAGGCGTGCAGGGTCGAGGTCCGGGCCCCGGTATCCAGTTTCGCCTTGACGGCCGGAATCCCCAGGCCGGGCAGGGCGAGCCATTCCCGCCAGCCCGCGAGGGTTCGAACCTGGTCGGGCGCGCGCGGGGGCTGAGTGAGGGGAGGAGTCATGCCGGTTGAGGGTGGGGCGAGGAGGGCGACTGGTCTATCCGTCCCGATGAACGGTGGATGGGTCCGCGTTGGCCGCGGATGTCCTCGTTTTCGCCGCCGGACGGCGGAGGATGGATGATCCTAGGGCATGATGAGCCCGGTTACCAGGGCCTGTCTTGATTAAACGCAAAGAGATGTCACTATGTAGGTCCATGAAGCTCTCGCGCGCGACCCTCGGGACGATCTTGGCCCTTTGCCTCCTGCTCTTGCAGGGGCAGTTGCTGGCTGTGTCGTTGCTGGGGTGCCGTCACGCCGCCCCGCCGGAGAGATTGGCTGCCCCGCATGCCGGCTGTCACCTTTTGGCCGGGGACCCCCAGCCCCCCGCCGTTGTGCCAAGTCCGGCGGATGAACTGTCGGCCGCCATGGGGGTGCCCTCATCCTCGCTGACGCTGCCAGCTTCCTGGCTCGACTGTCACAAGTGCAATCTGCAACTTAGCCTCGGGGTCTCTTTTCAGGGCGATGACGGACTTGTACCGGCCTTCCTTGTCCCGCGCCCCCCGGCCGCACCCTTGGCGGACCGTCACTTCTACCACTTCGACCCCGAACCCGTCTCCCGACCGCCGATCCCGCCATTGAGCTGACGCTGGCCCTGGCCGGTTCCCCCGCTGGTCCCGGTCAGGCGAATGTGTTCCCTGCCCTTTGTTGGGAGAAATTGCGTGTCCATTACTATTTTTCGGCGCTTGTCCGTCTGGCGGCGCCTGTCCGAGCCCTGGCGCTTGTCCGATTGGCGGCGCCCGTATGAGCCATGGGGCTTGTCCACCTTGCGGCGTCCGTCCCTCTTTCGTGGCCAATCCGACGTCCGGCGCCCGCACCTACGCGGGTGCCTGTTCGCCTACCGAAGCCTGACCACGGGCGCCCTGACCTGCCTGCTCTGGTTTGCCTGGCCTCTGACGGGCCTGGGGGAGGTGACTCATCGGCATGACCACTCCCTGCCGGGAACGGGGCAAGGGACAAGCCTGCCGCAAGCGGAGGCCCAGGGTGAAGGAATTCACCACCACGATCATTCCCTCGCGGCAGGGGAACCGGGGGCAAGCCTTCTGCAACCACCCGGCCAGACCCAGTATGTCTGCCCCATGCACCCTCAGATCGTCCAGACCGAACCTGGCACCTGCCCCATTTGCGGCATGGACCTGGTCGCGCGCGCCGGGGAGGCCCCGACGGTGGGTTATCCCGAGGTCCGGCTCGACGGCGCTCTGATGCAGAACCTGGGCCTGCGCACCGCCAGGGTCGAGCGCGGCAACCTCTGGGAACCGGTTCGTGCCCTGGGCCGGGTCCAGTATGACGAGACCCGCATCGCCCATCTTCACCCCCGGGCCTCCGGCTGGATCACCCGGCTGGCGGTGCGGGCGGAGGGGGAGACCGTCACCCAGGGCCAGACCCTGGCCGAGTTCTACTCGCCGGATATCCTGGCCGCCCAAATCGATTTTCTGCTGGCTCTGGGACATTCGTCCCCGGCCATGAGCGGGGCCGCGGGCGTGGGCAGGGGCGCGAGCGGTGTCCAGGTCGGGGTCAAGGCGGACAAGGCGCGCAACCTGCTGCGCCTGCTGGATGTGCCTGAGGCGGTGATCGATGGCATCCAGAGCAGCCGGGAGACGCGGGATACCATCCCCATTCCGGCCCCCATCGCCGGGGTGGTGACCGAACTCACCGCCCGGGAGGGCATGTACGTCACCCCGGACAGCACCATGTTCACCCTGGTGGACAATAGTCAGGTCTGGGTGCGGGTGGATGTCTTCGAGCACCAGATCGCCGGCCTGGAGCCCGGCCAGAGCGCCCAGATGCGGGTCCCGGCCTATCCCGGCCGCACCTGGGAGGGGGAATTGGATTATCTCTATCCGGAACTGGACCCCAAGACCCGCACCCTGCCGGTGCGGCTGGTGTTCGACAACCCGGATGGGGTGCTACGGCCCAATCTCTTCGCCGAGGTCAGCATCGAGGGCGAAGGGCGGCGGAACGTGCTCAAGATCCCCCGGGAGGCCCTGATCCACACCGGCGAGCGCGAGAGCGTGGTCCTGGCCCTGGGCGAGGGTCGCTTCCAGCCGGTGGACGTCACGCCCGGCGCCCGGCTGGGGGGCGAGGTGGAGATCCTCGCCGGCCTGAAGGAGGGAGACGAGGTGGTGGTCTCCGGGCAGTTCCTCATCGATTCCGAGTCCAGCCTGCGGGCCAGCTTCCAACGGCTAACTTCAGGGGGCGGTGCTGAGGAGGCGGCCAGAGAGGGTTCTGGGGCAGACAAGGCACCCGGGGATGCCGGGCGGAGCGGCGGCCAGGAGGTGGATCATGCCCATCATCACCACTGAGCGTTATCGGATCACCAAGCGCTACCGGTCGCTCGCGATCCTCGTCCCTGCCCCGCTGGCGAGGGCACGGTCATGAAGCACCTGATTCACTGGTCCATCCGCAACCGCTTCCTGGTCCTGCTCGCCACCCTGCTGCTGACGGCCTGGGGCCTCCAGTCCCTGCGCCAGACGCCCCTGGATGCCATCCCCGACCTGTCCGATGTCCAGGTCATCGTCCGCACCAGCTTCCCGGGGCAGGCGCCGCGGGTGGTGGAGGACCAGGTCACCTATCCCCTCTCCACCGCCCTGCTGGCGGTGCCGGGGGCGGTCACGGTGCGCGGCTACAGCCTGTTCGGCGACTCCTACGTCTACGTGCTGTTCGCC
>WBZM01004446.1_pt1 | contig 10175 bp, 7 predicted proteins | sample 5204271 | NCBI WGS metagenome assembly WBZM01 (sample SAMN12344346, study PRJNA552823) | activated sludge metagenome | biome: Activated sludge suspended growth; feature: Nitrification reactor; material: Wastewater; isolation source: activated sludge from nitrification reactor of wastewater treatment... | reverse complement strand
GCCTTTCGCGCGCCGCGCCGCGTCCCCCCCCCGCTGCCCGCCCCCGGCAGCGTCGTCATCAGGCCCACCCGCTCCCCCGCGCCGGGCGGGATTCATTCCGCCGCCTCGCGCTCCGGCTGACCGCCGGTCAATCCATTTTCCATTTTCCCCACAATTGCATAAATGCACCGTCGCCTCTGCCGCGTATTACAGGACAGCAACGGTTCGAAACGCCCGGCCAGGAAACAGCAACGCGATGGCCGGTCGGCGCGATGGCCCTACGCCAGAGGAGAGTGCCTACCGAGCGACACAAAAGACGACAGTCCCACGTTCCCGAACACCTATCCATTGTTTGCTCCATCCAGCCACCTATCTGTAGGAGACCTTGAGATGAAAACGTTTCGCAAGTTCGCGATTTTTGCGGTGGTGATCCTGTCCCTGGTACTGGGCCTGGCCGCCCTCAGCGCCGGCGCGGCCGACCACCTCGACGCGCCCACCGTCCAGACCGACGGCCGCCTGGACATCAACGATGTCTATGCTTTCACCCACGGCGACAACACCGTCCTGGCCATGACCGTCAACCCGGCCGCGGGCGTCCTCAGCCCGACGACCCTGCGGGCCACCCCCGGCGCGCGCTATGAGTTCAACATCGACAACGACGGCGACCTTCGCGCCGACATCATGCTCCTTATCCGCCCGGATAAGGTGCGCGCCAACGGTTCGCAGAAGGTCAACCTGTACTGGAAAGACCTCAACACGGGCCGCCAGCGCCGCATCGCCGCCGGTATGAGCGACAAGAATCTGGCCATCAAGACCGGCGGCTGGTTCTACACCGGTCTGCGCGACGACCCGTTCTTCTTTGACCTGCAAGCCTTCCGCGACCAGGTCGGCGGCGCGGGCGGCAGCCGCACCTTCTGCGATGCCAACACCGTCGATTTCTTCGCCGGGCTGAACGCCACGGCGATCATTATCGAGATTCCGTCCGACCAGCTGACGGCCAACGACAGCAAGATCAACGTCTGGGCGCGCACGACGGCCCAGGGCGGAGCCACCTTCGACCGCATGGGCAAGCCGGCCCTGAACACCGTCTTCATCGCCTCCAGCGACAAGGACGCCTACAACAACACCAAGCCGAGCGACGACCTGATGACCTGGGGCGATCGCTTCTCGACCGTGTTGATGGCCTTCGGCGGCTATGACCAGGCCACGGCCGACACCATCACCGGCCTGCTCCTGCCCGATGTCCTGACGCTGGACACCGCTTCCGATAACGGCTTCGTCGGCTCGCTCAACGGCCGGCAGCTGGCCGAGGATGTCATCGACTTCGAGCTGGGCGTTGTCACCAACGGCGGCATCCCCAGCGACTGCGTCAATGCCAACGACGCCACATTCATGACCGACTTCCCCTATATGGCCGCCGCGAACTAAGCGGTTCTTCTTGTTCAACGGCCGGCCGCGTCGCCCCGGTGGCGCGGCCGGCCGGCAGATTGACGCGAGGGATGACGATGACAACAACGACGGCGAACGACCGGCGATTGATGTGGTTACTCTTGTTCACGGTGCTGCTGCTGGCGGCATCCTATGTCGGGCGGGCCGCGGCGGGCAGCAGTGGCGGCCGCGCCCTGCTGGACGGGCTGTTGGGGCCGGCCGAGCCGCCCATCCCCGACGTGCTTTCCCCCGAACAGCAGATCGCCTTTTGGAGCGCCCGCCTGAAGCCGGGCACGCAGGATTACATCACCCTGACGACACTGGCCGGGGCCTACCTGGCCCGCGCCCGGGAGACGGGCGACGCCGCCGCCTACAGCCGCGCCGAAGAAGCCCTGCGGCAGGCTCTGGCGCTGAATCCGCGCTACGAGCGCGCCGGCGCGCTGCTGGGCAGCGTCCTCATCGGCCGCCACGCCTTCGCCGACGCGCTGGCCCAGGCCGACAGCGTGCTGGCGGCCAACCCCGACACGCCCCAGGCGCTGGCCGCCGCCGGCGACGCCCATCTGGAACTGGGCGATTTGGCCGCCGCCGAGAGCAACTACCGCCGCCTGCTGGAGCTGGCCCCCGGCGGCCCCATCTACAGCCGCCTGTCGCGCCTGGCCTGGTTGCAAGGGCGGCCCGACGAGGCCATCGACTGGATGCGCCGCGCCGCCGATGAGACCGTCGAACTCGATCTGGGCGGCGCGGAACTGGCCTGGTATCGCTTCCAACTGGGCGAACTGTACTATAACCGCGGCGACCTGCGCCGGGCGCACCGCTGGTATGACGAGAGCGACCAGGCCTTGCCCGGCTACTACCTGGCTTCGGCCGGGCTGGGCAAGGTGGCCGCCGCCCGGGGCGACTACGACGAGGCCATCGCCCGCTATGAGGCGCTGGTGGAGCAGCTCCCGCAGCCGGGTTTTGTGGCCGCGCTGGGCGACTACTACGCCCTGAACGGCGACACGGCCGCGGCCCAAAAGCAATATGACACCGTTGTCTTCATCCACCAGCTGGACGAAGCGCAACAGGTTCTCTACAACCGCCAGATGGCGATCTTCTTCGCCAACCACAACACCGAAACCAGCACCGCGCTGACCTACGCCGAGGGCGAACTGGCCGCGCGGCAGGACATCTACGCCTACGACACGCTGGCCTGGGCGCTCTATCGCGCCGGCCGCCTCGACGAGGCCGCGGCCGCCAGCCAACGCGCCCTGACCCACGGCACGCCCGACGCCCTGCTCTATTACCACGCGGGTATGATCGCCGCCGCCCAGGGCGACACGGCCGCGGCCATCGACCAGCTGCAACGCGCCCTCGACCTGAACCCCAACTTCGACCTGCTCCAGGCCCGGCAAGCCGCCGCCACCCTGGCGACCCTGCAAGGAGAATGACATGATCGGCAAGAGACGCGCCCGCCTTCTGGCCCCGTTCTTCGTCCTGCTGGCGCTGCTGGCCACCGCCGGCGTCGTCGCGGCCCACCCGCTGGGCAACTTCACCATCAGCCGCTACAGTGCCGTGACGCTGGGCGCGGCGACGGCCGACGTGCTCTACATCGTCGATATGGCCGAGATTCCCACCTTCCAGACGCGGCAGGTCATGGACAGCAACGCCGACGGCAACATCGACGCCGCCGAGGAAGCCGCCTATCTGGCCACGGAGCTGCCCGCGCTGGCCGCCAATCTGCGCCTGACGGCCGGCGGCGTGGCCCTGCCCCTGACGCCGGCGGCCCACCGCCTGTCCTTCCCGCCCGGCCAGGGCGACCTGCCGACGATGCGCCTGGAAGTGCAGTTGTCGGCGGCGCTGCCGGCCGGCAGCCAGGCGCTGGACATCGCCTATGAGGACAGCAACTTCGCCGACCGCCTCGGCTGGCGGGAGATCGTCATCAACGCCGGCGACGGCTCGCTGCTGAGCGCCTCCGTGCCCGCGGCCGACGTCAGCAACCAGCTGCGCGACTACCCCGCCGACCTGCTGCAAGCCCCGCTGGCCGTCAGCCAGGCCACGGCGCGCTTTGCCCCGGCCGGCGCGACGCTGGCCGCGGCCGCGCCCACGGCCGGCGACACGGCAGCGACCGCGGCGGCCAGCACGGCCGTCGCCGCCAACCGCTTTGGCCAGGACAAGTTCGCCGACCTCTTGCAGCGCACGCTGGACACGCCGGCGGCGCTGGCCGCGGCGCTGCTGGTGGCCATCGGCCTGGGCGCGGCCCACGCCCTGACGCCCGGCCACGGCAAGACCATCGTCGGGGCCTACCTCATCGGCTCGCGCACCGCCACGTCGGCGGCCACGGCCCGCCACGCCCTCTTCCTGGGCATCACGACGACCGTCACCCACACGGCCGGCGTCTTTGCCCTGGGCTTCCTGGTGCTGTTCGCCTCGCGCTTCGTCCTGCCGGAGAAGCTCTACCCCTGGCTGGGCGTCCTGTCCGGGCTGCTCGTCGTCGGCATCGGCCTGTCGATCCTGCGCGGCCACGTCGGCCACTGGCTGGCCCACCGCCGGGGCGACAACCACGACCACGGCGCGGCCGATAGCGCCTATCACTTCCACTTCGGTAAGGGGCACAGCCACGGGCCGGCCGCGGGCGCTGCCGACGGCGCCGCGCGAGTGGGGACGCTGGCGTTTGCCGGGGTGAGCAGCGGCGCGACGGCGCGCGGGTTGGCGGCGGGCCGTGGGCCACGGGCCACGGGCCACAGCCACACGCCCGACCACGGTCATGAGCATGACCACACGCCTGACCACGCCCATGACCACAGCCACGACCACCTCCCCGCCGCCGCGGCCGCGAGCCTTCAGTGGCGCAACCTGCTGGCCCTGGGCATTTCCGGCGGGCTGCTGCCGTGCCCGTCGGCGCTCATCCTGATGCTCAGCGCCATCGCCCTGCGGCAGGTCGGCGTGGGCCTGGTGCTGATCGTCGCCTTCAGCATCGGGCTGGCCAGCGTCCTGACCGGCATCGGCCTGATCATGGTCTATGCCGGGCGCTTCCTGGAGCGGCTGCCCGTCCGCCACGGCACGCTGACGACGCGGCTGCTGCCCATTGCCAGCGCGTCGTTCATCACCGTCGCCGGGCTGGCCATCACGCTCAAGGCGTTGGCGGAGGCGGGGGTGATCTAGGGCCGCGCCCTTGCCGCCGTCAAGGGCAGGAACTGGCGCAAGAGCGCAGGCGACGCGGGGACACAGGCCCACCCCCGCGGCCCGGCGCTTTTTGCGTCCTGACCCACGCCGGGCTTTGCCAAAGTCACCCCAGGCGCACCGACCTGACAGGTCAATGGTCGCTAGACGACTTTGGAATAGCCCTGCTGACCCACGTCGCGCAGGCGCGGCAAGAAAGCTATAATGACAACCATCACGCGCGGAGGTGCAGCAGAACGTGGCCAAAGTCGAGATCATGTCCCCCGTGGATGCCGCCTGGCTCAGCATGGAGGAGTCGACCAACCTGATGATGGTCAACGCCATCATCACCTTCGATCAGCCGCTCGACATCGATCGCGTCCGGCAGGTGCTGCGCTATCGCTGGCTGCGCCACCATCGCTTTCGCCAGCGCGTCGTCTGGCCGTCCGTGCCTTTCCTGCGCCCCTATTGGGAGGACGACCCCCACTTCGACCTCGATCTCCATCTCCAGCGCGTCGCCTTGCCGCCCCCCGGCGACCGCGCCGCGCTGCAAGAGATGGTCAGCGACCTGATGAGCGGCCCGCTGGACTTCGCGCGGCCGCCGTGGAAGTTCATCATCATCGAGAACTACGGTCAGGGCTGCGCCGTCATGGCCCGCATCCACCATTGCCTGGCCGACGGCATGGCCCTCGTCGCCGTGCTGCTGGCCATGACCGACTTCTATCCCGACGCGCCGCTGACGCCCGGCGAGCCGGCCAGCGACGACCACCTGGCCGACAGTTGGCGCGGCGGCCTGGTGCGCGACCTGAGCGGCGGCATTGGCGTGGCCCGCGGGGCCGTCGGGGGGTTGCTGCGCCGCGTCCGCAGCCGCGACGCCGCCGTCGAGCTGGGCGAGCAGGGCGCGGGCATGGGGCTGGCCGCCGGCCGCTTGCTGGCCCGCAGCCCCGACCCGCCCACGCGCCTGAAGGGGCCATTGGGCGTTCTGAAGCGCGCCGCCTGGGCCGATCCCATCCCCCTGGCCGACGTGAAGCGCATCAAGGACACTTTCGGCGGCACAGTCAACGATGTCCTCGTCGCCGCCGTCACCGCCGGGCTGCGCCGCTACCTGGTGGCGAAGGGGGACAACGTCGGCGACGATGGTGGCGGGCTGGAGATTCGGGCCGCCATCCCGGTCAACCTGCGCCGCGAGGACGACAACGGCAAGCTGGGCAATCGCTTCGGGCTGGTCTTTCTGACGCTGCCGATCCACATCGAGCAGCCGCTGATGCGCCTGGCGGAGGTGCGGCGGCGGATGCTGGAGCTAAAGCGGTCGGCCGAAGCGCCGGTGACGCTGGGCATCCTGGGGGCGATGGGCCTGGGCACCGACGCCTTCCGCGAGTTCGTCGTGCGCATGCTGGAGCCGAAGGCGACGCTGGTGCTGACCAACGTGCCGGGGCCGCCCGTGCCCCTCTACCTGGCCGGGCAGCGCATCCGCGACCTGATGTTCTGGGTGCCGCAGGCGGGCCGGCTGGGCATGGGTATCAGCATCCTCAGCTATGCCGGCAACATCCATCTGGGCATCGTCACCGACGCGGGGCTGGTGCCCTGTCCGGCGGAGGTGCTGGCCGGGGTGGTGGCCGAGGTGAAGCAGCTGAAAGAGCTGGCGCTGACCGTGGCCGCCATGTAGGACGGGTCGGCGACCCGTCATTGTAGCACAGCCCGCCGCCCCGTCATTGTAGGACGGGTCGGCGACCCGTCTCCCCGTGTAGCACAGCCCGCCGCCCCGTCATTGTAGGACGGGTCGGTGACCCGTCTCCCCGTGTAGCACAGCCCGCCGCCCCGTCATTGTAGCGCGGGTCGGCGACCCGTCTCCCCGTGTAGCACAGCCCGCCGCCCCGTCATTGTAGGACGGGTCGGCGACCCGTCTCCCCCTGTAGGACAGCCCGCCCCCCCGTCATTGTAGGACGGGTCGGCGACCCGTCTCCCCCTGTAGGACAGCCCGCCGCCCCGTCATTGTAGCGCGGGTCGGCGACCCGTCTCCCCGTGTAGCACAGACCGCCCCCCCCTCTCTACTTCTGCCCGAACGCCGCCCGCGTCCCCGGCAAAAAGGCCAGAATCAGCGCCAGCACCGGCGCGATGAACGACCACCACAGCGAGCCGAATTCGTTGCCGCCCAGCAGGCCGATGACATTGATCACCAGCGTGATAATGGCGATGACGACCACGAACATCCAGCCCCGCGGGTCAAGCGTAAACAGTTGCCGCGAAGTCGATAGCCAGATGAGGGCGACGACCAGCGACAGGATGCCGGCCAGCCAGGCCACGCCGAAGAAGTTCAGCCGCAGCAGGCCCGCAAAGCCAACGCCGAAGAACAGCAGCGCTTCCAGCAGGACGATGATGCCGGCCACCAGGGCGATGACGCCTAAAAGAGTGACGGCTAACGGACGTTGTTTCATTATGAATTCTCCTTGCAATTGCCTTTTTTACCCGCGGCCAAGCCGGCCGCTGGCAGCCAGCATAATAGCACAAATGACTGCCAGATACGCAACAATAGGCATAAACTCCGGTGGCAAACCCGGCTCTTTGACTGATTCGCCGGCCCGGCGCGCCTTTCACAGCTCCAAACCCTTCTGACCGCGCGCCAGTCGTGTTAGAATAGGCCTGACGATCCTATCAGCCTGGTCATCCAGCCTGGCCGCCCGCGCCACCGCCCTCCTGACCAATAAGCGAGACGCTTTGTGTCTGCCGACAACCTGTTGCCGTATGATCCGCAGTTAATATTTGGGGCTATGGCCCTTGACTACGACTACGCGCAACAGAACTACTGGAACTTCGCCACCGAATATGCCCTTGAATTAGCCGATATCGCGCCGGGCATGGCCGTGGTGGACGCCGGTTGTGGCACGGGCACGACGACGCTGCGCGCGGCCGAGCGCGTGCGCCCCGGCGGCCGCGTCGTCGCCGTCGATTTCACCCCGGAGATGCTGGCCCTGGCCTCGGAAAAGGCCAGCCGCCGCGTGCTGATCAACATCGACTGGCGGCTGGAAGACCTGACCGACATCGCTCTGCCCACGGCCACGTTCGATGTCGTCCTGTGCCTGTTGACCCTGTTCGCCATCGCCGACATGGCGGCGCTGACGGCGACCTTGTGGGCGCTGCTGCGGCCGGGCGGCCGGCTGGTCGTGGCCACGCCCGGCCAGCCCTATCTGGCCCCCCTCCACGATGCCTTCTACGACGCCGCCCAGGCCCAGGCGCCCGACCTGGCCCCGCCACGCCCCTGGCAGCGCCTCGACACGCCGGAGCGGCTGGCGGCCGTCTTCGACGCCGCCGGCGTGCCCGCGGTGCTCAGCGAACGGACGGCGGACACGCCCCTGCGCCAACCGGCCGACTGGTGGCGCATTGTCCGGGCCACCGGCCTCAGCCGCACCACCCACCTGCTGGGCCACGAGGCGGCCGCCCGTGTTGAGCAGGCCAATCAGAGCGCCATCGCCGAAGGGGGCATCGACATGCTGACCTCGCGGTTCCTGTTCGCCGTGGCCCAGCGGTAGCGCCGGGGCCGCAAGGCGTTCGTTCCCTCGCATCGTCCGCGCGGGGCTTTTCCAAAGTGACCCCAGGCGCGCCGATCGCTAGACGACTTTGGAATAGCCCTGGTCGCCCGCCCCGCAAGTAGACCGTCCCATCTCATTTGCGGTATACTCGTGCCATTCATCTGAAGGAGGGGCGCGATGAGCGCGGCGGACTTGCAGTTGACCATCCGCTACCGGGAGTGGACCCACTTGCTGGTCGTTCCGGCTGTACCGGGCGCGCCGCAGGCCATTGGCCGCGGCGCCCTGCAGCGCTGGTTTGGCCTGTCCGGCGACGACTTGCGCCACATCTCCAAACATCACCTCGACATCCTGTTTCGTGACGGCCGCTTCTGGATTAACGAGCGCAGCAGCGTCGGCACCTACGTCCGCCGGCTCGACGGCCCGACGCCGCCGCCCTACCGCCGCCGGCGCACCGCCCAATTGGCCATCGGTCAGCGCATGGAACTGATGCTGGCCAACACCAACCCGGCCGACAACAGCCCCGATGATGTCTACATCTTCATCGACAACCCCGGCGCCAGCGACACGCTGGCCACGTTCGTCGATCCGCTGTGGGACCAGCTGTTGCGGCGGCTGGAGACGACCCGCGCCGTCCATCTGCTGGGGTTGCCCGGCAGCGGCAAGTGGCATCTGGCCCGGCAGCTCATTGCCAACGACAGCCGCGACCTGGAGCGGCAGCTGGGGCTGAGCGTCGTGCCCATTGCCATCGACTGTCTGACCATCGCCGCCGACGACGCGCCCATCTGGCTGGCCTTTGCCCGGCAACTACTGGCGACGGCGGCCGGGGCCGCCGGCCACGCCGGCCACCCCGCCACCGAGGCGGCCCTGACCGAATTGACCGCCCAGTTCGACCGCCACCCGCCCACCCGCCCCGACGAGACAATGAGCGTCTTCCGCCGGGCCTTCACGATGCTGCTCAGCGAGACGCTGCTCAGCCCGCTGCTGGTGTTGACCCACTTCGACAGCCTGTATAGCGATCTGGAGCCGGAGATGCTCTATTGCCTGGCCCGCCTGCGCAGTGAATGGCACGAGATCAGCGAGCGCATCTACATGGTCATCGCCACCAACCGGCCGCTGAACCGACTGCGCGACGACGCCGGGCCGGCCCTGGGCGAGCGCGACGATATGGCGGCCGGCTTCGTGCGCGAATTCAACCACATCTTCAACGACGCCACGCTTGTCGTCCAGTACCGCGACCAGTTCCCTGCCCTGTGGAACGCCATGACCGACAGCCGCCCGCTGAGCCTGCCGGCCGAGGAGCGGCTGCTGCGCCTGACCGGCGGCAATCCGGGGCTGCTGGCCGACGTGCTGCAGCGCTGCCGCTATCACCGCTGGCTCGACGACCCGGCGCGACTGGGCGAGCGGCTGGGGCAGGAGTTGTGGCGCGAGGTGACGCTGCGGACGGCCGACAAGATTTGGCGCGACCTGCGGCCGGACGAGCGCGACGATCTGGTCGCCGTGGCCGAGGGGCAACGGATCGACATCAACCGGCAGCAGGCGCTGGCCCGGCTGGGGCTGCTCGATAGCGACGGGCGCATCTTCAGCGACGCTTTCGCCGCCGCCGTGGGCCGCTTTCGCGCCGAGGAGAACCGCCACGAACGCGGCCTGCGGGTCGATGCCGTCAAGCGGCGCGTGGTGGTGGATGGCCAGCCGGTGGCCCTGCGCGACGGCCGCGAGATGGACATCCTGTTGGCCCTCTTTGCCCGCCGCGGCCAGGTCGTGCCCTACCGCGAGCTGATCGCGGCGGTCTACGGCGAGCCGGGCGTGCCCTACGACGACGCCATGCTCTTCAGCGACAAGGAAGCGCTGCAACGGGCCATCGCCCGGCTGTGCGAGCGCATCGACCCGCAGCGCGCCTATCTGACCAACAAACATGGCGTCGGCTATAGCCTCGCCGCGGCCGTGGCCTGATCGCCGTTCGTAGAGACGGGCCGGCGGCCCGTCTCTACCGGCCGCCGCCCTTTCCCCGCCCTTCCCCACCGACGCCCGTCCCTTACCGGCAACAGCCGTCCCCGCCAGCCGCCGTTCGTAGAGACGGGCCGCCGGCCCGTCTCTACCGGCCTC
>WBZM01003419.1_pt1 | contig 10175 bp, 6 predicted proteins | sample 5204271 | NCBI WGS metagenome assembly WBZM01 (sample SAMN12344346, study PRJNA552823) | activated sludge metagenome | biome: Activated sludge suspended growth; feature: Nitrification reactor; material: Wastewater; isolation source: activated sludge from nitrification reactor of wastewater treatment... | reverse complement strand
TTCTTCTGCTGCCCCGACTGCCTCGCCGAACTGCGCACTCCCGCGGACCGGCGCCACCGCTACGCGTTCATCAACTGCACGCAGTGCGGGCCGCGCTACACCCTGATCGAAGCGCTGCCCTACGACCGGCCGAACACCACGATGCGCGCGTTCCCGCTGTGCCCGGCCTGTCGCGCGGAGTACGAAGACCCGCTCGACCGGCGCTTTCACGCGGAACCCGTCGCGTGCCCGGTCTGCGGGCCGCACCTGGCCTTCGCCCTTGCCGGGCAGGCGGCAAGCCGTGCGTCGCAACGCGCGCAGGCCGACGACGAGGCGGCGCTCGCGGCGGCCGTCGACGTGCTGCGCCGTGGGGAAGTGCTCGCCGTCAAGGGCATCGGTGGTTACCACCTGCTCTGCGATGCGCGCCGGGACGAGGCGGTCGCGCGGCTGCGCCAGCGCAAGCGTCGGCCGGACAAGCCGCTCGCCGTCATGTTCCCGTGGCGCGGCGCGGACGGGCTGGCCGCGGTCACCGACTGCTTCGAACTCGAGCCCGTGGCCCGCGCGGCGCTGCTCGACCCGAGCCGGCCGATCGTGCTGTTGCGCACGGGCGGAGCGCACGGGCTCGCGGCCGGCGTCGCGCCGGGGCTGGCCGAGATCGGCGTGTTTCTGCCCTACAGCCCGCTGCACCAGTTGCTGCTCGAGGCGTTCGGCGGCCCGCTGGTGGCCACGTCGGGCAACCTGAGCGGCGAGCCCGTGCTGACGGACGCCGCCGCAGCCGCCGAGCGGCTCGCGCCGGTCGCCGACGCCTTCCTGCATCACGACCGGCCGATCGTGCGGCCGGCGGACGATTCCGTGATGCGCGTGATCGCCGGTCGGGCGCGACCCCTCCGGCTGGGCCGGGGCCTCGCGCCGCTCGAACTCGAATTGCCGCGGCCGCTGTCGCAGCCGGTGATCGCGGCCGGCGCCCACCTGAAGAACACCGTCGCGCTCGCATGGGGGCGCCGCGTCGTCGTCTCACCGCACATCGGCGACATGGGGACGCTGCGCAGCGAGCAGGTCTTCGCGCAGGTCGCGGCAGACCTGCAGCGGCTCTACGACGTGCGCGCCGAGACGGTGCTGTGTGACGCGCACCCGGACTACGCGACCTCGCGCTGGGCCAGGGCGAGCGGGCTGCCCGTCCACGCCGTGCTGCATCATCACGCACATGCGTCGGCCCTGGTGCAGGAGCACGGCGTCGTCGAGGCGCCCGCGATCGTCTTCGCCTGGGACGGCGTGGGCCTCGGCGACGACGGCACGCTGTGGGGCGGCGAGACGTTCGTAGGCACGCCGGGCCACTGGGAGCGTCGCGCCAGCCTGCGGCCGTTCCACCTGCCGGGTGGCGACCGCGCGGGGCGCGCGCCGTGGCGCAGCGCCGCGGCACTGTGCTGGGACCTGGGTCGCGAGTGTCCGGTGCCGGTGCCGGACCCGATCGTGCGCGGCGCCTGGCAGAAGCGTCTCAACGCGCCGCAGCCGCGCTGGTCCTCGGCGTCGGCGAGACGAGTTTCGAAGGGCAGGGGCCGATGTGGCTCGAGGCGATCGCGCGCCCGGCGCCGGACGCGCCGGACCTGGGTATTGACGCCGCCGCCGGCCGGTTGCGGATCGACTGGGCGCCGCTCGTCGAATGGTTGCTGGCGAACGCCGCCACGCCGGCGGCCGAGCGGGCGGGGGCCGTGCACGCCGCGCTGGCGCAGGCGATCGTGCGGGTGGCGGACCGTCTCCGCGACCAATCCGGCTGCAACGTCGTCGGCCTGACGGGCGGAGTGTTCCAGAATCGGCTGCTGGGGGAGCTGGCGCAGGACGCGCTCGCGGATCGCGGCTTCACGGTGCTCATGAGCGCACAGGTTCCCTGCAACGACGGCGGCCTGAGCTACGGCCAGGTGGCCGACTTCGCGGGCCGCGGGCCCTGACCCCGGCGTTCGCATGCTCTGGTTCGAAAGACCTTTCCTCGCGCTCCTGCGCCACGAATACCGGCGCGGTATGCGTTTCACCGAAGACGAGTCGGCCGACGTCGTGCCGGCCGCGCCGCCGCAGCCGTGCCAGCTCTACGTGCACGTGCCGTTCTGCGAGGTGCTGTGCCCGTTCTGCTCGTTCCACCGCGTGCGCTACGACGAGGCCAAGACCCACCGCTACTTCGCGGCCCTGAGGCACGAGATCCACCTCTACCACGACGCCGGATTCCGCTTCGGCGACGTCTATGTGGGCGGCGGCACGCCGACCGTCGACGCCGTCGAGCTGGTCCGTACGCTCGATCTCGTGCGCTCGCTGTCGCCCGTGCGTACGGTCTCGATCGAGACCAACCCCAATCACCTCGACCGGGACTCGCTGGCCGCTTATCGCGACGCCGGCGTGACCCGCCTGTCGGTCGGCGTGCAGAGCTTCGATGACGGTCTGCTGCGCGGCATGGACCGTCTCGACAAGTACGGCGACGGCCGCCAGATCGAGGAACGCATCGGCGCCGCGATGGGGATCTTCCCGACGCTCAATGTCGACATGATCTTCAATCTGCCGGGCCAGACGCTGGCGATGCTCGACCGCGATCTCGATGTCATCGAGCGGTTGAGGGTCGACCAGGTCTCGTTCTATCCGCTGATGACCGCGCCGACGGCGCGGCACAAGATGGACAAGACCATGGGGCGCGCCGACCCGTCGCTGCGCCACCCGATGTACGAACGCCTGCTGGCGCGGCTGCTCGCCGGGTATCACCCGGCCTCGGCCTGGTGCTTCTCGCGCAACCAGGGCATGTTCGACGAGTACATCATCGACCAGAACGACTACGTCGGCGTCGGCAGCGGCGCCTTCAGCTACGTCGGCGGCGCCTACTATTCGACGACGTTCTCGCTGAACCACTACTGCCGGCGCATCGAGGCCGGTCAGACCGGCATCACGCTGAAGCGTCCCGTCGGGCGCTGGCAGCAGATGCGCTACGACTACCTGGTCCGCCTGTTTGGCGGCGAACTGCGGCGCGACTACGTCGCGCGCCGCTACGGCCGCGGGTTCTGGCTACGCATGGCGCCCGAGATGCTCGCGATGCGCCTCGTGGGTGCGACGCGGCACGACGCCGACGCGATCCGCCTGACGCATCGCGGCATGTACTGCTGGGTGCTGATGATGGCCGAGTTCTTCAACTCGGTGAACGACGTGCGCGAGCAGATGCGCGAGCATATCCGCGCCGAGCTCGACGCCTGGAACGAAGAAGCAACGGTGCCCGTGTCGGCGATCCGCCGGGGCTCAAGCGAGGTGATTCGGTGACGATGCAGGATACCCACGTTTCGCTGGCGCACGGCAACGGCGGTCGCTACATGCGCGAGCTGATCCACGAGATCTTCGCGCGCCACCTCTCCAACCCGCTGCTCGACACGGACTCCGACGCCGCCGTGCTGCCCTGGAGCGCCGCGGACGGCGAGCTCGCGTTCACGACCGACAGCTTCACCGTGCAGCCGATCGAGTTCCCGGGCGGCAACATCGGCTCGCTCGCGGTGCATGGCACCACCAACGATCTCGCCGTGGCTGGTGCGGTGCCGAAATACCTGAGCCTCGGCGTGCTGCTCGAGGAGGGCCTCGAGTTCGCCGTGCTCGAGCGCGTCGTCGCCGGCATCGCCGCGGCCGCGAAGGAAATCGGCGTGGTCGTGGCCGCGGGCGACACCAAGGTCGTGCGGCGTGGCGAGGGCGGCGGCATCTACCTGAACACGAGCGGTATCGGCGTGAAGAATCCCGCGCTGCGGCTCGGCGTGCGCGAGATCCGCGCGGGCGATTCCGTCATGGTCAGCGGCCCGGTCGGCGACCATGGCATTTCCGTGATGCTCGCGCGCGAGCAGTTCGGTCTGCGCGGCGACCTGCAATCCGATGCGGCCAGTGTGCTGCCCATCACGCTCGCGCTCGCCGGGTTCACGGGTCTGCGCTTCATGCGCGACCCGACGCGCGGTGGTCTCGCGACCGTGGCGCACGAGATCGTGCAGGGCAGCGGTCTCGGCGTCTGGCTCGACGAGGCGTGCGTGCCGGTACGCGATTCGGTGCGCTCCGTGTGCGAGATGCTCGGTTACGATCCCTGGTTCCTCGCTTGCGAGGGGCGCGTGGTCGCAGTCGTCGCGGCTGAGCAGGCAGAGGCCGCGCTCGCGGCCGTGCGTGCGCTGCCATCGGGCCGTGACGCGGCGATCATCGGGCAGGTGCGCGCGGAGCCGCGGCGCGTCGTGCTGCGCACGCCGATCGGCGGCGAGCGCGTGATCGAGGAGCTCGAGGACGACCCGCTGCCGCGCATCTGCTGAGGCGTCACGGCTGCCACAGCGGCGCGACATCCATGTAGATGAAGTACTTCACCGCGAGTCCGCTGCGGAAGTACAGCACGTCGACGAACGGAATCGTCACTGTCGAGCCGTCGAGACGCGTGTACACGCACGTGCCCTCGCATACGGCGCTGTCGTCATCGCCCCAGGTCCGCAGGACGTCGTGCTCGCTGCCGCGGATCGAAGCCCAGAAAGCGTCGACGGCGGCGCCGATGGCCGCGTGACCGACGGCGCACGGGCCGTTGGCGAAACGGAACTCGCAGTCCGGCGCCAGACGGGCGACGAATCCCCGCGTGTCCTTCGCATCGATCGCCCTGCAGAGATCGATCCACCAGCCCCGGTCGTGCATGCGGCCTCCCGTCGTCGAGAGCGGAGGCGGCGCAGTGTGCCATGCGCGACGTCATGCGTCAGGCGGCGGGCCGCGCGCCCCTCGTCTGTCCTGGCGCTCATCGGCAGCGGCGCAACACGGATCGCGAAGAGTCCACGATCGACATGGGTATTGGCCGAGACCGCCGCCGACCGCAGCGGACTCGTGTGAGAGTCGTTTGCAAATGACTCGCAACATCGTGACCGGCTGGTTTCAGCGCATTCCGGAAAGTTCCCCACGACGCAGGAAAACTTCGGTATTCCGAAATTATTGCGCTGCGTTGCGCTCACTAACATGGCCCCCGACATCAAAGGACCGGCGGAGGTCCAGGTTTTTCTGCCCGACCAGAATCGGGTGAGGGAGTCACCAATGAGACTGAGCAGATTGCGAAGCGCACGAGGAATCGTGCCGCTCTTTGCGCTGTTGGCGCTGGGCGCCGGCATGGCCGGCTGCTCGGGCGACGATGGCAAAGATGGCGCGCAAGGCCCCGCGGGTCCTGCGGGCCCCGCCGGTCCCACGGGCGCCACGGGCGCCACGGGCGCTACGGGCGCCACGGGTCCGGGGCTCGATCCGATCGCCTCGGCCAGACCTGAAGGCTGCATCACCTGTCACGGCAACGCCGGTCCGGAGCATCAGGACATCTACAAGGATTACCTGGATGCCAAGACCAGGAGCAACTACCGGCTGAACATCGTTTCGGTCGCGGCGGCACCCAACGTCGCCGAGCCCGCGAAGTTCGACGTGACGATGAACTTCACGGTCGAGCAGAAGGATGTCAACGGCATCAACTGGGTTCCCTACGTCGATGCGGGTCTGGCGAACCTCAACCAGAAGCGCTTTGCGGTCCAGGCGCTGTTCCCGGCTGATCCGAACGGCTACCTGACGCAGGCGGCGTACACGGTCAGCCTCGGCACGATCACCAGCGTGGGCGGCGGCGCCTACACGGCCGTCGCGTCCAAGGCCGCGGTGGATCCGGTGGCGCAACCGGGTGGCTGGCAGGCTTATGGCTACATCGCCAAGGCGCCTCTCGACGTCGAAGGCATGGTGCTCTATGCCGACGTGGCGGACGACGGTCTGACCGGTGGCGGCGCGGTACCCTATGTGTCGAAGGCCAGTGTCGAAGGCTGCGAGGACTGCCACGGCGCACCCTATCTGAAGCACGGCTATCGTGCGGCGGCGGTGGATGGTCTCGGCGACTTCGCCGCGTGCAAGGAATGCCACTACGACGACCGCACCGGCGGCCACTTCTCGTGGCAATGGATGGTCGACGACCCGTATGCCTGGGCGACCAATACCCTGGCCGAAGGCTCGCTGCCCGTCGAGATCAAGACGAAGTATGCGTACAAAGCCAGCACGATGCAGGACACGCACCAGACCCACGCGATGGAGTTTGCGTATCCGCAGTCGATGGCCAACTGCGTGCAGTGCCACAGGACGCCCGACAAGATCGCCGCTGTCACCGACGACAGCGAGTTCAAGATCGAGACCTGCAAGAGCTGCCACCCGGTCGACGGCAAGGATGCATGGGCCAGCCAGAAGTACAACCAGGCCAAGCGCGCTCCTGCCCTCGAGGAACTGTGGACGGCGATCAACGTCGCGTCGTTCCATGACGTCAATGCACCCTGCACCGACTGCCACAAGGCGGGTGGCGCAGGCAGCCAGTTCTCCGAGTATCACAGCGGATACGATGCGAAGATCTACGCCGCCGCCGGCATCAAGTATGCCGACGACCCGGCGAACAAGGTCTCCATCACGTCCGTGACGAAGACGGGCGACGTGCTGGACGTCAGGATCAGCGCGGGCAACCTCAACCTCGTGCCCGAGCTGAACATCTCCTTCTACGGCTATGACAGCAAGCACATGCTCGTCAGCTCGCATACCCGCGACGCCGGCGAGGCCACTTGCTACAACGACCGCGCAGCGGATCCGCTCAATGCGCCGAAGGTCGGCTGCCGTTACGAGATGGCGATCGACGGCAACCCGGTCTCCACACTGCAGACCAACCGGCTCTACACGGTCATGCCTGACAGCGCGCCGGGCGCCTGGCACGTGCAGGTCAGCCTCGCCGGCTATGTCCAGCCGGCGGCAACGGGCCTCGCCAGCATCCCGACGTTGATCACCTCGGGCAAGGTCAAGAAGGCCGAAGTGACGGTCCTGTCAGAACTCGAGAACGCCGCAGGCGATCTCGTGGCGCTGCCGGCCGTTTCCCAGACCTTCAGCCTGGCCGACATGAGCGTGGTTGCGAACTACTTCAAAGCCGAGAACGCGGTCGTCGACGTCGCCAAGTGCGACGCCTGCCACGCGGCCCTCGGCACGACGTTCCACGAAGGTTCGTACAGCGGCAACATCACGGTGTGCCGCACCTGCCACGTGACGACGTCGGGTGGTGCGCTGCTCGAGATGCAGTCCCGCGGCATCGACTCGTATGTCCACGCGATCCACAAGTTCCAGCCGTTCGGCGTGCAATACGTCGATTTCAGCGACCCGGTCTACGCCAAGCGTTTCTGGGAGCACACTGAAGCCGGCTTCCCGAACTTCACGATCAAGAACTGCGAGGCGTGCCACGTCGCCCCGGGAGCCACTGTGCCTGGATCGACGGCGACGTACCCGGCCCGGCCGACGTACAACCCGGCGGACAACACCACTTCGCTGCCTGGTCTCGAATCGGCGGCTGCGAAGCTGACGCAGGGCTGGTACGACCTGGCAACCGGTGCCCCGACGGCGGGTCCGCGCAAGATCGGTGCGGTTCCGGCGCTGGTGACGGGCCCTGCGTCACGTTCGTGCGGCGGCTGCCACAAGGCAGTGCTGATCAACGAGGACGACGAGGCCGAACTCGCCGCGTTCAACTCGCACGTCGCGATGGGCGGCTACAACGTCACGAGCGATGCATCCGGTAGCTATGTCTACAAGATGATCGAGCAGATCCAGAACTACTTCAAATAAGCAGTAGTTCCGGAAGATGACGAGCGAGGCGGGCCTTCGGGCCCGCCTCTTTCTTGCTCACTCGACGGTGACCGCGGCGTTCTCGACCAGCACGGGGTACTGGTAGCCCATTCCGAAGTCCTTGTTGAGCGTCACGGTACCGGTTACCAGCACGGTGTCGCCGATCTTCGGCGCCGGCGTCGTCGTGGTGGTCACGGTCAGGTCGTTCGTGCCTTCCGCGCCCGAGCCGTCGCGCACGTGCAGCCAGTCCATGTTCATGACGCCGGCGTTGACCTTGACGACTTTGCCGCGCACGACGACCTTCTGGTTCTGCAGCGCGTCCTTCTCTGCGTACACTTCGGCCACCGTCCTGCCGCCCTCGGCCCTGGCGATGCCGGCCAGGTCGATCTCCGCACCGGGGCGGGCCATTGGATGGTTTTCGGGGACGGTGGCGGGTGCAGCGGCGGTGGGGGCCGGAGCGGTCGCGACGGAGGCGGCGGTATCCTGCGGCTTCTTGCTGTCGCAGCCAGACAGGGACACGGCGGCGCCCAGCGCGAGCACGGTGGCAATGGTTGCCTTCGACACGGGGGAATCTCCAATGCAGATGGGTAGGGAATGCCCGGGACGCGGCAGTCTAAAGGACGCGCCTGCTCTTGCTAATAGCCGTCCGTTGCCGTCGCACCGCACGAGTCCGCGATGACGGAGCAACGCGCATAGGGGGATATACGAGTACGAGCCCCATGGACCGGCACCTACTATCGCTGCGAAAAACCCGGTCCACCCAGGCCGGTCCGGACAGCCGACCGTTACGATGCATCACGAACCAGTCAGGAAACCGTATGAAACGTTCTAGCGCGCGGGGTCTGCGGCCACGGACGCGCCGGCCCCTGTTTGCGGTGCTGGCGCTGGCCGCTGCCCTCGGGATGGCGGGTTGCGAGAACGACGGTGGTGCCGCGGGGCCGGACGGGCCCTCGGGCGGCGGCGACCCGGGCCAGACCGGGCCGACGGGTCCGACCGGACCGGCCGACGTCCCCATCCTGGAGGGTGGCGACGTCACGGGCGTCGGCAACGGCTCGGCGCTGACGGCCCAGCAGATCGCCGACATCGGCACGCTGGTTGCGACCCTCGACAGCGCCACGGTCAGTGGCAACAGGCCGGTCATCGAACTCACTGTCACGACCGACAAGGGCGGCAAGGTGCTCGGTCTCGCGGCGACCGCGTTGCGGCTGGGCGTCGCAAAACTGGTGCCCGCGACGGGCGGCATGCCCTCACGCTGGCAGAGCTACATCAACCGCAGCGCGGCCCCGAGCGTGGCCACGCCGACGCTGCCGAGCGCGATCCAGGCGACCACGGAGAGCGGCGTTGCCGCCGGCTGGACCGAACTCGGCGCGGGCCGCTACCGCTATGCTGCCACGACGGATCTCGCGGCCGTCACGACGCCGATCGCCGTGACCTACGAGCCAACCCTCACGCACCGCATCAGCATCGCACTCGAGCTTGCGGGCAATGCACGCGCGCTCGCGCCCGACAATCCGTTCCTCGACTTCGTGCCGGCCGGCGGGACGCCCGCGAGCAAGCTGATCGCGGCGACCGACAAGTGTCAGGCCTGTCACGTGCGGTTCGCCGAACACGGCGGCCCGCGTCGCGACGTCGAATACTGCGTCGTCTGCCACAATCCGGCCACGATCGATCCCGACGCCGGCGAGTCGGTGGACCTCGGCTACATGGCGCATTCGATTCACCGTGGCGAAGCGCGCTCGAACGCGTACGTCGTCTACGGCTTCGGCGGCACGCAGTTCGACTTCCACGACGTGACCTATCCGCAACCCGCGAGCTTCTGCGAAACCTGCCACGAGCAGTCGACCGCGGCCCCGCAGGGCGACGACTGGATGTCCAATGCGACGGCAGCGGCCTGCGGCGGATGCCACGACGCGGGGCTCGCGAAGACGGGCCCCAGCCCGACGACGGGGCAGTACACGTATACGTACACTCACTCCGAGGCCGTCATGCTGCCGCCCAGCTATGTCGCGGCCGACGGCACCGGCACGGGTTGCCATGGCCCGGCCCGCACTGCGGGCGACAATCTGGTCGTGCACCAGCGCGACGTGGACCGCCAGCGCATCGAGCAGGGCGGGCTGTTCACGTACGAGATCCTCTCCATCGCGGACGCGGCCGTCGGCAAGGCACCGAAGGTGACGTTCCGCCTGCTCGACGCCGACGGTGCACCGCTCGACGTCAAGGCCCTGACCGCCGCGAACGGCAGCCTGCGCCTCGACTTCGCGTGGTCGACGCCGGACGTGCACAACGTCGCGGACGTCGCGGGCAATGCCTACCAGACCAGCCGTGGCCAGGCGCTCGTCGTCGACCTGATCGCGAACACGGCGAGCGTCGTCGCGAACGGTGATGGTACGTTCAGCTACACGCTGTCGCAGCCGCTGCCCGCGAGCTTCGCGGACGCGACGCTCGGCACCGGCCTGATGGTCGTGCTCGAGGGACGCCGCGTGATGCCGGACGGAAGCAACGCCTATCCGTCAAGCGCCTATGCGTACGCCGGTGCGGCCGCGCCGCCGAAGCTGGTCGACGAGGCG
>WBZM01004445.1_pt1 | contig 10177 bp, 7 predicted proteins | sample 5204271 | NCBI WGS metagenome assembly WBZM01 (sample SAMN12344346, study PRJNA552823) | activated sludge metagenome | biome: Activated sludge suspended growth; feature: Nitrification reactor; material: Wastewater; isolation source: activated sludge from nitrification reactor of wastewater treatment... | reverse complement strand
AAAGATGGGTTGGCTCGTTCTGCAACCCGTCCCGCGGCCCTACCTCGTAGATTTTCAGGAGGTCATTCATTAATTGGCCGGCATCAAATGTTTCCTGAAGAAATCGGTAATCCCACTATAACAGGCGACTCGATTTTCGTATTTCAGAACATCGTGGCCCTCATCCGGAAACATGAGGTATTCCACTTCTTTGCCTTGGGCGCGCAAATGTTCAACCACATCGCGCGACTCGCGTTCGACCACACGTGGGTCATTCTTTCCCTGGATAACGAGGAGCGGACACTGAATATTTTCTATGTAGTGGCGTGGCGAGCGCTCGATCAAGAAATCTCGATCCTTTACCGGGTCGCCCAGCGCGATGGCAAAATACGGCTTCCAGGTTTCGGGAAGCCGCTCGACAAAAGTTAACAAATCATAGGGACCGAACATATCGACCGCGGCCGACCACAGTTCGGGGTGTCGGGTGGCCAGGGTCAAGGTCATGTAGCCGCCATACGAACGGCCGGTTACTCCGGCACGGCTGGCGTCAACGCGCTTGTCACCGGCCAGCATCTTCATAGCATGAACGTGATCGAGCCGATCCTGACCGCCCCAGTCACGATCGACGTGCTTCATATAGGTCTGTCCATAGCCGGTACTTCCTCGGACGTTCGGCACAAATACTGCGAAGCCGCTCAACGTCAGAAACTGGATGAGCGGCATGGAAAACCAGGAAAAGTCGGGACGCTCCTGGCCTTGTGGCCCACCATGGATATAGTACACCAAAGGTCGTGGACCCTCATAGCCCAGAATCGGCGAGGGCAAATAGAGCCTGGCCGAGATACGCAGGCCGTCATGGGAAATGAACGAGGCATCCTCGCCGGGCGAGAGCTGTTCATCAGAAAGGGCCAGAATCTTTTCCTGCGTATGGCGTCGGACATCTCTCCTGTCGCTCCCTTCGATGGTGTAGATCTGGGTTGGCGAAACGGCCGTTGAGAAGGTCATTACGTAGCGATCGGATGTTTTGTCGTAGTAGGCGCTGTCGAGATAACCGCCGGCGAGGGGAGCGCGGCCGCAGATGACGTATTTCAGATGCATCAGCCGGGCATCCACATCGAACTCGCCATCATAAAGCCAGGACACGCCATCGATGTTGTAGGAAACAGCATAGTGGTTATCGTGCAGGTGTTCGAGTTTTTCCATTTCGCCGGCACCCTCATGGGTAGTCCCGCTCACCTCAACCCTGACAACCGTCTCAGGCTCGCCAATATCTATATAGCCGATCCCATAGGCGTCGCTAAACAAGCTGGTCAGAAACAGGATACCTTTCTCCGACGCCGTAAAGTTGGCCATCCCAAAACTGGTGAGGGGGACTTCTTCTCCCGGCTTGCGATCATCCAATGGCCGTCCATTAAGCAAACGGGTCTCGTTGGTCGCCTCATCCCATAAATAAAGCACGTGATCACCCGGCGTATACCCCTCTATGATTAGAACTTGGCTGTGGTCGCGGGTTGCTCCAGAGGCATATCCCCCATAGGTACTGCGATAGAGTTCCGTCAGTTGGCCTGTCTCAAGATTCCCGCGAAAGGAAACATTCACCGGCGCGTCCCGCTTTTCGGCAAAGAGGTAGACCGTATTGGAGTCTATGTCACAATGAGCTAACTGACAGCGATAACCCTGTAGCGCAGCTCCAAATGCCGGCTCTGGATACCCACCGTCACAAGGGACAACCACCGGTTGATAATTCTCATCGCCATCCGAGTCGAGCATGAGTAGTATATTCCCCAATTCGGGGAACACCTGATAAAGCTGATTGACATGATGCGGATTTTGCAGGGCCAGATCTGGCGGCAACAAAGGTTCCGGCACGCTACCGCCGGCATTCATGGCATAGAGGCTAAGCCGGCCGCTCAGGTTGCTGACAAAGTAAATACGGTTCCCCACGATCTGGGCCGCCTGAAAAACCCTGGCTGAGAGTAATGACTCGATTCGCGGTAAGGTCATTGTCGTATCCCTACTTCTCCAACGTTGACGTATCACCCTCATCCTGCCCCAGAGCTCGGGCCTTGAGAACGCGTCGCATGATCTTGCCCGACCGGGTTTTGGGAAGAGATTCTACGATTTCTACCGATGAAGGTTTAGCGATGGGTCCCATCTCGTGACCGACGTGATCGATCAAGGCCCGGCTCAACTTCTCGGACGGCTCAAATCCTTGCCTTAAGATGCAGTACGCTTTGATGACGTGGCCCCGTAGTTGATCGGGCACGCCGATCACGGCCGCTTCGGCCACTGCCGGATGGCTGACCAGAGCGCTTTCGATCTCGGCTGTCCCCAGCCGGTAGCCCGACACCTTAATGACATCGTCGATCCGGCCGATGATCCAGATGTACCCATCTTCATCTTTACGCGCGCTGTCACCCGGCAAATACCAGCCCTGTTCCGAATACCGGCTCCAGTACTGTTGTACATAGCGATCAGGATCGCCAAAGATAGTGCGGAGCATGGCCGGCCAGGGCGTCTGAATAACCAGGTAGCCTTCCTCGTTCGGGGCGACGGATTCCCCTTCCTCGTTCACAACGTCAACCTTGACCCCGGGAAACGGTTTCGCGCCAGAGCCTGGCTTCAACGGCATCGTCGGCAGCGGAGTGATCATGAACATGCCCGTCTCGGTTTGCCACCATGTATCCATGATGGGACAACGTTCCTTGCCGATCACCCGATAATACCAGCGCCACGCTTCCGGATTGATCGGTTCGCCGACTGTGCCGAGGATGCGCAAGGTTGATAAATCGTGGAGATTCGGCCAGCTTTCCCCAAAACGCATGAGACCGCGGATAGCGGTTGGCGCGGTATACAGGATCGTGATGCCGTATTTCTCGATCATCGACCACCAACGGTCGGGGTTCGGATGTGTCGGCGCGCCCTCATAGAGAAAACTGGTGATGCCCAACACGAGAGGCGCGTAGACAATGTAGCTGTGGCCGGTAATCCAGCCGGGGTCGGCGGCGCACCAGTAAATATCATGGGGTTTAAGGTCGAACACCCATTTCAAGGTCGTCGCTGTGCCCACCATATAGCCGCCGTGTGTGTGTAAAATCGCCTTGGGCCGGCCGGTCGTCCCCGACGTATAGAGGATGAACAACGGATCTTCGGCCTCCATGTGCTCGGTCGGCGTCTTCGGGTCAGCGATCGGCAAGGCCATCAAGTCATGATACCAGTGATCGCGGTCGGCCTTCATCTCTACCGGCTGGCCGGTGCGCTTCACCACAATAACGCTCTGGACCGGATTGGCTTTCTCGAGCGCTTCGTTGGCGATCTTCTTGAGTTCCACCACCTCACCACGCAGCCAGGCCCCGTCGCAGGTTACCAACACTTTCGAGTTGCTGTCGTTGATGCGATCGTAGAGAGCTTCCGTCGAGAATCCGCCATAGACCACGGAATGGATAGCCCCGATCTTGGCACACGCCAACATGGCGATCACCAGCTCCGGAATACGCCCCATGTAGATAGTCACTCGATCGCCGCGTTCTACGCCCTGAGAATGCAGAACTCCAGCGAACTTGGAGACTTCGTAGCTGAGTTGTTGGTAGGTATAAGTACGACTATCGCCCGGCTCGCCCTCGAAGATGAGCGCAGCCTTATTGCGTACAGAAGTGCGGAGATGCCTGTCCAGGGCGTTATGAATGATATTGACTTTCGCGCCGTCGAACCATTTATAGAAAGGGGCGTTATTGTCATCAAGCACCGAGTTCCACGGCTTATACCATTCAAAATTCTCGGCGGCGATCCGCCCCCAAAACGCAGCCAGGTCAGCCTCGGCATCGGCATACACCTTGTCGTAATCCTGGATATGGGCATGGGCTTTAACTTCCGGAGCAGGGAAATAGACCTCTCCGGTCATCTTGTTCTCCGAGGACATGATACCTCCGTTGTTCGGTATGTGGGTTCCGTAAAATGTTAAGCGACTCTCGGTTGAACTAGTATAATGGTCTGAATCCGATTCGTAAAATTGAAGTGCACGTATGACTCAACGAAAAATTGTAATCATCGGCGCGGGCAGCGCCAGCTTCGGCCCCACGACTCTGGCGACTATCCTGCGCAGCGAAACATTGCGTGGTAGCGGCCTGGCGCTCGTCGATATCGATAGAGAAGCGGCCGAAAACGCGGCCGAGGTCGCGCGCCACATGAATAACGCTTGGAATGCGGAGATGGAGATAATAGCCACGACCGATCGGCGCGAGGCTCTCGCCGGCGCAACCCACGTCGTCGTCTCCATCGAGGTGGCTCCCCGCGAAGAACTGTGGCGCCTCGATTGGGAGATACCCCTGCGTCATGGACTGCGCCAGCCATACGCCGAGAATGGAGGCCCGGGTGGCCTTATGCATACATTTCGGCAGATCCCGGCCCATCTGGCAATCGCGCGAGATATGGAGTCACTCTGCCCTGAAGCCTGGATGATCCTATTCAGCAACCCGTTGCCCCGAATCTGCCGGGCCATTTCCAAACACACAGCCATCAAGGTAGTCGGTAAATGCCATCAAATCAATGTTGGCTACGCGCTGGCCGCCGCCCTTTTGCGCAATGATTATGGTGTTGACGTGCCGAAGGATGTGGTTCTGCATTCGGACCCCGGTAATTTTCCGGTCGTTCACCAACTATCCCAAGCGGGACGGCGTCACTTTAACATCACTTCCGTGGGACTCAACCACTTTATCTGGTTGCTCGATATCCGCGACCGGGTCACAGGCCAAGATCTATATCCCCGCCTTCAACAAGTAATTGATGACGCGCCATCCTCGCTGGAGCCGCTGTCGCTCGACTTGTTCCGTATTTTTGGTCGCCTGCCAATAGCCGGAGACACCCATCTGGCCGAGTATCTGCCATGGCTTCATGATCCGGTAGCTGGCCCTTGGGAAACCTATAAGCTCCCTCTCTATGACTGGAGCGGCAATGAGGGCGTGCGCGAGGCGCTACGCGCTCTGATGGCGGCCATGGCCTCAGGACAAATGCCTGTTGACGGTATGCGCGAAGCCACCAGTGAAGGCGCGGCCGAATTAATAGAGGCGTTGGGCGGCGGCGAAAGCTACGTGGACGAGACCGTTAATATTCCAAATCGCGGCGCAATCTCCAGCCTGCCGGATGATACCATAGTTGAAGTACCGGCCGTCGTCGGGCCATTCGGGATTCGACCCGCCCACCTGGCACCGTTGCCCTTGCCGATAGCCGAGTTGCTACGACGCGAGGCAGAACTGGTGGAACTTGCCGTAGACGCGGCCGTCTTCGGCGACCGCACCTTGGCCCTTCAAGCGCTCATGCTGGACCCGATGATCAATGATATCGGCGTGGCCCGTGCCATTCTGGATGACTATCTGGCCACGTTTGCCGCTTATTTACCCCAATTCAATTAGAAGGCCACAAGTGGAATGCATGGATACTACTCTTCTTGGGCAGTATCCTCCGAAAGCGTGGCGCTTTCCACGCCCAGAATTTCATCAAGGGTCGCGCCGGTGTTGAAGGCATCCTCGTCGGCGACGCTCCGGAAGAGGTAGCCGCAATATGGGCAAATGTCCCAATGAAGCTCCAGAGGCGAATTGCACACCGGACAAGGTTGGCGCAAATGTGTATGACAAGTGGGACACAGAAACCAATTGGATTGCGTCGGCCGCGCGCAGGTGGGGCACACCGGTTGCTCTTCGATTTGTTGGAGCAGGGCTTCCTGCTCCAGGGCCCGATCGTATGCTTGATTAAGCGTCTCACGAGGACGTAGCAGCAGATAGATAATCAGGCCAACTACCGGCAAGAGCGCAACCAGCAAGATGGTGAATAAGGCGGCGCCGCCGGATCGTGATCGCGCGCGGATATCGCGATAGGCCCAGATTATCACTGCCAGCCATAAGGCCAACAGCAGTCCGCCGGCGATGCTTAGAATAAGGGTCAGATAGGTTTGCAATAAATCGAACCTGATCATAGGTTACCATCCCGGGAAATTATGATAGCACAAGCCAAGAAAAAAGCCCCTGAGCGCTGCTCAAGGGCTTTCGGCTATGAAAGGGGTATCGACCTGAGATCAGACACCTTGCTGCTGTTCTTTTTGCGATTTCCGTGTGCGTCGTGCCGCCTTCTTTTTGGCGATGCGAGTCAGTTCGCTCTTCGACACAAACCAGCGCTTGCGGCGCACGTCGGTCAGCAATCGGCTCTTGACCACCTCGCGGCTGAAGCGACGGAGCAACTGCTCCTGCGATTCATCAGATCGTAGCGTTACCTTAGGCAGAGTATTCACCCCCTTCTTGTTATAATTTTGACATCTCATTGAGTTTACCACAGGCCGACGAGCCAGGCAAAGTCGTTATGCGCATTGTGTTTCTCCGGTTGTTGCCAAGCAAGCAGCCGCTATAATCTTTACCATTCACTTTACCCAAGCTCATAAACTGTAAATTTCGGAGGCTAATAAACATGGATCCCGTTGGAATCGCCATCTTCTCAATTTTCTTTCTGCTGATCCTGGCTGCGATATTTCTTCCGCGGCTGGGTCGCAAGCGCGATTAGCCGGCCTTGCTTGTGCGCTACCCGCTACAAATCAACAAGTTCATCTTAATCCTCGGCTTCATACTGGCGACAGTCGTCGCGGGGGCGCATTGGGGTCGCCTGACTGCCCTTTCCAATATCCCTGAAACCCAGCCATTTGCCCCCGACGCCCCGCACGTTGTTCGGATTTATTATGATGACCTGAAAGACCTGACCCAGCTCCAGGCTTATGATGTCTGGGAATATAACAATCTGGATGAGAAGTACGTCCTGGCGGCCGTCGATAACGCAGGGTATGAATCGCTCATCAGACAGGGGTGGACTGTAACGGTCGAACCCGATGCCGCAGAACTATATTTGCGATCGCCGGCAGCGGACGAAGCATTTTACAGTGGTTACCGGACGGTCGATGAGCTATATGCCGATCTGGAAGACCTCAATAAGAACGTTCCCGACCTGACAGAGTTAGTAGTTTATGGACAGAGCCATTGCCTCGCCAAAGGTGGGTGCACTACGCCCGGAGGGGACGTTTTGCCGGGCTATCCGTTGCGAGCTTTCCGTATTACAAACGAAGGGATTCCCGGTAGCTCCAACCTCTCCGGTCAATCGATCTTCCAGGGCACAAAGCCTGTATTCTTCCTAATGGCTAACATTCATTCGCGAGAGATCACGACGCCGGAGCTTGCCATGCGCCTGATCGAATACCTGCTCGATGGCTACGGCATTGATGCGGACGCGACGTGGCTCGTCGATTATCACGAAATCTGGGTCGTCCCGATGGTGAATCCGGATGGACATTGGCTTGTCGAGTTGGGACAGAGTGGAACCTACGGTGGCGTGCCATTTTATCAGCGCAAGAATGCGAACAATGATGCGAATACCGACAACCAATCGGATTGTCCTGTGTGGCCGCCGGCCAGCTTTGAGCAGTACGGCATTGACCTAAACCGAAACCATAGTTTTGGCTGGGGTTCCGAGGGAGCCAGCGATCAACCCTGCGAGATGACTTATCGAGGACCGGCGGCCGCGTCGGAGGCCGAGGTAATCGCTCTCGAAGCATTGGTGCGATCCCTCGTGCCCGACCAGCGCGGACCGGCGGATATCGATGCCGCTCCAGCCGATACGACCGGACTGCTCATTACTCTGCACAGTTTCAGCAATCTCGTTCTATGGCCCTGGGGCAACAGAAATGCGCCCGCCCCCAACATCAAGGGCCTCAAGGCCATCGGGGATAAATTTGCTACCTACAATAACTATCAGTCGTGCCAACCAACCCAATGTCTCTATCTGACCACTGGCTCATCCGACGATTGGGCATATGGCGAATTGGGCATCCCCGCCTTCACCTTCGAGGTCGGCAACCAATTTATGCCGCCCTACGCCGTGATAGACCAGCGGCAATGGCCGGACAATCGCCCCGCCTTCATCTATGCCGCCAAAATCGCCCGCAGCCCCTACACGACAGTCCACGGACCGGATGTGGTAGGCTCCGTAGTAACCGGAGACCCACCGGCGCTGACCATCGCCGCGACAGTCGCTGATTGGGCTAACGGCGGGGACGCAATAACAGCGGCCGCTTACAGTATCGACGTCCCCCCCTGGCACGTGGATGCCGAAATGTTTCCATTAGAAGCGGTCGACGGGGCTTTTGATTCGGAGGTTGAGACGGTCACAGGCTTAGTTGACCTGTCGGAGTTGAAACCCGGCAGACACACCGTATTCATTCAGGGTCAGGATTCGTTGGGGAATTGGGGGGCGGTGAGTGCCGCTTTTTTCAATTTCGAAAACCCATGGTCGTTTGAGAAGGTAGCCGCCGCCAGCTTCGTTACGCCGGGGGGCTTGATCTCCTACCTCATCAGTCTCAACCTGGAGCACGCAGGAGAGAACGCCTATACGATATCCATTACCGATGTCCTGCCCGCCGGGATGGAAGCCATTCCGGAAACTATCAAGGTCAACGGCAACACGCGACCGGAGATCTACGACCCCGCCAGCAAGACAATCGTTTACGAAGACCAGGGGTCATTTGCGGATACTCTGAATATATCGATCACGTTCGTCGCCGGGGTGGGCGACACGGTATCGCCAGGAACTCTTATCATTAATGAGGCATCCGCAGAAGCAACAGTAGACGACAAGGTACTGTCGATTAAGACCACCACGTCCGCCGTACCCGTGATCGAGTCGGCCGCTTTTTACTACCTGCCGTTTGCCGTCAGCCCATAAAATCCAGACAGGAGATTACAATGCCGGAAGCGCATCTCGCTCCGGTCGAAACTGGGTTTCGTACAAGGAGGCGTACAAGCCGTCACGCTCGATTAAGTCCGCGTGGGAACCGGCTTCAACCAATCGCCCGTGATCCATAACCAGAATCATGTCGGCCGCCAATATGGTCGACAAACGGTGAGCGATGACCAGGCTCGTGCGACCCTTCATAACGCGTTGCAATGCGTCCTGAATGAGCGCTTCGGACAATGAGTCCAGATGGGACGTGGCCTCATCCAGAACCAGGATTCGAGGATCCTTGAGAATGACCCGCGCGATGGCGATGCGCTGCCTTTCGCCGCCACTTAAACGGTAGCCTCGCTCACCCACCACCGTGTCGTAGCCCTCAGGGAGCGACATGACAAAATCATGGATATTTGCCGCGGTGGCTGCTGCTTTCATCTGGGCATCAGTCGCATCCGGTCGCGCGTACAGCAAATTGGCCTTGATCGTGTCATAAAACAGATAAGTCTCCTGAGTCACCATGCCGATGTTTTCGGCCAAAGAATTCAGAGTGAGATCGCGCAAATCATGACCATCGATGAGAACGCGGCCGCCTGTCGGATCATAAAGGCGGGGTATCAGATAGGTCACGGTTGTCTTGCCCGCGCCGCTCGGCCCCACGAGCGCCACCAATTGCCCCGGCTTGATGTGGAAGTTGATATCCTGCAAGGCGATACGCCGTTCGACCACGCTTTCGATTTCCACATCTTCCTCAGCTTCGTCGGGCTCACTACCTTCTTTCACGGGAACTGCGACTTCCTTCGGCCGGCGACCACGGCGCAGGAGGGTCTCGTCGCCGCCCCAGGAATAGCGTACGACTTCAGATAATCCACCGCGCTGGCCGGAGGGAAGCTTGGCGTAATCAAAAGTGACGTTGTCAAAGGTCAGATTTCCCTCGACATCGGTCAATGTCCTGGCTCCCGGCTTTTCGGAGATCTCGACCGGGATATCCAACACCTCGAATACGCGTTCAAAACTGACCATACTTTGGGCAAATTCAACCGGGGAATTGGTCAGCGCCATTAAGGGGCCGTAGAGTTGGCTCAGATATGCGCCAAATGCAACGATCGTCCCGATGGTGAATGCCCCCTCTATCGTCAGATATCCGCCCACCCAATACACAAGTGCCGTGCCGATCGCGCCGATGATGCCGAGAATCATGAAGAACCAACGACCGATGACAGCCGAACGAACCCCCAGGTCGCGGACGGCGGCGCTATCGCGACCAAATCGATCCATCTCCCGCCTTTCGCGGCCGAACAATTTCACAAGCAGCGCCCCGCTTACGTTCAGGGTCTCGTTCATCGTTGCGTTCATTTCGGCATTGAGGACCATCGATTGCCGTCGCAAATCTCGTAGAATTCTTCCAATACGCCGCGCAGGCAGATAAAAGAAGGGGACGACG
>WBZM01004444.1_pt1 | contig 10178 bp, 9 predicted proteins | sample 5204271 | NCBI WGS metagenome assembly WBZM01 (sample SAMN12344346, study PRJNA552823) | activated sludge metagenome | biome: Activated sludge suspended growth; feature: Nitrification reactor; material: Wastewater; isolation source: activated sludge from nitrification reactor of wastewater treatment... | reverse complement strand
AATCTTCTAGCTGTTTGCGTTCTGATTCACTGAGTTGGATGTGGTGCTTGGCCATCCACTCAGCTTATCTGACATCATGGAAACAATCAATGTTTAGTTACGTTGTTTAAGTTACAGAGTACTAAGGTATGACCCAAATGATAACCCCCACGCGTTGGAGTCTGGCCGACCTGGTGGCCGAGCCGGTGGAGCAGAACATAGACACGGCCCTGGCCGCACTGGAGGCGAATGTAGTCGCCTTCGAGGCCCAGCGTGACCGCCTGAGTGAGACCATGGAACCGGCCGAACTCCTGGCCATGCTGCGCCAATTCGAGGCCATCATGCACGACGGCCACATATTGGGTGCCTACGCCTATTTGCGTTTCTCCGAGAACACCCAGGATCAGACCTCTCTCAGCATTCGCGACCGGCTTGACCAGGTGCTGACGGCGTTCGAGAATCGCGTGCTCTTCTTCAGCCTGTGGCTGAAGGCCATCCCCGACGAGGCGGCCGCCCGCCTCATGCCCGATGATCCCGATCTCCAGCACTACGTCACCTCCCTGCGCAAGTTCCAGCCCCACACCCTTACCGAGCCGGAAGAACGTATCATCAATCTGAAAGATACCAACGGCATCGACGCGATGACAAACCTCTACGACATGATTGTCAGCGCGTTCTCCTTCCGGCTGGAGGTTGACGGCGAGACGAAGACGCTGACCCGCGACCAGCTGTCGGCCTACTTTCGCCACCCCTCGCCCGACATCCGCGCCGCCGCTTACCAGGAGCTATACCGCGTCTACAGCGACAACAGCACGGTGCTGGCCCAAATCTACAACCACCGCGTGCGCGACTGGTACTCTGAAAGCATCGATCTGCGCCACTTCCCGACGCCCATCTCTGTCCGCAACTTGCAGAACGACATCCCCGACCAGGTCGTTGAGGCTTTGCTGGCAGTCAGTCAGCGCAACAGCGGTCTTTTCCAGCGCTACTTCCGCCTGAAGGCCCGGTGGTTGGGCATGGACAAGCTGCGACGCTACGACATCTACGCGCCGTTGGCTCCGGCCGACCGCGAATACAGCTACGCCGATGGCATGGCCCTCGTGCTGAACAGCCTGACCGACTTCGAACCGCGGCTGGCCGCGCTGGTGCAACGGGTCATGGACGCCGACCATGTTGACGCCGAGCCGCGGCCGGGCAAACGCGGCGGCGCCTACTGCTACTCCGTCGCCCCGGAACTGACGCCCTGGGTCTTCGCCAACTACACCGGCAAGGCCCGCGACGTGGCCACCATGGCCCACGAGATGGGCCACGCCATCCACGGCATGTTGGCCGCCGACCATTCGCCCCTGACGTTCCACTCCTCGCTGCCGCTGGCCGAGACCGCCTCGGTCTTCAGCGAGATTCTGCTAACCAACCGCCTGCTGAAGGACGAGACTGACCCGGCCGTGCGCCGCGACCTGCTGGCCTACGCCCTTGACGACGCCTATGCCACCGTCCAGCGCCAGGCCGCCTTTACTCTTTTCGAGCGCGAGGCCCACGCCCTCATCCAGGACGGCGCGACGGTCGAGCAGGTCGGCGCGGCCTACATGGACAATCTGCGTGCCCAATTCGGCGACGCTATCGACATCGGTGACGAGTTCCGCTGGGAGTGGATCAGCGTGCCGCACTTCTACGCCACGCCGTTCTACACCTATGCCTATGCTTTCGGCCAACTGCTTGTGCTGGCCCTGTATGAACAGTATCGGCAGGAGGGAGAGGCCTTCGTGCCCCGCTATCTGAAGCTGCTGTCCTATGGCGGCTCGGCCGAACCGTACCAGGTGCTGACCGAGGCAGGCTTCGATGTGGCCACGACGGCGTTCTGGCAACGCGGCTATGACGCCCTGGAGGCGATGCTGAACGAGTTGGAAAGCTTGTAAATTGGCCGATCGCCAGTCTTGGCGGGCGCACAAGGAGGGAAGCGACCATGGCGACTACCTCAGCAGCGATCGGCTCCAAGCCGCCGTCACCTTACCGCGTCTTTCGCCACCGCGACTTCCGGCTGATGTGGACGGGCCAGTTCGTGTCCACGGCCGGCACAGCGTTGACCTCGCTGGCGGCGTCCATCCTCGTCTACCGGTTGACCGGTTCGGCCCTCAGTGTCGGGCTGATGATGATGGCCACGGCCGCGCCAAGCCTGCTGGTCGGTCTATTCGCCGGGGTCATCGTCGACCGCTACGACCGCAAGAAGATCATGATCGTCACCGAGCTATTGCGCGCGGTGCTGATCGCCTTGATCCCCTTCATGGTTGCTCGCAACATCGTCTGGCTCTACATCATCGTCGCCCTGGCCAGCGCCATCGCCCAGTTCTATGACCCGGCCCACGAGAGCGTCTTGCCGGAGGTGGCTCCGGAAGAGGAACTGGCCGCCGCCAACTCGCTCATGGCCATCAGTTCCTTCGGCTCCACGGCCATCGGCTTCGCCGCGTCGGGTCTCATCGCCTCGGCAGCCAACATCGAGTGGGCCTTCTACCTGGACTCCATTTCCTTCCTGGTCTCCGCGCTCTGCATCTTCTTTGTCACCATTCAGCCGTTGGGCGCAGAAGAGGATGCCAGCGCGGCCATGATCGTCCGCAACCTGCGCGTCGGCCTGCGCTTCCTGGCCGACACGCCCGTCCTGCGCTCGCTCTTCCTGGTCTACGTCCCAGTGCTGATTTCCTATGGGCTGTCAAACTCGCTGCTATTGCCTTTTTCCGACCGGGCGCTGGGGGCCAACGAGTTCCAATATGGCCTGCAAGAGAGCATGACCTCGGTGGCCTTTGTCGCCTGTAGTCTGCTGATGGCCCACGTCTTCGACCGGATGCGTGAAGGGCAATGGATCGCGCTCAGTTGGCTGGCGATGGGCACGCTGTCGGTCATCTACTCCCGGCTAACCTCAATCCCATTGGCCATTCTCGTCATCGGCATGTCCGGCTTTGTCAATGCACCGTCGGCCATCGGCGGACGCCTCATCTTGCAGCGCAACACGCCCCGCGAGATGCGCGGCCGGGTCAACAGCGCCTTCTTTGTCTCGCGCGACATCCTGTTCCTGATCGGCATGGCCTCGGTCGGCCTGGCCGACTTCATCGACGTGCGGACAATGTTCCTCATCAGCGGTCTAATCCTCGCTGCGGGCGGCGTACTGGTGTTGTTCCTGCCCGGTCTGCGACAGGACGCCATCGCCTGGCAGCGCTCGATTGCCTTGCTGCGCGGCGCGCCGGCCGCGCCGCGACTAGGCCCCGGCCGCGCCGCGCGCCTGGCCGACGCCAACACGCTCGTTGACCTCATTCCCACCCTGTGCAATCTGTCCGCCAAGGATCGTGACACGCTGGCATCCCACTCGGTCGTCATCGCTGTGCCCAATGGCACGGCCATCGTGCGACGTGGGGAGACAAACGACAAGGCTTACTTCGTGCTCGATGGGCGCGCCGTCGCCGGTTTCGAGGACACCGACGGCAACTTCCGCGTCCTGAACCCGCTTCTGGCCGGCGACTTCTTCGGCGAGATCGCCGCGCTGACCGGCTCGCCGCGCACGGCCGATGTCGTCGCGGCCGAGGACATGGCGCTCATGCAAGTGCCGGCCGCAACGCTGCGCGACCTGATGAGCGACCCCGCGTTCAGCGCCCTCGTTCTGGAGACGATGACCGCACGGCTGAACGTCGTCAGCAGCACAGTATTGCCGCGCTTCGCTGGTCTCGACCAGGCCGCCCTGCGCGACCTGCGGACCAACCCCCACGAGGGTCAGGCGTAACTCTGAGGCCATAACGTTTTGGAAACCAAGCGCCGGCATTACCTTAGCTGCACACCCCTGTTGAAAGACATCGACGCCCAACAGCTGTGGGCCTTGGCGCGCGTCAGCGAGTGGCGACAGTACGATCGCGGGGAATTCCTGTACTTCCAGGGCGACCCGGCCGCCAGCGTCTTCGTCGTCTGCACCGGCTGGATCGTCCTCACCCTCAACAGCGCCGACGGCCGCGAGCTGGCCATTCACGAGATGCGCGACGGCGATCTGTTCGGCCAGCACGCGCTCATCGCCGACGTGCCCCATACCTCCAGCGCGGCCGCCCGCGAGGCGACCAGCGTGCTGGCCATCCCGCGGGCGGCCTTCCTGGCCGTGTTGGACGCAGAGCCGAATGTCACGCGCCGGCTGCTGGAAATCGCCGCCGGTCGGCTGACCGAAGCCACCGCCCGCGAGAGCGCGCTGGCCTTCCTGCACGCCCCGGCGCGAATCGCCCGCCTCCTGCGGGAGATGGATGAGAAGGACCGCAACACGGCCGACAAGGGCTATGTCACCCTCTCGCAAGAGGAGTTAGCTATACGCGTCGGCCTGACCCGCCAGACGGTGGCCCGCTTCCTGGGCAAGTGGCGGCGTAACGGCTGGCTGCTGACCGGGCGCGGCCGGATCATGCTGCTCAATCGCCGTGCCCTGCTGGGCATTGAGGGCCAAAATGCGCCCTAGCGCCGATGTCGTCGCCTATGTCGCCAAGGCGACAGACGCGCGCCGGGTTGCCCGGCTATAGTGACGGCACGTTAGAAACAGAACCAAGGTCATCCCCAAAAGGCGGCCAGATAAAACAATAGGAGATTGAAATGGACGAGAAGCAAGTTGCAAAGGCGTTGTTCAAGAAGCTGTCGGCCCTGAGGGCCACTCTGAGTGATGACGAGCAGGCGCTTCTGGACACGGTTGTCCAGGGGGAATATGAGGTGTCGGCTCACGGCATGACCGCCAAGGCCGCGACGGGCCGGGTGTCCGCCGACGCCGACGAGGCCGCCGCCCACGGCATGACCGCCAGGGCCGCGACCGGCCGGGTATACCAGGACGCCGACGAAGCCGCCGCCCACGGCATGACCGCCAAGGCGGCGACGGGCCGGGTGTCCGCCGATGCCGACGAAGCCGCCGCCCACGGCATGACCGCTAAGGCCGCGACGGGCCGGGCGTCCGCCGATGCCGACGAAGCCGCCGCCCACGGCATGACCGCTAAGGCCGCGACCGGCCGGGTGTCCGCCGATGCCGACGAAGCCGCCGCCCACGGCATGACCGCTAAGGCCGCGACCGGCCGGGTGTCCGCCGATGCCGACGAGGCCGCCGCCCACGGCATGACCGCCAAGGCCGCGACCGGCCGCGTGTCCGCCGATGCCGACGAGGCCGCTGCCCACGGCATGACCGCCAGGGCCGCGACCGGCCGCGTCGCCTACCGCGTCACCTATAACCGCGACAACGAGGCCTACAACGTCGAGTAGGACACTCTCTGGCGCAGACCAACGTTGGCCGACTAACCACTTCGCCATGGCGGGGTGGATTAGCCGGCCGCTTTCGTTGTATCCATGCGCGGCAACCGGCCGTAGCCCCACGATCGCCAGCCAAGAGACATCGGAGAGGAGAGTCATATGACGCCCGCTGCCAACGCGCCGGAGGAACCGCTCGCCCAACAATTACAGAACCTTATCCGCGCCATCGAGCTGGGGGCCAAAGCCATCTTGCCCACATCGAACGACGAATTGCTGCAATCGATCGTCAATGCCGCCGCGCGCATCTTCGGCGCAGGGGCGGCCGGTATTCTTCTGGTCGATGAGAACGATGGCACACTGGTCTTCCGCGTGGAGTTTGGCAACAAGCAGCCGGACCTCGTCGGCCGGCGCGTCCCGCTCAACAAGGGCATCGCCGGTTACGTGGCCATGACCGGCCAGGCCATCGCCGTGTCCAACGTGCAACAGGACGCGCGCTTCAACGCCGACTTTGCCAAGAGCACCGGCTATGTGCCCGACTCCATCCTCGCCGCGCCGTTGTTGTTGGGCGAACGGGTCATTGGCGTCCTGGAGGTGCTGGACAAGATCGCCGCCAACTCGTTCGGCATCCACGACATGGAACTAATGGGCCTCTTTGCCCAGCAGGCCGCGCTGGCCATCCGTGAGTCACAACAGCTGGAGCAGATCGACAGCGCCATCCGGCGCGGTCTGCGTCGCATCGCCACGGAGGAGGGGCTGCCCGATTCGTCGGCGCTGGTGGCGGCCCTGGCCGAGACCGCCCGCGACGCTCCGGAACCAGATGATTTGCTGCCACTGGCCGCGGCCTTCAACGACATCGGCCGCCTGGGGCCGGCCGAACGCCGCGCCGCGGTGAAAATCCTGGCTGCGTTAGCCGAAGTCGGCCAGTCGCGGGCCAAGCCGCGCTCCCGTTTCGCCTAGACAGGCAGGTGGCCATGAGCGATGAACAAGAACGCCCGGCCTGGTCGGAGCAATTCCTGCCGGAAGCCATCCGCCGCCTGAATCTGGAGGACGCCCTGAGCGCGCTCACGCCGGAGATCGCCTGGGGCGGCAGCACCGGCAAGGGTGTCCGCGTCGCCGTCGTCGATACAGGCGTGGAGGCCGATCATCCGGTCTTCGACGGCCGCATCAGCGGCGGGGTAATCATCGAGCTGAACGACCAGGTCGAGGACGGTTACGTCACCATTGCCGACAACCCGCCGCGCGACGTAGCCGGCCACGGCACGGCCTGCGCCGGCATCATCCACCGCCTTGCGCCTGAGGCGGAGATCTTCAGCGTGCGCGTCTTGGGCGACAATATGCGCGGCCGCGCCCTGACGTTCGCCGCCGGCATCGAATGGGCTATCGGGCAGGGCTTTCAGGTCGTCAACATGAGCCTGAGCACATCCAGCGCCGACCTGCAAAAGCTGTTCTATGAGCTGGCCGACGAGGCCTACTTCAAGAACGTCAGCCTCGTCTGCGCCGTCAACAACATCCCCGCGCCCAGCTACCCGTCAACGTTCGCCTCGGTCATCTCCGTAGCCGCTCACCACTCGCGCGATCCGTGGACGTATTACTACAACCCGTCGCCGCCGGTCGAGTTCGGCGCGGCCGGTATCGATGTCGAGGTGGCCTGGATCAACAAACAGTACGCCACGAACACGGGCAACAGCTTCGCCGCGCCCCATATCGCCGGCATCGTCGCCCTGATCCGCGCCAAGCACCCGCAGTTGACGCCGTTTCAGGTCAAGACAATGCTCATGGCCGGCGCCAACAACGTCCGCACATAGGGGCGGGCCTGCGTGCCCGCCCTACGCCCCCAACGTCGCCACCATCACCGCCTTGATGGTGTGCATGCGGTTCTCGGCCTGGTCGAAAACGATCGACGCCGGCGACTCGAAGACCTCTTCGGTCACTTCCAACCCGTCCAGCCCAAACTTCTGGTAGACGCCCTCGCCGACCTTCGTCTCCCGGTTGTGGAACGCGGGCAGGCAGTGCATGAATTTCACCGCCGGGTTACCGCTGCGGTGCATGGCTGCGGCATTGACCTGATAGGGCTTCAGCAGCGCGATGCGCTCCGCCCAGACGGAGTCCGGTTCGCCCATCGACACCCATACGTCGGTATGGATGAAATCCACGTCCCTGACGCCCTCATCGACATCCTCGGTCAGGGTCAGCCGCGCACCCGTCTTGTCGGCCACGTCTCGGCCGGCGGCGATCAGTTCCTCGGCCGGCCACAGGTGTCTGGGCGCGCAAATCCGCACATCCATGCCCAGCTTGCAGCCGCCGATCATCAGCGAGTTACCCATGTTGAAGCGCGCGTCGCCCATGTAGCAATAGGCGATCTCGGCCGGCGCTTTCCGCGAATGTTCCATCATCGTCAGCATGTCGGCCAGGATTTGCGTGGGGTGGAACTCGTTCGTCAGCCCGTTCCAGACGGGCACCCCGGCATAGCGCGCCAGCGTCTCGACCGTCTCCTGGGCAAAGCCGCGGTACTCGATGCCGTCGTACATCCGGCCGAGCACGCGGGCGGTGTCCTTCATCGACTCCTTGTGACCGATCTGCGAGCCTTCCGGGCCGAGGTAGGTCACGTGCGCCCCCTGATCATAGGCCGCCACCTCAAAGGCACAGCGCGTGCGCGTGGAGGCCTTCTCGAAGATGAGGGCGATATTCTTGCCCACCAGGCGCGGCTGCTCATAACCGCCATACTTGGCCGCCTTCAGGTCGGCCGAGAGCTTCAACAGAAAGCGCAGCTCCTCTCTGGTGAAGTCGAGTTCCTTCAGAAAACTGCGGTTGCGTAGATTGACTGCCATGCTGACTCTATCCTTCGCCGGCCAGCGACTCCATCTTGCGGGCCAGTTCGACATCCAGTGTGCTGATCGCGTCGTCCATGTCGTGCGTGGCCAGATCGACAGTCACCCGGTTGTAGACATTCAGCCACTCCGGATGGTGGTCCATCTTATCGGCCTGGAAGCCCACGCTGACCATCCAGCCGATTGCCCGCGCGAACGACTCGAACTTGTAGGCCTTGTGCAACTTGCCATCCTTCACTTCCCAGCCCGGAAGCTCCTGCAACGCCGCCTGAATCTCTGTCTCGTTTAGTTTTTTACGTGCCATTTCACTCCTTTGCCACCCGCGGCGTATCGCCTGTCCACGGGTAATAAGACCAGACGGGGTACTTCTGCCCCGTCGGCCGGAAGCCGAAGCGGCCATAGAGCCGCTGCGAAGCGATGTTGTCCTCCTGGGTGTTGAGCGTCACGCCGCGCACCTTGCGCCGTCCGTAGCCTTCCAGCGCCCGCGCCATAAGCGCCGCGCCGATGCCCCGTCCCTGCCACTGGGGGTGGATGGTCATGCGCGCCAGATGCGCGCTGCCGTTGCCGCCGGTGCTGAACTGGAAGCCCACCGGCTGCCCATCGAGTGTAGCCACGTCGAAGCTGAGCGACTGCCGCCAGGCCAGGTAGAGGCTCTGGGCACTGTGTCGCCAACGCGGTTCGAAGGCGGCCGCCTCCATCTCTGCCAGCACCGGCAGTTCCTCCATCAGCGCCGGACGGAGGTCTAAGCCCGTAGGCGCGGAGAAGGGGACAGGCTCCAGGTCGTCCTTGCGGAAGCCAAGCACTGTACTGACGGGCACGAAGCCAAGCCGGTCGAGCCAGTGCAGTGGCCAGTTGTCAGTGATGAACCAGGCCACCTCGTTGATGTCCGGCTCCAGCCCCGCCAGAACGGCCGCCCACATCGCCTCGCACTGCCCATAGGCCGCCACCGTCCGCGTGGCGGCGACGCGCACCCAGGCGGCCGGCAGCGGGTCGGCGCCGACGGCCAGGCAGGCGGCAACGGTACCGGCGTCCGTGCCGGCGGCGGGCGTATAGACGACGAAGTCGGGCGTGCCCAGCCAGTCGCCGGGCACACGCCAATCGACGTGGAGGTGGATGTAAGCGCCCAACTGCAGCAGCTGCTGGATGGCCCCGGCGTCGGCGCGCGTGGCCCGGCGCACGTGTGGATAGGCCATCGGCTCTGGCCGGGGTGAGTTTGCCAATTGCATGACGCTATTGTACACTACATAATTAGCCAAAGGGATCGACCGGGCGCATATAGACTATATCACCCGTCCCGGCGATGATCCTGAGCAACATGACCACCGAGCAGGCCAAAGCACGCGCGCTAGAAAACACCATTGCCACGCTAACCAAACGCTTCGGCGACGGCGTCATTATGCGCCTGGGCGAGGCGCAGCACATGCAGGTCGCGTCCATTCCGACCGGGTCGCTGTCGCTCGACATCGCCCTGGGCGTGGGTGGCGTGCCGCGCGGCCGCGTCATCGAAATCTACGGCCCTGAGTCCTCCGGCAAGACCACCCTTTGCCAGCACATCGTGGCCGAAGCCCAACGCCTGGGTGGCATTTGCGCCTACATCGACATGGAGCACGCCCTCGACCCCAGCTACGCGGCCAAGTGCGGCGTCAACATCGACCAGCTCTACGTCTCCCAGCCCGACACCGGCGAGCAGGCTCTGGAGATCGCCGACGCCCTCATCCGCTCCGGCACCATGGATGTCGTCGTCATCGACTCCGTCGCCGCCCTCGTCCCCCGCGCTGAGATCGAGGGCGAGATGGGCGATTCCCACGTCGGCTTGCAAGCCCGCCTCATGAGCCAGGCGCTACGCAAGCTGTCCGGGGCCATCAAGCAGACCAACACCGTCGTCATCTTCACCAACCAACTGCGCGAGAAGATCGGCGTCATGTTCGGCAACCCGGAGACGACCAGCGGCGGCAATGCGTTGAAGTTCTACGCCTCAGTGCGGCTGGACATTCGTCGCATCCAGGCCATCAAGGCCGGCAACGATGTGGTCGGCAACCGCACCCGCGTGAAGGTCAAGAAGAACAAGGTCGCCCCGCCCTTCACCGAGTGCGAATTTGACATCATGTACAACGAGGGCATCTCGCG
>WBZM01004442.1_pt1 | contig 10180 bp, 8 predicted proteins | sample 5204271 | NCBI WGS metagenome assembly WBZM01 (sample SAMN12344346, study PRJNA552823) | activated sludge metagenome | biome: Activated sludge suspended growth; feature: Nitrification reactor; material: Wastewater; isolation source: activated sludge from nitrification reactor of wastewater treatment... | reverse complement strand
GGCGCGCGTGGAGGCGGAGCCGACGCCGGCTTTGACTGCTGCTGCTTCTCAGCGGTTTGCGTTTCTAGACGGGTTTCGGTATTTGCTGGGCGAACCCTTTATTCTGGGCATTGCGCTGGCCAAGGCGGGTGGGTCGCTTGTATGGGGAGCGATTAATGTTCTGGAGATCACGTATGCCAACGATCTATTTCCCTTGACTGATCCCGACCGTTTTGGAATCTCTGACCCCGGCACGGCAACATTGGGACTCATCTACGTAGTCAGTGGCATCGGGACGGGCATAGGGCCGTTGGTGATGCGCCGTTGGTTGGGCGATACCCCGAGACGGTTGATGCTGGGGGTAAGCCTGGGGTTTGTGATTATGACTGTGGGTACGGCGTGGTTGGCGCTCGTTGATGGACTGGGCACACTTCTGGCGGCAACGGTGACCCGCACGCTTGGCACGGGGACGTTGTGGGTTTTCGCGTCGGCCATGCTTCAGACCATCGTTCCCGACCGTTATCGTGGGCGTGTTTTCTCGTTCGAGTTTGCCGCCCTGACTCTGACGCAATCGATTTCTACGTTTGCCGGGGGCTTCATGCTCGACACGGCTGGGCTACCCATGCAGGGAGTCATGGCGGTCATGGCCTTAACGGGTTTTTGCACCACGCTTCTGTGGATCGGCTTTCATCTATATTATCGCGGTACGCTCCGTGAGGGGATCATACCGCTTCGCGTAGCCAAGCGATCGTCTTCATGATTTGCTGAATCGATGTAAAGGCACTTGTGATTTATCCAATACGACGCGATCTTAACCACCCCTTACAGGACGGCAAGAAAGGCGTTTGGCAGGCTCTGCCGACCTACTAGCCAAGCCTTGCCCAATCCGTTATCATCCTAAACATGAACTCGTCTGGCCCTGTTTATCGTGAAGTACAATATTACCGCGAATTACCACCATTTACCTTGCTGACCGTCGTCGGCACTTTATTCGGCTGGTTCCTTATCATTTGGGTAGGCGTTCTGGGCCACCCGCTGGGGAAATTGGCTTTATCGACCTGGTTGGCACTGGCAATTGGTTTACCACTAGGTGTTCTTATGCCACTGGTTTATGGACGCTTGAGGATGGTGACGGAAGTCTTCACGGATAGATTAGTTGTTAACAATGGCATGTCGGCCCGCGCAAGTTTGCCATTCGCCAAAATAACGAATGTTGAAGTGCGCACCGACAACATTCACGAGGATTTTAATATTCGCAATGTCGGGACTTTGTCTGCAACGCGACTGGCTTACACGGTGACGACGGACAACGGGGTGCAATTAACACTGGAAGACGGCCGCCAATTCCTGATCGGATCAAAAGACCCCACTGCGCTGAATGAAGCGATATCAAAAACCCGGCAAAATTTCCAACCAGAGGTTGCCGCGGCTGGAGGTGAATTAGCGTGAACGGCCAAGCTCTGTTTCGTGAGGTTCAGCGTTGGCGGGATGTCTGGTGGGTGATGGTACTCGTCTTTGGCCTGGCGTCCTTGCAGTGGTGGTTCTTCTTTATGCAGATAATCCGCGGCATTCCGGTGGGGAATAACCCGGGATCGGACTTATTGGTGTTTATGACCTGGCTGATCTTCGGCATTGGCTTTCCGCTTTTCTTCTTGTGGCTCCACATGATCGTCGAGGTGATGCCGGGAGTGGTTGTTGTTCGTTATCGCCCATTCGTCAATCGGCGCATTCCGATCGGACAGATCGCACGCGTCGAGCCTCGAGTCTACCGGCCGCTAGGTGAGTTCGGCGGGTGGGGGATTCGTGGATGGGGTGGTCGTGTTGCCTATAATGTGAGCGGCGACACAGGCGTGGAGCTTACGCTAGCCGATGGCCGGCAAATTCTCATCGGCACCCAACGGGCGGCTGAGCTTGCGGGAGCAATCTACAAAGTCTGGAGCAATCCCAATATTTAAGCGCAACATCTCAATCCCATAAATCGAATACAAGCCCAAGCAAATATCATAGATAAAAAATGAAAACCCCGTAGTCGCTATTTTCGAGGACAAATCTGCCGCTGAGGCAGCGATTGAACAGCTGAAGAGGTGGGATAAAGCCAGTGACCATATCAAGCTCGGCGCGGTCGGCCTTCTGTACAAAGAGGGAGAAAAAGTGAAATCGGAAATTGGCCACCAGGGCGAGCGCGGTCTAAAGGTCGGGGCGTTGGTGGGCGTAATTGCCGGCGTCTTGACCGGCGGGGTGGGCCTAAATGATCTGGGTGGCATGGTATAGGGGCGATCGTGTCCTAGCATTCAATTAACAGCCTGTCGGAGTTTTCAACCCGGCGGGCTTTTTTAGTTATATAATGGGTGCAGGTTTTGGTGGTGAGTGTCATAACTGTGGAATCTCTGTTAATCACCCTCCTGATAACATTAATAATGCTCCTCCTGTTGGTCTTGGGCGTCCCGGCGTACCTGGAGCGATTATCGGTTCGCAATCGAACGGAGCGTGATCGTTACGCCACCGAATTTAGAGATATCGAACGGAAGCTCCGCCGCTTCGAGCGTTTACTGATCCCCTATAGTCGTACCCGCTCGGTCGCATATCATTCCCTTGCAAGCGAAGGAACCGCGCAAATAGCTTCCTTAGGCAATGAGCTAAAGGCTGCTGAAGCAGTACTTGCCTCGCTTCGTTGTCCACATGTGTTTGGCTACCTACTGCCTGTCCAGCATTTCCTAAGGGCACCAGGACACATGGAGGCCATTGTGTCGGATGCCAGGCTGGTGGGGCAACTGAAGAGCCGAATTGAAGCTCTCAACGACCGCATCATGGATGTAGCCCAGGTATTCGATATATTGGCGGCCATCCCGGAGCGGTTGGGCACGGATCGTGAAACGCTCCGGCAACGTCTGACGGCAATAGAGGCCGTGATTGATAGAGAGCAACGCGAGGGCATTGAGGCCCTGGATGATTTCGTGCGGGATACGACCGCGGTCCGACGCGTACTGGACGATGGACGGCCTATATCCGCGACCGGCTTGCCCCTCGCGGAGCTGGATGCTTCGGCACTGGCGCTCGAATCAGCGGCGGCGAGGTTAACAGAAGCGGAAGCACGGGCCGCTGACCTGGAGCGAGAACGTGTAGCGCTGGATCGCCGTTTGCGCCGCATCGCCACCGATCTGGATAGCGCCCAAATGACGACCAAGGCCGGCCCAACAATGGATGATATGCCCCAAATTCGGCCGTTGCTGCGGCGGGCGGCAGCCCTACTCAACGAGAGCGCCCCGGACCACCGTCGACGGCGCGAGTTCAACGCCGCCGGGGCAGATGTATCTACCGCAGCCCAACTAATTACGTTTAGTCGCGATTTGTTATCTGCGGACCGGCAAGCTCGATTATTGGTCGAGAGAGACGATGGCCTGAGTTTGAGCGATCCTATAGTCGGCTTGCGCAGTGAGTTGTCTGAGTTACTGGAATGGTTGGGGCGAGAAGAGATCGACAGTCCAAGTGCGTTGGCTGGCAGCGCATTGGCGGGGCGGGCGGCCCAACTTCGCACGCGCGCCGAAACGTTGGTCCGACGACAGGACGAAACTATTGCCGAGCTGACCCGGGAGGCAACTGATACTAAAGTGCGACTGACCCGGGCCTGGGATGCGGGGCAAAACTATTTACGTCTGGATGCCGACGATCCGCTCGTTCGCCGCTATGCCAATCTCATTGCCCAATTTGATGAGGCGCAGCGGCGTCCGGCCGCGCTGGAGAAATTTCGTCGGGACGTGAATGCGTTTGAAAGCGTTTATGATACCTGGGTGTCGCGAGTGCAGGCGACTCGCGCGCGTATCGGACGCATACGTTCCTCCCTCCCCAACCTGATCGATGAGGCTTTAAACGCGGCGGCACCCTGGAATTGCCTTGTCGAAGACGTGAAGTTTATCCAACAGCGCGCCGCCGATTTTGAGACGATGCAGGCCAAATTCAACGCCGTAAAGCATCGTCGCGAGGCTGAATCGATAATGGATCAGTTGGAAACCATTGAACTCGAAATCAATGAGCGCCAAACACAACTTAAGGACAAGGCTGCCCGGTTGGATTACCTGCAAATAGAAGTAAGCGAAATTATAGGCTTGGCGCTGGGTGATGCAGGAGATGTACAGGCAGATCACCCGGAAAAGTCCAAGATGGATAGGGGGCTAAGGCTTATCGATCATCATACTCGCTCGGCGCACGCGGCACTCCACTATGAGGATGCATCGGTGGCCCTGCTGCGAGCAGCCGAGACAGCCAATAAGCTGGCACTTTGATTTATTGCCCAATTCTTGCCCCTGTTCCTCGCGAAGTCGTTTGTTTTATTCGCCCAGTTCGTCGGCGGGCGGCCGGATGATCAGCATTGAACAGTGGGATCCGCGCATGACTTTGGCCGCGACACTTCCATAAAGCCAGCGACGCAGACCACTGTGCCCGTGGGTGCTCATGGCAATGAGATCGATTCCATACAGGCGAGCAAACTCCTGAATGCGGTCAACCGGCGAGCCGTCCAGCACGAACGTCTCGACCTCGTCGAGGGATAGATCGTAGCGCCGGGCAACATCTTTTAGATAGGATTCGGCCGTGCGTCGCCTCTCGCCCATCAGCTTTTGTTCTGGTTCGGGGATGTCCCAATCCCACGACACAGCGACTTCGAGCGGGTTCATAGAGATAGCCTCGTTGACGCGCAGCAAGATTACCCTCGCTCCAATTGCTCTGGAGATTTCCAACGTTGGCAATATCGCCTTTTCCGCCAAAGGTGATCCATCGAGCGTGATCAGGATGCGGCGGATGGGTTCCTTCGATCGGGTCACCAGGACGGGGCATTTGACGCTATGCAGAACGCGTTCGGTGACGCTCCCAAAGATAGCGGTACGCATGCCTGTCTTGCCATGGGGTGACATGACGATCAAATCGATGCCTTCTTCGGCGGTATCCACGATGCAGCTCGCTGGATCGCCCTCCAGGGCTATAGAACGCACATGACAGTTGGAGCAGTCGTATAGTCGGCGTTTATTCTCCAGATAATCCCATATCTCCCGACGCGTATCTTCGGGAGCATATTCTGGCCATTGCCATCCATACCCTCCCGGCGCCATTGGCACGGATGAGTAGGCCAACTGGATGCTACGTAACAGCAGAACCTCGGCGTGAAAAGCCCGACCCACCTGCATTGCTGTTTCCAGCGCTGATTCAGCAACCAGTGAACCATCTAGTGGAACGAGGATTTTCTTGTACATGACTCACCTCCACTCGTTGTACTCAACCCCAGAGATGCCAGAAAGTAAATTTGCCGCCACAGGTAATAGCGGGAACTAGTACAACTTTGCGAGATACAACATGACCAAAGAAGGTCTCAGAACCCATCACCAACCTGTGTGCTACTCACTTTCGTTTAACCAGCCGGCGCAGGTTGTTCTTCCAATACCGGCCGGCAACGTAGCTGACGCTACCATCCGGCAGGTGGACCCATCCATATAAACACTATAATTGCACGTGGGAGACCCTCATAGTGAAAGAAAGCACCGATTGCGTATGACGAATGTCATGATCACCTGCTTATGGGTTTATTCGAAAAGTTCATTCGCATTTGCCATGATAAAGACCTATCAGATGGGCGATTAACGCCTGAGTTGATTGTGTGCACTTTATCGCCCGCTATTTAGTAGTGGTCGTAGGTGAACTGGAATATTCTTTTCATGGCAGCTTAAAAAATCTCTTATTGACAGACTTTACTACCCTCGATATGCTCAGGGTGCCTGGAAACACAATGAATAGCGATGAGGAAGTCGTCCTCGTAACGGGGGCCAGTGGGAACGTTGGGCGAGAAGTTGTAAAGGCTCTGAGAGATTCCAATTTCAGGGCCCGTGCTGCCTTGCGTACTCTTGATGAGCGTGGGGATGGGCCGGGTGCATTTGATGAGGTTGTTCATTTCGATTTCGGCGATTCGAGTACATTCCCGGCAGCCTTCGACGCCGTAACATCCCTATTTTTGCTGCGGCCGCCTCCTCTTTCCGATGTCGATCGATTTATTCGCCCGGTCATTGATTACGCGGCCGCGATGGGCGTACGGCGGATCGTCTTCCTTTCCTTGCAAGGCGCCGGCCGCAATCTCTTGATTCCACACACGCGGATCGAAAATATCATCGAGTCCAGCGGGCTTCCATATACATTCTTGCGTAGCGGGTTCTTTATGCAAAACCTGGACACTACGCACCGGGAAGATATCGTTGCTTATGACGATCTCTTCATTCCAGCCGGGGCGGGCCGTACAGCCTTCATAGACACCCGAGACGTAGGTGAGATCGCGGCGCGGATGCTGACTGAACCCGGTCACGAGGGCCAAGCCTATACGTTAACCGGCTGCGAGGCGCTGACTTACGATGAGGTAGCCGACGTTATGGCCGAAATCCTAGGCCGGCCGATCACCTATAGCAATCCCTCCCTGCTGACGTTTGCCCGGCGCATGCGCGGGCGCGGCCATGCGTGGGGCTACATTGGGGTGATGATCGGCATCTATCTGACCACGCGGCGCGGGCTGTCGGAGGAAGTGTCGTCGACGGCCGCGGAATTGTTGGGCCGCCCCCCGCGCACCGTGCGCCAATACGTGGCCGACTACGCCGCTGCGTGGCAAAAGCCAGACACCACCGGTTCGAGCGCCTGACCCCCTTCAATTTGTGTCTTCTGCTCACTACAAAAGTTACTGGGGGTATTGGAGCTCATAAGCTAGCCACTGATATCCTCCGCCGGTTCCTCCACCGAAGGATTACTTCTAACTGTAGGAATTTCCTGTTCATTCACGGTGCCAGCATTGCCCCAAGGATTATGCACAATATTGAATATATGTCATTTACGGGTTGACAAAGCTTCTTCGACCTGTATAATATGATCATTACCCGGATAAACGCATAACAGGGTAATCATGGAGCGGTCGAAGAGAAACGAACATGCCTCTACCCACAACTGACCTTATTCATCCGCAAGTATCAACGCAAGCATACGTAGCCTTAGAGCCGGCGCATAATATCCATCATTCGCTGGTTTTACTATCACGAATTGACGAGTTTTCCGGCTTTGATGATTGGGTCTATCGAACTGCGGCGATCATGACCCCTGAAGAACTTGACGCCAACAGGCTGGTGATGATCGGTTTGTACTATGCCACATTACCGGATGCGAGTTATCCGAGTTTTCCGGTCTTTATAGAAAGTTTGGCCTCTTTATCTCCGCTACAGTTGCGCAACCGCGTGCTGGATGCCTATATCGCTATCGTTGATGGAGAAGGCAGGGCAACCTCTTATGATGAGATACTGGCAGATGTAAACGCCTTTTTGAGTTACTTGCGTCGCGGCTTTAGCCAGGAGAATTTCGACCCCGAGGTGGAGCGACGAGCGTATACCTACCTCATTGATCCGCCGGCCATGCAACAACTCATCGTCAGTCATTTGCGGTCAATGTGGTACAAGTATTTGGCAGTTGAATGGGAGCGCGTCCGGCCGATGTTGCAGAAGGCCGTGCGCGCATTCGAATCGGTAGATTTGTCCGCTATGGACCGGCAAGCGGCCGTCGAATATGTGGTTGGCCGGCCCATCAAAAAAGATTATTGGTGCTCAGTATTGGATAAGTCTGAGCAATTAGTCTTCGTGCCCTCGGCTCATGTTGGTCCATATACAAAGATGTTCGAGGGTCAGGGCCAAACCTGGGTAATCTTCGGGGCGCGACAGCCTGATGATGCGGGCGAAGTCGTGCCGGAGTTGAGCCGGGCCGAACTATTGGTTCGACTCAATGCTCTGGCAGATGATTCCCGCCTAAATATCTTAAAGCTCGTTGCCGATCAGGGTGAGTCGCGGTCACAGGATATCATGCAGTTGCTGGATATGAGCCAGTCCGGGGCATCCCGCCACCTGCAACAGTTGACGGCCGCAGGGTTTCTGACCGAGCGACGTTGCAACGGAGCCAAATGTTTCGCTCTGAATAGCGATCGCATTGGTGCGACTTTATTGGCGCTTGGCGCCTATCTGACGCCGGTCGTGGTTCATGCACCCACGACCTCTTAGCCTCCCGGATGGCTCTTTTTCGGATGCTATAAAATACTATCTTGCCCCGCAAGGGCAACAGGAGCAAACAATGAACAGCTATGATGCTGAAATGCATATCCTGCGCCAAAAGGAAGCGTCTCGCCGCGCGGCCGAGAGCTACACGATAGTAAGCCAACTGGACGAAATTCGTGCCGCTCCCCCAGTACGCCTGTTTTATCAGCACGCTATGGTTGAAGTTGGTAGCTGGTTGATTGCCATCGGCTATCGTTTGCAGGGAAGTATCCCTCAGCTTGCGCCACCCACGGAACTGACCGATACCCTCACGCTCGTCAGCAAAAATCGCTGTGTGGAGTGTTGACCATCTATCAAGGCCACGCTTGTTAGTTTTTCGAACGTGGACAATCCTGATTCCACCGCGGGCAAGCGGCTCAGAGGAAGATAAGCAAATCTGTTTCGTGTCCTCCTCCATCCCCCTGAGCCTATGCCCACCCTGACCCCGGAGACCCCAGCAATCTCCGGGGTCTTTTTATTTCCACACGCGATGGGTGTTGCTATGTTAAAACATATGTGCTATTCTGTTCGCGACTTTCTGAAATTCTGAGCAATCTCCGAGGCCGATATGACGCACTCTACGTCGAGTGGGGAACTTGCCGAAGCCATATTTCACTTTGCCGATTCTCTGGGCAGCCTCAACGATGCCGATTTGGGCCAGCCTTTTCGATGGGGTGCTCATCAGGAGGGGATACGATTTGCTTTTCTGGGAGCCATGCACGAGCTCCGGACCCTCGCAGTCCGGTTGGGAGCCGACCGCCGGGTGGCCGGCATCCCGGTCACCCGAGCACACCATGCTTTGGCGCAATACCATACGGCCTATCGCGATCTAGAGGCTGTACTATTCGACGTGACCGATGAAGAATACGATGCACCGCCTGCCACGGGTGAATGGCCCTTGCGCTACGTATTTGGTCACATGGTTGGGGCGGAACGCAACTTCTTCGCTTTGGTCCACTATGGAGTGCGAAGACAGAATGAGGATGGGGAGCTTTCGACCACTCTGCCGGAGGGCGAAGCGAACCGATTATTAGGGTCATACGAGCAGTTCGAGCAATTGATGGAAACCGGTCGTCGCGAGCAGATGAGCGCCTATTATACGGCGAACCACAACCGTGCTCTTGAAGAGTTTGCCGTGATAAGCGATCTGCAACTGGATGGCCCATCTGTGTGGTGGGAAGGTGAACCATATTCTCTCGAATATCGATTGCACCGGATGGAGGCTCACTTAAGGCAGCACACGGTTCAGGTTGAGAAAACCCTTGACCAAATCGGCCGCCCATTCACCGAAGCCAAGCGGTTGCTGCGCTTGCTGTTCGGTGCGTTTGCCGAAGTGGAGAACGCCCTCATCGGCGCGCCCGAACTGGAGAGCGACGAACTTGTTTCAACCGCTGGATCCATTCGCGCGCTGGCCGATGCGGCGCTCGCGGCTGTGGGTCGGGCTAATTCCGTTATCGCCGCAGTTACTGGTGGGGATCGCGAGCTGGTGCGAACGCTGCTGGCGGAAGACCCGCAATTGGCTAACGCCACCAGCCGTGACGGCGTCCCGGTTGTCAGGCTCGCTGTCTATTATGGCCAGGAAATCATCGCGCAAGCGCTGGTCGAGTCCTCGGGTATCGAGTTGGAAATATGGGATGGGGCGGCGTTGGGCCGATTGGCTACGGTTGAAGAAAGCCATAAGGGGTGGGGGAATTTTATTGTCAATGAGTACAGCCGGGATGGCTATACCCCCTTGCAGTTGGCTTGTTTCTTCGGCCATGAAGCGGTGGCTCGATATCTGGTAGACAATGGGGCCGATGTCCATGCTGTATCGAAGAACCAGATGGCAATTCAACCGCTACACGCCGCGGCCGCCGGGGATCATATGAGTATTGTGCGCTTGCTATTGGTTGCCGGGGCCGATCCCAACGCCGTGCAGCAAGATGGCTTCCGGCCGCTCCATGCCGCCGCTCAAAACGGAAATAGCGAACTGACGCGGCTGCTTCTGGAGTATGGCGCTGATCCCGAGTTGACCGATGATCAGGGACGTGTACCACGTGTCATCGCTGAAGCGTCCGGTCACGATGAGGTGGCAGCGTTGTTATAATTTGGAAATTATGACCGGAAAC
>WBZM01004435.1_pt1 | contig 10193 bp, 9 predicted proteins | sample 5204271 | NCBI WGS metagenome assembly WBZM01 (sample SAMN12344346, study PRJNA552823) | activated sludge metagenome | biome: Activated sludge suspended growth; feature: Nitrification reactor; material: Wastewater; isolation source: activated sludge from nitrification reactor of wastewater treatment... | reverse complement strand
GCCGAAAGGCGCGCATCCAGCGCAATCATATCGGTTGTGCCTTCTTGGTCTGGGTCAGGCTCAAGGAACTGGCCACCCAAACCGGACGTACCGTCTACCAAGTGAAATATGGCTTGCTCGATGAATACCTCATTCACAGGACTTACGCAAAAGCGACTTTGAAGGACGCAGGAGTCTTTGTAATATCCACGGCGTGAAAGCACCGGTCACCCGTTTGGATGATTGCCAATATCTGTTGGTCAGTCAGGTCCACTACACGCTGACGAACTTCGCGGATCACTGCGAACGGTTTAGTCATGACGCCATCAATCGCTACTTGCGGGGGGAACGGATCACGCCGCGACTGGTGTGGGAGCAGGTGCGCGGCCACGTGGTGGCAACCGCCCAGGGCTACCTGGTGTTTGATGACACCGTGCTGGACAAAAGCGCTTCGTTGGCTATTGAGCGGGTTCGGCGCCAGTACAGTGGGAATGCCCACGCTGTGGTCAAAGGGATCGGGGTGGTGAGCTGTGTCTATGTCAACCCGAGCCTGGACCAGTTCTGGCTGATTGATTACCGCCTGTATGACCCGACCGGTGACGGCCACGGCAAGCTCGATCACGTCCACGAGATGCTGATCAATAGGGTCCACCAGAAACGGCTACCGTTTTACGCGGTGTTGATGGATACCTGGTATGCCACCAAGGACTTGATGGTGTTCATCGAGTCCTTGCGGAAAGTCTACTACTGTCCGCTGAAGGATAACCGCCAAGTCGATGATTCGGACGGCCAGCGGCCTTATGGCCGCGTGGATGCGTTGTCGTGGCGCGAGCCGGAAGTGGCCCACGGCAAACGGATCAAGATCAAGGGCTTTCCCAAAGACCACAAGGTGCGCTTGTTCCGGGTTGAGGTGTCTACCCACCGCACGGATTGGATCGTCACCAACGATTCCACTCAGAATTCCACGAAGGCGACCCACGAGGTGTGTGGCTTTCGTTGGAAGATCGAGCAGTTGCACCGTGAAAGCAAGCAACTCACCGGGCTTGAACGCCGCCAGTGTCGTAAGGCCCGCATTCAGCGTAATCACATCGGTTGCGCTTTCCTGGTCTGGGTGAGGCTCAAAGAACTGGCTAGGCAAACAGGGCAAACCGTCTACCAACTCAAACACGGCTTACTCGACGATTACCTCATCCAGCAACTCAAAAATCCCTCCCTCAACATGCGTTTTGCGTAAGTCCTGTCCATAAGATTTGATGATATCGGCGAGCAAGGTATTGGGCGGTGCAAACAGGCGGCGTTTCTTGAGGTTGGCGAAATCATGCTCAATGGGGTTCAGATCGGGACTATAGGGAGGCAGGAAGAGGAGGTGATGGCCGTTTTCCTGGGCGATGGCCGCCAGGTCCTTCTTTTTGTGAAAAGCGGCATTGTCGAAGATCAAGGTTGAATTCGGACGCAATGCCTGACACAACAGGTGGCGCGTCCAAGCATTGACGAGCGTGGCATCGGCGGTGCCGGAGAACCGCATCGGGGCGAGAAAATCCGAACCACGCCGCGCGGCTATCAAGCTTTCGCGGGGACGCTTGTGGCCCGAACGGTCGCCGTACACCGGGTGGCCACGCGGGCTCCAGCCGTGGCGGCGATAGGATTCCGGCTCAAACCCGGACTCGTCGATAGAAACCCAATCCGCCGAACCCCGCTCGATCATGATCTGGCGCAACGCGCGCCAGTACGCTATCCGCTTTTCTGGATCGCGCTCTCGATACTTGAAGGTCTTTTTTTGCGCGTGATCTTCATCTTCTTCAATGCCTTGCCGACCACGCTGCGATCCACTCCACAAAACGCCGCGTGTTCCCGCAAGGTGGCATCGGGGTGTTGGCGAACCTGCGCTCGTAGCTGGTCCAAGTCCAGCTTCCGCTGACGGGCAACCCCCCGTTGCCGGGGTCGTAAGTCTTTTCGAGCCCGCCAGTCCCGCACACACCACAGGCTGACATCAAACCGACGAGCCGCTTCCGCCTGGCTTCCGCCAGCGTGAACAAAAGCCACGACTTCCTTCCGAAGATCAACACTATAGGTCATATATCAGAGAATCATTTCATCGCTTAAAAAGTTGTGGAAATCGTTGCCCATTACTATAGCCGTCGGGGTTGGTCTCAGAGGGCAATTCGGCACGGACGCGACGATTTGAGGAATCGCGCTTCAAGCGGTCCGTTTGCTGTATCGAGGAGGTCGCGTGCACGGCCGCGCCCGGACGGCATGCGGATCGACCGTCGGCAGGTGTTCACACTGAGGAAGAAGATGGGCTTCGAAGCGCTGTATCGGTGTCCCAACGCCAGCCGGAGGCATCTGCGGAACCCGAATTTCGTTATTGGAGGGAGATGGTTTTACGAGAAAAGCTCTCCACTCCCGCAAGAGTGGAGAGCTCTGTTTGAGCGAAAAAAACGCTAGTTTATCGGCTTAATGTTGCCCGATCGCCCGGCGCACTTCTTCCAGCGAGTTCGGATCGTCCAGGGTGGACAGATCACCGGGGTCACGACCTTCGGCCAGCGCCTGAATCGACCGGCGCAGCAGTTTGCCGGAACGGGTTTTCGGCAGCGCGCTGACGAAGTGGATGTTATGCGGCTTGGCCACCGCCCCCAGCAGTTCCTGCACCTTGGCGATGATTTCCTTCTCCATCTTCTCGGTGGCACCCGCCGCGTCAAGCTGCGACGGATCCTTCAGCCGGCAGAAGCCGACCGGCACTTGACCCTTGACCTTGTCGGCCACACCGATCACCGCCACTTCGGCCACCGCCGAATGAGATTGGATCGCCTCTTCGATTTCGCGAGTGCCCAAGCGATGGCCGGCGACGTTGATCACGTCGTCGGTGCGACCCAGGATGAAGAAATAGCCATCCTCATCGCGCACCGCCCAGTCGGAGGAGGTGTAGAGCAGATCCTTGAAGCTGGAGAAGTAACTCTGCACAAAGCGCTTGTCGTCGCCCCACACCGTGCTCAGGCAGCCCGGCGGCAACGGCGGCTCCACGACCAGCACCCCTTTTTCGCCACGCGGGACTTCCGCACCGGTCCCTTCGTCGATGACTCGGATATTGTAGCCGTACACCGGGAACCCCGGTGAACCGAAGCGATTGGGCTTGAGATCCACGCCCGGCAGGTAGGACAGCATCGGCCAGCCGGTCTCGGTCTGCCAGTAATGGTCGATAACCGGAATCTTCAGCGCATCGGAGATCCAGCGCGAGGTCGGCTCGTCCAGCGGCTCGCCGGCCAGGAACAGATAACGCAGGCAGGAGACATCGTGCTCCGTCATGTACTTCTGATCCTGCGACTTCAGGACCCGCACCGCCGTCGGCGACGAGAACATGGTCCGCACCTGGTATTCGTTGACGATCTTCCACCAGATACCCGGGTCCGGTCGAATCGGCAGCCCTTCGTAGAAGATGGTCGGCGAACCGTTGATCAACGGGGCGTAGACAATATAGGAGTGCCCCACCACCCAGCCGATATCGGAGGTGGCGAACATGGTCTCGCCGGGGTTGATGTGGTAGAGGTGCTTCATGGTCGAAGCCAGCGCCACCGCATAACCGCCGACATCACGCTGTACCCCCTTGGGAATACCGGTGGTGCCGGAGGTGTAGAGAATGTAGCTCGGCTCGTTCGACTCCAGCCAGACCACCGGTACTTCGGCGTCCATGTGCTGGGCGCGCAGCGTCGCGTAATCCAGATCGCGACCTTCGACCAGCGTCAGGCCCTTGTCCAGACCCCGGTTGCAGATCACGACTTTTTCCGGCGGGAACTTGGCCAGATTGCAAGACTCATCGACCAGATGCTTGTAGGGTACGGCCTTGCCGCCGCGCATGCCGGCGTCGGAGGTGACCATGACCTTGGGCTTGGCGTCGTCGATACGTACCGCCAGGTTGTAGGCGGCAAATCCACCGAACACCACCGAGTGAATGGCCCCGATCCGGGCGCAGGCCAGGATGGAGAACAAGGCTTCGGCGATCATCGGCATGTAGATGATGACCCGATCGCCCTTGCCGACGCCCAGCGATTGCAGCACGGCGGCGAAACGGTTTACTTCGCGATACAACTCGGCGTAGCTGTAGACGACGGTTTCGTCGGTTTCCGTCGAGATGTAGATCAAGGCATTCTGATCGGCGCGATCGGCCAGATGCCGATCCACCGCATTGTAGCAGAGGTTGGTCTCGCCGCCGACAAACCATTTGCAAAACGGTGGGTTGCTATAGTCCCGCACCTTCTGTGGCGGCTTGTTCCAATGAATCAACTGGGCCTGTTCGCCCCAGAAACCCTCGGGGTCGTCAATGGACCAGCGGTGGAATTCTTCGTAATTCATAGCGTGAGTATCCTCTGCTTCAGTGGTTTTTGAAAATGCGGCTTTCATCGCCCTGCAAAGTGTAGTCGCTCGCTTGGAAATTTCCGGTGGCCGGCCTCGCATACCGCGAAACCGGCCCCAGGCGACTTTTATTTGGCCTTGAGCAGGTCTTCGATACTGGAGCGTTCCTCGCGCAGTTCCTGGTCGGTGGCAGCCATCTTGCTGCGGCTAAACTCATCGATCGGCAAACCCTGCACGATCTCGTAGTCTCCGTTCTTGCAGACGCAAGGATAGGAGTAAATCACGCCTTCGCTGATGCCGTAGGAACCATCGGCGGGGACCGCCATGCTGACCCAATCGCCCTCGGGGGTGCCCAGCGCCCAATCACGCATGTGGTCGATGGCCGAGGAGGCGGCGGAGGCGGCGGAAGAAGCGCCGCGCGCCTTGATGATCGCCGCGCCGCGTTGCTGCACGGTGGGAATGAAGGTGTCGCGGTACCAGCCTTGATCGACCAGCGAAGTCGCCGCCTGGCCCTTGACGGTGCATTGGCTGATATCGGGATACTGAGTCGCGGAGTGGTTGCCCCAGATGGTCATCTTCTTAATGTCGTTGACATGGCTACCGGTCTTTTCGGCCAGTTGGCTCAGGGCGCGGTTGTGGTCCAGCCGGGTCATGGCGTGGAACTGGCGTGGGCTCAGGTCGGGAGCACTGCTGGCGGCGATCAGGGAGTTGGTATTGGCCGGATTGCCGACCACCAGCACCCGCACGTCGCGGGCGGCATGGTCGTTCAGCGCTCTGCCCTGGGGTCCGAAGATGGCGCCATTGGCGGTGAGCAGGTCCTTGCGCTCCATGCCGGGGCCGCGCGGCCGGGCACCGACCAGCATGGCGAAATTGGCGTCGGTGAACGCGGTCTTCAGATCGTCGGTGGCGACCACGTTGGCCAGCAGCGGGAAGGCGCAGTCGTTCAGCTCCATCACCACGCCCTGCAAGGCTTGCAGCGCCGGGGTGATTTCCAGCAACTGCAGGATCACCGGCTGATCGGGACCCAGCATGCTGCCCGAAGCAATCCGGAAGGCCATGGCATAACCGATGTTGCCAGCAGCACCGGTGATGACGACACGGACAGGTTGTTTCATGTTTGTACTCCTTCAGGGGTGGGTGATGACACGAATGTCGCTTGAAAAGCCCCGAAACCGCAGCGCGGGTCGGGAGCGGAGGGTATCTTTGCGACCAAACCGCAGGGATGCGCGCTCGAAGCGCCAGCGGGACGGCGAGAGGGAAGCGGGCAAACGGAAATCGACGGGCGCCACCGCCGGGAGGGACGAAAACGCGGGCCTGAACGGCAACCGGCGACCGCCGGTGTTTTCTAGAGCGCTGTGAATTGCCATGCTCCGTGGGGGCGCAATGGCCGCGGGACAACCGGGACGAGCGACCGGATGTGCGAACTGACGGTCGGAACCGCGGCAACAAGTCTTATAATGCGACGCCGCGCGCTTGGAGTGGCGGCATCTGATTGGAGAGAAATAGTAACGTAGATCGCCGCGCATTGAAATGAATGCCGACACTTGCCATGAGGGTTTCCAATAACGATGAGTTCTTCCCCGATCAACGGCGCAAGCTACGTATTGACCGGCTTGCGTTGGCTGCCCAAGAGCGGCTTGCGCGGTTTCGTGGCGATTCCGCTGCTGATCAACACCCTTTTGTTCGGCGCCGGCCTCTGGTGGAGTACCGGCCAGTTCGAACGGCTCGATCGGACCGTGGCCGGTTGGCTGCCGGATTGGTTGAGCTGGCTGCACTGGCTGTTGTGGCCGCTGTTCGTGTTGACCGCACTGGTGGTGGTGTTCTACACCTTTTCCGTGGTGGCGAACGTGATCGCCGCGCCGTTCAATGGCCTGCTGGCCGAGCGAGTCGAAAAAATGGCCAACCCGGCGGGCGCAACGCCACCAACGGCCGAATTGACCTGGAAAGAACTGTTGCTGAGCCCACTGACGGAACTCAACAAGCTGCTGTATTTTATCGGCTGGGCGATTCCGCTGCTGGTGCTGTCGTTCGTGCCGGTGATCAACGTGGCCGCGCCAGTGCTCTGGGCTTTGTTCAGCGCCTGGATGCTGGCCTTGGAGTATTCCGACTATCCGCTCGGCAACCGGGGGCTGTCGTTCCGGGATCAGCGCCGGTTGCTGCGCAAGCACTGGCCGCGTACCTTGAGCTTCGGTGGCATGACCCTGCTGTTGACCCTGATCCCGGTGTTGAATTTTCTGGCCATGCCGGCGGCGGTGATCGGCGCGACCCTGATGTGGGTCCGGGAAATGCCGGAGCGAGGGGACGGCAGTCGGAGACCCTAGACACAGCTCGGCAACGGAGCGCTCAAGGCTTATGCGTCTGCTCTATACCGGCCTGCTCTATCTGCTCTTGCCGCTGGCGTTGCTGCGGCTGTACTGGCGTGGTCGCCGGGATGCCGGACATCGCCAGCGCTGGCGCGAGCGGCTGGGCTTCGTGCCAACGTTGTCACCCGGCGGCTTGTGGGTTCACGCCGTGTCGGTGGGCGAAACCCGCGCCGCCTTGCCGCTGATCCGCGCCCTGCTGGATCGCTATCCCGACCGACCGCTGCTGGTGACCACCACTACCCTGACCGGCTCCCGTCAAGTCCGCGAGGCGCTGGGCGAACGCGTGCAACATGTCTACGCGCCCTACGATTTGCCCGGCGCAACCCGGCGATTTTTGCGGCGCGTCCGGCCCAGCTTGGCGGTGATCATGGAAACCGAGTTGTGGCCGAACCTGCTACGGCAATGCGCGACGGCCGGTATCCCGGTGCTGCTGGCGAATGCCCGGCTGTCGGAACGCTCGGCGCGCGGTTACGGCCGGATTCGCGGGCTGACCGCCGCCATGCTGCGGGACGTAACGCTGATCGCCGCCCAGGCCGATGCCGACGCCGCCCGCTTCCGGGCACTGGGCGCACCACGGGTCGAAGTGACCGGTAATCTCAAATACGACTTGGCATTGCCGACCGATCTGCCGGAACGGGGGCGACAACTGCGGTGGGATTGGCTGGGAGATAAGCGGCCGGTCTGGATCGCCGCCAGTACCCATGCCGGCGAAGACGACACAATCCTGGACGCGCTCGCCCGGCTCCGCGTTCGTTGGCCGACATTGCTGCTGCTGTTGGTGCCGCGTCACCCGGAACGTTTCGACAGCGTGGCGGTGCTATGTCGCCAGCGGGGATTTTCAGTGATCCGGCGCAGTGAACGGAACGCCTGCATGCCGGACACCGCTGTGTTTCTCGGCGACAGCATGGGGGAATTGTTACTGCTCTACGCCGCCGCCGACCTGGCCTTCGTCGGTGGCAGCCTGGTCGCCACCGGTGGCCATAACGTGCTGGAACCGGCGCTGCTGGGGCTGCCGGTACTGTTCGGTCCGCACATGTTCAATTTCAGCGAAGCGGGCGAGCGCCTGCTGGCGGCTGAAGCTGCTTGGCAGGTAGCGGATGCTGACGAACTGGCGGCGGCGGTTGACCGGTTGCTGGCCGATCCAGAGCTCCGCCGGACCGCCGGCCAGAATGGCCAGGCGGTGGTGGAACGCCATCGCGGCGCGCTGACGGCGCTACTGGGTTCGATCGAGATGTTGCTTGAGATGCCGCCTTGCCATCCCGCCCCTGGGGACAAGGCTGACTGACGGGGTTCGGCGGAACGTCGGGGGAGTGGGCGCGAAGTGCGGGTTTTACGGTTTCGCGGTGGGATTGTCCGGCGCTGGAGAGAGCGGTGATTCGATCCGCCGCCCGTGCAGGGCTTGCACGGCTCGTTGCCACTGACCGGCTAGAATACGCGGCAGCTCGCGCAGCGTATCGAGGATGGCTTGCTCGATCAGGGCCTGCTCCGCGCGCGAAGGGCGGCGCAGCACATGATCGAGCACCTCGCGACTGTTGCCGGGATGGCCGATGCCCAGTCGCACCCGCGCGAACTCGTTACTCCCCAGATGAGCGATCAGGTCGCGCAAGCCATTGTGACCGCCATGTCCGCCAGCCTGTTTCAGCCGCACCGTGCCCAACGGCAGGTCCAGGTCATCGTGCGCGACCAGAATCGCCGGCGGTGGAATTCGATGGAAGCGCGCCAGCGCCGCGACCGACTGCCCGCTGCGGTTCATGAAGGTCATCGGCTTCAGCAACCACAGATCCTGTCCGGCCAGCGCAATCCGACAGGTCTCGCCGTGGTATTTCGCATCGGGGCGAAACTGGCCGCCGTGCTGACGAGCCAGTTCGTCCATTAGCCAGAAGCCGGCGTTATGACGGGTATCGGCATACTGGGGACCGGGATTGCCTAGCCCCACCAGCAGTTGCGGTAGCGGCGCCGGCTCCGACATGGCTTCATTCCTTGGGGGAATCCGGCCTGGGCGGTCAGCCGGCCGCCGGCTCGCCGCCAGCCGCTTCCTCTTCGCCACCGCCATGGGCGTGTTGAATACTGACCACGATCGCATCCGTCTCGGAACCGGGGTCAACGTGGCTGGCCAGCGCCACATTGGCCGGCAGCTCGATCTCGGACAGATGAATGGTATCGCCTAACCCCAGATTGGCCAGGTCGATTTCAATGAATTCCGGCAAATCCCCAGGCAGGCATTCGATTTCGATTTCGATCAGCGCGCGGTTGATCACGCCGCCCTGCAGCTTGACGCCGCGCGCGGTGGTTTCGTTGGCGAAGTGCAGCGGCACATGCGCGCGGAGCTTGCGGTCGGCGATCACCCGCAGAAAGTCCAGGTGCAGAAAAGTCGATTTGAAAGGGTGGCGCTGGACATCGCGCAGCACGGCCTGCTCGGTGCGATCGCCCAGATTCAGGGTCAGCACATGCGAGTAGATCGCCTCGTTCTTGAACTGATTCATCAGATCCAATTGATCCAGCAGCAGTGGCATTGGATCTTGCCCGCCGCCATACAAAATGGCCGGCACCTTGCCGGCGCGGCGTAGGCGGCGGCTCGCACCTTTGCCCAATTTGCCGCGCGGATCGGCTTTTAGTTCGAATGTGGTACTCATCGGGTTATGCTCCAGTGGTAAAAAAACACGGCACGCCCGCGACCAGGCGCACCGCTTGGATTAACCGCCCGTTCAAGACGAGCGGGGATAGCGATCAAAACAGCGAGCTGACCGATTCCTCAAGGTGGATGCGGCGCATGGTTTCGGCCAGCAGGCCGGCCACGCCGATCTGACGGATATTCGGGCAGGCGACCGCCTCGGGACGCAGTGGGATGGTATCGGTGACCACCAGTTCATCCAGCGCCGAACTGCGGAGATTATCGACCGCGGGGCCGGACAGCACGGCGTGGGTACAGTAGGCGCGCACCGAGGCGGCGCCCCATTCCTTCAGCGCCCGGGCGGCTTGGCACAGCGTGCCGGCGGTATCCACCATGTCGTCGACCACGATGCAGTGCTGTCCTTCCACATCGCCGATCACATGCATCACCTGGGCCTGATTGGGCGCCGGTCGGCGCTTGTCGATGATCGCCAGCTCCGAGTCGTCCAGGCGCTTGGCCAGGGCGCGGGCGCGGACCACGCCGCCCACGTCCGGCGACACCACCATCAGGTCGCCGAGGTTCTGCGCGCGGATGTCGCTCAACACGATCGGCGTGGCGTAGATGTTATCCACCGGGATGTCGAAAAAGCCCTGAATCTGGTCGGCGTGCAGGTCCACGGTCAGCACCCGGTCCACGCCGACGCTGGTGATCATGTTGGCGACCACCTTGGCGGAAATCGGTACCCGTGCCGAACGCGGCCGACGATCTTGCCGCGAATAGCCAAAATAAGGAATGACCGCCGTGACCCGTACCGCCGAGGAACGCCGCAGGGCGTCGGCCATCACCAGCAACTCCATGATATTGTCGTTGGTGGGATAGCAAGTGGGCTGGAC
>WBZM01004434.1_pt1 | contig 10193 bp, 7 predicted proteins | sample 5204271 | NCBI WGS metagenome assembly WBZM01 (sample SAMN12344346, study PRJNA552823) | activated sludge metagenome | biome: Activated sludge suspended growth; feature: Nitrification reactor; material: Wastewater; isolation source: activated sludge from nitrification reactor of wastewater treatment... | reverse complement strand
ACCCGCATGGCCCCGACGACGAGCCCGACTTCTCCGGCCTGCGCTACGGCAAGGTCTGCATCCTGTCGGACGCCGACGTCGACGGCTCGCACATCCAGGTGCTGCTGCTGACGCTGTTCTTCCGCCACTTCCCGAAGCTGATCGAGCGCGGCCACGTCTACGTGGCCAAGCCGCCGCTGTTCCGAGTCGACGCGCCGGCGCGCGGCAAGAAGCCGGCGGCCAAGATCTACGCGCTCGACGAGGGCGAGCTGACCGCCGCGCTCGACAAGCTGCGCAAGGAAGGCGCGCGCGAGAACAGCTGGACCATCAGCCGCTTCAAGGGCCTGGGCGAGATGAACGCCGAGCAGCTGTGGGACACCACGCTGAACCCTGACACCCGCCGGCTGCTGCAGGTGAGCTTCGGCGCGCAGGGCTTTGCCGCGACGGTCGATGCGCTGACCAAGCTGATGGGCAAGGGCGAGGCGCAGGCGCGCCGCGAGCTGATGGAACTGCGCGGCGACGACGTCGAGGTGGACGTGTGATGGGGCGGTCATGACCCCCAGCCTTCGACCGACGATGCTGTCGGACCTCGACTTCGTCATCTCGGTCGAACAGGATCAGGCCAACCTGCCCTTCATCACGCCCTGGGAGCGCACCCAGCACGAGGGCGCGATCCGATTCCCCGATTTCCGCCACTTCATCGTCGAGGCCGGCCCCACGCACGAGCGCGTCGGCTTCGTCATCCTGCAGGGCTGCCGCAACCCGCACCGCTCGGTGGAACTGAAGCGCCTCGTGCTGACCCCGGAAGACCAGGGCCACGGCCTCGGCCGTGCCTGCGTGCGGCTGCTCGCGCAGATGGCCTTCCGCGACCTCGGCGCCCACCGCTTCTGGCTCGACGTGAAGGCGCGCAACGAGCGCGCGCAGTCGCTCTACCGCAGCGAAGGCTTCGTCGAGGAAGGGCGCCTGCGCGAGAGCGTGCGCACCGCCGAAGGCTGGGACTCGCTGATCGTGATGTCGCTGCTCGACCACGAGCACGCCGCGCTGCGGCGCGAGCGGGAGCCGGGAGCGGCCTGATGCGCGCGGCGCCGGCGGGCTGGGTGATTGCCGCTGCCACGCTGGCCGGCGCCGCCGGTGCGCGCGCCGAGGTCTGGGCCTTCGTCGACGGCCAGGGCCTGGCGCACGTCGCGCCCCACCAAGTGGACTCGCGCTACCGGCGCGTGCTCGGCGACGCGCCCGGCGGCAGCGGCACCGAGGCCGTGCCCGGCAAGACCGATCGCGCCGATGGCCTGCTGTTGTGGCTGGAGATCGCCCCCGAGGTCAAATCGCTGGTGCCGCTGCTGCGCGAGGCGGCTGCGGCGCACGGTGTCGACGAGGAGCTGCTGAAGGCGGTCATCACCGTCGAATCCGGGTTCAATGCGAAGGCGGTGTCGCCGCGAGGTGCCATCGGCCTGATGCAGATCACGCCGGTGGCCGCCGACCGCTACGCCACCGCTCAGGAGCGCCGCACGCCGGCGCAGGAGCGGCTGCGGGTGCCACGCGTCAACGTGCACACCGGCGCGCGCATGCTGGCCGACCTGATCCGCCGCTACGGCGGCATCGACGTGGCGCTGGCGGCCTGGAACGCCGGCGAAGGCACGGTGCGCCGCCATGGCGGCGCCATGCCCGACATCGCCGAGACGCGCGCGCACGTGCAGCTCGTGCTCGAGCTGTACTGGGCGCTGCTGCAGGATCGGCAGGCGCGCCGTGCCACCGGCATGCAGGTGCAACCGGCGCGCTAGCATCGGTCGATGCGAGCTTTCTGGAGTGGTCTGGCCACCGCCGTGCTGGCGCTGCTGACCGTCGTGGCCGCGGCGGCACCCAGGACGGTGTGCACCATCACCGTCAACTCGCCCGACGAGAAGGAGAGCTTCCGCCGCCACCTCGGCAGCGAGGACTACCGCTTCGTCGAACTGGTGGAACGCGGTCGGCCCGACTGGCTGGATTCCTCGTGCCGCGCCGGTGTCGCCTGCGACATCCTGATCATCTCGGCGCACTACGACGGTGGCAACGAGTTCTTCCCCGACAGCCTCGACGCGCGCGAGTTCCTGCCGGTCAGCGAGCTCGAGCGCGTCTCCTGCAGCGGCTCCTGCCCGGCGCTGTTCTCGCACCTGCAGGAGGTCTACCTGTTCGGCTGCAACACGCTCAACCCCGAGCCGCACAGCGGCGCGACGGCCGAGGTGGTGCGCAGCCTGGTGCGCGAAGGCATGCCGAAGGAGCAGGCCGAGCGCGAGCTCGCGTCGCTCACCGCCGCCCACGGCGAGAGCAGCCGCGACCGCATGCGCCAGGTCTTCGACGGCGTGCCGGTGATCTACGGTTTTTCGTCGACGGCGCCGGTGGGGCCGATCGCCGGCGGCGTGCTCGACCGCTACTTCCGCCAGGCAGGCGAGAGCGACATCGCGCGCGGCCGGCCGAGCGGGCGGCTGCTGTCGGCCTTCGCACCTTTCGGCCTGGCCGCGGTATCGGGCCTCACCCGCACCGACCCGAACTGGGCGACACGGCAGGACATGTGCCAGTTCGCCGACGAGCGCCGGCCGCTGGCCGCCAAGCTGAGCTTCGTGCAGGGGCTGCTGCAGCGCCACGTCGGCGAGGCGCGGCTGTACCTCGACCGCATCCGGCGCCTGCGCGAATCGATCGACGCCCGCGTGCGCGACGACCCGCTGGCCGCGCAGGTGCTGGAGACCATCGCACGCGACGAGGAGGCGCGCGACCGCGTGCTCGCCTACGCGCGCCGCGCCGATCGCCCGGAGACGCGCGTGGCGATGTTCGACCTCGCTCGTGACGCCGGCTGGCTCACCGAGGAGGCGCGCCGCGACGAGCTGCTGGCCATGCTCGCCGAGGCGCACACGCGGCCTGACGTCGGCGTGCCGGAGATCATGCTCGCCTGCGAGCTCAACACCGACGGCACGCTGGACGGCCGCCTGGTCGGCGGCGCGGCGCCGGGCGAATCGGCCGGTGGTACGGGCCATGCGGCGCTGCGCGCCTGCCTGGGCAGTGCGCCGGACCGCACCGCCACCTTGCAGGCGCTGTTCAGCGGCGACGAGGCGCAGGTGGAGCTGGCGCAGGCCTACCTGCGCCAGCGTCCGGTGGAGGACGTGCGCGAGCTGCGTCGCTTGACCGAAGGCATTTCCGCGATGCCCGCCACAGCGGCACAAGTTCGCGCTCTGGAAGCGATCGGCCGCCACTATGTGTCCGACCGTGAGGTGCTGGAACGCCTCGTCGCGCTGTACGGGCGCACGAGCTCGCCCGCCGTGCAGACGGCGGTGGCCGGCATCCTGCTGCGCGCCGATCGTTCAGCGCTCCGAGCGCAGGACTTGCGGCAGACCTTGATCTCGCGCAGGCGCGATGCGAAGAACGGCGCCGGCGAGGGAACCATCGACGCGCTGATCGCTCTGCTCGACGCGCGCTGAGCCGCCGGCACGGTGGTTACCTTTGTTTTCGCTGCGGCGGCACGCCGTGAAAGACTGAGCCGATGACCCTGCCCGAGTCCCCGCGCCGAACCCGCCCACCGGCCTGGCTGCCTGCCGTCGCGCTGGCCGCGGCGGCGTGGCCGGCGGTGTCGGCCCCGGCGCCGAAGACGGTCTGCACGGTCACCATCAACTCTCCCAACGAGCGCGACGTGATGATGCGCCAACTGCCGCCGGGTGAGTACCGCTTCGTCGAACTGGTGAAGCACGGCCAGCCCGACTGGTGGCTGCAGGCCCGCCGCAGCGGCGTGCGCTGCGATGCGCTGGTGATCTCGGGCCACTTCGACGACGGCAGCGAGTTCTACACCGACCGCTTCGAGAACCGCGAGGCGCTGCCGGTCGAGGAGCTGCAGCAGGCGTCCTGCAGCGATGCGTCCGGCGGCCTGTTCTCGCAGCTGCAGGAGGTCTACCTGTTCGGCTGCAACACGCTGAAGACCGATCCGCGCCGCAGCGCCGGCAGCGAGGTGCTGCGCAGCCTGCAGCGCGCCGGACTGTCGGCCGCCGATGCGCAGCGCAGCGCGGCCCGGCTCAGCGAGCACTACGGCGAGAGCAACCGCGACCGCCTGCGCCAGATCTTCAACGGCGTGCCGGTGCTCTACGGCTTCGCTTCCAAGGCGCCGCTGGGCCGCAGCGCCGGCCCCTTGCTCGAGCGCGTGCTGCAGGCCTCGCCGGCCGATGCGGTGGCCAGCGGCCGGCCCAATGCCGCGCTGCTGGGTGCGTTCGGCCCCAGCTCGATGGTCAGCGTCAAGGGCATGGCCGCCGACGACCCGCACATCGGCCTGCGCAACGACATCTGCCAGCTTGCCGACGACCGGCGCAGCACGGCGCAGAAGATGGCCTTCGTGCACGAGGTGCTGCGGCGCGACGTGACCGAGGTGCGCATGCTGCTCGACCACCTCGAGCGCTACGTCGGCTCGGTGAGCGCGGCGCAGCGACTGCAGCCGGACGTGGCCGACGCCTTTGACGCGATCCGGCGCGACGTGGGCTCGCGCGAGCGCTACCTGGTCTTCGCGCGCGACGCCGACCTCGCGACGGTGCAGTCGCGCATGGTCGACCTGGCGCGCCAGCTCGGGTGGCTGACAGATGCGCAGCAGCAGGATGAGTTCGTTCGCCTGATCACGACGCGCATGGCGCGCGACGGCGTGGGCAAGCACGAGGTCGACCTGGTCTGCGCGTCGCCGCTCGCGCACGAGGACGGGCTGCTGGCGCGCGTGCGCGCCGGCGGCACGGTGGACGCGACGAAGGTGGCGCATGCGGCCGTGCTGGCCTGCCTGGGCAGCGGCGAGGCGCACGACCGCACCGTGCGCGCCCTCACCAGCCCGCGGCCCGACGACGTGGAAGTCGCGCAGACCTACCTCCGGCACCGCCCGCTGGCCGGCGCCAGCGAGGTGCAGGCGATCGCCGCCGACATCGGCCGCCTGAGCGGCCCCGAGGCGCAGGTGCGCGCGCTCGACGCGCTGGCCCGGCAGCGCGTCTCCGATCCGCACAGCCTGAAGGCCATTGCCGCGCTGTTCGTGCAGACCCGCTCGCTGCAGGTGCAGCGCGCCATCGCCAACCTGCTGCTGCGCGCCGACACGCAGTCGCTCGAACGCGGCGACCTGCTGCAGTCGCTGCGCCGCTACCGGCTCAAATCGCCCGACGGGCAGGACGCGATCGACATGCTGATCCGCGTCCTCCAGCGCGCCTGAACCCGCGGAGGGCTCAGGAGAGCCCGCTGATGCGCCCCTGGGCGTCGATGTCGATCAGTTCGGCGGCCGGCACCTTGGGCAGGCCCGGCATGGTCATGATGTCGCCGCAGACCATCACGACGAACTCGGCGCCGGCGGCCAGCCGCACCTCGCGGATGTCCAGCGTGTGACCGCTCGGTGCGCCGCGCAGCGCGGCGTTGGTGGAGAAGCTCATCTGCGTCTTGGCGATGCACACCGGGAAGTGGCCGTAGCCCTCGGCCTGCAGCCGCTCGATGCGCTCCTTCGCAGACGGCGAGGCGGTGACGCCGGCGGCGCCGTACACCTGCGTGGCAATCGCCTCGACCTTCTGCCACAGCGGCAGCGACTCCTCGTAGACGAAGCGGAAGCGGCTCGGCTTCGCGCACGCCGCCACCACCTCGCGCGCCAGTTCCTCGGCGCCGGCGCCACCGTGTGCCCAGTGCTTCGCGACCACGGCCTTGGCGCCCAGCGCCTCGACGCGCTGGGTCAGGAGTTCGATCTCGGCCGGCGTGTCGTGCGAGCGGTGGTTGATCGCCACCACGCAGGGCAGGCCGTAGACCTCCTGCACGTTTCGCAGGTGGCGCTCGAGGTTGGGCAGGCCGCGCTCGAGCGCACCCACGTCTTCCTTGGAGACATCGGCCACCGCCATGCCGCCGTGGTACTTCAGCGCGCGGGCCGTGGCCACCAGCACCGCGGCGGAGGGCCGCAGCCCGGTCTTGCGGCACTTGATGTCGATGAACTTCTCGGCGCCCAGGTCGGCGCCGAAGCCGGCTTCGGTCACCACGTAGTCGGCCAGCTTGAGCGCGGCGCGCGTGGCGATCGCGGTGTTGCAGCCGTGCGCGATGTTGGCGAACGGCCCGCCGTGCACGAAGGCCGGGTTGTTCTCCAGCGTCTGCACGAGGTTGGGCGAGATCGCGTCCTTCAGCAGCGCCGCCATCGCGCCCTGCGCCTTCAGCTGCGCGCAGGTGATGGGCTTGCGGTCGGCGGTCTCGCCGATGACGATGCGCGCGAGGCGCTCCTTCAGGTCGGCCAGGCTGGTGGCCAGGCACAGGATGGCCATGATCTCGGAGGCCACCACGATGTCGAAGCCGCTCTCGCGCGGCATGCCGTTGCCCGGGCCGCCCAGGCCGATCACGTTGTCGCGCAGCGCGCGGTCGTTCATGTCCATCACCCGCTTCCAGGTGATGCGGCGCAGGTCGAAGCCGAGCGCGTTGCCGTGGTGGATGTGGTTGTCGATCATCGCCGCGAGCAGGTTGTGCGCGAGGGCGATGGCGGCGAAGTCGCCGGTGAAGTGCAGGTTGATCTGCTCCATCGGCACGATCTGCGCGAAGCCGCCGCCGGCCGCGCCGCCCTTCATGCCGAACACCGGCCCGAGCGAGGGCTCGCGCAGGCACACCATCGCACGCTGGCCGATGCGGTTGAGCGCGTCGCCCAGGCCCACGGTGGTGGTGGTCTTGCCTTCGCCGGCGGGCGTGGGCGAGATTGCCGTCACCAGCACCAGCTTGCCGTCGGGCCGGTCGGCCAGCGAGTCGATCCAGGGCTGGGCCACCTTGCCGATGTGCCGGCCGCGCGGGTCGAGCGCGTCTTCCGGGATGCCGAGCGCCGCGCCGAGGGCGTCGATGGGCTTCAGCCGCGCGGCCTGCGCGATCTCGATGTCGGACTGCATGGAACTCCCTGCGGATGCGGTTTGCCGCGCATCGTAACCAAGCGTCGGGCGCGGCCGCCCGGGAGCTTCCCGGGTTTGCGCGAGAATGCCGCCCTCCTATGAACGACCTCTTCGACCCCCCGCCGCCGGCCACGGGCGATGGCGACGACGCCATCGCGCTGTCGCTCTACGCCGAGCAGGCCTACCTGGAATACGCGCTGAGCGTGGTCAAGGGCCGCGCGCTGCCCGACGTCTGCGACGGGCAGAAGCCGGTGCAGCGCCGCATCCTCTACGCGATGGAGCGCATGGGTCTGGCCTTTGCCGGCACCTCCGGCGCCAAGCCCGTGAAGAGCGCCCGCGTGGTCGGCGACGTGCTGGGCCGCTTCCACCCGCACGGCGACCAGGCCGCCTACGACGCGCTGGTGCGCATGGCGCAGGACTTCAGCCAGCGCTACCCGCTGATCGACGGGCAGGGCAACTTCGGCAGCCGCGACGGCGACGGCGCCGCGGCGATGCGCTACACCGAGGCGCGCCTGGCGCCGATCACGCGGCTGCTGCTCGACGAGATCGACGAGGGCACGGTCGACTTCATCCCCAACTACGACGGCTCGACGCAGGAGCCCCGGCTGCTGCCGGCGCGCCTGCCCTTCGTGCTGCTCAACGGCGCCAGCGGCATCGCGGTGGGCCTGGCCACCGAGGTGCCCAGCCACAACCTGCGCGAGGTGGCGTCTGCCGCGGTAGCGCTGCTGAAGAACGAGAAGCTGCCGGACGACGAGCTTGCCGTGTTGATCCCCGGGCCGGACTTCCCGGGCGGCGGCCAGATCATCAGCAGCGCGGAAGACATCCGCGCCGCCTACGCCAGCGGCCGCGGCAGCCTGAAGGTGCGTGCGCGCTGGAAGATCGAGGATCTCGCCCGCGGCCAGTGGCAGCTGGTCGTCACCGAGCTGCCGCCGGGCGCCAGCGCGGCCAAGGTGCTCGAGGAGATCGAGGAGCTCAGCAACCCGAAGGTCAAGGCGGGCAAGAAGACGCTCTCCACCGAGCAGACCCAGCTCAAGACCACCGTGCTGGCCGTACTCGACGCGGTGCGCGACGAATCGAGCAAGGATGCACCGGTGCGCCTGGTGTTCGAGCCGAAGTCGCGCACCGTCGAGCAGCAGGAGCTGATCAACGTGCTGCTCGCGCACACTTCGCTGGAGAGTTCCGCGCCGGTCAACCTGACGATGATCGGCGCCGACGGCCGGCCGACGCAGAAGAGCCTGCGCCAGGTGCTGAGCGAGTGGATCGCGTTCCGCCTGGCCACTGTGCAGCGCCGCACGCAGCACCGCCTCGGCAAGGTGCTCGACCGCATCCACATCCTCGAAGGCCGGCAGCTGGTGCTGCTGAACATCGACGAGGTGATTCGCATCATCCGCAACGCCGACGAGCCGAAGGCCGCGCTGATCGAGCGCTTCAGGCTCAGCGACCGGCAGGCGGAAGACATCCTCGAGATCCGGCTGCGCCAGCTGGCGCGGCTCGAGGCGATCAAGATCGAGCAGGAGCTGAAGGAACTGCGCGCCGAGCAGGCAAAGCTGGAAGACATCCTCGGCAGCCCGGCGAGCCTGAAGCGCACGGTGGTCAAGGAGATCGAGGCCGACGCCAAGCAGTTCGGCGACGAGCGCCGCACGCTGATCCAGGAGGAGCGCCGCGCGGTCGCCGAAGTGAAGGTGATCGACGAGCCGGTGACGGTGGTGGTGAGCCTCAAGGGCTGGGTGCGCGCGCTCAAGGGCCACGAGGTCGACGCGGCCACGCTGTCATTCAAGGCCGGTGACGGGCTCTACGGCTCGTTCGCCTGCCGCTCGGTCGACCCGCTGATCGTGATCGGCAGCAACGGCCGGGTGTACTCCACCGCGGTGGCCGGCCTGCCCGGCGGGCGCGGCGACGGCCAGCCGATCACCACGCTGATCGACCTCGAATCGGGCACGCAGCCGGCGCACTACCTGGCCGGCAGCCCAGCGATGACGCTGCTGCTGGCCGGCACCGGCGGCTTCGGCCTGATGGCGAAGCTGGGCGATCTGGTGGCGCGGCAGAAGGGCGGCAAGAGCTTCATGAGCCTGGAGGCCGACGAGAAGCCGCTGCCGCCGGCGGTCGTCGATGGGGCCACGCAGGTGGCCTGCCTCTCGCTCACGGGCCGGCTGCTGACCTTCGGCCTCGACGAATTGAAGCTGCAGCCCAACGGCGGCCGCGGCCTGACGCTGATCGACCTCGACGCGAAGGACGCGCTGGTGAGCGTGGCGGCCTTCGCGTCGGCGCTGCAGGTGCACGGCACCGCGCTGCGCGGCGGCAAGCCGCGCGAGGAGTTGCTCAAGGGTGCGGCGCTGGCGGTCTACGCCGGCAAGCGCGCACGCAAGGGCAAGGCCGTCGAGGGGATGAAGGCGCAGCGGGTGCTGGCGGGCGGCTGAGGCGAGCTTCGCCTCAGCGCGGGCGGGCGTTGAAGGAGGTCAGCACCATCGCCACCACGACCACGAACAGCGCCAGGCTCCAGAACTCGTAGGGCACGCCGGCCAGGTCGACGGCTGCGTCGGCGCAGCTCGCCTTCACCTCGAACACGAAGGGCAGCGCCCGGTCGAGGCCGATGCCGCTCACGATCTTGTCGGCCAGCGTCAGGTTGCACGAGGTCGACTTCGCCGCGACGAAGTGCTGGTAGAGAGCCGCCGCGATGCCGGCGAACGCCGACACCACCGCCAGCGCGGCGAAGGCGATGCGCCCGGGCAGGAAGGCCGCGCCCAGCGCCAGGATCGCGATCACCACGAACAGCACGCGCTGCAGGATGCACCAGGGGCAGGGCTGCATGTCGAAGCCGTACTGCGTGATCAGCGCCGCGATCACGGCGCCGAGGCAGAGTGCTGCGATGGCGGCCATCCAGCCGCGTTGGGTGAGTCGCATGGTGGTCAGGCCACCTGCGCGATCAGCTCGATCTCGACGCAGGCCCCCAGCGGGATCTGCGCCACGCCGAAAGCGCTGCGCGCATGCGCGCCCTTCTCGCCGAACACCTGGCCGATCAGCTCGGAGCAGCCGTTGGTGACGAGGTGCTGCTCGGTGAAGGTGGGCGTGCTGTTCACCAGGCTCATCACCTTGACGATGCGCTCGACCTTGTTGAGGTCGCCCACCGCCGCGTGCAGCGTGCCGAGCAGGTCGATCGCGACGGCGCGCGCAGCCTGTGCGCCGGTGGCCGTGTCGATCTCGCGGCCGAGTTGGCCCGCCCAGGGCTTGCCGTCGCGCTTGGCGATGTGGCCGGAGAGGAACACGAGGTTGCCGGTGCGCACGAAGGGCACATAGGCCGCGGCCGGCACCGCCACCGGCGGCAGCGTGATGCCCAGTTCG
>WBZM01004433.1_pt1 | contig 10195 bp, 10 predicted proteins | sample 5204271 | NCBI WGS metagenome assembly WBZM01 (sample SAMN12344346, study PRJNA552823) | activated sludge metagenome | biome: Activated sludge suspended growth; feature: Nitrification reactor; material: Wastewater; isolation source: activated sludge from nitrification reactor of wastewater... | reverse complement strand
TGTCCCGGCGACTTGGGCTTCTAGCTCGAGCGTCGCCTTGTCTGATTCGATCTCGGCAACGACCTCGCCCTTGGTGACAGGTTCGCCTATCTGTTTCAGCCAGGTATTCAGCACGCCTTCGCGCATATCGAAGCCCAACTTGGGCATGACAATGTAATCGGCCATTACAAAATCTCCTTCACCGCGGCGATGACGCGATCCTTGTTGATCAAAGCTGATTGCTCCAGTTCGCGGGAATAGGGCAACGGCACCTCGAACTGGGCCACGCGCTTGATCGGCGCATCCATATAATCAAACCCCTCTTCCTGAAGCCGGGCTGCAATCTCTGCCCCGATGCCAAAGGAGCGGTACCCTTCTTCGACGACCACAGCCCGGAAGGTCTTGCGAAAAGAGTCGAGTACCGGGCCCATATCCAACGGGCGCAACGAGCGCAGGTCGATGACCTCGGCCTCAATCCCTTCCTTCGCTAGCTGATTGGCGGCCTCTAAAGCTACTTGAAGCCCCTGAGCATAGGCCACAATGGTGACGTCGCTGCCCTGTCTCTTAACATCGGATACGCCGATGGGGACAACGTAATCACTTTCCGGAACTTCGCCTCGAATTTGGTAGAGGGTGTGATGCTCGATAAACAGGACCGGATCGTCGCTGCGGATGGCAGACTTTAACAAACCCTTGGCGTCATAGGGTGTGCTGGGCGAGACAACGGTAAATCCGGGGAAATGGGCGAAGATCACGTCCGGGGTGTGGCTATGGGTAGCGCCTAATTGTCGGCCGCCGCCGCCGGGAGCGCGATATACAACCGGGCATTTCATTTGGCCGCCGAACATGTAATGAACTTTCGCGGCGTGATTCACCATCTGGTCCAGCGCCAGGAACGCGAAATTGATGGTCATGAATTCGGCCACGGGGCGAAGGCCGTTCATGGCGGCTCCGGCCGACACGCCGCCGATAGCCATTTCCGATATGGGTGTATCACGAACGCGTTTGGCGCCGAATTCATCATAAAACCCGCGGGTAACAGCGTAGGTGCCTCCCCAGACGCCTACTTCCTGACCCATGATGAACACTCGTTCATCGCGTTGCATTTCTTCACGCAAGGCGTCGGTGATCGCCTGTCGCATGGTAATAAGTGCCATTCTTGCTCCTATCGATAGCTATGCTTGCATTATCGCCGGTCGACTTCACGCTCGACGTAAACATCTTCGAACAATGCCTCGGGCGAAGGGAAGGGGGACTTGTCAGCATACTCAACTGCCTCTTCGATTACCTTTTCTACCTCAGCATCGATTTTTTCCAGCCCCTGTTTGGTTCCCGCTTTCTTGGCATAGATGATGCGCTCAAGGATGCCGATCGGGTCATCCTCACGCCATTTTTCGACTTCACCTTTCGTGCGGTAGCGAAGGGGATCGCCCATGCTGTGCCCCTCGAAGCGGTAGGTGATGACCTCTAGGAACTGGGGCCCCTTGCCTTGATGGATCGCCTTGATGGCCGTCTGGGTAGCCTCATACACTTCAATGACGTCCATCCCATTGACCTTCTTGGGATCCATTCCATAGGCCAGGGCCTTGGTCGACATATCCGGCACGGCCGAGGCGCGATCGACAGAAGTGCCCATACCGTACTGGTTATTTTCAACGAGGTAGATGATGGGCAATTCCCAGACCCCGGCCATGTTCAATGACTCGTGGAAGTAGCCGATATTCGTGGAACCATCGCCCATATAGCACAAGACAACGGCATCGGTTTCTTTATATTGTTCGGCCAGGGCCAGGCCGGTTCCAAGCGGCACATGGCCGCCGACGATACCATAACCACCCCAATAGTTTCGGCTAACGTCAGCCAGATGCATGGAGCCACCTTTGCCTTTGCTGACACCCGTGGCTTTGCCCATAAGCTCGGCCATCAGCGCTTTGGGATCGGAACCGACCGCCAGAGCATGGGCATGATCTCGATAGGCGGTGATAACGTGATCCTGTTCTCTTCTGGCGCCGATGGAACCAATAGCCACGGCCTCCTGGCCTATATATAGATGCAGGAAGCCGCCGATTTTGCCAAGCTGATAAAGTTCAGCGCATTTTTGCTCAAATCGACGAACTAGTACCATTTGGCGGTACCAGTCTAGTAACGTCGCCTTGTCCATTAAGTTCTCCTTCAAAGTGGTGGTAACACGTGGTGTGATTGACCGTAGCCTGCGGTTCCGAAAAGTTTAGCAAATTTAACGAACGGCGGCGACCCTTTCGGCCTCCATTGCGTTCGTGGGTTAACCCATGCAACGGGTTGGACCTGATGGGTCAGTGAATATGCACTGAAATCGTGACGCCTCTGGGGGACGGATTGAGGATCCAGACCCGGCTGGCCAATCCGGCGTCGGCGAATGCGTCCACCATCGCCTGCGCGATGGCGCGAGTATCGGCCGTAGCCAGTGCGATCAGGCTAGGTCCGGCGCCGCTGAGAGCTACACCCTCGGCGCCCGCCTCATAAGCTGCCTCAAAGGCGGCACTCGCGCCGGGAATTATCTTGAGTCGATAAGATTGATGAAGCCGATCGCCCATCGCCACGCGCAATTGACGGTCGTCATTCGTTGTCAGGGCGTGGATCAGTAAGCCCAGTCGACTGGCATTGAAGATCGCGTCCTGGCGCCTAACGGTTGGTGGAAGCACGGCCCGAGCTTCCGAGGTTAGCAAGCCAAACTCCGGCAAGACAATAATGGCTGTCAGTTGGGGCGGTTCCCAGCGTTGAACAATCAGGCTGGGCGGTCCTGCTGTTTCGTCGGGCAGGACTCCCAGCACCAAACCGCCCAACATCGCAGGGGCCACGTTATCGGGGTGACCTTCCATCTGCACAGCCATTTGCAGAAGATCATTGGTCGATATAGCGTTGTTTAGAAGGGCGTTTGCCCCGACCAGCCCCGCGATAATGGCTGACGAGCTGCTGCCCAGGCCGCTCCCAACCGGGATGCAGTTGGTCATTCGCATAGACAGAGCAACTAACCGGCGATTGAGCCGCCGGAAGAGGGTCTCCGCCGCTTCGATCGCCAGATTCGATCTGTCGGTCGGGACCTTTTCGGCATCCACGCCTTCTACCGTGATTTCATAAGCCGTATCGCTACCATCAAAGGGGGAATGAGAGCCTGAACTTTGCAGCAGAAGTTCGTTCCTCAAATCTAGAGCCAAACCAAGACAATCAAATCCAGGGCCGAGATTGGCGCTGGTAGCTGGAACTGACACTGTTACAGTGCGGGTGAGTGGTTCCTGATCTGGGGCCATTGTGCGGGAGTGTCCGGCGGGGAGGTCAAACATCCGCGGCTGCCGGCGCGGGGGTGAGGATTGTGTCGCCCAATTGGACGGTTGTCTGACTCCGCTCATACGCCAGAACGTTCTCGAATGCAGCGATGGCAACGGCAAGCATATCCATATCGGGTTCACGCGTGGTGAGTCGTTGCAATGCTAAATTCGGCCGGGTGATAAGCCGGATCAGCGCATTGCCTTGATGGGCGGCCGTGAACTTGAGAAATTCGTAGGCAATCCCGGCGATAAAGGGCAACAGCACTAGCCGTGACAGAATGCGCGGCAAGAGATCCAACGGCGGCAAAAGACTATAGATGAGAATCGAAATAATCACCACACTGAGTAGGAATGCCGTCCCGCAGCGCGGATGCTCCAATGGAAAACGCGCCACCGATGTGGGTGTTAATTCGGCGCCCGCTTCAAAGGCGTTGATTGTTTTGTGTTCGGCGCCGTGATATCCGTAAAGCCTCTTTACATCGGCCATCAAGCCAATAACCGATATGTAGCCGATCAGAAGTGCGAGGCGAATCATTCCTTCGATAAAGTTGACTGCCACCGGAGAGTTTTCAAGACCAACGATTCGCTCAATAAAATGAGCCAGGAATGTGGGCAAGACAAAAAACAACAGTATGGACAGGCTCAAGGAGAACGCGACAAGTGTCCATTGGAGAGGGCCTTCGAAAACCTTTTCCGGGTTGCCGTCCGCATCCTTGTTGGTTTCTTCCTGCAAGGCGACTTCGGCCGAAAATAGCAAGCTACGGATACCCAGACCGAGCGCGTCCCAGAGCAGCGTTAACCCGCGCAAGAATGGCACTTTCGCCAAACGACCGCCGTAAATACGCGCATCAAGCGGCTCGGTGTGCACAACGATGTTACCCAACGGATCACGAACTGCGACAGAGAGCGCGCGAGACCCACGCATCATGACGCCTTCGATGACCGCTTGACCGCCATAATTGACGGACGTGAATTGAGCAGGGGCGGGTGAATTCCCGTTTGGTGATGGTTGATTGGTCAACATTAGTTGGATTTTACCCTGTTGGCACGCGAACTGCTATACAGGCAGCTCGTCACTATACGTCCCCTCACTCATAGCAAGGCGATTATGATGAGCAGTATCCAGCCAACGCCAAGATAGATACTGAGCCAACCCAACGCGCCACCGATGCCCGCCTTGCCGCGCCCGCTTTGTTCGAGGACGGCCGGCAAGTTGAGGTACCAGGAAGCCCGCTGTCCCTGGCGCAAGGCCAGGAATCCAACGACCATCGCGGGAATTATCCCCAGCACGGCTGTCAAGGCGATGGTCAATGGTGTTAATGTTTCACGAATACGATCCAGCAAGCTGGCGTCTGTTTGCGACAAGAGCGCCGGTAGCACCAGAATTAACAGCGGGATGGCGTTGAGCGCAAGTCCGATCAGGCCGTAGGTTAGGCTTGAATTGGCCGATTTGCTGGCCTTCTCGCGCATCTCCGGTTGAACAGCTTCCAGGGTCAGAGGGCGGCCACAATTAGGACAAAAGGCGCTGCCGCGCAGGGTTGGTGTGTAACAGACGTTGCACATTGTCACAAAGCCGGATCGGTCATTAAAGATTTCAGGATCGACCTTGAGCTCCAGCAACATATTCTGCCGGTTTTTGACAAGCACGCCGGGGTTATCGGGAATGGCGATGGGTGCGTCCATCGAAGGGCCCACCGGTTGTGCCGGATCGTCGACGGCCACTAGTTGCGATGCTTCCTCTTCCACGACTGCCGGCAGAGTGGAAGCCACCCCGCCCGTCAATAATTGCCGGGCCTTGCCGCTCAACTCCTGGCGCTTGGCCTTGCTAGCTTGCAAGCGTTGCAGATCAACCCACTGCATAGTGGCATTGGCCTGAATGCGGCCGCCGTCGCGCACATATGTGGCGATGAGTTGCAGGAGTTCTCGCGCCTTATCAAAATCTGGAGCATCCAATTCGATCTGGCATGTCCCCTCGAAGGTGCGCACTCGAGCCACGACCTCTTTCTTCTGTAGCCCCATCCACTTGGAAACAGTAGCGACGATGACGCCGGATTCCTCGTTGTACGTTTGCAGAGTCGCACCCATGTTGGCCAGCGCGAACAAAGTGCTGCGCATCACAACGGTCGAACTAACTGGAAAAGCTCTGATTTCAGTAACCGTCATAGTATTGAGATTATATGCCTATTCCAGGTTCTGCCCAAAATCCGCACGGAAATTTCAGTGGTCGCGCCTGACGCTTGTTATGAAAGTTTCATTCCAGTATAAACGAGGAGATTAAGCGGAGTTGGCAGATTGTCAGGAGTACGTTCGATGCCTGTGTTCGGCCGAAACAAACAGCAAGGAGCAGAGGGTTTTGTACAAACCATCGCCGCGACTGATGTGGGCGAGGGTGGGATGATTGTGGTGGCATTAGGCAAGCGCAAGCTCATCCTGACTCGCTATGATGGACAGCTTTATGCAATAGATAGCCTTTGTCCTCATGCCGCGGCTGACCTCGCCAAGGGTTCCTTGCGGAACTGGCAAATTTGTTGTCATGAGCACGACTACTGTTTCGATATCCGCAGCGGCCGTATTGTCTGGCCGGAAGATGAGGTGTACCGTCTTCGACGCTACGAAACGAAGGAAGAGGATGGGCACATATGGGTCCGGATGCCCCAGGCTCCCTGATAAAAATGGATCGTAGAGTGCCCCATTTTGATCTCGCTCCCCGCGCAAGTACAGTCGGGCTACTCTTCCGACCCCAAACGGAAGATACTGCCGTTCCAATAATTGACGACGTATAGCTCTCCATTGACATCTTCACCGAAGGTCGAGATAACCAGGTCTGTCTCCAGGACCATGTCAGCTTGCCACTCATTACTCTGTTGGAAAAGACGCCAGATTGTCCCGGTGCAGTAATCCGTTAGAAAGTAATTCCCGGTCAGAGCGAGATATTGTTCTCCACGATATACATATCCTCCCGTGACGGAACATCCTTGCCCATGGTCATAGTCGAAGATCGGCAGGACAAGACCGTTCTGATCGCAGGTATCAGCCTCAAAACAATGCTTTCCCTCCATGGTGCGCCAGCCATAGTTTTCGCCCCCGGTACTTTTACTGGACTGAAAATTGATCTCTTCCCATTGATTTTGACCGACGTCAGCAATATAAAAATCACCGGTCGATCTATCGAATGAAAAGCGCCATGGATTACGGAGACCATAAGCCCAAATTTCCGGGCGCGCATCGGCTACACCTACAAATGGGTTGTCGGGAGGGATGGCGTACTCGTCAATCGTGGAATTGACGTCGAGGCGCAATATCTTGCCCAGCAACGTCGACAGGTCCTGCCCCGCCCTGAGCGGATCGTTTGCGCTCCCTCCGTCTCCCAATCCCGCATACAGATACCCGTCCGGCCCAAAAGCCAGGCTTCCGCCGTTGTGATTCGGGTATGGTTGATTCTGAGTCAGGTAATCCACCTCGCTCTGCGGGTCGGCTCTATTTGGATCGTCGCTGGACACGGAAAACCGGGAGATATGGCTATTGCCGCTGTAATCGGTGTAATTGATAAAGAAATGCCCTTCGTGGTTCGCGCCGTGCGTCGCATAATCGGGATGGAATGCCAAGCCCAGAAGCCCTTGTTCGCTCGAAACCGACCCAACGCGGTCGGTAATATCCAGATACGGCTGGGGAATCACCTGCCCATCCTGCACGATTCGAATCCGCCCTACTTGTTCAAGAACGAACAGGCGCTCGTCATCTGCATGCGTAATGAAGGTTACTTTTTCCAATCCTGCTGTGACGATCGGTTCCAGGGTGATTGACGAAACGGCAAAGGTGGTGGGGACGGTTGGAGCGGCCGTCGGCTCCTCCGTCGCGTCGGCGACAGTTGTTTCCCGGGCAAGACTGGTTGGCGTTTGTTCGGCAGTGGGTGGCAACGTCGCTGTAGGTTCCTGGGTGACTGCCGGGGCGGGAAGGGCGTTTGAGGTGGCGACTGTCGTCGGTTCAGTGGTTGGAACGGTTTCATTTACTGCCGTGCTACAACCCATCAACAACGCTCCGGCAATGACAAGGATAACAAGATTATAAATTCGCATACTGGTTATTATAGAAAACCGGCCGGATGGCATCATGTGCTTCCGGCCGGTCCTCATATCCTATTGAAGTTTGAAGCCTGCTGGCAGAGATCGACGGTCCACCAAGGTCAAAGTTTACCGTTCCGACAGGGGAACATAAACCTGGTCACGTTTGCCGATATAGCCTTCTTTCGGCCGGATGAGGCGATTATCTGCTAATTGTTCCAGAACTTGCGAACACCATCCAGCGATGCGGCTCATGGCGAAGATACACGTGAACTGATCGACGGGCAGGCCAATCGTGTAGAGCACCACTGCTGAGTAGTAATCGACGTTGGCGTAGAGGTCGCGCTCAATGAAGTAGTCATCCTGCCGGGCGAGAACTTCGATTTCGCGGGCGATGTCGAACCATTTGCTTGTGCCACTGCTTTCGGCGAGCTTCTCGGCCAATGGTCGTAGGATACGGGCGCGAGGGTCCTCGACCTTATAGATGCGATGGCCAATACCCATAATCCGCTTGCCGGACTCGCGCGCATCCTTGAACCATTGGGCGACATCGCCACGTTGGGCTGCGTCGGTGAATTGTTCCATGGCCCGCTGGGTAGCCCCGCCATGCGCTGGGCCTTTGAGTGTGCCGATGGCGCTGGTGATCGCTGAATAGAAGTCTGTGCCCGTACTGGTCGTTACCCGAGCAGCAAAAGTTGAAGCGTTAAAGCCATGATCGGCCAGCATCACCAAATAGGAATCCAACGCCGTAACAGCGTCGGGGTTAGGCTCCTTCCCATCGAGCATGTACAGGAAGTTAGCTGCCTGCCCCAGGCCGGGGCGTGGCGCGATGGGGTCGTGGCCGTTACGAATGCGTTCCCAGGCTGCGATGAGCGTGGGCATTATGGCGGTCAGCAATAGTGCCTTCTCGCGCGCGCCATCGTTAGTCACGTTATCCGCGTGGCGGTCCAACAGCCCTAATGCGCTGACGGCCGTGCGCAGCACCGCCATGGGGTGGGCGTCCCACGGAAAACCGCGCATGATATTGAGCAGGAGATCGGGTAAGGCGCGCTTCGATTCCAAAGCCGCTTTGAACAAGCTCAGTTCATGAGGATTAGGAAGTTCGTCGTTCCAAAGCAGGTAAATGACTTCTTCAAATGTGGCATTGGGACCAAGGTCGCGAATATCGTAACCTCGATAAATGAGTTCGCCTTTTGTCCCATTGACGAAACTTGACGAGGTCGTCATCAGGTCTTCTTTTTTAGTCTCAGACATGTTTTCTACTCCTGAAGGCTGAATGGTTGGTTAATCTTGTGGAGCGGCCGCTCGAAGTCGCTCTCCATATTGAGCTTCATAATACTCACGAAATTCCCCGCTCTTGATCTTGCGCCACCACCATTCATTGTCCCGATACCAGATGGCGGTTTCGATGATCGCCTCCTCGGGAGAGTGGTCTGGTTCCCAACCAAGGGCGGAGATCTTCCTGATGTCAAGACTGTAACGCCGATCGTGGCCAGGGCGATCGGCTACATGACGGATAAGATTCCGAGGACGATCGAGCGCATCGAGCAGGAGCTCGACCATCATCATATTTTCGACTTCGACACCGGTGCCGATGTTATAAATCTCGCCGATAACGCCGCGATGTAGCACGATATCGATAGCCTGGCAATGATCCATTACGTGCTGGTACTCGCGCATCTGGCGGCCATCGCCATAAACGGGCAAGGGTAGGTGATCGATGGCGTTGGTGGCGAAGAGAGGCACCGCTTTCTCTGGATATTGGTAAGGGCCGATGTTATTAGACCCCCGAGTAACGGTAACCGGTAGTCCATAGGTCACGTAGTAAGCGTTTACCAACAGATCGGCGCTGGCCTTGCTGGCCGCGTATGGGCTTCGTGGATCGACCTTGTCCGTTTCTATGCTGGATTGACCGGCGGGGATATGCCCATACACCTCATCGGTTGAGATCTGATGGTATCTCTCCAGGCCCAGACTGCGAGCGACTTCCAGCAGGGTGTATGTGCCATAGACACTGGTCTGGATAAACGCGTCTGGATCCATGATTGACCGATCGACGTGAGTTTCGGCCGCAAAATTGACAACCGTATCAATATCATAGTTCTTGATGGCGTCTTCAACGTCTGCGCGGTCGCAGATATCACCCCGCACAAAGGCATAGCGTGAATTGCCTTGCGCCGGCAAAAGGTTGTCGAGATTCCCCGCATAGGTGAGCTTGTCATACACCACGATGTGGTAATCGTCGTGCCGCGATAGCATGTAGTGGACAAAGTTGGAACCGATGAATCCCGCCCCACCAGTTACAAGAATATTTTTCAATCACTCCTCCTCGACGTATGCGCCTGGCTCTATTGGTTCCCCAGGCCGTCGTTGGGTGTTGTGGGTCTACCCAATTTGACCTTTTTACCTGTTCTCCGGCTCTTCAGTCGGTTTTAAGCGCTCGACTCGCTAGGTGGATGTCTATGATTGTAGCCGATGCGCCTTAATTGGTAAATACAAACGAACGTAACGACTCAGACACGCCCGGATTGTCCAGATTCGGCCAGCCAGGATGTAATCAGCCGGTTAGCAATGCTCGGTGGAGTGGGGATCCCGGGGAGTCTGTCGGGTGCGTACCACCCTGCCTCAGCTATTTCTGTTAGGTCGATCTGGAGTTCGCCTTCATCATATTCGGCCGTAAAGGCAACCATCAGCGAGTGTGGAAATGGCCACGGTTGGCTGCCGAAGTAGGCAATGTTCTTGATGGTAATGCCGACTTCTTCATATATTTCCCGTTCAACGCACTCTTCCAATGACTCTCCCGGCTCGACAAAGCCGGCCAGCACGCTGAACAATGATGTCGGAAAGCGT
>WBZM01004429.1_pt1 | contig 10207 bp, 11 predicted proteins | sample 5204271 | NCBI WGS metagenome assembly WBZM01 (sample SAMN12344346, study PRJNA552823) | activated sludge metagenome | biome: Activated sludge suspended growth; feature: Nitrification reactor; material: Wastewater; isolation source: activated sludge from nitrification reactor of wastewater... | reverse complement strand
CGTCGGCAAGGAGAAGGACCACATCTACCTTCACCTCGACCATCTCGACCCGAAGATCCTGGCCGAGCGCCTGCCGGGCATCACCGAGAACGCCCGCGTCTTCGCCGGCGTCGACCTGCGCCGCCAGCCGATCCCGGTCATCCCGACCGTCCACTACAACATGGGCGGCATCCCGACGAACTTCCACGCCGAGGTCGTTACCCTCAGGAACGGCAACCCCGACCAGGTCGTCCCCGGCCTCATGGCCATCGGCGAGGCCGCCTGCGTCTCGGTCCACGGCGCCAACCGCCTCGGCTCCAACTCGCTCATCGACCTCGTCGTCTTCGGCCGCGCCGCCGGCCTGCGCTGCGGCGACACTGTGGAGAAGGGCGCCCGTCAGCAGGAGCTGCCTGCCGACAGCGCCGAGCTCGCGCTCTCGCGTCTGGACCGCTTCCGCCACGCCAAGGGCGGCACTCCCACGGCGGCTCTGCGCCTACGCATGCAGAAGATCATGCAGTCGAACTGCGCCGTCTTCCGCGACGGCCCCGTCCTCGCCGAGGGCGTCCAGAAGATCACCGAGGTCTGGAAGGCGTCGGAGGACGTCAAGGTCACCGATCGCGGCCTGATCTGGAACTCCGACCTCATCGAAACGCTCGAGTACGACAACCTCATCGCCCAGGCGGCCGTGACGGTGGTCGGCGCCGAGGCCCGCAAGGAGAGCCGCGGCGCCCATGCCCGCGAGGACTACCCCAAGCGCGACGACGTCAACTGGATGAAGCACACGCTGGCTTGGGCCGACGGCGCCACCAAGGCCGTGAAGCTCGACTTCCGCCCCGTTCACACCTTTACGATGACCAACGAGGTGAAGTACATCGAGCCCAAAGCCCGAGTTTATTGAACCGGGTCGGGCCCGAAAGGTTGGCTCGGACAGAATGGCCGGGTAAACAGGGCCGGGCGCGCGCCGATCTGGAGGGCCGCGCTTGGGGGCTGCTGCGATGATCAATCTGAGCCGTGTGTTCAATCCGTCGCGATGGGACGCGAAGGCGAGGTTCCGCGTCGACGAAGGGGACGAGGCTCTTCTCGACCGGCCCGCTACGCTCGTGCTTTCCATGCAGCGCGAGCGGCTGCTGCGCTACCTCCCGAGCGCCTGCCGGATCGCCGAGATCGGCGTCGCGCGTGGCCGCTTCTCGTCGCAGCTCGTTGGCACGTGCCGGCCTTCGCTTCTGGTGCTGGTCGATCCATGGCTCCAGCAGGAGCAGCAGGTCTACTTCGGCGACACCAACAACACCGTGCAGAACGAGCAGGATCGCCGTTTCAACGATGTGATCCGCCGCTTCGCATCTTCCGTGCCGGGGCGTGAATGCAGGGTCCTCCGCAAGTTCTCGGTCGATGCCGCCAGGGAGTTCGACGACGGCTCCTTCGACTGGGTATTCATCGACGGCAATCACAGTCACGAGGCCTGTCTCGAGGACCTTCGTGCCTGGGCACCGAAGGTGACCGCGGATGGCTTGCTTTGCGGTCATGATTTTGCCGTGCACGCCAAGGCTCGCTCAGCCAAGTACGGTGTCGTCTCGGCAGTTCGCCAGTTCGTCGAGGAGACTGGGTGCCTGCTGGCCGCCTTGACCGTCGAGCATTTCCCGACCTTCGTCATCGCCAAGAACCCGAAGGGGCCCACCTTGGCGCGCTTGCGGCGCCTGCTCTTCAGCTTCGAGCCGCACGTCATCCAGATTCCCTCGGCCCTGGCCCTTGATCTCGAGCATGCGCGCATCCTGGATAGCGCGGCCCCACGCAGCGCCTTCATGAGCTTCGGCCGGGCCCGCTGAGCCCGCCTCGCTTCGAGCCGCCCGCTTCACCGAAGGCAGGGGAGGGTAGATGGATCAGGTCAGTTCCGAAACGTCCCGCGACGTCAGCCGGGATTCTTCGGCGGCCTTCCGGCCGGACCTCGAGGGATTGCGGGCCATCGCCATCCTCACCGTCGTCGTCTTTCACTCCGCGCCCGCCGCATTCTGCCGGCGGCCAGCATCGTGCTGGTAGCCACGGCGCTCGCCAGCGCCTTCCTCATCTCGCCGCTGGACCTCAGGGCCGCCTACCAGGACATCGTCGCGGCGGCCACCTACTTCATCAACTGGCGCTTGGCCTTCCACGCCGTCGACTACCTGGCCCAGGACGAGGGCGTCAGCATCGCGCTGCACTACTGGTCGCTCAGCGTCGAGGAGCAGTTCTACATCGGCTGGCCGCTCGTCCTCGGCCTCGCCGGCGCCTGGGCGAGCCGCCGCCCGGGCCGCTCGCTCTCGGCCACCCTGCTCACCGTTACGGCCGCTCTTTGGCTCGCCTCGTTCTCGCTCGCCGTCGCCCTGACATGGTACGCCCAGCCGTTCGCGTTCTTCGGCACGCTGACGCGCGTCTGGCAGCTTCTCACTGGGGCCGCGCTGGCCATCGCCATGGGCCGCTCGGGCGGCGCCCTGCTGCCCCCGCGCGTGCGCCAGCCCGCAGCCGGCCTCGGGCTGGCGCTCGTCGTCGGCGCCTCGCTCCTGCTGTCGCGCGACACCGCCTATCCCGGCTTTGCCGCTCTCCTGCCCACGGTCGGAGCCGCCTTGATCATTGCCGCCAGGGTCGACGGCCGCTCGCTCATCGCGCGCGCGCTGAGCCTCGCGCCCGTCAGCTACATCGGCCGCGTCTCCTATTCATGGTATCTCTGGCACTGGCCGCTCTTGGTGTTCGGCCAGCCCCTGCTGCCGGGCGCGGCGCCGGCCGGCAACCTCGCCCTCGTCGGGATTGCCTTCCTGCTGGCCTCTGCCACGCACCACCTGCTCGAGAACCCGGTCCGTTTCGCGCCCGCGCTCGTGCGCTCGCCTCCGCGCTCCATCGCCATGGGCGCCGGTGTGATGGCGCTGGCACTCGCCTCCGCCGGCGGGCTCGCCTGGGTCGCCGCCGCCTCCCGCATCATGCTCTCCGACGGAACGACGCTGACCCTGTCGGAGGTGAAGGCCGATGTGCCGGCCGTCATGGTCAAGGGCTGTTCTCCGGACGGCAAGGGAGGCTTGACGCGCGATTGCACTGCGGGCGACCCCGCGAGCTCGCAATCCGTCGTTCTCATCGGCGACTCGCACGCCGCGCAGTGGCAGCCCGCCCTTCAGCGTGCCGTAGCCGCCCGCGGCTGGAGGCTGGTGCTGCGCACCCTCAGCGCGTGCCCGGCTACCGACGTCCGCGTCTGGGACCGGCGCCGCAATCGCGAGTATCGGGAGTGTCACCGCCTGGCGCCGCCAAGTGCTCGACGAACTCGAGACGCTCAGGCCTCGCGCCGTCTTCATTGCCAGCTACTCCTATGATACGGCCGCCAGCGCACCCGTGGCCCAGAGCCACTCCCTGATGGAGCAGGGCGCCGCTTTGGCGGCCGGCGAGCACCGCTTCATCGCCGCCGTTGCGCGCAGCGCGGCCAAGACCTTCGTGTTGCGCGACAACCCTGCATTTCCGACCGAGCCGGCGCGCTGTCTGCTGAGCCACCCGCGCCACGACGAGCAGTGCCAATGGCCGGTCGCGTCCCTCGGCAACAAGGCGCTCTACCCGACCGCGGACCTCACCGATCTCGTCCCGCGAGTGGAGCTCGTCGAAACCCAAGCCTGGGTCTGCCCCGGCGGAATTTGTGCCGCTGCATCTGGTGGGCTGGTCATGATGCGCGACACGCACCACCTCACCGCCAGCTTCGCCGCCCGCTTGACGCCTCAATTTGAGCAGTTGCTGGCCGTGGCCGCCGACGCACGGATGGATTAGAGTGCGCTTCGAGCGGGGAGGACGTCCGGATCGTGTCGAAGCCAGAGGAAGCCGGATCCGGCACCCAGGACGAGGGCAGCGACACCCGCCTCGCGCCGGACCCGTTCACGGCCGTGCTTCCCGCGCTCTCGGCGCTCGGCGCCATCGCCTCGATCGCCTCGATCAACTGGGCCGGCCAGGACAAGACGCCGGAGCGCGCCCGCGCCCGCCGCAAGGCCGGCACCGCGCTGCGCGACCTCGAAACCTGCTGCATGGGCCTGGTCGAGATCTTCCGCCGCTTCCAGCGCCATCCCAAGCTGTTCGCGGGCGAGGGCGCCTCGGCCGCCTCGCCGCTGAAGTTCGGCGTCCTCGGCACCCGCGTGCCCGCCGACGGCGCCCGGCTGTTCCAGCAGCTCGTCAACGACGTCGCCTCGATGCTGGTGCTGGCCGCTCAGAATTCGTTCGATGTCATGTGCGCGGTGGAAGACGGCGAGATCGATGCGCCAGAGGAGCTGTTCTTCGCCTTCGGCGAGGCCCAGGAGCGCCTGAACAAGGTCATCCAGGGCCGCGCCACGCTCAAGGTCTCGGTCGACACCGGGCTGGAGCTGGCCGAGCGCCTTCTTCAGCTCGTCCGCGAGCTCAAGAAACACCGCAAGGAGTGAGCCGGCGCCGAGATTTGAGCGCGGCGCTGGGGAGCCCGTCTCTTCGAACGTAGCGTTGACAGCGTCCGGCCGTTGCCGTTGAACGGGAGGCGTCCCCATATGGGGTTCGATCACAACGGAACCCGACCGCCATGGTTCAGCTGACGCTTCCGAAGAACTCCAAGATCGGCAAGGGCAAGGCCTGGAACAAGCCGGAAGGCAAGGGGCGCTGGAAGGAGTTCCGCATCTACCGCTGGAGCCCGGACGACGGCGACAATCCGCGGCTCGACAGCTACTGGATCGACCTCGACCAGTGCGGGCCGATGATCCTGGACGCCCTCATCAAGATCAAGAACGAGATCGACCCGACGCTGACCTTCCGCCGCTCCTGCCGCGAGGGCATCTGCGGCTCCTGCTCGATGAACATCGACGGCACCAACACGCTCGCCTGCCTGAAGGGCATCGACGAGGTCTCGGGCGCCGTGAAGGTCTATCCCTTGCCCCACATGAGCGTCGTCAAGGACCTCGTGCCGGACCTGACCAACTTCTACGCCCAGCACCGCTCCATAGAGCCGTGGCTCAAGACGGACACGCCGGCGCCGCCCAAGGAGTGGAAGCAGAGCCGCGAGGACCGCGAGAAACTCGACGGCCTCTACGAGTGCATCCTCTGCGCCTGTTGCTCGACCTCGTGCCCGAGCTACTGGTGGAACTCGGACCGCTACCTGGGGCCGGCCATCCTGCTCCAGGCCTACCGCTGGGTGATCGATTCGCGCGACGAGGCCACCGGCGAGCGGCTCGACGAACTCGAGGACCCGTTCCGCCTTTATCGCTGCCATACGATCATGAACTGCGCCAAGGCGTGCCCGAAGGGCCTGTCGCCGGCCAAGGCGATCGCCGAGCTCAAGAAGCTGATGGTCGAGCGCCGCGTCTGATCCGCGCCCGCTCCTGATCTGCTAGCATGGGCCCGTCGCGGCGACCGCGGCGGGGCCCTGCTTCTTGCGAGTCAGGAGATGCCATGCTCGACCACATCGGCTTTCCGGTCACCGACTTCGAGCGCTCCAGGAATTTCTACGCGCGCGTGCTGGCCCCCCTGGGCTACGAGGTGCTGAAGGAGTTCGACTTGAGCGACGAGACGGGGCCGGGCGGCTACGCCGGTTTCGGGACGGCGGGACGTCCGCAGTTCTGGATCGGCACGGGCAAGCCGCTGCAAGGCCGCCTCCATGTCGCGTTCGCGGCCGGGGATCGCGCCGCCGTCCATGCTTTCTACGAGGCGGCGATGGCGGCCGGCGCCAGCGACAATGGCCCGCCGGGCCTGAGGCCCCACTATCACGAGAACTACTACGCCGCCTTCGTGATCGATCCCGACGGTCACAACATCGAGGCCGTCACGCATTTGCCGGGCGCGTTCGAGGACCAGTTCCCGCAAGTCGATTGAGGCCGGGACGATTCACTTGCCGCCCGGGCAAAAAAAGCCGGAGGAGCATTGCGCATCCTCCGGCGAAAACGAGCCGCACGTGTGCGGCGCCCGCGCTCCTGGTGCCCAACCGGGAGCGCGACGGCGCGCGGTCTCAGGCGGCCTTCTTGGCGCGCTTCGCCGGAGCCTTCGCCGGAGCCTTCGCGGCCTTCACCGGCTTCTTCGCAACGGCCTTCTTCGCGGGGGCCTTCTTCACGGTCTTCTTCGCAGCAGTCTTGGCAGCCATGGGATGATCCTCTCTCTTTCTCTCTCGTTCGAATCAATGTCCGAACAAAAAAATGATGTGCAAGTTCAGAGATTTTGTTGACATCAAAAATGCTCCGCGAGCCGGGCAAAAGCTGCATTCATCTCCCTGTGTTGCTCGAAAGACTCTATTTTTGAGCGTTTTCGGTATTCTAGCGCCTTTTCGAGCGACTGCACGTGAGTATGACGGGCGAAGCAGCGGTGCTCGCGAGTCATTCGAAGCGCGAGAAGGTTTCGCGACGTCGCCGGCGAGCACGCTCTCGAGCGAACGGTGCGTGCCGCGCGAGTTGCGACGCGAGTTGCGAATGGAGAGCAGCGTCATCGCACTGTCATCGCGCTCTGCTTCATTGCGCGCCAAGAGAGGTGCGGCCCACTGTTGTGCTGCGTCGTGCTGCGTCGATGATGGCCGGTCATCTCTCGATTGGTTTCGCGGAGCGCGATCGATGATCGCCAGCGCATTGTGTGCACGCTTCCGCAAATGAAAAGAGCGCCGGGCGATGACGCCGGCGCTCTTCTCGTATCAGTGATGTCTGCGCGATCAGGCGGCCCGCGCCGCGCGCTTCTGCAGATCGAGCACGGCCAGCATGTAGCCGACCCGATCGTCCATGGCTTCCGCGAGGATCGAGAAGTAGTTCGGCTCCTGCGGTACGATCTCGCCGATCACCTCGCCGTACTCGAAGCGCAGATCCGCCTCGTGCTTGCGCGCGATGGCCTGCATCTTCCCGTTCTCGGCGAGGCAGCTCATGTAGAGGTGATGGACGCCGCGGTTGCGCGCCGACCGGATCACGCGGCCCATGAGCTCGGTGCCGATGCCTTTCTCCTGGTAGGCCCTCTCGACCGAGAACGCAGCCTCGGCCTCCTGGCCCCACGTGTCGCCGAGCTTCCTCAGCTCGGCCGCCGCGCGCACCTCGCCGTCGGCGAAGTAGCCGTAGACGATGCTGCCGAGATCGCACATGCGGCTCGCGTAGTCCTCGATGAAGGAATCCGACACGCCATGTGCGAAGCGCATGCGCCGGCTGTCCTTGTCCAGCCTCAACAGGTGGTCGCGGAACTTGTCCGTTTCCTGTGGCCAGAGCTTGCGGATGCTTCCGCCGAAGTTCGTAAGATCGCTCATGATCAGAACCTCTTTTTCACTGGATCGAAGGCGTGCCCCGCTCTGTCCGGCGGTTCGTGGCTTGCGCCTCCGCGCGTCCGTGGACGCGCCATACATAAGGTAGGCCTCTTTGCTGCGCTGCACAATGCCAGTGGCCGAACAAAATACTTTTGGTGGATTGCCAGCGTGTTGTCCGGCAACACAAATATGACGCAATGCAGAAAAATCGCGCATCTGAGTTGCGTGCCACATGCACTTTGCGTCATTTCGATGCATGCGGCGCGGTGCGGCGATAGTGTCGCAGGGAGAGGGCGGCCGGCGGAAAAAGATGACAGCAGCGGCCAGTCGATCGGTGGTGGGTGGCTATCGCGAGCTCGTCTCCAGCGGGGAGTTCGAGCTCGACGCGGCGCAGCTCGCCGTCGCGGAACGGCTGGACGGCCTCGCCGCCGCGCTCGGTCACTGGGCCTCCGCCGGCTCGGGCCTGCTTGGCTTTCTCAAGCGCACCCGCCCTCCGGCGCCGCGAGGCCTCTACGTCCATGGCGGCGTCGGCCGCGGCAAGACCATGCTGATGGACCTGTTCTTCGAGCGGGTCGACCTCAAGCGTAAGCGGCGCAGCCATTTCCACCGCTTCATGGCGGACGCCCACGACATGATCGCCGCCGCCCGCAAGACATCGAAGGGCGACCCCATCCCCGATGTCGCCGCGGCCATCGCTGCCGACGTGCAGCTCCTCTGCTTCGACGAGCTGCACGTGACCGACATCGCCGATGCCATGATCCTCGGCCGCCTGTTCAAGGGCCTCTTTGCCAGCGACGTCGTCATCGTCGCCACCTCGAACGCCATTCCGGAGGACCTCTACAGGAATGGTCTCAACCGCCAGCTCTTCCTACCCTTCATCGACCTCATCGAGGAGCGCATGGAGGTGGTCCGGCTCGACTCTTCCAAGGACTTCCGCCTCGACAAGCTGCACGGCCACCCACTCTTCTTTACACCCGCCGACGCGGCCGCCCGCCGCGAGCTGGACGAGCATTGGGCGCGCCTCACCGCCCATCACCAGGGCGGGCCGATGGATCTCGATGTGAAGGGGCGCAAGCTCCACGTGCCCCTCGCCGCCATGGGCGTGGCGCGCTTCACTTTCGACGATCTCTGCGACAGGCCGCTGGGCTCCCTCGACTATCTGCACGTCGCCGAGGCTTTCCATACGGTGATGATCGACGGCATCCCCGTGCTCGGCCCCCACCGGCGGGACGTGGCCCGCCGCTTCATCAATTTGATCGACACATTATACGACCAGCGGGTCTGCCTGATCGCCTCCGCCGAGGCCGAGCCCGACGCGCTCTATCCCCGCGGTGACGGCGCCGACCTGTTCCAGCGCACAGCTTCCCGCCTGACCGAGATGCGCAGCGAGGCCTACGTCGCCGCCCGCGGCGGCCTCGGCAGGGCGCCCGAAGCGCTGCTGTGAGGCGGACAATACGAAACGGCCCGGGCCATGGGCCCGGGCCGCGATGATCTCCTCAGCGTCGCCTCGTTCACTTCGCCGTGGTGCTCTTGTTGGGGTCGGTCCACTCCGGCGCCTTCTGCAGGCTGTCCTTGGACGCGTTGACCATCACGGCGAGATTGTTGTTGGCGTCGCGGTTGATCGAAAGCTGGTCGAACTGCAAGGCAACGTTCTTCTCGCCCATGCCGAGGAAGCCGCCGACGCCGACGATGACAGCCGTCGCCTTGCCGCTGTTGTCGAGGATAACGTCATTGATGTCGCCGACGTTCTCCTTGTTCGCGTTGACGATCTTGTGGCCCATCAGCTTGCTCAGGCGCCAGCCGGACGTGCTGGCCATGGCCGAGTCGCTCGGCTTCGCCGCCGTGCTGTCGGACGGCTTGGCCGCCGGCATCGCGCTCTTGTCGGAGGGAGACGTTGTCGACGGCGAGGTGGTGCCGGGTGGCGTGTTTGCCGGCGGCGTGGATGGCGCCGTGGTCTGGGCCAAAGCCGGAGCGGCAGCCATGATGGCGAGCAGCGAGGCAGTCGCGAATGCCTTCTTCATGATCGAACCTCTGGATTTGTGGAATCTGCCGGCGCCGTGGTCGAGCCTGTCGAGTCTGGTGACGGCGCCCGTCAGAGAAACGAGTTTCGGGCGCCTTGGTTCCGGGTTGACGCGCATGCGGGCAGTCCGGGCGCGGCCCCCTTCTTTGGTTTCAATGATGCGCCGCAACCTTGAATGGCCTCGTCATTCGCGATAACGAACGGCCGCGACGCTCAGTCGCAAACCCCGCGCCGGGCCCACGAATGAAGGGGGCCGAGCAGCGGGCGGCCATTCCTGGCCCTGAAGGCTTCAGCTCGAGGAGGTTCTCCGCATGGCGCGTACCAAGATCGCATTGATCGGCTCAGGCATGATCGGCGGCACGCTGGCTCATCTCATCGGCCTGAAGGAGCTGGGCGACGTCGTCATTTTCGACATCATGGAGGGCATGCCACAGGGCAAGTCGCTCGATCTGGGCCAGTCCGGCGCCGTCGAGGGCTTCAACTGCACGCTGAGGGGCACCAACGCCTACGCCGACATCGAGGGCGCCAGCGTCTGCATCGTCACCGCTGGTCTGCCGCGCAAGCCCGGCATGAGCCGCGACGATCTCATCGGCACCAATCTGAAGGTGATGGAGCAGGTCGGCGCCGGCATCAAGAAGTACGCGCCAAACGCGTTCGTCGTCGTCGTCACCAACCCACTCGACGCCATGGTCTGGGCGCTGCAGAAGGCCTCCGGCCTCCCCCGCCACATGGTGGTCGGCATGGCCGGCGTGCTCGACGCAGGCCGCTTCCGCTACTTCCTCGCCGAGGAGATGAACGTCTCGGTCGAGGACGTGACCGCCTTTGTCCTCGGCGGCCACGGCGACGACATGGTGCCGCTCGTGCGCTACTCGACGGTCGCCGGCATCCCGCTGCCCGACCTCATCAAGATGGGCTGGCTCAAGCAGGACCGCGTCGACCAGATCGTCGATCGCACCCGCAAGGGCGGCGGCGAGATCGTCGGCCTGTTG
>WBZM01004428.1_pt1 | contig 10208 bp, 8 predicted proteins | sample 5204271 | NCBI WGS metagenome assembly WBZM01 (sample SAMN12344346, study PRJNA552823) | activated sludge metagenome | biome: Activated sludge suspended growth; feature: Nitrification reactor; material: Wastewater; isolation source: activated sludge from nitrification reactor of wastewater treatment... | reverse complement strand
TGTTGCTGGCCGCGCTGTTGCTCGGATTCGGCGGCTGGCGGTTGCGGCAAAACCGGTCGCTCTAATGCCATCAATCCCCGGCCCACTTCTCCGGCGGGCTGGGATATTCCTCACCCGCAAGCGTTGAGTGGAATGAGCGTCGATCACCTGGCCGGATCACTCCGGGGTCTCGCGGGATATTCCTCACCCGCAAGCGTTGAGTGGAATGAGCGTTGGTAACCCCAAACTTTTATCCGGTAGCCGGCAACGCCAGCCGGGCAACCACGCCAGTCGTCGCCCCGTCCGATCCCGCCCAATTGTCCACGGCGATCGTGCCGCCGTGCAGTTGCGCCACCTCCTTGACGAAGGCCAGCCCCAAGCCGGTGCTTTTGCGGCCGGTGTCCGGGCGCGGCAGGGAATAAAAGCGCTCGAACAGCCGCTCGCGGGCGTAATCGGGAATCGGGTCGCCGGTATTGCTCACCGCCAGCCGCCACGCATCGCCGACCCGTTCCGCGCCGAGGGTGACGACACCCCGAACCGGCGTGAAGTCCAGCGCGTTGTCGAGCAGGTTGCCGATGGCCTGGACGATCAGGAACGGCTCGCCGAGCACCGCCGCATCGTCCGGCAGGGTGCATTCGACGCGAAATTCCTTTCGGGCGATAGCCGGTGCGCGGGAAGCCAGCAATTCCTCCACCACCGGCTTGAGGGCGACCGGCCGCCGCTCGTGCAGCTCCCGCCGCTGCTCGACGGTCGCCAGGGCCAGCAGGCGCTCCACCAGTTGCCGCAGCCGTTCCGCCTCCCCGGCGACCAGCGCGGCGAAGCGCTCCCGCTGCGGCGTGGCCAACTCGCCCTGCAACAGCTCGGCCGCCCCGGCAATCGCCGCCAGCGGACTTTTCATCTCGTGCGTCAGAGTGTGGACGTAGCGCTCCACATAATCCCGGCCTTCCAAGCGGTCCCGCATCGTCTCCACCGCCTCGGCCAGCGCCCGCAGTTCCGGCCCGCCCGTCTTCGGGGCGATGCCGCGCCGCCCCTCCGCCGCCGCGCGGGCGTAAGCGGCCAGCCGGTTGATGGAGCGGGCCAGCGACCAGGAAAAGATCAGCCCAACCGCCAGCGACGCCACCACCAACACCGCCGCGATCCGGCGCAGTTTGATTTCCGCCCGGTCGATGTAGGGCTGCACGCTGGAAGACGGCTTGCCGACGGTCAGCGTCCCGATGATCCGCTCGCCGTCCCGGATCGGCGCCGCCACGTACATCACCGAGGTCCGCTCGTCGTTCAGATCGACGCGGGTGGTGCGGGCGCCGTACTGGCCGCGCAGAGTCAGGAACACATCGTTCCAGCGCGAAAAGTCCCGGCCCAGATCCAGATTGAACGAATCGAAGATCACGATACCGCGCGCGTCGGTGATGTAGACGCGGTGATCGAGACTGGTCTTGACGATGTCCCAGACGCGAGCGTTCGGGATGCGGCGGGCGTATTCCTCCAGCCGGGTCTGAAAGCGGCCGTCGGCGATGCTGCCGTTCAACACGTCGTCGCGGACCAGCACGGCCAGCAGATTGGCGGTATCGATCAAGGTCTCTTCCGCCGACTGGCGAAAGGCCGGCTTCAGCTCGTTGCCCAGAATGTTGAGAGAGAAATACACCCCGATTCCGACGATGAGGAAATAGCCCAGAAACAGTTTGAGGCCGAGGCGCATGGCGGGGACCAGTCAGGGCCGGTCGCCGATCCGGGCCGAATAGCCCAAGCCGCGATGGGTGCGGATCGGATCGAGTTTCGGGTCGATGTCCCGCAACTTGGCGCGCAGGGCCTTGATGTGGGTGTCCACGCTGCGCTCGAAGCTGGCGACGGGATCGGGCCAAGCCCGGTCCATCAGTTGCGCCCGCGAAAACACCCGTTCCGGCTGGGCCAGCAGGGTCTTGAGAATCAGATATTCGTAGCGGGTCAGATCCAGCGGTCGGCCGCGAAACCGGATGGTGGCGCGATCTTCGTCGATCTCGAACCAAGCGCCCTCGGCCGGCGGGCTGGTCGCCGCTTCTTCCGCAACGGAGTTGAGTCGGATGGTGCGTTTGAGGATGGCCTTGACCCGAGCGGCCAGCTCGCGCGGGCTGAACGGCTTGCTGATGTAGTCGTCCGCGCCCAGCTCCAGGCCCAGCACCCGGTCGAGTTCGGCGTTCCTGGCCGACAGGATCGCCACCGGCACTTCTGAAGTGCGGCGTACCCGCTTGAGCAGTTCCAGGCCGGAACCGTCGGGCAGTCCGATGTCGAGCACGATCAGATCGTGAGGAATGGCCGCCAGTTCGGCCTCAGCCTCGCGGGCCAGGGTGCGCCAAGTGATCTGGAATCCTTCGCTCGCCAGCGCGAACTCGACGATTTCGGCGATGGACGGCTCGTCCTCGACCAGCAGGATGCGGATAGTCATGGTGGCGTATGGGTCGCAAGACAGAATTTGGATGTCGTGAGTGACTGGAATTGTAATGGGGATGCCGCCGCGCGCAACGAACAGGTGTAGGGCTGTAAAAATGGCGCTATTATTCGGAGCGTGACGAGTTTGGGCGGAATTCTCCGGCGCCTTGCGCGGGACGCTCGCCTCCCCGCGAGCCCGCCCGACGCGACCGTCGGGCATTTTCAAATTGGCCCGCCTGTCGTTGCTCGCACTGAAAAACTCCTCATTAAGGAGTATCTTTAAGGGGAAGCTTCGAGTCGCTCGGTGCGCTGCCGCCGGCTCGGAGTGGGAAAGCCGCCGGTCCGCCGTGGCCGGGGGCAACATCCAAGCCAATCCCGCCGCGACCTTGCTCGCAGGGCGGTGGAATGGAGACAGGTCCATGCCGACCAGGACATTACTCCGACTAACCCTCTTGGCCGGGCTGGTGGCGCCGCTGTGCGCCTTCGCCCTGGGCGTCGGTCCGCTCGCCGTGCGTTCGGCTCTCAATCAGAACTTCGAGGCCGAGATTCCCCTGATCGTCAACAATCCCGGCGAGCTGACCGGTTTGACCGTGCGGGTTCCTCTCCAGCAGGATTTCGACCGGGCCGGAATCGAGCGATTGGCGTTTCTATCGAAGCTGCGTTTCTCGGTCGAAACGCCGTCCGGGGGGCCAAACCTCATTAAAATCAGTTCCGTCGAGCCGATTCGCGAGCCGAACTTCAACCTGTTGCTGGAGTTGGTCTGGTCGCGCGGGCGGTTGATTCGGGAATTCGCGGTCCAGGTCGACCCGGAGCTGTACGTCAACCGCCGGCAGCCGCCACCGCCGCTCCGTCCGGCCGTGGTTCCCCCGCCGGTCGCCGCCCCCGTCGCCGCCGCGCCGCGTCCGGCGCTCGAACTGCCGCCGGCTCCATCGGTCAGTTTCGAGGGCGCCTCGACTTATGGTCCGATCCGCCCCGGCGAAACCCTCATGGCGGTCGCGAGCCGGGTTCGGCCATCGGCCGGCGTCAGTTTGCCGCAAATGATGTCGATTTTGCTGGCCGGCAATGCGGGGGCGTTCGCCAACGGCAATCCCAACGCCCTGCGCACGGGCGCTACGCTCAAGGTGCCGACCGCGCAAGCCCTGGGCGTGCAAGGCGCCCCCACGTCGCCGCCGTCCACTCCAGAAGTCGCCGCGACGACCTCGCCCGCGCCCGGACCCTCGGTGACGGTTCCGCCGTCCCTGCCAGCCTTGCCGCCGGTCGCGGTTCCCCCCGTGGCGGTCGCGCCGCCGCCGGTCGCGGTTCCCCCCGTGGCGGTCGCGCCGCCGCCGGTCGCGGTTTCCCCGCCGGTCGCGGTTTCCCCCGTGGCGGTACCACCCACGACGGCGGCCCCTTCGATATTATCGCCGGCCGAGCAACCACGGGAAATCGTTCCCCAAGCCAGTATTCCTCGGCCGGAAGCATCGCCCGCGCCCGCCGCCGCCACTCCGCCGCCGGCGGAAGCCCCGCCGCCCGCCGCCGCTCAGCCGAAGCCGGAGCCGGTCCGCCCGGTTGCTCCTCCTAAGCCAGCCCCGCAACCCGTGGTGGAAACCGAGTCGAGCTGGATGGCTAATCCGGTGGTGTGGATCGCCGTCGCTCTGATTTTGCTGGCAATCGCCTCGATTATCCTGTTGCCCTTGCTGCGCAGGCCCGCCCGTCCCAAGCCGGTGGCGAAGCCGGTTGGCGCACCGGCGGAGCCGTCGCGGGCACCTGCCGCCGCCGAGCCGGAAGACACGTCATCGACCCAGGTTCAAGTGCGCGAGGCCAGCCTCACCCGGCCCTTGCTGTCCCCCGCCGGTTCGCCGGCCTCGCCAGCCGAGGCGACCAGGGCCGGCGCCGCTGCGGTCGCCGCCATGGCGGCGGCTCCGGCACCGGCGATTCCACCGCAGCCCAAGTCGGTTACCGAGCTGCTAAAAGACATCGATTTTGGCGTTGGCGAGCGACCGGCGTTCGGCGGTAGAAGCGCTCCCCCGCCCGCGCTGAACCTCGAACGCCTGCCCGACGCCGAGCCGGCCACGGCGTCGGCGACCCGCAAGCCAACCGGCCCCCTGGCTCCCGAGCCGCCCACCGAACCGGATCTGAAAAAAGCGCCCCCGCAAACGGAACTGCCGTCCGAATTGCGCCTGGATGGCTTCGATTTCGATTTCGGCGATCTCGGCCTGCAACAAACCGGCTCGCAGTCGGTCGATCTGCCGCCCCTGGAAATGAAGCCGGCCGCGTCCGGCAATCGCTTTGCCGGTGGTCTGCCGCCAGGGATCGACAGGCCCGAGCCGGCGACCGAACCCGCCTCGATCTCGACGATTTCGGCCATCTTGTCCGCGCAGTCCTTGGCGGACGCGGAACGGACGGCGCCACCGACGCAACCGCCGCCCTCGGCCGCCGATCACCGGTTCGATTTCTCGGATGTCACCCAAGAGCTGGCCAAGCATGGCGACGAGACGTCGCTGCGGCTGATCGACGATTTGCCCGATTTCAACAACCAAACGCTCGATCTCGGCAAGATGAGGGCCGCGTCCGTGGACGCGGGCGGCGACGCGGCGGCCGATTACGTGGAAACCAAGCTGGATCTGGCGACGGCCTACTTGGACATGGGCGATCAGGTCGGTGCGCGCGGGCTGTTGGACGAGGTGCTGTCGGAGGGTAACGACTCTCAAAAACAGCGAGCCGCCGAGTTGCTCAAGAAGGTGGCCGGTTGATCGCTTGGTCGGCGACCTGACGCGAGTGCAATAAAACCCCCCTCCCGGTGCGCATCGGGAGGGGGGTTTATCGTTAGCGCAAGCGGCCGGTCGCGACCGTGTCGGCCAAGGCGAGCGCTTGGTCGGCGGCGCCTCTTTGCACGAGGCGGTCGATCGTGCCGGCGGGCAGCCACACCATGGTGCCGGCGGGTAGCGGAACCCGCCCTTGCTGGGCGGCGTTGCTCCAGGCGTTGTTCAGGCTGTTCAGCTCCCACGCATTGACTTCGTAGTAGCTGGTCAGGGTCGAGGTGTTCACCGTCTGCCGCAGCCGCACCCGATCCAGGTTGAGCGGTTGCTCGAAGCTGACCCCTTCCGGGAAGAACCGCTGCGGGTTGCGGGCGATATCGCGGGCCGCCAGAAATTCGGCGTAGAAATTGCGCGACGCGAAGCCGAAGCCGGGTCCCGAATAGTTGCGCACGATGGCGACGAAATCCGTGCCGTATGCGTCGCGCGCCTGCTTCATGCCGCCGACGCCGTGATTGTAGGAGGTCAGCGCCAGCGGCCAGCTTTGCAGGTTGCTGTGGGCGTTGCGCAGATAGCGGGCCGCGCCCTGCGCCGCGGCCACGGGATCGCGCCGCTCGTCCACGGCCGCGTTGAGCATCCCGAAGTGCCGCGCGGTGCCGGGCATGAACTGCCACATGCCCACCGCGCCGGCCGAGGAGGCGGCGTGGTTCTGGAACGACGATTCGACGTGGGGCAAATAGGCGAGATCCTCGGGCAGGCCAGCCTCGCGGAACACGCTGCGGAAAGCCGCATCGTAGCGACCGCTGATTTCGAGACCGCGCTTGAAGCGCTCGCGCATGCCGCGCTGGCTGCGCAGCCGGTCGCTGGCGCCGAACAGGGCGCCGGAGCCGCCGCTGGTCTTGATGCGGTTGGCCAGGGCTTGTTCGGCCGGCGTCAGCGGCGCGTTGGCCGCAGTCTTGTACTCGACCTGACGCAGCAGATCGCGCAGGGTTTCGAGGTGGCCCTTGACGAAATCCTTTTGCTCGGCGGTCTGGCTTTCGCCGATCGGGCCGGGCAAGGTGAGAACTCCGTAGACGATGTCGAGGTGGCGGTCGTCGTGCAGCGCCACCTGATGGCGGCCCCAGGTGGCGTAAACCTGGCGCCAGAACGCGATCTGCGGCTGGAGTTCCGGCGGCGCCGGAAAAGCGGCGTCGGAGAATGTGGTATAGGGCGGAAGTTTGACGGTCGGCGGCGCCGGTTCGGTGGCGCAGGCGGCCAGCACCAGCGTCGTCAAAAGTGTCAGCAATCCGCGCGTTCTGGGTCGCATCGACGGTTACTCCCGGGTGGTGTCGTGTCGGAATCGTGGAGGGTGGATGAAACGTTGAGAAAATCGGGCCTTTACGGGGCCAGTACGCCTGAAAAATTCAATGCCCAGCGGCCATCGCCGCCCGGTGGTCCCAACAGGCTCATCGCCTGGCGCAAAGCCGGGTTGCCGGCGTCGCGGATCGCGGCTTGGCCGTTGAAGCGATAGCGCCCGTCGGGCAGCACGTTGAGCGCGCCTTCCAGCGCCAGGGGCCCATTATTGTCTTTGACTTGGCCTCGAACCCCTTCCGCGCCCGCCGAGTCGAGCTGGACCACGTAATCGCCGAGGTTCAGGGGCGGACCGAAGGTGGCGCGCAAATTTTGCAAGCGGATCGCGCCGCGCGCCGCCAGCGGCCGGCCGGCCGGACTGAGCGCCAGCTCGCGCAGATCGATTTCCGCCAGCCCGTCCAGCGGCGGTTTCGCCGACCCGGCCAAGTTGCCGAGCTTGGCCAGCGGCAGGCGGCCGGCCAGATCCCGGACGGTGGTTTGCCGGCTCAGGCCGAGCGCGGCGTTTCCGGTCAGCTTGATCTCGGGATCGTCGGTTTTCAGGTCGAACTCCAGCCGTCCCGCGAACAGGGCCAGCGGGCGCCAGCGCCAAGTCAGCCGCTCGACGCGGACGCCGCGCCAGCTCGCGCCCAGCATCGCGCCATCGGTCGCGGTCCCTTCCGCCGCCTGCGCGCTGAAACCGGCCAGCCGCGCACCGATTTGATCGGTCAGCAGGGTGGCGGGCGCCGACAGCAGCAAAAACAGCAGGAATGCCGCTAGCCCCAACAGCCCGTAGCCCAAGCCGCGCTTCATGGGCGGCCGCCCACGACCAGACGGGTGTTGACCAGTCCGGGGGTCTCCGTGCGATCCACGCTCAAGCTGACGATGGTCATGCGGTGTTCGTGCTCCAGCGCCCCCAGCCAGGGAACGAGCTTGTCGAACTCGACCGCGTCCAGTTGAGCGCTGAGTTTGTCGTCCCCTTGCGGGGCGATCCGCTTCAGGGCGGGACCCAGCCCCGCCGCCCGCGCGGTTTGGTCCACCAGGGTGAGCAGCGAGCGGTCGTCGCCGGCGGCTTGGGCGGCGCCGGCGCCGTTCATGCGTTTGACTTCCTGAGCCGCTTGCCGCATCCAGGCCAAGCTGGCGCGTTGCTCCGCGACGCTTTGCCGCAGCCGGCGACCGCCGGCTTGGAACGGTTCCCACACCAGAGCGTAGAGCAGCAGCGCCAAGGTTGCCGCCGCTCCGCCCGCGACCAGGGCGCGCTCGCGGGTGCTGAGGGATTCCCACCAAGCTTTCACGACGCCGCCCTCTTCAAAGTGACCTTGCTTTCCGCCTGCCCTTCCCGCTGGGTGGTGCGGATATCGGCTTGCAGGCCGGTCTGCTGGTTGAGCTGCTGCCGGAGCTGGTCCAGCACCGCCGGGCTACCGCCTTGCAGGGATAAATCCAGTTGGCCGTCGCGATAGCTGAAACCGCGCAGGACGACATCCGGAAAATTGGCGAGCGGTTGTCCGCCTCGATTCAGCAGATCGAGCAGGGCGCCGCCGCCGGTCCCGCTCGGGCGCAGCTCCCGCAGGCGGGCTTCCAACTGCACCTTGGGGTTCACGATGCGGGTCGAGCCGGGCACGGCGTCCTTGTAAACCCGCTCCATCTCGGCTCCCAGCGCCACCAGTTCCCGCTCCAACCGCCAGCGCTCGTAGAGGGAGGCGCCGCCCTGTACCAGCACCCACAGTCCCGCCAGCGCCGCCGCCGCCCGCCAAGGCCGCAGCCAGCGCCCCCACTGGGTTTGCCGGCCGTGGGGTCCCTGCAGCAAGTTGAGGGTGGCGCCCGGCTGGTAAGTCGCCGCGTACAGTTGGAGGGGTTCGGCCGGGCCGGTTTCGATCTCGCGATCCAGCTCGGCGACGGCGGCTTCGGAAAAATCGCCGGCGGTTCCCCAAAGGCGCAGGCGGCGCGGTTTGTCGTCGCCGGCCTCGGCCAAGGCTTGCGCCAGCAGCAAGCCCAGCGTCTCCCGTTCGGCGGTGAAGCCGTCCCAGCGGCCGAGGCGGACCACCGCCCGCCGATTTTCCAGCAGCACGCTCCAGTCGCCGTCCTGCCAGGGCAACAGCAAAGGTTCCGGGACGACGACGGCCGGGGTCAACCCGCTTTGGGCGCAGGTTTCCAGCCAGGCGCGCAAGGTGGCGTGGCCGACTACCGCCACCGGCAGCCGGTCGCCATCCGGGACGCTGCCCAACACGAAGTGCAGGGCCTCGATGTCCTCGACCACTTGGTCTTCGAGGGCGTAGGGGACCGCTCGCGCCCAGGTGGATCGCTTGCGGCTGGGCACGACGGTCGGGTGCAGAAGGACCGTTTCGCCCGGCGCGACCAGGATTTGCCGCGCGCCGGCGGCGTCCGCCGCCAACTCGGGCAAGGGGCCGCGCCGGACGCCGCCATCGGGGCGCCGCCATTCGGCCTCGTCGAGGGAAAGCAATCGAAAAAAAACCAGTTGGGCCGGCAAGGTCGTCTTATTCCTGGTTGCCAAAACCGCGCCGCAGGACGCGGACGCCGTTCTCGTCACGATACAAAATACTGTATAACATCGCGCGCCCGTCGCCCACCCTCGCTTCGACCCGCAACAAAAAATGCTGGCTGGCGACGCTGAGTTGAGCTTTCAGTTGCGCGTCCACGGTCAGTTTCGCCGCGTTCAGGAAGTCGTCCACGTTGGCGTAGCCATCGGCGGGCGGGTTTTCCAGCAGCTCTTCCAGCTCCTTCGGGTCTTTCCCTTCGACCAGCGCCGCCAGCACCCGCGCCGGGGCCGTGTTGATGTTCAGCGGGGTGTCGGGTGGCAGGGCGCAGACCAGCGGCGCCAGCTTGTCGTAAGCCTCCGGTTCCATGCCCTTGATCAACCGCAGTTCCGACACGCTGGTCATGGGGCGGTTGGCGGCCAGATAAGGCGGATTCTGGACGTTGTAGTCGCTGTCCTCGGCGCCGTCGGGAAATTGCGGGTCCTGATCGGGATCGATCCAATCGGCGATGGCTTGGGCCAGCTCCGGCTTCAGTTCGAGGCTGGCCAACAGGCGTTGCAGGACCTGGAATTGGGCCTGATTCAGTCGGGCTTTGCCGGATTGCGCCCCGGCCGAATCCCCGGCGCCCGTGGAGTCGGCCGGCTTCGGCTTGGCTGCGGGCCGGTTCGGCTTTTTGATCTCCTCTTCCCCCGCTTCCCGCTCTTGCTCGGCTTGCTCCCCCCCTTCTTCGGACGGGGTTTTGGGGTCGGCGTCGCCGCCATCGGGCGCGGCGGTCGAGGCTGCCGGCTGCCAGAGGTTGTTGAGATTGAAGCAGCCTTGCAGGTCGCGCAGGCTGCCTTTGATCGCGCCGCCCTCGATCGGAAAAGCCGGCAGCGGGCTGGCCCATTCCTCGCCGGGGTGATCGGTTTCGTTTTGCTTGCGGTCGCGCGCCAAAATCAGCGTGGCCCGCTGTTCGGCGCCGAGCGCGTACAAACGGGCTTGCTGCTGGTGTTGGAGCACGGTGCTCCGGCGCGTGGCGATTTGCTGCAAGGCCGCCAGACTGGTCGCGGTGACGCTGGCCAGAAACACGATCAGCAGCACGGTGATCAGGGCGACGCCGGCTTGGCGGCGACCGGCCGGCGCAAAACTCGCCCTCGGCCCGGCCGAGCCCGGCGCGGCATCAGCCGGGCAGGTGCAACAAACGGGTGATTTCACCCCAATCCTCCAGGATCAAAACGATCTCCACCGCGCGGGGCAGGGCATCGAGGCCTTTCTTTTTCTCGACCTCGTC
>WBZM01004424.1_pt1 | contig 10210 bp, 9 predicted proteins | sample 5204271 | NCBI WGS metagenome assembly WBZM01 (sample SAMN12344346, study PRJNA552823) | activated sludge metagenome | biome: Activated sludge suspended growth; feature: Nitrification reactor; material: Wastewater; isolation source: activated sludge from nitrification reactor of wastewater treatment... | reverse complement strand
TTCAATAGACACCACCCGAACCGGGCGAATGGGTTCGGGTTCGGGCTCTTCGACAGGCTTGCAGGCGGTGAGCAGCGCGAGGAGCGCGAATGCAGACAGCCCAGCTACTCGCGCGCCGGGGGTTGTGTGGGCCGTTTCAAACAGTGCGGATGTATCTACTTTTTCCAATGGGGGACCCTCAACAGGTGTTTCACGCGTACAATACTACCGCAAATTTAGAGGTCGTTGATGACGTAATTGCTGGGTGACATCCGGGTTTTTCAGTTGGATTTTCGTGGTGACTATACTGCGGCGGGCCGGGTGCCCGTTGCGGGCGAGATGGCCCGGAAGAAGAACCGTAACCCGATGATTTTCTCGATAATCGGATTAATCCCCCCAGCGTCCGCGCTTTTGGGGGGCCGCCTGACCGAACTGTAATGGAGAATATGTAGTGAGCAATTTCTGGGATGTTCTGTGGCTGATCGCCTCGACCTTCTTTTTCGTGGCGTACCTCATTGTCTTATTCCAAGTGGTCGTGGATCTGTTTCGGGACGCCGAGCTGGGCGGGGGATCCAAGGTTATTTGGCTTATATCCTTGTCCGTGGCAGAGGCATGGCGGAGCGGCAGCGCGTCGCGATGCAGCGGGCCAAGTCCGACACCGATGCTTACATCCGGGAAGTCGCGGGAAAATCGCCGGCGGACCAAATTGCCGATGCCAAGGTGCTTCTCGACGCCGGCACGATCAACCAAGAGGAGTTCGTCAGACTCAAGGCCAAGGCGCTCGGGTAACCATCAAGTTATGTTAAGTCAAATTAGTGGGCAAGCGTTGCAACGCCCTGCTTCCAGACTCTTTAAATTCTTTAAGCCCAAGGAACTTGCATGACCATCAAGACCCCCGCCGAGGCGCAGCCGCCTCGTGATACTGTCCTCGTCGATCTCGGGCTGCAAGGGGGTGGTGCGCACGGCGCATTTACCTGGGGTGTGCTGGATCGCCTGCTCGAAGTGCCCTGGCTGCGCTTCGACGGGATTTCAGGCACCTCGGCCGGTGCGATGAATGCCGTTGTGATGGCCGATGGTTATGCCGCTGGTGGACCGGAGGGCGCGCGGGTCGCGCTCGAAAAGTTCTGGAAGCATGTTTCGGACGGCGCGCTGCTCAGTCCCCTGCGCCGTGGACCCCTCGAAATCCTGACCGGTATGTGGACCCTCGACTACTCGCCCATGTACTTGGCCATGGACCTCACGTCACGGGTCTTTTCGCCTTACGATCTGGGCGCGGTCGGTTCCGTGAATCCCTTACGCGCGATCCTGGAGGAAAACATCGACTTTGCCCGGGTCGCCAGTGCTCCGATCCGCCTGTTCGTGACCGCCACCAACGTCCGCACCGGTCGCGGCCGGGTTTTCCGCAACGCCGACCTGACCCCTGATGTCCTGCTGGCCTCGGCGTGCCTGCCGACTATGTTCAAGGCAGTGGAGATCGATGGTGAAGCCTACTGGGACGGTGGCTACGCGGGCAACCCGACCATGTCGCCGCTGGTGCGTGAATGCACCTCCCAAGACACGATTCTCATCCAGATCAACCCGGTCGAGCGCCCTGGAACGCCCAAGACGGCCCGCGAAATCCATAACCGACTCAACGAAATCGCTTTCAATTCCAACTTGATTAAAGAGCTGCGTGCGGCGGCGTTGTTGCGGCGAGTTGCTGATCCCGGCCATACCGAGGGCGAAGTCTGGGCCAAAATGCGCATCCACCGGATTGCCAGCGAAGAGATGACTCAACTCAGTTCCTCGTCCAAGGTGCTGGCTGAGTGGGAGTTTTTCTGCCGACTCCGCGACAAGGGCCGCCGCGCCGCCGAAGCGTTTCTGGACGCTCACGGGGCCGATCTGGGCGTGCGCTCGACACTCGATCTCGACGAACTACTGGAAGGCATTTAACTCATGGGATTGTTAGGTATTCTGGTGGGGCTTGGCGCCCTGATCTGGCTGTCGTTTCGGGGTTGGAGCATTCTGGTTCTCGCCCCAGCGGCGGCATTGATCGCCGCGCTCGCGGCGGGAGAACCCCTGCTGGCGCATTGGACACAAACCTTCATGATTTCGGCGAGCGGCTTTCTCGCTCAGTTCTTTCCGCTATTCCTCCTCGGCGCCGTGTTCGGGAAGCTCATGGACGACAGCGGTTCGGTCTCGACCATCGCTCGCTTCATGACCGAATGGCTCGGTCCGCGCCGCGCCATGCTGGCGGTCGTGCTGGCGGGTGCCTTGGTCACTTATGGCGGCGTGAGCTTGTTTGTCGCCTTCTTTGTGATTGGACCGATGGCCCAAGCCCTGTTTCGCGCGGCCGATATCCCGAATCGTCTGATGCCGGCGGCCATTGCCCTCGGTACCTCGACCTTCACCATGTCCGCCTTGCCAGGCACGCCGGCGATCCAGAACGCGATTCCCATGCCGTTCTTCGGCACCACGCCCTTCGCCGCGCCGGGGCTGGGCATCATCGCGGCCATCATCATGCTGGGCTTCGGCCTGTGGTGGCTGGCGCGCGCCGAGGCCGTGGCTCGCCGCCGGGGTGAAGGCTATGGCGACGCTCTCGTTGCTCCCGATACCGCCGCCGAAGACACTCTGGTGCGCGAACGGGCCACGACCGCCGGCGCGTTCGACCCGCCCGAAGTCCATCGCGGCCATCATAGCGAATCCGGTCCCTCGATCCTGGTGGCCATCCTCCCGCTGATCGTGGTGATCCTCGTCAATCTGGCCATGTCCATGTGGGTGTTGCCGCGTCTTGACACGAGCTTCCTGGCCGAAGCGCGGTGGGGAGGCATTCCGCTTTCGTCGGTCAGCGGGGTCTGGTCGGTGATCGTGGCGCTGATCTCGGCCATCCTCATTCTGGTCGCGTTCAACCACCGGCGGCTGCCGGCGCTGCGCGATACGGTCGACGCCGGAGCCAACGCCTCAGCCCTGCCGGTGCTGAGCGTGGCCAGCCTGGTGGGTTTTGGGGCCGTCGTGGCCGCCGTGCCGGCGTTCGAGATCGTGCGTGATTGGGTGCTGTCCATCGAAGGCGGGCCACTGGTTTCGCTGGCCCTGTCCACGAATATCCTTTCCGCCTTGACCGGCTCCGCGTCGGGAGGCATGACCATTGCCCTCGATGCACTCGGCGCGACCTACATGCAAATGGCGGCGGGGTTGGGTATTGACCCGGCGCTGCTGCACCGTGTGGCGGTGATCAGCGCCGGTACTTTGGACAGCCTGCCGCACAACGGTGCCGTCGTTACGTTGCTGGCCGTTTGCGGTACCACGCACCAAAAAAGCTATTTTGATATCGTGATGGTCGGTATCGTCGGCGCGATGGTTGCGCTGGTGGCCGTCATTGTCCTGGGTACCCTGTTCGGCTCGTTCTAGGTCCGCGTGGTCGCCGAGAGTCTGTCGGACTTTCCCCGGCCACCCGGCCACGGCGCCTACGCGCGGCGCTTGAACCCGCTCGCCGTGTCGGAGCGGTTCTTTGCGATCGGTGAGACGACGTCTTTTGCTGGGCTGGAGTAAATCAAGTGCGTCTCTCAGGCTTCGTCCGCCGTGTTGGCCAGCAAGTCACTGGTCTCCTGATGGGTCTAGCCCTGGCAGGTTGTCAGTCCGTCCCTCAAGCTCCACCAACCCTGTCCCTGGCCGCCCGCCTCGATGCGTCCATCAAGGCCATGGCCGCCCCAGAGGCCAGCGCACGCCAGCAACGCCAAGCTCAGGCGGACTACCGCGGCCTGGTGGTGGACCACCTCCCGAAGCTGCTGCAAGATGCCGTCAGCCCAACCTTGGCCGCAGCCAGCAGGGACGAGTCCGGGATCTCTGTCCCAGACGACTTCGCCGAGCTGACTCCGGTGGTGGCCCGCTCCCGTTCCGCCTGGTCCGACCTGCGGCGTCCTGGGCTAGGGCTACCCATGATCGGCCGCATCGAGTCGGGAGATCCCAATGCTCCGCCCTCGGGCTACCAGATCCCGCTCACCCTCCTGGCCCAGCCGAAGAAGGATGGGGAGAACTGCTGTCGAGCGGTCCTGGTGAATCCACAGCGCATCCAGGTGGTGCGCACCGCCCATGGCGATCTAAAGGTGGCGATGGATCTGGAGGCCCCATTGGCGGCGACCCAAGTCAGCAGGTCGCGTATAGGCGCTGGCCTGCGCAACCTGCTGCGCCCCGGAGCTTTCGCGGGCGACTCCCGCATCGTTTTCCTGCAACCCTTCGACCCCGACAAGATCCCTGTGGTCCTAGTCCACGGCCTGATGTCCACCCCCCGGATGTGGACGCCATTGGTCATGGAACTGTTGGCCGACGAGACGATCCGCCAGCACGTCCAACTTTGGTTCTTCTACTACCCCACCGGGCAACCGGTCCCCCTGTCCGCCCTTGAACTGCGCGACGCTCTTGACGCCGCCGTGGCCGCGCATGGGCCGACCAAGCCCATGATCCTGGTCGGGCACAGCATGGGCGGCATCTTATCTCGGATCCAGGTGTCCGAACTTGGCCTGGCTGAAGCAGAGATCATGTTGCCGGGGATCGGGTCTCTGCCCTCAGATAGTCTGGTACGACGCGCCCTGATCTTCGAGCCTCGGGCGGACGTGGGTCGGGTCGTCTTCATGTTCACCCCCCATCGAGGCAGCCGTCTCGCCTCCAGCGGTCTGGGGGCCTGGGGCACTCGGCTGATTCGCCTTCCCGACACTCTGATCAGCGAGCTGGGTGCCGCTCTCGACCACCTCGCCGGGCTCCCGGACATGCGTCTGCCGACCAGTATCCAAGGACTGTCGCCGAACTCCCAGTTCCTGAGGGTGCTGGACGCGACCACGCCAGTGGTACCGACTCACACGATCCTTGGCGACCGGGGGCGCGGCGGCGACTTGCTGTCCAGTTCCGACGGCGTGGTCCCCTACACCAGTGCCCACCTCGCCACTGCGGAGTCCGAGCTGGTCGTGCCCGCCGGCCATAGCGGTGTTACTCATCCAGAGTCGGTCAAGGAGCTACATCGCATCATCCTTGAGGCTATTGACCAAGAGCGCAACGTGAAACCGAGTTGCGGCGCACATTGCGGGGCGAGGGAGGCGTCGCCAGATGGTGAATAGGCCACCATCGCCGATGGCGACCTGACCCACCGTCATGCGTCACCAGCCGGATCCATATTCCGAGTCGGCGATCAGGAGGCGGTGGAACTGACATGGCCTCCGGCATGTGCCTAACCTTTATCCGAAGACAGGCATCTCAAAACGACTGGTTCAAACTGGTTTGAGAGTAATCAACATTAGACTTGTCGTGGCTGAAATTCGGAACCACATGTGCTCGACTGTCGAGCTGATTGGTCGAAAGGCATTGCCTTGCTACAGACCGTCGGCCAATCAGTGTGGGTGTAGCGACATTATTACCCCACAAAAACCGCTTGCACGGCTCTACCAGCGACATTGCGCACGAAGCCCAATAATAAATCGAGGACCCAGCGAATGAAGACCATGGATAAGTTTGCAACATCTGAAACAACTCGCCCAAGAAACCGCAATATGATCTTCAGCAATGAAGCTAACGACTCCGCAATCTCCTTGCAGGCCAAGGCTCCCTGATATAATAACCAAGCAAGTCGATCTAAAATTGTAACACTGGCCGTCAAAACTGACCCGATAGCCATGGTGGCAACTTTTTTCAATATCCAACCCAATGCTTTCGTAATTATCCAGAGGACTTTTGCCGAAAACATCAGAAACCCATCTTTAGATGCCGACCGCAACCAATCTTTGATATTCTGGTTTTGTAATAAGTCCTTGCTTGCCGAAGCGCTCTTCAATGAGCCCCACGAAGTATCTCCCAATGATCGGATGTAATTTTCCATATAGTGAGCGGAAACCGCTACCGAACCTGGCCAATCCAACTGAAAACCGGGATCTCCATCAGGAATATGAAAATAGGGAAATATGGGAATCATACTGACTGGGTCGGCGCCATGATACACTCTAAAAATATTGTCAGCTCCAATTTTTCTTGTTAAATTTTTCGAAAATGGAGAAAGGCCAACGCGTGGACAACCATAAGTATAAAGCGATACGGCACCGATACCTTCGCTACTAAGATAATCAGCCACCAGTGTTGCGAGGGCCCCTCCAAGGCTATGCCCTACACAATGTACGTGAGAAGGATTTTTCATCTTAAAAAATCCTTTTAGGCCACTGGATAAATCTTTGTGAAAAGATTTATAGGTATCGTTGAACCCGGCGTGAACCAAGAACCCTCCGGGTCCACTTTGCAACCCAATATTGGCGTCGGTCCACCAATCCCGAGCTGTAACCGTACCTCGTAGAACGATCAAGGCTTCCCCTTGCCGCTGACCTATCCCTTTTGCAACATAACCGAATCCACTTTTCTTGCTGAGCAAGAACGGACCTGAAGATCCTTCCATCCGAGACGTTTTACCAACTTCGAACAAGTCCTTTATACCAAGACCGCCTGATAATTCCATTACCGTTTGCATATCAGATTCTTGCCGAACAGCATATACATGTTTTGCAATTGCCGCAGTTTGTTTTGGACTAAGCGAACTCATAATATCAATTTCCCCATCGTTGGTTATAAAATGAGAATTTTTCTGTCACCACCTTATTTCTCAATGACACAAATCCCAAAGACTTCATCTTTGAATGATGGTTCTGAATTCAAATCACAGGCCAAGCGAATTGGTTTACCATTTAATTCCCCATTTTCTTCATAGTTATGTTTGGTATACATCCAAGCTTTATAATCTTCGCCTTGATAATGTATCAATATCTTTTGAGTGATGACAGGTTCATGCGGCACGATTGATCCAAAAAAAGAAGACTCTGAAATGGACTCGAAATGAAACCGCCCTTCTTGATCTGTCATGACGGTTTCTTGCTTGGTAATATCCTTCCAACCCCAGTTATAAATTCGTTTAACTTCGACATTGGGTATTGGTTGTCCCTTGCTCAAGACAAGACCATTAACCTCGGAAAATAGATAAAGCTTTTTGGTAAAAGCCATTGCATGCTCCAGAATGGAATTGGAAACTAGAAACACCAGAATAAAAATAGCAATCAGCCTACGCAAGTTGCATCTCCTTTTCTCAAATACCCAGTTCTCAAAGCCCTGTCGGGTAGATGGCCTGAAATTCAGCAGCGGATTCAACTTGTCGCTTGAACGCGCGTCCTTGTGCATCGAATAAATGGCAGTGCCGTGCCGCCAGACCGAGCGTCAGACGGTCGCCCATCGTGGCCGCCGTATCCCCTTCCTGGCGGACAACCACATGATTTTCGATGCCCTGAACCTGGGTATGGAGAAAGGATGACTCGCCGAGATGCTCGACATGGACGACCTCGGCTTGAACCGTGTTGTCGGCACTAGCGTCGAGCATGACATGTTCCGGGCGAATACCCAAGGTCACCATGTCGCCGGGTTGCGCGGCGCTGGCATCGACTAGAGCGCGTGCCGTCGAACCGTCCGGTAGCGTGATCGTGACGCTAGTTGGCTCAATTCGAGTCAGCCGGCCAGGTAGGAAATTCATTTTTGGCGAACCGATGAAGCCGGCGACGAACAGATTCAGCGGATGATGGTACAGCGCCAGCGGCGGACCGACTTGGGCGATGCTCCCTTCTTGCAGTACTGCTTCGCCGGCATTCAACAGCACGATCTTGTCCGCCAGAGTCATGGCTTCCACCTGATCGTGAGTGACGTAGATCATGCTGGTCCCCAGCTCACGATGCAGCTTGGCAATCTCGATCCGAGTCTGCACCCGCAACGCCGCATCCAGATTGGATAGCGGTTCGTCGAACAGGAAAACGCCCGGTTGACGCACGATGGCCCGGCCAATGGCGACCCGCTGGCGCTGGCCGCCGGACAGCTCTTTCGGCAATCGTTCCAGCAGGTGTTCGATTTGCAAGAGGGTCGCCGCGCGGTGCACCCGACGCTCGATCTCGGGCCGATCCCGCTTGGCCAACTTCAAGCCGAATGCCATGTTGTCGAAAACCGACATGTGCGGGTACAGGGCGTAGGACTGAAACACCATCGCCACCCCGCGCTGGGCGGGCGGCACGTCGTTGACCCGGCGGCCAGCGATGAACAGCTCGCCGGAGGTGATGTCTTCCAGCCCAGCGATTAGCCGCAGCAGGGTCGATTTACCGCAACCCGAAGGACCGACGAAGACCACGAACTCGCCGTCGGCAATATCGAGATCGACGCGCTCGATGACCCGAAGCTTGCCGAAAGCCTTGCAGACTTCGCGCAGATGAATATCAGCCATGTTGGAATGCTCCGCGCCTAACCTTTCACCGCGCCCGCCGTCAGGCCGGACACGATGCGCCGCTGAAAGATCAGTACCAGCGCCACTACCGGTAAGGTCACGATGACCGAGGCTGCCATGATGTTGCCCCAGGGCAGTTCGTATTGGCTGGCGCCGCTGATCAAGGCGATGGCGACCGGCACCGTGCGTTGTTCGTTGCTCAGGGTGAAGGTGAGCGCGAACAGGAACTCGTTCCAGGCGGCGATGAAGGCCAGTAGGCCGGTGGCGACCAGCGCCGGCCACATCAGCGGCAGGAATACCTTGACGATGATCTGCCCAGGTGTCGCGCCGTCCATGATCGCCGCTTCTTCCAGTTCCTTGGGCAAGTCGCGCATGAAGGTGGTCAGCACCCATACGGTGAATGGCAGGGTGAAAATCAGGTAGGAAACGACCAGGCCGAACAAATTATTATACAGTCCCAGGCCCCGGATCAGCTCGAACATGCCGGATAGCACCGCGACCTGTGGAAACATCGATACGCCCAGCACGGTCAGCAGCAGCAGCCCGCGCCCTCGAAACCGCACTCGTCCCAGCGCGAACGCCGCCGTTACCCCCAGGAGCAGCGACAGGGCGACCACGGTAAAGGACACCAGCACCGAGTTGAAGATGTTGTGGGCGAAGGGCTGCTCGCGAAACACCGCAATGTAATTGTCCCAGTGCCAGCGCACGGGGAAATAATCGACGCTGAACAATTCCGGGCCGGTCTTGAACGAGGTGACGATGGCGTAATAGAACGGGAACACCGCATACAGCACGATCGCCGTGACCAACAGATAAAAGCCCAACCGGGCGAAGAGCCGTCTCATGCTAGTTCGTGTCGAAGCGCACACGACTGAAGCTGACATACAGCACGGTGCACAGAGCCACGGTCAGGAACAGCAGCGTCGAGGCCGCCGAACCGTAGCCAACCGCCTGGAAATCCACCAGTTGCTGGCGGGCGTAGACCGACATGGACATGGTGTCCTTGCTGTTGGCGGTCAATACATAAATCAGGTCGAAGATGCGCAGCGCGTCTAGTAGGCGAAAGATCACCGCCACCATCAGCGCGGGCTTGATCAGGGGGAGCGTCACCTTGAAGAACACCTTGAGCGGATGCACGCCATCGACCCGCGCCGCCTCGTAGCAATCAGTGGGCAGCATCTGCAAGGCGGCCAGGATCAACAGCGCCATGAACGGGGTGGTTTTCCACACATCGACCAGGATCACCGCCGTCAGGGCTAGATCGGGACTCGCCGTCCAGGCCAGAGGCGCGGAAATCAAGCCGATCCCGAGCAGGAGATGATTGAGAATGCCGAACTGGTCGTGCAGCATCCAGCCCCACATCTTGGCCGATACGATGGTCGGAATCGCCCAGGGGATCAGCACCGCCGCCCGGACCAGGCCGCGTCCCTTGAAGGGCATGTTGAGTGTCAGGGCGACGATCAGCCCGAGCAGGGTTTCCAGGGTGACGGAGATGACCGCGAATTTCAGCGTGTTCCAGACCGCGTTCCACCACTCGCCATCGGCCAGCACCCCATACCACTCGCCCTCGTCGTGGACCAGATAATTTTCGAAGCCGACGAAGCGGGCGCTACTCAAATCCGATAAATGGGCATCGGTGAAACTGAAGCCGATGGTGCGCGCCAGCGGCCAGCCGGCCACCAGCGCCAGCACGATCAGCATCGGCGTCAAGAACAGCCACGCCGTTCGTACCCGTTGACGGGTGAGCGGAGAGGGACGCGGTTGGAAGCGGGCATTCACCAGTGCCGGCCACCGCGACTCAGGCGTTTGAGCGAGCGTTCCAGTTGCGCCAAGCTGGCCTGAGCCTGAGTCTTGCCGGCGAGTACGCTGTGGACGGCGTTCCAGAATTCGTTGCTGACCTGATTGTACTTGATGCCGGTGACGGTGGATGGACGCGCCACGGCATTGACGAAGGTGTCATACAAGGCGCCC
>WBZM01004422.1_pt1 | contig 10218 bp, 8 predicted proteins | sample 5204271 | NCBI WGS metagenome assembly WBZM01 (sample SAMN12344346, study PRJNA552823) | activated sludge metagenome | biome: Activated sludge suspended growth; feature: Nitrification reactor; material: Wastewater; isolation source: activated sludge from nitrification reactor of wastewater treatment... | reverse complement strand
AGTGCAGCCACCTCAACGGTCACCGGTTCGCGGGCACGGCCCTGCTCCTCCCCGAGGGTGCGTGCTACGGGCGGCTCGACCAGGCCGATGCCCTCCGGGTCGTCCGGGCCCACCGCAGCGGGCGCACGGTCGTCGAGCGGTTGCGTGGTCTGACCCGGCTCCCCGCCCCGGCCCAGGCCGCCCATGTCTGGGGCCTGGCCGAGCTGGCCCGCCGCGAGCCGACGGCGGCACGGCCGATGGAGGCCATCGAGATCGGCACGGTGGTGGAGGGCGAGGGCGAGGGCGAGTTCACCTGCGCGGTCCACGGTGTCGACGGGCTCGAGGGTGTCTCGCTCGTGCGCGTCGCGCGTCAGGAGCTGCCGGCGGCACCGCTGTCCTGCGGCAAGGCCCCGGAATCCGCGGCGAGCCACGTCGTCACCGCCGTCGAGGCCCCCACGGCCTGACTCGGCTCAGGAGCTCAAGAGTTCAGCGGGTCGGCACCGGCACGGCCGTGACGTCGAGGGGGTCGCGCGCCGAGCAGGTGCTGTCCGGGTCGACCGGGCGCGTGTCGACCTGCCGACCGTTGATGAGCGAGACGTCGTCATAGGCCGGGCGCCCCTCGACCAGGTTGCGGAACCGGAAGCGGGTCAGGCTCGCGACGCGGCAGTCCTCCCCGAAGGCGAGGATGTCGAACGCGCTCGGCTGCCCGGTCAGCTCTCCACCGTCCTCACTGGTGACGTAGTGGGTGAACGGGCCGCCCCCGGTGAAGGTCCCGACCTGGATCCGGTTGCCTTCGAGGAAGGCCGAGTGCATGTGCCCGTGCACGGCGACACCGGCGGGCAGGTCGCGGGCCACGACCGGGTGGTGGCTCACCAGCAGGTCAGGGTCGGGCTCGCCGTCGAAGGCGGCACGGTAGTCAGCGATGGCCGGCTGCTGGGCGACCCACGTCCCCTTCCCGCTGTCGCCGACCCATCGCGTGTCGTTGACTCCACGGATCCGTATGCCGTGGAGCCGGGCCTCGACGAAGGTGTCCTTCCCGGGCTGCAGGAGAACGACATTGGGCACCTTCGCCAGTCGGTCCAGCAGCTCGGTGTCGGTGGCCGACGTGGCGTCGTGGTTGCCGCGGACGAAGAAGTAGGGGACCTTGACCGACTCGATCCCGGTGAAGACACCGGCGGCCTCGGCCTCCTGCACGGTGCCGAAGGTCGTGAGGTCCCCGCTGTCGACGACGGCGTCGATGCCCTCCTGCGCGACGAGGGAGGACATGAGGGGGTACTGGTTGCCGTCGTGGAGGTCCGAGACCAGGAGCAGTCGCAGGGCCACCGGCTGGTCGACCTCGGTCGGGGTGTAGCGCCCTTGCAGGGCATTGGTGAGGGCGACGAGGTTGGTCAGGTAGGGAGCCACTTCGGCCGAGCGGGCCTCGACCTCGGCGAGCAGCCCGGCGTTGGCCTGGACCGTGCTCAGCACTCCGGTGCTGGTGAAGCCGGTCGCCCGGTCCGGATGGTAGGTCGTGAGCATCGCGGAGCCGGTGACGGCACAGGCCAGGCCGGTTGCGGCGAGCCCGCGCAGGCCTGACCGGAGGGTGGAGGCGCGCCGCATGTGCGCCACGAGGGTGACGAGCGCGGTGACGAGCAGGGCGCCGATGAGGAAGCGCAGGCCCAGGGCTAGAGCGGCGGAGCGCACGGCGTGGTCGAGCTCGAGGGGCCCGGGCGCCAGGGCCGAGGGGCTGGCACCGGGGCGAGCGAGCAGGTCGGTGATCGTCTCGCGGATCTGCGGCGTGGCCCGGATGCCCGGTGCCCGGCCGGGGAAGGTGACGACGACGTCGCCGAACACCGTGGGTGCCACCAGGGTGGAGGAGGCGAAGGGATCAGGGTTCAGGCTGACCTGCGCCTGGTAGTGGCGGGTCTGCGCGGTGACCGGCGCGACGGCGGTGGCGGCCGCGCCGGCCAGGGCGGTCACGACGGTGAGCAGCCCGAACCCGAGCGCTCCCCGGACGCGCCGTGAGCCGAGGCGGTGGCCGGCCGCCCACCAGGCGGTGACGGCGCTGGCCCAGGGGATGAGGACCAGGCCGCCGGCCACGAGGCGCTCGACCAGCCCGAACGGCCAGTCGAGCCTGCCGAAGGCCACCAGGGCCAGGAGCGCCACTCCGGTCGCGGCCGCCACGGCCGCGGCCCGGTGCGTGCGTCGAGCCCGCAGGGCGAACCATGGCCAGGCGGCGAGGAGCGCGAACGACACGGCGGCGACGATCGTGTGCGACGGGCGGGACTCGCGGGCCGACGGCAGCGGAAGGGCAGCCACGCCCAGGGTGGCGAGGCCGGCGCCGGCCAGGAGGACCCGTCCGGCGCGGCTCAGTCGCGGCAGAGATGACGCGGTGACCGCGTGGGCAATGCCGGTGAGGACGAGGGCGGTGGTCATCACCCACGCACTGACCGCCTCCCGTCCGGCGAGTGCGCTGATCGAGTCGACCATGGGGTCGAACTCCGCGGGCTGGAGCGTTGCGGCATACGTCCATCCGCCGATGAGGGCGACGGCGGCAAGGCTCGCGCTGGTGAGCGCGAGCCGTGGACGCCCCCCGAGCTCAGCCATGACGGAAGCCTAGATTGGGTCCATGGCAGTGAGCGCTCTCGACGGACGCACCTTCGCCGCGGTCCTGTTCGACATGGACGGCACCCTCATCGACTCGATCGGGGCCGTCGAGCGCTCCTGGGTCACGTGGGCCGGGGAGTTCGACATCGACCTCGAACGGTTGCTGGGCTTTCACGGCATACCGGCGTCCGGGGTCATCGCGAGCCTGAGGCCCGACCTCGATGCCGACGGGCAGGCCCTCGCCGTGCGGCGGATCGAGGAGCTCGAGGTGGCCGACACCGAGGGCATCGTCGTCCTGCCGGGCGCGAGGGAGGCGCTCGGAGGGCTGGTGGCCGCGGGGGCCAGGGCCGCCATCGTGACCTCCTGCACCGACCCGCTCTTCGAGGCCCGCATCGCCGCGACCGGTCTGACCCGCCCACCGGTAGTTGTCACCGCGTCCATGGTCGCGCGGGGCAAGCCGCACCCCGATCCGTTCGTGCTCGCGGCCGAGCGGCTCGGGGTCGACCCGGCGGACTGCCTGGTCGTCGAGGATGCCGTCGCCGGTCTGACGGCAGCGCGGGCGGCGGGCGCCTCGGGTGCCCTGGCGGTGCTGCACACCACACCGCGAGAGGCGTTGGAGCCACTGGCCGACCTGGTCGTCGGTGGACTGGACGAGGTGCGCTTCGTGGTGGACCAGGACGGCCGGGTGCGCGTCACCACCGGGTAGGTTCCCCTGTCATGGATGCGGACGTCATCGTCGTCGGAGCCGGCATCGCCGGCCTGGTCGCTGCACACGAGGTGGCTTCGGCGGGGCGCTCGGTCGTCCTCGTCGACCAGGAGAACGAGGCCAACCTCGGGGGGCAGGCGTTCTGGTCCTTCGGCGGGCTCTTCCTCGTGGACACCCCCGAGCAGCGACGCCTTGGCGTCAAGGACAGCGAAGAGCTGGCGTGGTCCGACTGGCAGGGGACGGCCGGTTGGGACCGTCTGACCGAGCCGGACGGCAGTCCCGGGCCGGACCACTGGGGTCGGGAGTGGGCGCGGGCCTATGTCTCGTGGGCCGCCGGGGAGAAGCGCTCCTGGCTCGCCGGCCATGGCATCTCCTTCTTTCCGATCGTCGGCTGGGCCGAGCGCGGGGACGGCACCGCGACCGGGCACGGCAACTCGGTGCCGCGATTCCACATCCCGTGGGGGACCGGCACCGGAGTGGTGAAGCCCTTTGCCGCCCACACGCGCGAACACATCGCCGGTGGCCGGATCCTCCATCGCCCCCGTCATCGGGTCGACGAGCTCATCGTCGAGGGCGGGGCCGTCGTCGGCGTCCGTGGTGCCCGACTGGCTGACGACAGCTCCCCACGCGGGGTGGCGAGCAACCGGGATGTGTTGGGGGAGTTCGAGTTTCGCGCCCAGGCGGTGATCGTCAGCTCTGGTGGGATCGGCGGCAACCACGACCTCGTCCGGGCCAACTGGCCGGAGCGGCTGGGACCACCCCCGCAGCGGATGATCACCGGCGTGCCCGCCCACGTCGACGGTCGGATGATCGCCATCACCGAGGCGGCTGGCGGTGCAGTCGTCAACCGCGACCGGATGTGGCACTACGTCGAGGGCATCCACAACTGGGACCCGATCTGGCCGCAGCACGCGATCCGGATCCTCCCCGGTCCGAGCTCGCTCTGGTTCGACGCGCTCGGGCGGCGACTGCCGGCGCCGCTGCTGCCCGGCTACGACACCCTGGGGACCCTGGAGCACCTGCGGGCCACCGGTCACGACCACTCGTGGTTCGTCACGAACCGGTCGATCGCCGGCAAGGAGTTCGCGCTGTCGGGATCGGAGCAGAACCTCGACCTCACCGACGGTTCCCCGCGCCAGCTCGCCAAGGTGATGGCGAGGAGGGCACGGACCGCGGTGCACCCGGCCGTGCAGGCCTTCCTCGACCACGGCGTCGACTTCGTCCAGGCCGACACGGTGGCCGACCTGGTGCGCCGGATGAACGCGCTCACGCCCGAGGCCCCGCTCGATGCGGCCGACATCGAGCGGCAGGTCCTGGCTCGGGATGCCCAGCTGGACAACGGTTTCGGCAAGGACGCCCAGATCATGGCGATCAAGGAGGCGCGGCGTTATGTCGCCGACAAGATCTCCAAGCGGGCACACCCACTGGTGAAGATCACCGACCCCAAGCACGGCCCGCTCATCGCCGTCCGGCTCAACCTGCTCTCCCGCAAGACGCTCGGCGGGTTGCACACCGACCTCTCGGGCCGGGTCCTGGGCGCCGACCGCGCACCGATCCCCGGGTTGTACGCCGCGGGTGAGGTCAGCGGCTTCGGCGGCGGGGGCGTGCACGGCTACCGCGCCCTCGAGGGCACCTTCGTCGGCGGCTGCCTCTTCAGCGGCCGCATCGCCGGCCGCGCCGCCGCCGACGCGACCGCCTGAGGCTCAGAGGTACTGCCCGGTCCCGCCGTTGGGTGACTTGGGAGCGGTGTCGGGAGCGGACGGCATACCCGGTATGCCGGGTGCCCCCGAAGTGCCGCCGGCCCCGGCCGCGGGGTGGCCGGGTGGGAGCGCGCGCATCTGCTGGAGCTGGGCCTGCGCGGCCATCTGCTGCGCGACGAGCGCGGTCTGGATGCCGTGGAAGAGGCCCTCGAGCCAGCCGACGAGCTGGGCCTGGGCGATGCGCAGCTCGGCGTCGGAAGGCGCGTCGTCACTGAACGGCAGGGCGATCCGCTCGAGCTCCTCGACCAGCTCGGGAGCCAAGCCGTCCTTGAGCTCGGCGATCGAGCGCTCGTGGACCTCGGCGAGTCGGGCGCGACCCTTCTCGTCGAGCGGGGCGCCGCGCACCTCCTCGAGGAGCTGCTTGACCATGGCACCGATCCGCATGACCTTGGCCGGCTGCTCGACGAGGTCGGCCGGGTTGGTCGGGCGGCCGGACTCCTCCTCCTCCTTGCCCTCGGCGCCCTCGCTGGGGGAGGCAGGCGCCACGCCCATGCCGTCCGGGGTCACGATGACGACCTTGTCGTCGGTGACGGTGCCGACGACGGGCACGCGCTCGCTCGTCTCCTGGGTGTCCGCGGTCTCCGGGGTCGGCTCGGCCTCGTCAGTCATGCCCGCCATCCTGCCATCGACCCATCGGGGCCGGCTCCTGGCAGTCGTCGGTCTCGACCCAGAGTGTGACTGAACCGGGGCCATGACACCGTTTCAGTCACATCGCGATCTCGAGGCCGGCCGCGAGGCCCTCCGATCGGGGGTGACAGGTCAGGGCAGCAGCAGGATCTTGCCGATGTGGGCGCTCTCGGCGAGTTCGCGGTGGGCAGCCGCGGCGTCGGCCAACGGGTGGGTGCCCTGGATGACGGGACGCACCTCGCCGGCGGCGATCTGCGGCCACAGGTGGTCGTGGACCTCGCGAACGATGCTCGCCTTCTCGCCGGCGGGACGGGCACGCAGGGACGTGGCGTGGACGGCGCCCCTCTTGCGCAGCAGGACCCCGAGGTCGAGCTCGCCCTTGACCCCGCCCTGCATGCCGATGACGACGAGCCGACCACCGGTGGCGAGGGCATCAACGTTGCGCGACAGGTACTTCGCGCCCATGTTGTCGAGGATCACGTCCGCGCCATGGCCGTCGGTCTGCGCCCGCACCTGCTCGACGAAGTCCTCCTCGCGGTAGTTGACGAGGATCTCGGCGCCGAGGGCTCGGCAGGCCTCCAGCTTGGCGGCGCTCCCGGCGGTGACGGCGACGCGAGCCCCGAGGGAGCGCGCCACCTGGATCGCCATCGTGCCGATGCCCGAGGAGCCGCCGTGCACGAGCAGCGTCTCGCCGGAGCGCAAGCCGGCCGTCAGCACCAGGTTGGACCAGACGGTGCAGGTGACCTCCGGCAGTGCCGCCGCCGACACCAGCTCGACGCCCGCAGGAATCGGCAGGACCTGGCCCGCCGGCACGACGACGAGCTCGGCGTAACCCCCGCCCGCGAGGAGGGCGCACACCCGGTCACCGACGAGCCACGACTCCACGCCCTCACCCACTGCGTCGATCGTGCCGCTGACCTCGAGGCCGAGCACCTCGCTGATGCCCGGCGGGGGTGGATAGTGCCCGGCCGCCTGGAGCAGGTCGGCCCGGTTGACCCCAGCCGCGGCGACGCGGATGCGCACCTCGCCCGGCCCCGGCTCGGGGTCGGGCAGGTCGACGAGCTGCAGGCTCTCCGGCCCGCCGGGGATGGGTGCAGTGATCGCCCTCATGGCCTCCACCGTACGAGGTCATCGGGGGTGTCGACGTCCTGTCCCTCGGTCGGCCCCACGGGCACCTGCACGTGTGGCAGCTCGAGCAGCAGCTTTGCCCGTCGTCCGTGCGCCGGTGTCGGCAGGGCGTCGACCAGAGCCGAGCGGTGGTAGGCCGCGAGCAGCGGATTGGCCTGGCCCTCGGCGTCGAGTGCAACCGCCGCGCTGGCCTCCGGAGAGCCACGCAGCGCGGCGAGGAGTCGGGGCAGGGCCGGTGCGGCCCAAGGCATGTCGCCGGCGACGACCAGGACCATCTCGCCCGTGCTGGCCGCGAGCCCGGCCGCGACGCCGGCGAGCGGCCCACCCAGGGGTGGGTCCTCGCGCACCCAGGTCACCGGCCGCACCGTCTCCCGCTCCGGCCCGACGCAGACCACCTCCCATCCGGAGTCCAGCCCGGACAGCACATGGTCGAGCAGGGTGCGGCCATCGAGGTCGGCGCTGATCTTGTCCGTCCCGAACCGGCGCGACTCGCCCCCGGCGAGGACGATGACGCTCACGTGCACCGCCTTGCTCACGCCGGACGCCCCTTGATCCGGTGGGTGAGGTCCAGGGCCGTCGCGCGCACGGCCGCCGCCTGCGCCGCGGTCGTTGCCGCATCACCGCCCGGCGACTGCCACGTCAGCGCGACGGCCGCCACCGGGTGACCGGTGTGGTCGAGGACGGCCTGGGCCACCGACGACAGCCCCGCCGTCACAAGCGAGTCCTCCACGGCATACCCGCGTTGGCGGACCTGCTGGAGCGCGGAGCGCAGCGCGGTCGGCGAGGTGACTCCCTGCCCGTCGCGCTGGACGAACGAGCCCCGGTCGGGGAAGAGCGCGCGCACCTGGCCGGCCGGTAGGGCGGCGAGCATCGCGAGGCCGGTCGCGGTGAGAGTGGCCGGCAGCCGCACCCCGACGTCACTGACCAGGTGCGGCCCTCCGGGCGCGCGCTGCTCGAGGACATAGAGGACGTCGTGACCGTGAAGGACGGCGAGATGGGCGTTGTGCCCGGTGGCGGCGACGAGCCGGTCGAGCGGGCCCCGGGCCAGCCGGGCCAGGCCGGCCTGCCGCGGATAGGCCGCGCCCAGCTCGTAGGCGGCGACGCCCAGGCCATAGCGGTGCTCGTCGGCCAGGTGCGTGACGTAGCCGCGGCCGGTGAGGACCGTGAGCAGGTGGTAGACGCTGGACCGGGGCAGGTCGAGCGCGCGTGAGATGGTCGCCGCCGGCACCGGCTCACCCCGGCTGGCGAGGAACTCGAGGATGTCCAGCGCCGCCGCGGCAGCGGGGGCCGGGGCGCTCACGACAGGCCTCTTGGTCGACGGGTCACTCGCTCAGCGTAGGGGGCATGTCTGGCATTCAAGACGGTATGCCGTGAGCTCCCGTTCCTGAGGACGCGCGCCGTGGGCTTGCATGGACTTCCATGAGCGAGCGCGCCGACCACCTGAGCGAGCACCCGTCCGGAGCCACGGATGGCTACCCGGGCGAGGTCACGGTCGGAGTGGGGCCCCTGACGATCGAGGAGGTCGTCGCCGTCGCCCGGGGCGGCGCGCAGGTGCGACTCGATCCGGCCGCGCTCGCCGAGGTGCGCAAGAGCCGGGCGATCATCGAGGGCCTGGCCGACGACGTCGAGCCGCACTATGGCGTCTCGACCGGCTTCGGGGCGTTGGCGACCCGCCACATCCCGACCGAGCTGCGGCGGCAGCTGCAGCGTTCCCTCGTCCGCTCCCACGCAGCGGGGTCCGGGCCCGAGGTGGAGCGCGAGGTCGTGCGGGCGCTCATGCTGCTGCGCATCTCCACCCTCGCCACCGGGCGCACCGGAGTGCGGGAGGCGACCCTGACGGCCTACGTCGGGATGCTCAACGCCGGGATCACGCCGGTCGTCCACGAGTACGGCTCGCTCGGCTGCTCCGGTGACCTGGCGCCGCTGTCGCACTGCGCGCTCGCCCTCATGGGGGAGGGGCCGGTGCGCGATGCCGACGGGGTGGAGCGCCCGGCCGGCGAGGCGCTCGCGGCAGCCGGCCTGGAGCCGATCGAGCTGCAGGAGAAGGAAGGCCTGGCGCTCATCAACGGCACCGACGGCATGCTCGGCATGCTCTGCCTGGCGATCCACGACCTGCGCGGGCTGCTCGTCGTGGCCGACATCGCCGCGGCCATGTCGGTGGAGGGCCTGCTCGGCACGGACAACGTCTTTGCCGCGGACCTGCACGCGCTGCGCCCGCAGCCGGGTCAGGCGGTCTCAGCCGCGAACCTGCGAAAGATTCTGTCCGGCAGCCCGATTCGCGCCTCGCACGATGTCGAGGACTGTCCTCGGGTGCAGGACGCCTATTCGCTGCGGTGCGCTCCTCAGGTCGCCGGGGCAGCCCGGGACACCGTCGACCACGCAGCGCGGGTCGCCGGGTGGGAGCTGGCCTCCGCGGTCGACAACCCGGTCGTCACCCTCGACGGACGCGTCGAGAGCAATGGCAACTTCCACGGGGCGCCCGTCGCCTATGTGCTGGACTTCCTCGCGATCGTCGCCGCCGACCTGGCGTCGATCTCGGAGCGGCGCACCGACCGCTTCCTCGACAAGGCGCGCAACCACGGCCTGCCCCCCTTCCTCGCCGACGACCCCGGCGTCGACAGCGGACACATGATCGCTCAGTACACCCAGGCCGCGGTCGTCTCCGAGCTCAAGCGCCTGGCCGCGCCGGCGAGCGTCGACTCCATCCCGAGCAGCGCCATGCAGGAGGACCACGTCTCGATGGGCTGGTCGGCGGGGCGCAAGCTGCGCCGCTCGGTCGACGGGCTCGCGCGGGTGCTCGCGATCGAGGTGCTCACGGCTGCGCGCGGGCTCCAGCTGCGGGCGCCCCTGCAGCCGGCCGCGGCGACCGGCGCGGTGGTCGACGCCCTCGTGGCGGCGGGAGCGAGCCGGCCGGGGACGGACCGGTTCCTGGCACCCGAGGTCGCCACGGCACACGACCTGGTCGTCGACGGCACGATCCGGCGGGCCGTCGAGACCCACACCGGCCCCCTGAACTGAAGCACACGGCATACCAAAAGGGTTGAAGGAGAACGACGATGGAAGGTGCACGACCCGTTCGGGCCCCACGCGGCACGACGCTCACGGCACGGCAGTGGTCCACCGAGGCCCCGCTGCGGATGCTCATGAACAACCTCGACCCCGAGGTCGCCGAGCGCCCGGACGACCTCGTCGTCTATGGCGGCACCGGGCGGGCGGCGCGCGACTGGCGCTCCTTCGACGCCATGGTGCGCACCCTCACCGACCTGCGCGCCGACGAGACGATGCTCGTGCAGTCGGGGCGCCCGGTCGGCGTCTTCCGCACCCACGAGTGGGCTCCTCGCGTCCTCATCGCCAACTCCAACCTCGTGCCGGACTGGGCGAACTGGCCCGAGTTCCGGCGGCTCGAGCACCTCGGGCTCACGACGTACATCG
>WBZM01004420.1_pt1 | contig 10220 bp, 7 predicted proteins | sample 5204271 | NCBI WGS metagenome assembly WBZM01 (sample SAMN12344346, study PRJNA552823) | activated sludge metagenome | biome: Activated sludge suspended growth; feature: Nitrification reactor; material: Wastewater; isolation source: activated sludge from nitrification reactor of wastewater treatment... | reverse complement strand
AGGTGCTTGAAATACCCCGGTGCAAAGGCCCAATTCCGCATGTTTTTCAGAAAATATTCCGAACTGGTGAAGTGCTCGATGGTGAGGCCACGGGTAGTTTCAGCGAAAAACTTCAACGGCTCGCTGAGGCCGTCCGGCTTGCCCAGCATGGCAAACACTTCCGCCTGTTGCGCAGCAGCCAGCGCCCCAAAATCGGTTTTGTATTGCTTCGCAACATGTGCCTGCAACTCCCTCAGCCCACCAAGGTATTTGCTGGCATTCTCCGGCGAATGGCAGTCGTTCACCACGGCGAGGATGAAGTCCGAGGTCGTTTCCGGGGTTTTCACCTCGGTTTTTGCCCTCGGCAACAGGGCCTCCGTCAATTGGTCGAGCAGCTTGCGCTGGTCGGCATCGAGGGCCAATTTGCCGGAGGCGGCAGTCTCTTTGGCAGCGGGTTCGCCCTTGCAGCCGGGCAGCAGGTAGGCAGCTGCCGTGGCGATGGCGAGGTTGCGGATGGCTTGGCGTCGTTTCATCGGTGCAGTGTGTTTTGGTGGAAAAGGGTGGCAAACTAGCGCCCGTTCACGGGGTCAATGATAAGGCGATTTGCAGAAAACACATTGACAAGGCATGAAAAACTAAATGACAAAAGTGGCATGGCCATTGGAGGATGGCCGAGGGCGGCGGACAAAACCAGTTTTTTTCAAAAAATTGCCTTTTCTGTTCCCAGTTCTGCGGCACAGCCGTATTTTTACCACCGAAATATAAGCGGAAGTAGCTCAGTTGGTAGAGCATCAGCTTCCCAAGCTGAGGGCCGTGGGTTCGAATCCCATTTTCCGCTCGAAAGGAAAGCCTGCGATGATGTCGTGGGCTTTTTTTCGTTTATGGAGTTGATAAAGTTGATAAGGGTTAATGGAAGTATCGCCTCCATCAACCCTTATCAACTTTTTATCAATACTTATCAATAAAAAGGTGCTTCACCTCGCCCCGTCCAACCGCACCGTCACCTCTTGCTCCCGATCCTCCCGTAGTATCTTCACCTTTACATTATCCCCAGCCTTGTATTTTTCCAGCAGCAGGATGAGGTCGTTGCTCGACTCCACGTTCTCGCCGTTGATGCCGATGATGGCATCGCCGAGGCGGATGCGGCCGGAGCGGTCGCGGTAGGTGGGCTGCAGGCCGGCCCGTTCTGCTGCGCTGCCTTCGGCAACGTGGGTGATGAGCGCCCCCTTCATGCCGAGGCGTTGGGTCGTCTGGGCATTGGCCAGTTCGATGCCGAGGGTGGGGCGGTTCACCTTGCCGTACTGGATGAGGTCGGGCACCACCCATTTCACCACATCAACGGGGATGGAGAAGCCGATGCCCGCCGAGGCACCGCTGGGGCTGTAGATGGCGGTATTCACGCCGATGAGTTCGCCGCTGGAATTGAGCAGCGGGCCGCCAGAGTTGCCGGGGTTGATGGCGGCGTCGGACTGTATCACGTCCCGGATGGGGATGCCGCTCACCGATTTAATCTCCCGGCCAAGTGCCGAGATGATGCCCGTCGTCAGCGTCTGGTCGAGGCCGAAGGGGTTGCCGATGGCCAGTACCGACTGCCCAACCAGCAGGTTGTCCGAGCTGCCGACGGGGATAGGTTTCAGCGCCGATTTCGGGGCGGATATTTTCAACACGGCAAGGTCTTTTTCGGGTGCGGCGCCCACCAGTTCAGCGTCCCAGGTGGTACGGTCGGCGAGCGTCACCTGCGCCTTGTCGGCATCTTGTATGACGTGGTAGTTGGTGATGATATGGCCCTCCCGGTCCCAGACGAAGCCGGAGCCGCTGCCCTGCGGGGTTTCCATCACGTTGCGGGTCCAGTAGTCCTGCCGCAGCTTGGAAGTAGTGATGAACGCCACCGAAGGGGCCGATGCCTCGAACAGGCGGATGGTCGCCTTTTCGCCCTCGTTCAGGCCGGGAGGCATGGCGGCGGCAGGGCTTGTTTCTTCGTCATTGACGTTGCGGGGCGTGCCTTCCTCGTCGGCGTTGGTTTGCGGGGCGGTGTTCAGGTTGTGCTTGGTGTTCCATGCCGAGCCGATGAAGAAGCCGCCGATGAGCAGGCCAGCCCAAAGCAAGAAACGGAAAACGGATGAGCTTTTCATTGTTTGTTTTTTTAGTGCAAAATTAGGGATAGTTGGATGGTTTCATGGCTTCATTGCTTCATGGTTGGGTGATGAGCCATGCTTCAAAAGCCAAAAAACGCTTTTGTGGCCTGGTTGTTTTTGGGGTTTCGATGAAAATGCGCTGGGCTTAGATGAATTTGGAGGTGTGGCAGGAACTTGCGTTATTTGTAGTTGTTTGATAAATCAAAAAATCATGGGACAGCAGGTAGAGCCAATTCTTGAAGAAATTTATAACAACCTTGATAAAGAGGGGAGGGAAAGCCTTTTGCTTTACGCTGAGTTTTTGCTGATGCTTCAAAGAAAAAAGGCAGCGTCAATCAATATAGGTAAGAAGAAAAAGAAAGCTTTTTTATCTGGACTGGCACATATTCCAGTACCAGTTGACAACGTAATTATTGATAGAGCAGAAATATATGCCGACCGTTTCTGATTCAAAAGTCTTTGTTGACACAAATATTCTTTACTACCTGAACGACCTTACTTCGGAGTTCGGGCAGTTTTCTTTGAGAAGGTTGAATGAACTCAAGGAAAGTAACAATAGATTGTTTATCAGTGAGCAAATCATCCGAGAATTTTCCCATGTAACACTTCGCCATGCTATTTACAACAAGCATAACTTGCAAGAAAGTATTGGTAAAGTGATTCAAAGCGTAACCGAGTTTTATGAGAGCTTCGATGTATTGTATGGTAATGAAGTGACAATGACGCATTGGATAAAACTCCTTCCCTCCCTCACCACCAACAAAGACGTTTTCGATTTCAACATCGCCGCCACCTTGCGCAGCAACGGTATCCACCACATCCTCACGCACAACGCAAACGATTTTTCAAAATTTTCAGACTGGTTAACGATATTGCCCCTTTTTAAAGGCAAAAGCTGAAAGTAAAAAGCAAAAAGAATGGTGGCCGCTGCATAACACGTTGATTTTGAACGCCTTCCACTTTTTCCTTTCCACTTTTTCCTTTTTATTCAAGAAAGGTGAACCCTATACTTTACACTATCTACTACCTACTCAAGTGGACGGTGCGCTTCGCAACTTGGATTTATTATAAAAAAATCACAGTTGTTGGCCATCGGCACGAACGCAGCCGCAACCCCTGCATCATCGTCAGCAACCATCCAAGCACGCTATTAGACCCGCTGAACGTGGCCGTGGAAGTGGATGCGGAAATCTATTTCCTGGCCAATGCCAGCCTCTTCCGCAACCCGTTTTTTGGTTGGCTGCTGCGCAAACTCTACTGCATCCCCATCGAGCGCTACCAGGATACGGGCGGCAAGCCCCTCGACAATGCCGCCAGCTTCGAGCAAGCGGAAAACCACCTGATAAAGGGCGGCTGCATCTACGTGGCGCCGGAGGGCAGCAGCTATGTGGAACGACGGCTGCGAAAAATAAAAACAGGCACTGCCCGCATTGCCTTGGCAGCCATGCAGCGAAGCAATTGGACCGCCAATATCAGCGTATTGCCTATCGGGCTTAACTACTCCGACCCCACCCATTTCCGAAGCCATTTGCTGACCATTTTTGGGGAATACATCCCCCTTTCTAAGTTTAAGGAGGACTATGAGGCTGACCCCGTCAATGCCGTTTACTGTCTCACAGAAGCGATAGGGGAGGGTATCGGAAAGCTCATCATTGACTGCGAGAATGGGCTACAGGACGAAACCTTGCACGGACTTGAAACCATGTTGCAAAACGACAATGCCCTGCCCCCTCTGGAAGCACACGCCCGATCAAGGGCCTTGCTTTCAAAACTCAGGGAATGGAGTGCTGCGGACAATGTTGGTTATACAGCATTTGCACACAGAGTTGTCGCTTATTTTGAAAAAATTAAGTCATTGAAAATCAGCGACTTGCAAGTTTCGAAGCGGACGGCTGAATCAAATGTTATCGCCCTTGCTTTGTCGCTTCCGTTGTTTGTACCGGGTTATTTGTCGCATGTTTTGCCCTGTTTTTTCACCAAAAAAATAACGGATGCCCTCAATGGTGACTACCACTGGGTGCCCACCTACAAGTTTGCCGCAGGGGTGGTCATGTACCCTTTGTTTATTTGGCTTCAAGTTTGGTTGGTAGGTTTGTTGGCCGTTCATTTTGGGCTGGGCAGTTGGGTCAAATGGGCCTACTTGGCCGCCGTCATCCCACTCGGCTTCTTAACGGAGTGGTGGCTGAAAAAAGGTCGCCAATGGCTACAGGACAACAGCGCCTCGGCTTTGCGGAGCAAACAAAAAAGCACTTGGGAGGAGCTTTTAAATAATAGAAGGGATATCCTTCGTGCAATTGGAAATATAGAATTTAAGATATAAGATATGTGATTTAATATTTGCGATTGGGGATGTCGGAAATGCCTTAAAATAAAAGGCTTTAGCAATTTACCACTGTCTCCATAAATCTAAAATCTTAAATCGCATATCTTAAATCAAACAACTAATAAAAGTGCTAATCGCCTTCGTCATATTATACCTCTTGGCTACCCTGCTCATTGGTTTTTGGGCAGCCCGGCGGGTGAAGAACGCTGCCGACTTCGCCGTGGCGGGCCGAAAGCTGCCGCTTGTGATTGCAGGTTCGGCCCTGTTCGCTACATGGTTCGGCTCGGAGACGGTCATGGGCGCTCCGGCCGAGTTCGTGGAAGGGGGCTTGCTCAGCGTGATGGAAGACCCTTTCGGGGCGGCGCTTTGCCTCATTTTGGTGGGCGCATTAGTGGCGAGGCCGCTCTATCGCCTCAATATCCTCACCTTCAACGACTACTACCGGATGCGGTTCGGTAGGGCGGTGGAGGTCGTATCGGCCATAGCGCTGGTGCCCTCCTACCTCGGCTGGATTGCTGCGCAAATGATGGCGATGGCCATTTTGCTCAATGTGCTGGCAGGTGTGCCAATGTTTTGGGGTATTCAAATCTGCATGGCCATCGTGGTACTTTACACCTTCGTGGGCGGCATGTGGGCGGTGTCCATCACCGACTTCGTACAGACCATTATGATTATCATTGGCATCTTGGTGCTTGCGTGGGAAGTGGGTGGCCAAGCAGGCGGGGTGAGTGCCGTTTTGGCAGCGCAGCCGGAAGGCTTTTTCCGGTTTTTCCCAGAAAAAAACAGCCTGAACGACTGGGCGCATTACATCGCCGCATGGATGACCATCGGGCTTGGCAGCATCCCGCAGCAGGACGTTTTCCAGCGGGTGAATGCCTCCAAGGATGAAAAAACGGCAGTGCGCTCCGGTTATTTTGGCGGCATCATGTACTTGACGGTGGGCTTCATCCCCCTGTTCATCGGCCTTTGCGCCAAGCAACTCCACCCTGAACTACTGGAAGGTGACCCGCAATACCTCCTGCCGCTTATGTCCTTGAAATACAGCAGTTTATTCGTGCAGGTGCTCTTCTTTGGGGCCTTGATTTCAGCCATTTTGAGCACCACCTCCGGTGCGATTTTGGCCCCGGCCACCGTCATCGGCGAGAACCTGATACGGCCAATGGTGCCGGGCATGAGCGACCGCCAACTGCTGCTCACCATGCGGATTGCCGTGGTCGGGGTGGCCTTGATCAGCATGTGGCTTTCCTTGGGCAGCGAGAGCATTTTCGACTTGGTGGGCCAGTCGTCGGCCATTAGTTTGGTGTCGCTTTTTGTTCCGCTCATGGCCGGTCTGTACTGGAAGCGGGCAAGCGGACTTGGGGCCTTGCTTTCCATCTTGGTGGGCTTGGTGGCATGGACGGCCTGCGAGTTTTTCCTGCATACAGAAATACCGAGCCTCCTCTACGGACTGGCGGCAAGCACCCTTGCCATGGTGGTAGGCAGCTTTTTATCCAATAAAAAACCGGAAATGGAGCAGCCCGCCAGCCATTGACCCATCCAAATCAAAGTGATACAAACCGCCTTGCGGATGCAATGAAATCATCCTTCCGGCGCCGTGCAAGGGGAAGTTGAACGCCGTTCTCCAGTACGACCTGGGCCTTGTCGTCTTTCAAAATTTTGCGCACGCTCGCCAGGTTGACCAGATATGATTGGTGTATGCGGAAAAACGAGTCAGCAGGGAGCCGTGATTCGAACTCTCCAATCGGCTTTGAAACGACCACCTTCATACCATCTTTGAGGAAAAAAGTCGTGTAGGCATTGTCCGACTCCAGGTAGATGATTTGCTCCAATTTGATGAGCACAAGTCCCTCCTGCGTTTGCAGTGTCAGGTTGAGGGGGAGCTTTTGCCGGGTGGTTTCGAGCAGGTGCTTCATTTTTTCGTTGAAAACTGCCTGAGGTGATTCCGACACCCTTTCCAGTGCCCTCATCAGGTCTTTGGGCTGTATGGGCTTTAGCAGGTAATCAACAGCAGCGTAATGGAAGGCCCGCAATGCGAACTCATCGTGGGCGGTGGTAAAAATGACTTTGAAATCCAGTTTTGGAAAAAAATCCAAGAGGTCAAATCCGGAGCCATCCTCCATCGAAATATCGAGCAGCACTGCATCGGGGCATGTCTGCCGGATGAGGTGCAGCCCATCGGCCACCCCATCGGCCTCGCCCACTATTTCCACCTCCGGGCAGAGGCTGCCCAAAAGCGTCCGAAGGAACTGACGGGCATACGCCTCGTCATCTATGATGGCAATTTTTTTCATTTGACAAAAACGATTTGGATATGGGAATTGGGGACTTGGAAATTACATAACTTGTTGAAAATCAAATTCCTGCATTAGCTCAAAACGCATGATTTTCAACTCAAAATCCTCCTTATGCCTGTGCAATATAGCCAATCCTGATAATCACCTCTGTACCGATTTCATGGCCCGTAGCATCCGTTATTGTCTTAACGTTCACGGTGTCGCCCCCGCTGTTGTTGAGCAGTTCGAGGCGGCTGCGTGTAATGGTCATGCCCACCGATTTATGGTTTTTGGGCTTGTAGGATGCGTTAAATCCGCCACCGTTGTCCCTGATGATGACATCAATGCCATTGCTTTGATGCTGGAAAATTACTTCCACGAGACCGCCGCTTTTTTTTCCTGCCATGCCGTGCAGCACTGCGTTTTCGACATAAGGCTGAATGAGCAGGGGTGGGATTGCCAAGTTGGGCGGTTCTGCTCCCTTTAGGCCGCTCACCGAATAGTCAAAACGCTGGTCGAAGCGGAGCCGTTCGAGCGAGAGGTAGTTTTCCAATAATTGCACTTCCTCCCGCAAGGTCACTTTGCCTTCGACGGAGGCATTCAGCACGCCCCTGACCAATTGGGCGAACTGGCCAAGGTATTCCATCGCCTGTTCTTTTTCGTTTTGGAGGATGAAGTTCTGGATGGCACCGAGGCAGTTGAAAATGAAATGGGGGCTCATTTGCGCTTGCAGGGCCGAGCGTTCCAGGTCGTTCATTTGCCGCAGCAGCTCGTTTTCACGTTTCAACTGTCGGGTGCGGGCCTTGTAACCCCAGAGCAATAAGAGGCCGACCAAGAGTGCCGCCGCAGCCCTTGCCCACCACGTCTGCCACCAATGGGGCAGAATGCGGATGAGCACGGACGTTTCGGCTGAAACACCCTGACCTGGTAAAAAGCCCTTCACTCTAAGGGTATAAGTGCCGGGCTGCAAGGAGGAATAAGTGATGGTATGCCCATCCTCGGAGTTGTACCAATCCTCATCGAAGCCATCAAGCCTGTACTGGTAGGTGGCAATGTCGGCATTTGGGGAGGCGGGCATGGCGAATTCAAACGAAAAAACATCTTCATCCGGGGTGAGCGCCACTTCCGTTGCGATGCGCAGTTTTTTCTCGAAATATTTCGACTGGTTGAACACCTTGATGTCCGTTATGGCAACCCTTGGCTGGGCTGTTGTTTCAGGTACTGTCGCAACGGTGTTTTTCAGGATACAGAACCCGTTCGGCTGGCCGAGCAGCAGCCCGATGCCCTCCACGATTTCAAGCCCCTTGCCATTTAGGTAGGTATTTCGCAGGCCCGACGAGGTGCCGAAAACCGTTGTTCGGTTTCCTTTGGAGTCAAAGGAACATAGCCCCTTGTCGGTGGCAAGCCAAAGACTGCCGGATGCGCTGTCGAACCGGATGGCACTGATGGATAGGCTTGGCAAGCCATCCGTCATGCTGGTTCCAACCATTGCATTGGTTGCATTGAGGGGAATCAGCCCATCCCGTTTGGAGCCTACCCAAACCTGCCCATCCGCTGTCGTTTCGATGCATTGCAGATCGTTGGAGGGAAGGCCGGTATCGGTATTGAACATCCTGAAATTGCGGGTGGCCGGGTCGAAATCCAATATGCCGCCACTTTTGAGGGCGAACCAGATATGGCCATTCGGGGCAAGTGCCATGTCCAACAAAACCCACCATTTGTTGAAGGAGGGTGCGCCTTTGGCAAAGTTGCCCTGCTCTCGGTAGGTCTCCACGGCCAGGTTGCTGGGGTCAATTTTGTAAAAACCATCGTAGCTCGTGGTGGCCCAGACATTGCCGGCGGCGTCCTCCAGCAGGTCGTTGACGGTTTCCTCCAGGCCCCTTGGCGGTTGGAACCGCAACAGGGCCGCCTCAAAGCTGGATTGGCCCAGCCTGAGCCGATATAGCGAGGCACCGCCGCCCAAGGTCTTGGCCGTGCCTGCCCAGATATTGCCTTTTGCATCGCAGAGCAAGGTTTTGAAATTGGGGAAACTGCCATCGGGCAAGGCCAAGGCCCGTTGGGCAAGGGCACCCTGCTCCTCCGACCATTCGAAGCAACCGTTGTTCTCCGTGGCGACGAACACGGTGCGCCTACCTGGTGAAAAGGCGAAATCGGTCACCTCGGCCCGCTCCGCAACACCTCCCCTGCCCTTGGCAAGACTGATATAGCGCAGGCTGTGCTGTTGCGGAGCAAAAACCCGGATGCCACCCTGCCTGCCCAATGCCCAAAGCCGCTGCTGTGGGTCAACGTACAGCCCTTGGCAAACCCGGTCGAGTTCGGGGCTTTCACCATTGAACTCGTTTTTCAGGAAACTGTAACTGCCCGTCGCTTTGTCGAAAATGCCCAAGCCGTTGTCCTCAGTGGCGACCCATAGTTCCGTATCGCTTTTTTCGGCCAACGAGAGTACTACGTTCCGGTTGTAGTTATTGGCCTGTAGGTAGGAGGCTTGGTCGTAGGGGAAGGCTTCCATCCGGCCAGTGGCAGGGTCAAAACTGACGATGCCATTGCTCCAGGTGCCAATCCAGATGTGCCCCGTCCGGTCTTGAACGAGCTGCATCGCTGAGACGCCAGTCCTGCCCGAAACCCCGGCTATCGGCCAGACCTCGAAGCGGCGGGACTGCTTGTCGAAGCGGGCAAGCCCCCGGTTTGCGGCAGCGACCCAGATGTGATTCGGGTCTCGTCTGTCGGCAATGAGGTGGTTGACGGTGTTGAACTGCCAGGTATCCTTTGAGTGCTCGTCGGCGGGGTAGCTGTACCAGCCCACGTACTGCCGCTTTTTTTTATCGAAACAACCCAAGCCATGATGGTAGGTGCCGAGCCAGAGCAGGTCGCCATCCTGAAGGATGGAGGTCAGTTCTCCTTTGAAATCAGGTTTTTTTGGGTCTTTTTTCCATGACTCGAACTTGCCCGTGCGGGGGTCGAAGTTGTGCAGGCCGCCATCCAGCACGGCGAGCCAAAGGGTACCATCAGGGTCTTCGCAGATGCCCCGCACAGTGTTGTTGGCGAGGGAGTGGGGGTTGTTTTTGTCGGAATAGAAGTTGAGGAACTGCTGCCCATCGAAGCGGGAGAGGCCGCCCTCACAGCCCAGCCAAAGGAAACCAAACCTATCCTGCAAGGCCGTATGCACCCAATTATCGGCCAGCCCCTGCTCGGTGGTGAAGCGGGTATAGGCTGGGGCAGCGGATTGCGCAACTGCCGAGGTGCCGCCAAGGGTGAATGCCAACCAAAGCAAAAACTTGAATTTAGCCATAGTGGTAAGTGGGAGAATGGGCGCAGGATATTTGGGCAATTTGCCCTTGAGCCAAAGGTAGGGATTTTGAGAGCCATTCATTTTGCCAAATTCAAACCCAAAGCAGCCGAATTCCGATATACGCTGACCGAATTCAAAGCAACGTCGTTTTGGATGGTGTTAAGCGTGATTTTTACCCCGAAAAATAACCCCAAAAAACATCTTTCATACAGGCGCATGTC
>WBZM01004416.1_pt1 | contig 10225 bp, 4 predicted proteins | sample 5204271 | NCBI WGS metagenome assembly WBZM01 (sample SAMN12344346, study PRJNA552823) | activated sludge metagenome | biome: Activated sludge suspended growth; feature: Nitrification reactor; material: Wastewater; isolation source: activated sludge from nitrification reactor of wastewater treatment... | reverse complement strand
TGCCGCGCTCGATCACCAGCCAGGCGTTGACCGGCTGGGCGAAGGGGGATTGCACCAGGACTCGCGCCGTTTCACCGGCGCGATATTCGGTCTTGTCGGGCTTCAGTTCCATGGTCCGCTGGTTCGGATCAGTGCGCCAGCCGAAAAAGGAGGCATCGACCGACCAGAACGACAGGCTGCTCATCTGTTCGCGACCGCCGCCGTCGGTGACGGTGGCCACGGCCAGGAACGTACCGCCCGATTCGGGCGCGAATTCGACGGTCGCCTCGCCGTCGGCGTCGGTCGTCACGGATTCGCGGCCGACCTCGGTATCGACCGGCGTCCAGCGTGTGGCGCGCGTCCCAAAGTCGGTGATGCGCTCGCTCTCCCATTCGCGCTGGTAGAAAACGACCTCGACTGACTGGTTGGCCGCCGGCGCGCCGGTCCAGTCGACGGTGACGACATCGATGCTTGTCGACTCGCCACTGTCAACGATGTAGCCTTGAGCGCGCAGCCCGGTGTAGACGTCGGCGGCGTGGAACGTCACCTCGGCCCGGCCGCTGACCGGGAACTCGCCCAATCCGCCGACCGCCGCCTCAACCGTAACCACGCGGCTGCCATCCTCAACCTCATCCAGCAATTCGGCCGGAAGTGGAATGGATGCGTTGCCGGAGGCGTCGGTCTCGCCGTTGCCGTCGGTCAAGAAATCGCTGCCGACGCCGACGCCGGTTATTGGATTGAACTCTACGTAGTTGAAATCGGCCGTGTCTCCAAAGGCGTAGCCTGGATAGGCATCGAAGGACGGCATATATTCCGTCTGGCGGATACTCCAGTTGACGGGCAAGCCATCGGCCGACCCCCCGAACAGGTAGGTGGCATTCACGACCACTTGGGTCGGTTGACCGCGCAACACTTCGGTCTGCTGCGGCGTCACAGTTACCTGGAACTCAGGCACGCGATATTCGGCCACTGTAAAGGACCGGCTGGACAGCCAGAAGTCGCCGGTCAGATTAAAGGAGTAATTGCCCAGCCCCAGGTCTTCAGGCAGGACGAACTCGCCGGTGAAGACGCCATCTTCATCGAGCGTGACAGTGAAAGTTTCGCTGAACGATTCCTCGCCCAAGAAGAAGTTGGGGTTGACCGAAATCTCCAGTTCGGCGACGTCGGGCAGGCTATAGCGGCCGAAGTTGGGGTCGCGGACGATGCCCTTGAAGTAGACCGTGTCGCCGGGCCGGTAGATGGGGCGGTCGGTGTAGATATAGGCGTAGAGGGCCTGCTCCGGGCCGACGTCGGACGTGATGCCCAACTGCCATGGGTTGACGTTGCCGGTCCAATAGGTTGAGGCCATGCCGAAGCCATCGGCGGCGGGTTGATTACTGATGACGGACACGCCGTCGAGGTAGCTTTCCAGTGGCTCGTAGTCGAACCGGGCAAAGCCGCTGGCGTCGGTGACGGCCGTGCCGGCGTCCGCGCCGGAACGGCGATAGAGTGTCAGGTCGAGACCGCTGACGGGCTCGCCCGTCGCCAGGTCGGTCGCCCACACGTTGACCTCGCCGAACATCTCCTTGACGACCATGTTGGTGTCGCCCACGACCAGCAGGACGTTGCGGTTTTGCCACCAGTTCTGGTCTGCTTCAAGTTCGGGGGCGGTCACGCGCAGCTCATAGACGCCCGTGGGCAGCGAGCCGCCGGCTGCGAGTTGCACCGTCTCGACCCCCAGCGCGTCGCCGGCCGAGCTGACCGGGATGCTGGTCTGGAAGATCGGATCGCCGCTTGGCTCCCGCTCGTTCATCCGGTACGGGTTGAAAACAATATCTGAGTTCGTTTCCAACTCATAGAGCGACACGGTGAGCTCGCTGACGTTGCGATGCATAATCTCCACGTCGGACGGGAAGCTGGTACTCAGTTGCGCCTGCTGGAACGGCAGGTTGAAGGACGCCATCGGGGGGTAGGGCGCGGTGCTATAGGTGAAGGTGTAGTCCTCACCCAGCGTGTTGCCATAGGGATCAGCGGCCGAAGCGGGTACGGTGACCGTATATTCCACTTCCGGCGCGGACTCGAAGTCGACGTAGACCGCATAGCCCTCTTCCCACTGACTGATAAAATAGTTCACATTCTCCGGTTCGGGTGAGATGATGAACTGGTCTTCAACGGTCTCGTCATTCATGGGCGAGGCGAATTCTACGCTGAAGCCGCGCTGCCAGATATCGGCCACCGCGCCGTCAGCCGGGACGGTGTTGATGACCGCCGGGAACGGGACGGTGGTGAAGGTGCTGGTGTGGTCGCGCGGCATGGTGGCCGCACCGTTGGCCGAGGCGGCCGAGGCGGCGACGGTCAGTGTGAGCTCCGTTTCCAACGGCAGCATCTCGGCCGGACGCAGCACGACTACGCGGTCTTCATCCGACCACTCATAGGCGACCGTCGTGACCGCGCCGCCGGCTTCGGTCAGGCTGGTGGCCGCTTCGACGCTGGCCGTATCCATGGGCATGTTGAAGGTGACGGTGATGGGGGTTGTCGGATCGACCCGCACGGCATCGTTCTCGGGTTCAACGGTGACCACCTCCGGGCTAAGCGTAGTGAACTGCCAGGTGGGCGGGTTTTCAATCAGGTTGCCGGTGATGTCGGTCAGGCCGGGGTCAACGCTGACGGTGTAGGCCGTCGCGCCGGCGAAGGCTGGATCGGGGATGAAGCGATAGATACTGGTCGAAGTCCACTCGCCCACGCCTTCGACCGGTGGGTCGAAAGTCAGGGGCTGTGGCAGCCCGGCCTGCTCGCCTGAACTGACCAGCGGCACGACCGGCTTGTCGAAAACAACGGTGACGATCGCATCGGCCTGAACGGAGCGTGCGCCGTCGCCGGGGACGGTCTGGGCTACGCGCAGCGGACCGGTGGCTTGCAGAGCGAACTCGACCGGCTCCTGGAGCGTTTGGCCGTTGACGGAGCTGGCCGTGTCGGCGATGCGCACGTGATACGATTGGCCAGGTTCCAGCGACTCGGCCGGGGTAAAGACGGCCGTGTCCGGTTCGGGCCAACTCAGCTCGCCGGTGACGGGCGGATCGACTGTGAAGGCCGCTTCGACCGATGCCTGATCCATCGGCTGATCGAAGCGGACAGTGATCGGCGCGTCGCGGCCCACTTCCTGGCCCGACAGCGAACTGCCGAAGATGACCTGGGGCGGCCAGTCGATGGCTTCCAGCGGCACTGGCTGGGCATTGATGACTTCAGTCGTGGCTTCAGGCTCGACCGCAGGTGGTTCAGCCGTATCGATAGGCTCGGTGGTTTCGACGGCCGCAGTAGGGACGCTCGTCGGCAAGACTTCCGGCTCTCCGCGGCGACAGGCAGCCAGGAGCAGCAGGAAGGCGAATAGAATGATCAAACGTTGGGAGAATTTACGAGATTCCATGAAGTTACCCTCTGGTATAGTTGGAACGATCGGGGCGGTGGGTCGGGGAACCGTGGCATATTAATGCGCCGGCTTCGGCTCGACCATGCACCCTGCTACCTTTGAGGACGATAGATAAGGGCGGATTGTTCCCTGTTGTCAGTGACTCACGTGTAATGGTTCTTCCTTCCCATATCAGGTTCCGGCGCAAATCGAGGCGCGGAATGAAATCCACCCATTAAAAAACATTGTAACATAAAAAGAAGGGGAAAATATCAAGTTCGCCAACGGCCGGGTGAAGCCCAGGCTACACATTGACGGGGTAGAGAAGGGCGCTCGGCAGGCCTGGGGCGTCTACCTGCCGCGGCGGGAGCCTGCTATACTTGCGACGCTTGGGAACGGATCAATATGGAAGAACACGAACAGTGGATGCGGCTGGCGCTGGCGCAGGCGGAGATGGGAATGCGACTGGGCGAGGTGCCGGTGGGCGCGGTGGCTGTGAGCGACGGCCGCGTCATCGGCGCGGGCTTCAACCGCAAGGAAAGCGACCAGGACCCCACAGCCCACGCGGAGATGATCGCCCTGCGCGAGGCGGCCGCCCGGCTCGATAATTGGCGACTCATCGGCGTCACGCTCTACTGCACGCTGGAACCGTGCCCGATGTGTGCCGGGGCGATGATCCAGGGGCGGCTGTTGCGGCTGGTCTATGGGGCGAAGGACACGCGCTTTGGAGCTGACGGGACGATCATCGATGTATTGGGCCAACCGGCATTCAACCACCGCGTCGAGGTCGTTCGCGGCGTGCTGGCCGACGAAGCAGGGGCGCTGTTGCAAACGTTCTTCCGGCGGCTGCGGGGGGAAGAGAAAACCGCCGACCGCTGACCAATGACCCCTGACTGCCGACCGCCCACAGTTGCTTTCCCAATGCTCAAACTGGAACGAAACGCAGTGAGCGAATCGGCGATTTGCTCTTCACTTAAGCGGCGATTGCTGATATACTAACGTTCTGTCTGGTGGGTACTGGACACTGATTACTGATTCGGAGAGGTGCCGGAGCGGTTGATCGGGGCGCTCTCGAAAAGCGTTGTGGCCGTAAGGTCACCGTGGGTTCGAATCCCACCCTCTCCGCCTGAACATTCGTCCGTGAGAATGTGGCGCAGTCGATAAGAAATAAGATGCCGGGCGCGAAAAGCCCGGCATCTTTTTATTTTGCCAGGAGCCGGCGCTAGGGTGCGGGGAAGGCGGCCAGCAGCGTTTCGCTATAGTCGGCCGCCGGCAACCAGGGTGACAGGAACGCCTGGTAGAGCTTACCCTCGTGCTCGAAGACTGCATCGCCGGTGTTGCGCCCGGCGGCAGCGATATAATCGCTCAATGGCTGCCCCTCAAGCGTAATCGCCCATAGGTTGAAATCATTGCGCGGAAAATCCAGTAGGGCTGGATCGAGCGGCCAGGCAAGCGCCTCGGCCGGCGCGTCGCCCATGTACTCCGACAGGAAGAGCGCCGCCTGTTCCGGGGCATAGGGCTGCGCCGTCGGGTGAGTATGCCCGGCCAGCAGGTCGCGAATTCCCTCGAACGCCGCCAGGTCATTGGCGAAATCGGCGTAGATTTTTACTTCGTCCAGGCCGTCGGCCGCGTTCCGCAGGCGCAGAATGGTGTAGGCGGCGTCGGCCACACAAGCCTGTTCCTCGCCGGTGGCCGGGAAGCAGAAGTCGGTATAGCTCTCCAGGCGGTTGAAGCCCAGGTCCAGCACTTGCTGGATCAACCCGCTTGTTTCCTCGGGGGTGAGTTGGGCGATCATGACCTGCTCTTCGCCGTAGAACTCGCCTTCCAGCGTGTATATCACCCGGCCGTCGGCCAATAGGGCAAACACCGGCGGGCGGCCGAATTCGTATGAGGCCTCCGGACGGAAGAATGTCGGCTCGTAGGCCAGTTCCAACAAGACGGCGTCGGGTGTCAGCCGGCCCAGCTCGTCCATTGAAAAGGTCGGCGCGTCGGGGGTGGGTTCTTCTGTTGCCTGCGGCGTAACCGAGACAGGGTCGGCAGTTTCGGAAGGCTGGCATGCCACCAGCAATAGCATCATCGCGATCAACGCGATAAATGAGGCTACGAATTTTAATTTTGCGTACATGTGATTCATCGATTTACCATCCTTTCAAGTTGTTAATACCTGACGCCAATAATGACGTCATGGTCCCGGATATGGTTCCTTCCGGAATAAAAAAGACGGGTAGGGCGGGGGTGATTCTCCATTAGGTTGTTGGGATTTTGAAGGGGTCGGGATTAAAATATCGATGCATTTTCTAAACCGTACACCCTCCTGACCCTCTAATATAGGGGATAAATTGAAAGACAAGGAGCCTGAATACTTCCAGTTGGTATTAGGATCGCTAAGGGCTTTGGGGAGCTGGTGCGCCGATTGCGCTGAAATCGCGCTCCCGGTTTACCAAACACACATTGCTTCTGATCTCCGCCCCAGCGCGGCGATTGAGGGTATTCGTGTCTTTGCCGCCGGAGGCAAGCGCACGGCCGAGTTGCGCACCCTTGCCCTGGGGGCATTTTCCGCCGCGCGCCAGGCAGGAAACCTCGCGGCGGCCGCGGCCGCTCGCGCTGCCGGCCTTGCGGCGTCGAGCGCCTACACTCATCCCTTGGTCGATGTAGGCCAAACCAAGCATATTGTTGGCCCGGCAGCCTATGCGGCTTTGGCTCTTGAACTCGACCAAGGGGGTAATTCAAAGACGGGTGATCAAGTGGTACTCTGGGCAGTCGAATCCGCCACTGTGGAAGTGCGCGATCTCTTACTGCATATGCCGGGTCGTCAACCAGGCAAGAGCAGGTTGGACAGATTGATGTATGATCTGGATACAGGCATCCGCAATATAAAGTTTTCGCAAGATGCTTGATCAATGGGGGGCTGCCATGCCAAAGAAAATTGTTCCACCCGTTATTCCACCTGAATACGATCGAGTAGCACTGTTGGTGATTGATGTCCAACACGGACTTTTTCAGAAATCGACGCCGATCTATCACGCCGAACAACTACTCCAGAACCTCAACACGCTAATCGAGCGGGCGCGCGTTCGTGGCGTACCGGTGATTTACGTACAGCACTCCGATCCCCGTCACTTGGTTAAAGGATCGCCGGCTTGGCAACTGCATCCGCGCCTCTATCAGCCCGACCACGAGCTTGTGATCCACAAGCTCCACGGCAACGCGTTTGCGGGGACCGATTTGGCCGAGATGTTGCGTGAAGAAGAGGTCGGCCGGTTGGTCGTCACCGGGCTTGTCACCCACGGGTGCATCAGGGCAACTTGCCTGGGCGGCCGTGAGCTCGGCTATCCGGTGACGCTAGTCACCGACGCCCACAGTAACTATAGCCAGGATGCCGTCAGGCTGATCGAGGAGTGGCACGCCAAACTGGCGCAAACCGGCGTCACCTTGTGCTTGACGGAGGAAGTTTCCCTGGAGTAGGCGAGTCATCTGCGGGGTTTCTTCTTACATTCGCGTTCCATTTTTCAATATGCGAGTGCTCTGCTTCCGCCGCCCGCGATTGGGAGTTTCATCAGGTCGGGTTTACAATATTATTTCCGGCACACCGCACCGCCACGGAACCGGATTCGAGCCGTCATGTATCGCCTGGACACCGTCGTTCGCACGAAGATCATGCCACCACGCAGCGGGCCGCGCACGCTGGAGCGCGCGCGTGTGGCGCAAATCCTGGGCGATGCTCTCAATCATCGCCTGACGCTGGTGCAGGCCGGCGCGGGTTTCGGCAAGACGACGGCGCTGGCCGGGCTGGCTCGCATGAGCCGGCCGCTCGTCTGGTACCAGATCATGGAGGAGGACCGCGATCCGCTCGTCTTCCTGCTCCATTTGTGCCACGCCGCCCGGCTCAGTCTGCCGCATCTTAACGAACTGCCCATCGCTTTGCTGGAGTCGTGGGACGGCACCAGCAGCCCGTTGCCGTCGGCGCGGATTCTGGACGAACTGCTCAACAGCTTCAGCTTGGGCCTGGGCGAGCCGACCCTGCTGGTGTTCGACGACGCCCATCTGGCCGTCTCTTCGGCCGAGATCGCCCATCTTCTCGATCGCCTGGTCGCCCTGGCCCCGCCCGACCTGCACATTATCCTCACCGGGCGGCAGCCCATCTCGCTGCCTAATCTGTCGCGCTGGAAGGCGCAAGGCATGGTGAAGCAGATCGACCGAGCAGCGCTGGCCTTCACGGCGGCCGAGATATCCGCCCTGTTTGCCGAAGCTTACGGCTACGCGCTGACAGCCGACGAGGCCGACATGCTCTATGAGGCGACTGAGGGCTGGGCCATCGCCCTGCAGCTGGTGTGGCAAAGCTTGCGCAGCGGAGCGTATGCCTCGGTCGAGGACGTCCTCTCCAACCAGACCGCCTCGCTGGACACACTGTTCCACTTGCTGGCAACGGAGATATTCGAAGGCCAGCCGGCGGATGTGCAGGAGTTTCTTCGCGCCACATCGGTGCTGCGGGTGGTCACGCCGGAGGCTTGCAACGCGCTGCGAATCGGCGGCGACAGCGTGGCGATGCTGGCCTACCTGCGGCGAATCGATCTGTTCGTCGTTGACCTGGGCGACGGTAGCCTGCGCTATCACCACATCTTCCACAACTTTCTCGAGCAGCTTGCCAGCCCCGACCAGCGACTGCGCAGCCACGTTCTGGCCGCCGGCTACTTTAAGGAACGTGGCGACCTGGACGAGGCGATCTACCACATGTTCCGCGCCAGCGATCGCGAAGGCTCGGCCTCGCTGCTCGACGCCTATGGTGTGCAACTGCTGGCCACAGGCCGGCTCGACACGCTGGCGGCCTATCTGAGCGGCGTATCGCCAGAGATATTGCAGAGCCACCCGTCCTTGTTGTTCTATCTGGGAGAATTGGCCCGCCTGCGCAGCCGTTTCCAGGAAGCGCTGGGCTGGTATCAACAGGCCGAAGTTGCCTGGCGCGAGCAAGGCCGGGCGGAGGGGGTGAGTCGGGCGCTGCGCGGGCAGGCTCGCGTCTATCTTGACACCGTCAACCCCAGTAAGGCCGAGGCGCTCCTGGAAAAGTCGATACGTCTGAGTGAGGGGCTGGAGGGCACGGAGATGCGCGCCCGCCTCTACGAACTGCTGGCCGAGAACAAGCTCAATGCGGGCCAAATCGAGGAGGCCGAGGCGCTGCGCAAGCAGGCCGACGAACTGCGCAACGCCAGCCCATCTGATTCGCAGTTGTTGTTCCGCGTTCTATTGCGCACCGGACGGCTGGATGAAGCCCGGCGCAAGCTGGAGGAGCGAGCCGAGGCCGAGCGCCTTGAGCCGGTGCTGACTCCGCGCGCCCACCGCGAAACCCACCTGTTGCTATCGCTGGTCTATGCCCTGCTGGGACTGGGCCACGAGGCGCATGAGTACGCCCGGATCGGGGCGCGGCGTGGTGTCGATCTGCAATCCCCGTTTATGATCGCCGTCGGCCACCTGCGCTTGGGCCATGCCATCGCCCTGCAGGACGATCCCAACCGCTATGAGCTGGCGCGTGAGCAATACGAGAAAGTTATTACCATCAGCCGTGACATCGCCGTGCCGCGCCTGATAGTGGAGGCCAGTTGGGGGTTGTGCCGGGTCTACGGCTACAGCGGTGATCTGTTGCGGGCGCTGGCGACGGCGACAGAGGGCATCGCCATCGCCCACGCGGCCGGGGATGAGTGGGTGGCCTCGATGGCCCGGGTAGCAATGGGGGCCGGGTTGGCAATGACCGGGCGCTATGAAGAAGGACTCTCGTGGCTGAGCCGTGCCTTGCAGGGTTTCCAGGAGTGCAGCGACACTTTCGGCGCCTGCGCGGCGCGGCTGTGGTTGTGCTACGTCCATTGGCGGCAGGGCAAGCTGGAGCTCCTCTCGCAATTAATGCCGGTTATGCTGGCTGCGGCCGAAGAGAATGGCTACGACTTCCTGCTGACTCGACCCACCCTGCTCGGCCCACCCGACGAGCGTCTATTCACGCCGCTGCTCATCCTGGCCCGCGACCGCAACTGGCGTGGCGAGTATGCCGCGCGACTGCTGTCGGTGTTGGGACTGGCCCGTATCACCCACCACCCGGGCTACCGGCTGCGCGTCCACACGTTGGGCGAATTCGCCGCCTTTCGCGGCGAACTTGCCATTCCGCCCAATAGTTGGCGGCGGGCCAAGGCGCGGCAACTGTTCCAACTTCTGCTCACCTTTCGCCACGGCTCACTGGACCGCGACCAAATTCTTGAATACCTATGGCCGGGAATGGATCCGGCGGCCGCCGGACGCAATTTCAAGGTGACGCTCAATTCGCTCTACCACGTGCTGGAGCCTGACCGCGATCCCGGCTCTGAATCGGCGCTCATCTGCCGCGACGGTAGCGCCTACGGCATCCGTCCCGGCGCGGATATCCGTCTCGACGCCGAGCGGTTCGCCGCGCTCGTGACCCAGGCCAACGCTGCTTTCGGCCGCCAGCCTGCGGACGCCGTGCGGCTGCTGGAGGAAGCGCTTGACCTTTATAAAGGGGATTACTTGCCGGAGGCGCTCTATGAGACCTGGGCCGCGGCCGAGCGCGAGCGGCTGGCGGTGCTGTTTCTATCGGCCGCCGACCGGCTAGCGGAGTTGTATGTCGATAATCGGCGTTATGAGCAGGCGGTGGAACTGGCCTACCGCATTCTGAAGGCCGATAACTGCTGGGAGCGCGCCTACCGTCACCTGATGCTGGCCTACCGCGGTTTGGGGGACCACGGCCAGATTGCGCGGGTCTACCATCGCTGCGTGCAAACACTCAAGGAAGAGCTGGACGTATTGCCGGCCCCGGAGACGACGGCATTGTTCGAAAGCCTGGCCAGGTAGGGGCGCACCTGG
>WBZM01004414.1_pt1 | contig 10228 bp, 8 predicted proteins | sample 5204271 | NCBI WGS metagenome assembly WBZM01 (sample SAMN12344346, study PRJNA552823) | activated sludge metagenome | biome: Activated sludge suspended growth; feature: Nitrification reactor; material: Wastewater; isolation source: activated sludge from nitrification reactor of wastewater treatment... | reverse complement strand
CTCCCTTCGATGATCCACCACCCGTACCGCCTTGCCCTGCGAGCGTGGGATCTCCCCGACCTTCTTCACCACCACCTGGCAACTGACGCCGATGAAGTCCTTGATATCCCGCACCGCCTTGGCCGCCACCTTGCGCATCGCCTCCTCGCCCTGCTCCGCCAGCGGCGGGCTGGCCTCGACATTGACCACCAGGGTGTCCAGGCTGCCCTGGCGGAAGACCTCGATCTGGTAGAAGGGCGAGAGGATCTCGGTCTTCATCAGCACCGACTCCACCTGGGAGGGATAGACGTTGACCCCGCGGATGATCAGCATGTCGTCGGTGCGCCCGGTGATGCGGCTCATGCGCACATGGGTACGCCCGCACTTGCAGGGCGCGGGGTTGAGCGCCGCCACGTCGCGTGTGCGGTAGCGGATCAGCGGGAAGGCCTCCTTGGTCAGGGTGGTGAAGACCACCTCCCCCGCCTCGCCATAGGGCAGCGGCAGGCCGGTGTCGACATCGACGCACTCGACCAGGAAGTGGTCCTCCCAGACATGCAGCCCCTCCTTGGCCTGGACGCACTCCACCGCCACCCCCGGCCCCATGATCTCCGACAGGCCATAGATGTCGATGGCGTCGATCCCCAGGCGCGACTCCAGCTCGTAGCGCATCTCCTCGCTCCAGGGCTCGGCGCCGTGGATGCCAACCTTCAGCGGTAGCTTGCGCAGGTCCACCCCCAGGGCCTCGGCCTCTTCCGCCAGGTTGAGGGCGTAGGAGGGTGTGCAACTCAGGCCGGTGACCTCGAAGTCCTTGATCAGCATGATCTGCTTTTGCGTCTGGCCGCCGGACATGGGCGTGACCATCACCCCCAGCTCCTCGGCGCCATAGTGCAGCCCCAGGCCGCCGGTGAAGAGACCATAGCCATAGCTGTTGTGCAGCCGGTCCCCGGGTCGTAGCCCGGCGGCCATCAGGCAGCGCGCCACCAGTTGCGCCCAGGTGCGGATGTCGCGGGCGGTGTAGCCGACCACCGTCGGCTTGCCGGTGGTGCCGGAGGAGGCATGGACCCGCACCACCTGGTCGAGGGGCATGGCGAACAGGCCGAAGGGGTAGCCGTCGCGCAGGTGTTCCTTCTTGGTGTAGGGCAGCAGGCGGGTGTCGCTCAGGCGCTGGATGTGGCGCGGCTGCACCCCCAGCTCGTCCATGGCGTCGCGATAAAAGCTGACGGTGTGGTAGCAGCGCTCGACGGTGGCTTGCAGGCGCTTGAGCTGGAGCTTCTCCAGGTCCTCGCGCGGCAGGGTCTCGACTTTGGGGTGCAGGATCATGGTCAGTTCCCAGGGGGCTGAGGGTCAGGGGGATCAGGCGGGCAGCCAGGCGGCCAGCGGCTCGCCGCGGCGAAAGACGGTGCCGGTGAACAGGCCGACCAGCTTGCCGGTCGCGGTGCGCACCTCGATGCTGTAGAGCCCGGTGCGCGCCCCGCGGCTCAGTTCGGTGGCGGTGGCGATCAGGGTGTCGCCCACCCGGCTGGCGGCGGGGTAGCTCATCTGGGTGCTCAGGGCCACCGCCACCTCGCCGTGGCTGTTGGACGCGACGGCGAAGGCGAAGTCGGCCAGGGCGTAGGTGGCGCCGCCGTGGGTCAGGCCCACGGCGTTGAGCAGGTCGTCGCGCACCACCAGCCGCACTTCGCAGGCCCCGGGGGACACCGCGGTCAGCTCCATCCCCAGCAGCCGCGCCAGGCGGTCGTCGCGGGCCATCCAGGCGCCGATGCGCGCCGCCTCGGCCTGGGGGTCGGGGGACGGGCCGGGCGCCGGGACCGGGGCGGCAGCGGCCGGCACCGCGGTTGGGCGGGCGGCGGCCTCACCCCGGGCCACGTCAGGGGCGCGGTCGCCGGCGGCACTCACCGGGGCGTCGGGCGCCAACGGCGCGGCGGCCGCGGGCGGGACCCGGGCGACCGCGGTGGCCAGCTCCTCGGTGAAGATGTCGATCCCCAGCGCCCGCAGGTGGCGGTCCACCGCCGCCGGGTCGGCGGCGCGGTAGCGGGCGATGACCACCCGCATGCCGGTAGCGTCGGGGGCTACCGGGGAGACCACGGTGGCGATGTAGCCGCCCTGGGCGTTGATGGCGCCGAGGAAGCGGCTGAGCTCGCCGGTGCGGTCCGGCAGGTGCACCGCCAGGCGGGTGGTGTCGTCCAGGCCGCAGCCGGTGATGGCGAGAAAGAAGTCGAGGATGTCGTCGTCGGTGATGATGCCCACCAGCCGGCGCTGGTCGTCGATCACCGGCAGGCAGCCGATGCCCTTGGTGCGCATGAGCTGGCCGGCGACCTCGACCAGGGTGCGCGGGGTGCAGCTGATCACCGCGCGGCGCATGACCTGGCCGACGGTGACCTTGGCCATCAGGTAGTTGACCTCGCCCACGGAGAGGGTGGTGATGGCCGAGGGCGCGGCGCGCTCCACCTCGCGATGGGAGAGCAGGCCGATCAGCACCCCGGCGGCGTCGACCACCGGCAGGAAGCGCCGGCCCTTGGCGCGCATCTCATGGGCGACCTGGCTCAATTTGATCTCGGCGGTGACGGTGTCCACCGGCCGGCTCATGATGGTTTCGACGTACATGGCGGGTCCTGGGGGGATCGGGAGGATCTGGGTAGCTCTCGAAGGCTCTGGGGGATGGGCTCGGGGGATCTGGAGGATCTGGGGGCTGGGCGCGGTTGGTCTCGGGGTGGCACGAGGCGGTGGGGGTGGCCGCGAGCGGCGGGCTCAGTGACGGCTGGCGGTTGGGGTGCTGTCCCTCTCGGCGGTGGGTAGGGCCGTGCGCGGCGGGCTCAGTAGCCCAGGTAGGCGCGCTGGATGCCGGCATCGGCCAGCAGGGTGGCGGCGGGGGCGGCGAGGACCACGCGGCCGGTCTCCAGCACATAGCCGCGATGGGCGATGCCCAGGGCGGCGCGGGCGTTCTGTTCCACCAGCAGGATGGTCACCCCCTGGCGGTTGAGCTCGCCGATGACGCGGAAGATCTCGGCGACCAGCAGCGGGGCCAGGCCCATGGAGGGTTCGTCGAGCAGCAGCAACCGCGGCCGGCCGAGCAGGGCGCGGCCCAGGGCGAGCATCTGCTGCTGGCCACCGGACAGGGTGCCGGCAAGCTGGTGGCGGCGTTCGGCGAGGATGGGGAACAGCTCATAGATGCGTCGCTCCTGCGCCGCGAGCCACGCCGGGTCGTGGCGCAGGGCGTAGCCCCCCAGGCGCAGGTTGTCGGCGACGCTCAGGGGGGCGAAGACCTGCCGTCCCTCGGGGACCTGGCACAGCCCGGCGGCGACGATGCGGTGCGGCGGCAGGCGCCCCAGGTCCTGACCGTCGAAGCGGATGGTCCCACCGCTGGGTCGCAGCAGGCCGGATAGCAGGTGCAGCAGGGTGGTCTTGCCCGCGCCATTGGCGCCCACCAGGGCCACCAGCTCCCCCGCCGCCACCTCCAGGTCGAGGCCGTGCAGGACCTCGACCGGGCCGTAACGGCCGCGGAGGCCGCGGACTTCCAGCAGGGGGGCGCCGGCGCTCATGCCTGCCCTCCCGGTCCCGTGGCGCCTGGCCCGAGCTCACTCCACGGCATAATGCACCTCCCCACCCAGGTAGGCGGCGATCACCGCCGGGTTGGCGCGGACCTCTGCCGGGGTGCCCTCCGCCAGGCGGCTGCCGTAGTCCAGGACCAGGATGCGCTCGGCCACGGCCATCACCAGGCCCATGTGGTGCTCCACCAGCAGGACCGTTATCCCCTGGTCACGGATGTGGCCGATCAACCCCTGCAGGGCCAGGGTCTCGGTGTCGTTGAGCCCCGCCGCCGGTTCGTCGAGCAGCAGCAGCCGGGGCTGGGCGGCCAGGGCGCGAGCGATCTCCAGGCGCTTGAGGGCGCCATAGGGCAAGGCGCTGGCCGGGCGGTCGGCGAGGTCCGCCAGGCCGCAGAAGGCCAGGGCCTCCGCCGCCCAGTGGCGGATCTCGGCCTCCTCCCGGCGCAGGCGTGGGGTGCGCAGCAGGGCGGCGGCCAGGCCGGCGCGCCCCCGGCCATGGGCGCCGACCATGACGTTCTCCAGGGCGCTCATGTTGAAGAAGATCTGGAGGTTCTGAAAGGTCCGCGCCAGCCCCAGCCGGGCGATCTGGTGCGGGGCGCGACCGGTGAGGTCCTCACCCGCGAAGCGCACCCGGCCCTCGTCCGGGCGGTAGAGGCCGGAGAGCAGGTTGAAGAGGGTGGTCTTGCCGGCGCCATTGGGGCCAATCACCGCGTACACCAGCCCCGCCGGGACGCCAAAGTCCAGGTCGGCGATGGCGGTGACGCCGCCAAAGGATTTGGTCAGCCCCCGGGCCTCAAGCAGCATCCTGGCTCACCGGTGGGGATAAAGAGGTATGGCTTGGGCTAACCGGTCCGGAGCCCGATCCACCGCTCGGCGCCGGCGGCGCGGGCGGCAGCGTCCCGTCAGGTGCCGCGCGCCGCGCCCACAGGTCGCGCAGCCCCCCGGCCAGCCCCTGGGGGAGGAAGATCATGATCAGCATCAGGATGGCGCCGAAGATCAGCACCTCATAGTCCTCGAACACCACCAGCAGCTCCGGCAGCAGGGTGAGGATCAGTGCCCCGAGGATCGCCCCCCAGGTAGAGGCCATGCCCCCCAGCACCACCATGGTGACCAGTTCGATGCTGACGAAAAAGTTGAAGGAGTCGGGGCTGACAAAGGCCTGCTGATGGGCGAACAGGCTCCCGGCCAGCCCGGCCGTCAGGGCGGCGAGGACGAACACCGCCGTCTTCGCCGCCGCCGTGTCGATGCCCATCAGCCCGGCGGCGATCTCCGCTCCATGCAGGGCACGCAGCGCGCGGCCGGGCCGCGAGTCCATCAGATTGAGCGCCAGCAGCACCACCAGCAGGAGCACGGCGGCCAGGACGGCATACCAGCGCTCGTCGGTATCGACGGTCCAGCCGAACAGGCTCAGGGGGGGAATCTCGCCGATGCCATCGGGTCCGCCGGTCAGGTCACCGGTCTGGACCAGCAGGATGTGGACGATGATGCCGAAGCCCAGGGTGGCCATGGCCAGGTAGTGGCCTTTGAGGCGCAGCACCGGGCGGGCGATGCCATAGGCCACCAGGCCGGTGAGGACCAGCCCCGCCCCCAGGGCCGGCCAGGGATTCCAGCCGTAGCGGGTGGTGAGGATGGCGGAGCTGTAGGCCCCGAGACCGAAAAAGGCCGCATGCCCCAGGGAGATCTGCCCGGCATAACCCATCAGCAGATTCAGCCCCACCGCCAGGATGGCGTGCAGGGCGGCGGCGGCACCCACCACGGTGACGTAATAGTTTTCGGGAAAGAGCAGCGGCAGGGCGATCAGCACCCCCGCCAGCAGCCACCAGCCCCGCAGGCGCTTCATGACCGGCTAGACCCGCTCCGCCGTGGCGCGCCCGAACAGGCCGCTGGGACGGAGGAAGAGGACCAGGAGCAGGATGACGAAGGCGATGGCGTCCTTGTAGCCCGAGGAGATCAGCCCCGCCGCCAGGGACTCCACCAGCCCCAGCAACAGCCCCCCGGCCACGGCGCCCATGGGGTTGCCCATGCCGCCCAGGACGGCGGCGGCGAAACCCTTGAGACCCAGCATGATGCCAGCGTCGTAGGAGGTATAGGTGATGGGGGCCACCAGGACCCCGGCCATGGCCCCGAGCAGGGCCGAGAGGCCATAGGCCACCAGCAGCATGCGCCCGACGTTGATCCCGACGAGTTGGGCTGCGGTCTTATTGCAGGAACAGGCGAGGATGGCCTTGCCCACCAAGGTACGATTGAAAAAGAGATGCACGGTCAGAACCAGCAGGGCCGTGCCACCCATCACCCACAGGTTCTGGGGCAGAAGGGTAACCTCACCCAGGCGCAAGGGGGTCTCCCCAGAGAAGTGCGGCAAGGCATGGATGTCCTTGCCCCAGAGCAGCAGGGCCAGACCCCGCAGAAAGATGGAGGCCCCGATGGTGATGATGATGGTCCCCACCACCGTGATCCCCTTGGCAGGGGCGATGGCGAAGCGTTGCAGCATCAGGCCCACGACCAGCGTCACCCCCACCGCCAGCAGGATCGCCAGCGGCAGGGCCAGACCCTCCCCCGCCGACAGGGCGATGGCGCTCATGGCCCCCAGCATCACGAACTCCCCCTGGGCGAGGTTCACTACGTCCGAGGCGTTGTAGATGATGGCGAAGCCCAGAGCCACCAGGGCATAGGTGGAGCCCAGGGTGACGCCGGTCAGGAGGAACTGGAGGATCTGGTCCCACATAGGGGGGTACGTCAGTTACCTTGAAATGGGCCTGGATAGGGGCCTGGAAAGGGACTGGGGCCGAGCCCTCAGGGCTGAAGCCCGGAGGGCCGCCTGTTCAGCCGCAGTTCTTGTCGCCGCCAGCCGCAGCCAGGCCTGCGCCCTCGGCCGTCTCGTCGACGATCACCCAGTCGGCACCACAGATCTGCAACATTTTAAAGGCGTCCAGGCCCAGACCCATGTGGTCCGTCGCGCTCAGATTGAAAATGCCAGCGGTACCGGGCAGCCCCTGGGTCTGCTCGATCGCGTCCCGGACCTTGGCCTTGTCGGTGGTGCCGGCGCGCTTGATGGCCTCGACGGCGATGACGAAGGCATCGTAGGCATGGCCACCAAAGGTCGAGACATCCCCATGGGCGGCCTCGTACTTCTGCTTGTAGGCCAGAAGGGCCGCCTTCTGGGGATCATCGTCCGACAGCTTTTCCGGCACCAGCAGGGCGGCGGCCGGCAGGCGGACACCATTCGCCGCCTCGCCCGCCAGTTCGATGAACTTCTTGGAGGCGACACCGTGGGACTGGTAGAGCGGCAGCTCGATACCCAACTGGCGGACGTTCTTGGTGACGATGGCCGGGCCGGTACCGAAACCGAAGTTGAGGATGGCCTGGGCGCCACTGTTACGGATCTTGGTGAGCTGGGCGGTCATGTCCGTGTCCTTGTTGCCGTAGGACTCATCCGCGACGATCTCGATGCCATACTCCGGGGCCAGTTTGAGGCATTCCTCCCGTCCCGACTTGTCGAAACCCCCGTCACCGGTGATCAGGGCCACCTTGGTGATGCCGCGGCGCTTCATGTCCTCGTAGATCTTGGCCGCCGCCATGCGATCGGTATGGGGGGTCTTGAAGGTCCACTTTTGCACTGGCTCGATGATCTTCACCGCCCCGGCCATGGAGATGAAGGGGATCTGCTCCTCCTCGGCCAGGGGCATGACCGCCAGGGACTCACCGGAGGAGGAACCGCCCAGGATGATGTCCACCTTATCCTTCTTGACCAGGCGCTTGAAGAAGTTCACCGCCTCCTTGGCATTGCCGCCCGTGTCGTAATGGATGAGTTCCACCGGCTTGCCGAGCAGGCCGCCCTGTTGGTTGATTTCATCCACATAGATCTGCAACGTCTTGAGTTCCGGATCGCCGAGGAAGGAGGCGGGACCGGTGACGGCCAGGAAGGAGCCGATCTTGATAGTATCGGCCGCGGATGAGGGGGCCGCCCAGGCCAGCAGGCCGGCGCAGGCGATGGAGGAGATAAGCTGGGTGAATTTCATGTGCTAAGACCCTCTGGAAACCGGCAGTCAGAAGCTGTACTCGAGGTTCAGGCGCAGGAAGCTGTCGCCCCGCGCCGTGTCCGCGTAGTAGTTACCCGGATCGAACCACTCACCCCAGAGATGTCCCTTGAGCTGGGGGTTGATATCGAAGGTGAAGAGGGCGAAGAAGAGGCCACCGCGATTGGTGCCATCGCCACCGCCAAGCCCGTCATCCTGCTCGGCGCCGACCCAGGAGTAGCGCAGGATCAGGCGGGTTTTCTGCAGGGGCGAGGCCTCGAGGGTGACGAAGGGGGTCGAGAAGTTGCTCCAGCCGAAGACCGAGTATTGGCTGCCGATGAGGGTGTAGCCCAGCAACTCGCCCCAATTGTCCTGGGGCTGGCGGCCGTAGACGGGATGCCAGCCCTCGTTGCTGGTGGAATCCGGCTCGTTGCCCGACAGGTACCAGTAGCCGACCTTCAGCAGTGGCTTGAAATCGGGCAGGAAGCCCGGCGGGGCAAAGGACAGGCTGCTGTCCACCATGGTGCCGTTGACATCATCCTCACCCTGGTCGCCGACCTGGGTGGCGACCTCCAGATTACCGGTCAAGCCATAACCGAACTTGGGCATGACCCGGAAACCAAAGGTGCTGAAGTTGGCGTCGGCCAGGACGTATTTACCCGCCACCTTGTAGCTGGTGGCGGTATCGTCCTCGTGCTTGTAGATCCAGTAGTACTCGAAAGGCACCTGCTCGAAGCGGTTGTATTTGCCGTAGAGACCCGCGGCCCACTGATCGGTCTCGATCAGGTTGGTGTCCTGATTGTTGATGACGGGCTGGGGTTGCTGAGCGGTGTAGAGACCCAGGAGGTCCAGGCTGTGACCCTCGAATTTGAAGGTGACCTTGGCGCCGTCGGCGAAGAAGGTCCGGGACCCGTCCAGCGGCGTGCCGTCGGCCAGTATCTTGCCGGTACCGTAAACGAAGTCCTGGCGACCGAGTCGGGTGTCGATCAGGCCGTCGAACAACTTGCGGGCATCCAGGTAGAACTGGTCGGGCGTGACCTCGCCGAGGAATTCCCAGGTACCCGGGTCCTGGCGACCGTCATTGGTGTCGTAGAACCGAAACTCGTTGGCCAGGCGGGCGAAGAAGTCGATGTTGTCGTTAAAGCCGTACTTGGCCCAGAGGCGCGTGCGGTCGCGGTTATAGAGCTGGTAGAGCTCGGCATTCAGGGGCCGATCGGTGGGGATGTGGTTCAACGCCTCGATCCGGAAGCGAAAATCCCCTCCCCAGGAAAACCCCTCGGCGCCCAGCGCCGGTGCCGAGGCCAGGGCAAGCAAGGCCCCCGCCAGCTTCATGTTGTTCCCCATGTCTCAAGACCTCGTCTCTCTCGTTGTTATTGCTGAAACGCCGGCAGGGTGCCGGCGTCAGCCTTTGTGATCGGGCCTGTGAAAGGTACAGGCTCGTTCGTCTCTCGTGAATACCCAGGTTTTAGGCGCCATTATTAACCAACCGGCGCCGTGGTCTGGTGATGGCGGGCGGCGCTCACCTCCCGCAGGACCGCCGCCGCATCCTGAATCATGGCAACCGTGGTTTCCCAGCCGACGCAGGCATCGGTCACCGAACAGCCATAAACAAGCTGGGACAGATCCGCGGGGATGGGTTGATTTCCCTCCACCAGGTGGCTCTCGATCATGAGTCCGACGACCGAGCGGTTGCCTTCGCGGATCTGATGCATCACATCCCGCATCACCAGGGGCTGGTAATCGGGCTGCTTCCAAGAATTGGCATGTGAACAGTCGATGACGATGTTACCTGGCAGCCCGGCCTTGGCCAAGGCTTTTTCCGCCAGCGAGATGGAAACGGTGTCGTAATTGGGCCGCCCGCCACCGCCCCGCAGCACCAGATGGCCATAGGGATTGCCCCGGGTGCGGGTGATCGCCGACTGGCCCTGACTGTTGATGCCCAGGAAGCTGTGGGGGTGGGCGGCGGAGATGATGGCGTTGATCGCCACGTCCAGATCACCGTCGGTGGCGTTCTTGAAGCCGACCGGGGTGGAGAGGCCCGAGGCCATCTCGCGATGGGTCTGGGACTCAGAGGTCCTGGCGCCAATGGCGGTCCAGGCAACCAGGTCGCCGTAATACTGGGGGGCGATGGGGTCCAGGGCCTCGGTGGCCGTCGGCAGGCCCAGTTCGCAGACATCCAGCAGGAAGCGCCGGGCCTTCTCCATGCCGACGTCGATACGGAAGGAGTCGTCCATGAAGGGATCGTTGATGAAGCCCTTCCAGCCGGTGGAGGTACGGGGTTTTTCAAAGTAGACCCGCATCACCGGCAGCAGCACATCCGCCACTTCATCGCTTAGGGCCTTGAGGCGCGCGGCATAGTCGAGGCCGGCCACGGGATCGTGGATGGAACAAGGACCCACGACCACAAACAGCCGCGGATCCTGACGGTCCAGGATGTTCGTCAGGGCGCGACGCCCGGCCACCACCACCTCGGCCGCCCGATCCGTCAGCGGCACCCGGGCCTTGATCTCGTCGGGCGACGGCATGTGATCGAAGGCGGTGACGTTGAGGTTTTCGGTCTGTACGGCTGACATGCGGGGCTCCGTCGGGGGCTGTCTCGGGCTTGGGCTTTGCCCGTATAATGCCATATTTTTCCAACCGAACACTCGGAGAGCCCAGCCTTGAGCGCTGTGAATCCTCTACCCCAAC
>WBZM01001975.1_pt3 | contig 10230 bp, 9 predicted proteins | sample 5204271 | NCBI WGS metagenome assembly WBZM01 (sample SAMN12344346, study PRJNA552823) | activated sludge metagenome | biome: Activated sludge suspended growth; feature: Nitrification reactor; material: Wastewater; isolation source: activated sludge from nitrification reactor of wastewater treatment... | reverse complement strand
CGTGCCGTCACCGCGCGGTGGTGACCGCCGCGGCGGAGCGGGACGCAGCGTTCACTGTGCGAGCAGGCGCCACCCTCGACCTCCGGGACGTGGCCGTGCGTGGTGACACCGACGGGGTCGTCGTCGACGACGGCGGCGCACTCACCGCCGCCGGTGTGTTGTTCGACGGCCTCCCGCGGCACGCAGTGCTGGCGCCCACGGCGGCCTCCGCGGTGCGCCTCGAGGGCTGTGTCGTGTCGGGGGTGGCTGCGGGCATGCCGGTGGCGGACGAAGGCGCGGTGCTCGTCGGAGGCCGCGCGTTCGTCACGGGCTCGCACTTCACGCGCCTCGGCGTCGCGGCGCTCCGCGCCAACGGCCCTGCCGCGTCAACGACGATTCAAGACAGCGCGTTTCTGGACACGGCCTCCATCGCGGTCGACATCGTCGGCGGCGCGACGGCGCGGCTCACCCGGCTCGCTTTCTCCCGGAACGGCTACGCTGCTTGGAGCGCCGCCAACGCCACCGTCGAAGCGTCCGACCTCTCCATCGCGGACGTGACGCCCGGCCCCTCGGGGATCACCCGCGGCGTGTTCATCGGCGGTAGCTCGACGGCTCGCATCCGCGGCCTGAGCGTGAGAAACGCGACGATGACGGGGGTCTTCATCGACGGGCGCAGCGCCGTCTTCGTCGAGCGGGCGGCCTTCGTCGGGTCGCGGTTCGTGCGCTGCCGCAGGTCCACCCAGGGCACCTCCGAGTGTTCACTCCGCGTGACGGATTGGCAGGATGAGCCGAGCGGCGACCTCATCGGCGCGTCGATCCAGGCCCGGGGCGGCGCGAGCCTCTCGGTCCGCAACGCGTCGTTCACCGACGGGGAGGGCATGGCGATCCACGTGGAAAACTCGGTCGCGGACGTCGAGGCCGTTCGCGTCGAGCGCTATGCAGGGCAGCGCGAGGGCGCCCGCGGCCTCCACGCCGGGGGGGCGATCGCCGTCTACGCCGACGAGCGCGCGGGGGCGGCTTCGCTCACGCTGCGCGGGTCGCTCCTTGCGAACAACACGCACTACGGGCTCATCGCCTACGCCCCGGGTACGAGCGTTGTCGTGCGGGACAGCGTGATCCGCGACGGGCACACACCCGCCTGGCCTGGCGCGCTCGGGGTCGGCGGCGGCGCGGCGGCGAGGCGGGGGGCGACGCTGCGCATCATTCGCTCGCGCGCCGTGCGCAACGAGATCTACAACGTCATGGCGGGCGAGGCCGGCGTCGCCTCGCTCGAGGGCTCGTCGTTCGACGAGGGGCGCGCGGGCCTGGGCGTCGGCAACGGCTCCGGCGCCATCGCGCAGCAGGCCCAGGTCTACGCCCTTCGGTGCGTGTTCGCCGGCAACCAACGTGCGGGGGTGACGGCGTTGTTGGGCGGTAGGATGCGCCTGGAGCGGTGTGTCATCCGCGACACGGTCCCGCACCCAGACGAGGTCGCCGCGACGCTGCCGGAAGACCGCGTCGCCCGGGCCGGCGTCGGTGCGTACGCCTGGCTCGACGGCCACATCGAGTTGGTGGAGTCCCGTGTGACCGCCAACCGAGGTCTCGGCGTCGGCGCCCTTGGGCGCGCGGCCGGCGCCAGCCTCCTCCGCACGATCATCGTCGACCAGCAGGGTCCGCCGGAGCTCCCCGCGCGTGGCGTCGAGGCCGCCGGCGGTGGCGAGGTCCGCCTCGATGCGTGCCTCCTCAGCAACAACGAGCAGATCAGCCTTAACGCGACCGGCCGCGACTCACGCCTCTCCGTGGTCGACTCCGCCGTACGCGGCACCCGCACCCACGAGGCCACCGCAAGTGGCTTTGGCGTGCAGGTGTTCGGCGGCGCGCGGGCCTACTTCGCGCGCGTCTGGATCAATGACAGCACACGCGTCGGCCTCACCGCGGCGGGCGCTGGCACGCGGGTGGAGCTCGACGACGTGACGATCGCGGGGGTGCGATCGACGGTGCTCACGTCGCGCGAGGCGAACCAGGGGATCGGGGTCTTCGTCGGCGAGGGCGCCGCGCTCCACGCCGACCGGCTCTCCGTCGTCGACACCGGCGGCGCGGCCGTTGCCGTCTCTTCGGAGGGCGAACCCGCCTGGCTCGACGCGCGCGACCTCTTCGCGCGCGACGTGAGGCGCGCCCAGGTGCGCACCGTCGCGCCGACCGGCGGTCCGGTGGCGTACGGCCTCCACGTCGCCGGGCATGGCACCCTCGTCACACGGCGCGCGATGGTGGAGGGGGCGGACTTTGGGTTCGCTCGAATCGGCGGCACGCTCGACGTCGAGGGGGCAGTGTTCGCCCGCGTGCGGGTGGGCGGCGGGTCGAGCACGGGGCGCGCACCCGACGACCTCTTCCGCCTCGCGAGCGCATGCGCCCCGGGCGCGCCCCGCGCGGACGTCGTCGCTGACGAGACCCTGCCCTCGGCGCTCGTTGGCACGGAACTCTCCGGTTGCGCGCTCCCACCGTGCGAAGCGTCGGAGGGCGACCCGTGACATCCCCGCACCCCGGCCCGCCGCCCCCGCACCGCGCCCCCGCCGCCCTAGTCGCCTTGGCCTTCGCTGCGGCCCGGTGCGGGGAAGAGTCGGCCCCAGCCTGCCGCGCGCCCGTCGGCTGGATGGACGAGCGCATCGCTGCGCTGCCGGAGGGCACGGACGCGTGGCGCTGTGTGCCCGTCGGCGACGGCAGGGGCCACAGCGTCAGCGACTTCCCAGACATCGCGGCCCTCACGCCGCCAGTGACGGGCGAGGCCCGGTACGTCCGCGCTGGCGCGCCGGCGGGCGGCGACGGCACCATGTCGCGTCCGTTCGCGGATCTCGAGACGGCGCTGCGGTCGGCGGGGTCGCCGACGATCGTCCTGTCCCGAGGCCGCCACGGAGTCTCGGCGACCGTGACCCTCACCTCGGCCCGCGCGATTGTCGGCGGCGGAACGGACGACGCGGGGACTTCGCTCGTCATCCCGCCGGGCGCCGCGGGGCTCGTGGTCGAGGGCGCTGCGGCCGCGCTGACGCTGGTCGGCGTCCACCTCCGCTACGTCGCCCCGACGCGCGACGTGCGCCGCGAGATCGCGCTCCAGGCGCGCGGCGGGGCCCGGCTCGCGCTCCGGGATGTGTTGGTGTCGCGCAGCGGGAGCGTCGGCGTCCTCGCGGAGGGCAGCGGCACCACGCTCGACGCCGACCGCGTCACCGTCCGCGAGGGCCTGGGGAACGGCTTCGTCGCGCTCGACGGGGCCCGGGCCGTGCTGCGCCGCTTCTCGGCCTTCCGCAACGCCGGCGTCGGGGTGTACGCCCAGCGCGCTCACCTGCACGCTTTCACGGGCCTCGTCGCGGGCAACGCCACGGCGGGCGTCCAACTGCGCGACGGCGCCGGCACGGGCGGGGCGGCGGCGTGCGGCGCCGAGGGGCCGGTGGGTCCCGACGGCGAGTTCGACTGCTTCCGCGAAGTGTCGATCACCTGCAATGGGATCGCTGGCCTGGTTGCGACGGGCGCCCGCGCGCTCGATCTGCGCCGGTCGGCGATCTCCGACACTCGCCCCGGGGCATTGCAGGCGGCGGACGGGCTGTCCGTGCTCGACGGCGCACGCGTCTCGCTCGACGCAGACCTGCGCGCCGCGGTGGACGGCGCGCAGTCCGACTTCGCGCGCGGCACGCGGGTGCTGGCGAACCGGCGTGTGGGCGTCCTCGTGAGCGGAAGCGGCGCAAGCCTCGACGCCCGCGGCGCGTCCATCGACGGCAACCGCCTCGGCGGCATCATCGTCCAACGCGGGGCCGACCTGCAGACGCTTCAGGCCGCGCGCCTGACGGGAAACGGGGGCGTCGGGTTGGCGCTGACCGACACCACGCGCGTGGCGGAGGTGCAGCGGTGCAGCTTCGCTGGCACCTTCATGGCGACCTTCCAGACCGACCAGGGCATGATCGCGGTCGGCGACGGCCTGTCGATGGCGTCGGCGACCGGGATGATCGTCACCCGGAGCCGTTTTGACGCCAATGGCCGCTTCGGCATCCTCTTGCGCAACGCACGCGGGTCTGTGACGAACAACGAAGGCGATCGCAACGGCATCGGCATCGGCGCCTACGGGACGGGCGGGCTCACGCTGGAGAACAACCGCGTGCTCGGCGCCGCACCAATGCCCGGCACGCTCCCCGCGGTCGCTTCCGCAATCACCCCGTAGTGGCGGGCGTGGCGCCCCGATCAGCGCGGCGGCCCGACGCACGCGTACGCCACCGCGCTGCCGCCGACTTCCTGCACGGCGGTGGAGATCACCGAGCCGAAGAGCACGGCGCCGCTGCCGGTGACCGGGCCGTTCGTGAAGGTGAGCTCGCGGAGGCCGTGCGCGCCGAGCCTGCCGGCGTACTCGCGGAGCCGGTCGACGACGACGCTCTGGGTGGTCGTCGTGGCGTCGCGGGCCGCGTCGTAGTGGATGAGCCCGACGTCCACCGCCTCGCACGGCGGCCGCTCGCCCGGGAAGTACACCTCGACGGACTCCGCGGGCCGCGCCGGCAGGGCGCCGGCGTAGTACCCGTTGCGCGGGAAGAAGCGCATCGGCCTGCACGCCACGCCGAACGCGACGAAGGCGAGGAGGCATGCGAAGCGCGTGAACTCGCCCACGGGTCAGAAGCTCCCCGCGACGCCGACCGCGGCGCCCTGCGGCGTGACCGACGCGAACACCCCCGGGGCCCTCACGTTCGACAGGGCGGCGGGGCGCGTGTCCTTCGCCAGCACGGAGATGTCGAGCACGATCGCCAGCAGCCCGCCGATGCCCCCGCCGATGGCGGCGGCCGAGCCGCTGTTCGCGGCGACACCGATCAGCGCGCCCGCGGTCGGGAGCGCGAGGCGGAGCCCGAGCGACGCGAAGCCCCGCCCGACGTTGCCGTGCGCCCAGTGCACGATGGGACCACCGAGCGCATGGATCGCCCCCGACGGCACCAGCAGGGCGACGCTGCCGGAGGCCAGCGCGGCAACGCCGAAGCCCTCCGCGGCGACGTCGCAGAGCAGAACCTGCCACCCGTACCACCGGCCGACCGGCGCCGCCGAGAACGCTGCGCGGCTGGTCCACGGCGTCGCCGGGCCGCGCGCCCCCACGAACGGAGGCGGCGCGGCGGGGGACGATGGGGGCTGCTCCGGCGCCCGCGCGGCCGCCTCGGAGGCGCCGTCGGCCTCACACTCGCAGGGCCGGAAGCGCGCCCCGTCGTCGTCGCACACCTGGATGCCGTCCGCCCCTCCGCGGCAGGCGCACGCGACCTGCGCGCCGGGCACGCACGCCGCGGCGACGACGCGCCGGTGACGTTCGACGCGCCGGCCCTGCCCCCACGCGCGGCCCCCGGCGCACAGCACGATCGCGACCGTGACGAGTGCGGCGGCGCGCGTGGACCCTGACTTCATCCGTCGACCGTCCATCTTCATGCTGCGTCCCTCTCCGCCAACGGACAGAGCAGGGCGCGTGCCGCGCGCGCTGCGCGGAGCTTCCGCAGCGGCGTCCCCGCGGGCGCCGATCGCGCTCGGACGGGAGGGGGCCGAGGGTCCGCGCGCGCTCGGATCGGGAGAGGCCCCGGAGGGCTCGCGGGCTCACTCCCGCCGGCGCCGAGGGTCAGCGCTCACAGAGGGCGTACGTCGTGAGGCCCGTCCGCCCGTCCGAGGGGCAGTTGCAGGGGATGTCATTCCAACACCCCTCGTAGGGCGAGCCGCTGCGGTACGGGAACCACCGCATGTGGACACAGTCCTCGCCTGTGTCGGGCGAGCACTCGTTGCGATGCAGACCGGAGGGCTCCCCGGGGCAGAAATTCCGGTACGTCAGCGGCGCGCCAGCAGCGTTGACCCAGGTCGCGCAGTCAGTACTGACCCGCCGGGCAGGTCTCGGGGCGCTCGGGGGCGCAGGGCACGCAGCGTCCGGCGGCGACGCTGCAGTACCGCCCGAACTCCACCTTGTTGCCCCGACAGTCCTCGTCATCGCGACACGACGAGCGCTGCGCGTCGAACGCGACGTCGCCCGAGACGACGTCCGGGGCCGGCGGGGGCGCGCCCTCGTCCGCCGGCGCGTCGATCGAAGGCCCGGCGTCGGGCGCCGCCGACGGCGGGTCGGACGCGCACGCCCCCACGAGCACCGCGACGAGGGGAACCCGCCGCGTCACGACGCAACTCAGCGAGCCCGAACCGCGGACCTTCGCACGCGCCATGGCCGTCGCCTTTCTGTTCGTTCACGGGGCGTCGCCCGCCCCGCCGCCCTACAGCTTCGGCAGCCGGAGCGCGATCGACTCGCGCGCGAGCCCCCCGTCGCCCAGCGTCCACCGCGACATCGTCTCGCTGCCGTCGCCGTCCTCGGCCAGGAAGGCGCGCACTGGCCCGAAGAAGTCCCTCGCGCCGTCGCCGGCGTACTCCGCGAGCAGCTCCGCGAGCGCGGCGGGCTCCCAGTAGGGCGGCCCGACGAACTCGCCTTCGTCGTCGCGCTCCGCGAGCCCGACGAGGTGCCCGTACACCTCGTGGAAGGGCGCGTCGCTCGTCAGGAACACCGCCCTCCCCTCCCCCCACGCGGCCTCGATCACCGCGTCGAGGAGGGCGCTGCCGGGGCTCAGCTCCACCACGAAGGGGGCCGCCTCGCCGAGGGCGTCGGGCTCCGCCGTCTCGTCGATCGCGCAGAAGGCCTCGCCCGATTCGTTGAGCGCCTCCAGCAGCTCGGGGTCGTCGGCGAGGTCGACCACCGCGTAGAGCGTGGGCGCCTCCGCCCGGAGCGCGAAGCGCGCGCAGTCGCGCGGGGCCGTCTGCACCGAGGCCACCAGCGACGCGAGCTCGCTCGGCATTTCCGCCGCGGCCGCCTCCTCCGGCGACACCTCGACCGCGAAGAGCGTCTGCCCGATCTGCAGCTTGTCGCCCGAGCGGACCTCCGCGTCGCCCGACACGCCGGCCCCGTTGAGCCACGTGCCGCTCTGGCTGCCGAGGTCGCGCACCACCGCGCGGGCGCCATCGTAGTACAGCGCCGCGTGAGTCTCGCTAACGTAGCCGTCGTCCACCACCAGGTCGCTCGCCCGCGAGCGGCCGATCATCGCCGGGCTCCGCGCGGCGACGAGCGTGAACACGCCGCTGCTCGCCGCCCCGTGCTGCACCGTCAATACCAGAGGCATCACTCCACCCCCATCTCGGCGCGCGCGGCGCCGTCGTCGTCCGTCAACGCCTCCGTCTCCACGGCCACGCCCTCGGGCGTCGCGCGGAAGCGGATCGCGGTCTCCCCCCGCCGGCCTTCCACGGCATAGTGCGTGATGGGGCCGAACATCTGGCGCGCCTCCTCGCCCGTGCAGGTGGGCAGGTAGGCGCGAAGCACGCGCGGGTCGTAGAAGCGAAACAGCACGCGCTGCCCGTCGTCGAGCTCCGCGCGGAGCAGCCGACGGAGGTGCCGCCGCGTGTCGCGGAAGCTCGCCGGCGACCGCAGGAAGACCCCCCAGCTCTGTCCCCATGCATCGCTGACGAGTTCATCGAGCGACGCCGCACCCTCGGGGAAGGCGACGAGGTAGGGGGCGACGAGCGCGAGCTCCTCGCCGCGGAGGCCCTCGTAAAGCGATTGGTACTGCGCGCCCGCGCCATAGAGGAAGGGGAGCACCTGCTCGTCGCGCGCGGCGTCGAGGACCGCGTAGAGCGAGCCCGCACCCTGGCGCACGAACCACGCGGCGTGCTCCGCGCGCGAGCCGAACGCGGACCGCGATGTGGCCGCGGGGGCGACAGCGGCGAGGGCCCCCTCCAGGCGGACGACGAGGAGCGTGCGGCCGACCTGGACGACGTCGCCATCGCGCAGCTCCGACTCGGCGACGCCGCGCCCGTTGACGAACGTCCCTTCCGGCGTGTGGAGGTCACGCACGCGGCCGACGCCGCCCTCGACCCAGAAGGCGGCGTGCAGCTCGGACATCGCGCCATCGTAAGGGAAGCGCTCGTCCGCCGCCGCACCACGGCCGACCGTGCGAGGCGCGACCCCGTCGAAGACGACCGAGCGGGCGGCGTCGTGCCCTGCCCGCACCTCCAACGACAGCCGTGTCACCCCCGCGGTGTTCACGGGCGGTAGATCCGAAAGCCGCCGCGGCCGACGTAGTCCTTCGACGAGTACGGCGTCGACCCCTGGTGGTAGTCGGAGATCCACTCCTGGCCGTTCCACATCGCGACGTGGCCGTACGGGTGCCCGCGCACGGGCGCGAAGACGATGCAGTCTCCCGGCTGTGCAGGGAAGCGCGCGGGGTCCGTCGTGTCGCCGGTGACGTCGTGAAACCCCGAGGCCAGCATGCTCGCGCCGGTCTGCCAGGCGTGCCCACGACCATAGCGCCTCGCCCCGCCCGCGACGATGGCGTCGTTGACGTAGCGCGCGCACTTCCCCTTCGACTTGCCGCTGGCCTTGTTGAGCTGCGCGAGCGCCTTCTCGACATCGATCGCGCGCCCGGTGGCGTTGGTCCCTGCGACCACCGGCGGAGGCGGAGGCGCCGCGGCCCCCTTCGCCCCCTTCTTGCGCTTCGCCTTCTCCGCCGCGGCCTTCTTGCGCGCGCACTCCTCGCAGAACGCCGCGCCGCTCTTCGCGGCCTCGCGCATCACGATCGACTGCGCCGTCTGGCCGATCTGCACGCAGCCGCAGCCCGCCACGATCACCCCGCCGTGCGCGGTCGGGTCGCCCACGCGCGCCGCCGGCTGGTCGCCGATCAGCACCGAGGGCTCCCCCATCACGATCGTGTCGGGCGGGCCCACGCAGGTCGACCTGTCGCCCACGCGCGCGGCGGGCGCGCCGTGGATGAGAACGCTCGCGCACCCCGAGGGCAGGATCGCCCCGCCGACGTGGGGCACCGGGCCCGGCTCGCACTTCGGGCAGGTGTGGTGGTCTCCGACTCGCGCCGCAGCAGGCATGGAACGCTACTCCCTCCGCGTGACGTTTCTCCCAACATCATCGCGGCCCTGGCGGGCGTTCGTCAATGCCGAAACGAAGCGAGCAGAGCCGTCAGCAGCCCCCCGAGGATCAAGCCACCGAGCACCACCCCCGCCGCCAGCTTCGTGTAGAAGGTCCGCGTCTCCCTGTCCCCATCGACCACCGGCAGTTGCGACGTCTGATCGGCCGGTGAGGGCGCCGGCCGCGCGGGCGGCAAGGACGGCGCGGCGGGCACGAAGGGAGCGACGGGCGCGATCGGGCGACCCACCGCGGCGAGCGCGGCGCCATCGAGGGGCAGGGTGTCGCCGCCGGCCTGGGGGAGCGGCTGGATGGGCGATGCGGCGACGGGGCTTCGGATCCCCGGCCCGAGGGTGAGGGGCGAGGCGGGCGCGGGCAACGGCGACTGCGGCGCGATCGGGCGGCGGTCCGCGAGCGGCGAGCGCGCGTCGTCGATGGGGAGGGTGTCCCCGCCCGCGCGACGCACTTGCGCGAAGGGGTCACTCGACTCAACCGCGCGCGGTTGAGGCTGGCGTGCGCGGGCGGGGAGCACGCTGGTCGGCGGCTCCGCTTCGAGCAGGAGGGTCGCGTCGGGCGCGGCGGGCGCGGCGCGGGCGAAGCCGTGCTCCCCGTCGTCGAGCGCGAGCGTGTCGCCCCCCGCGGACGGCCTGCTCGGGCGCGCCAGCGGCGCCGTCGCCCCGGGGTCGTCGAGGTCGCTGAGCGTGTCTGCCCCCGCGTCGGCTACCGCGAACGAAGGCGCCTCGTCGACGAGGGTGGCCTGCGCCGCGGGCACCGAACGCGCGACCGGCGCTGGGGGCGCCGGGGGCGTCGGGCTCACGGGCGCGGCGACTTCCGCGCGGGCGGGCGCCACCGGCACGGAGTAGGCGCTTTGCACGACCGCGCGTTGCGGCGCGGCCGCTGGCTCCGGAGAGGGAGCGGAGGTGGACGGCGCGCTCGAGCGTGGCTCCTCGCGCGACGGCCGTTCGACGCGCTCCTCGACGGGCGTCGGTGCTTCGCGGAGCGCGTCCGGCGTTGCGTCCTTCACGCCCGCGGCCTCCCACGCGGCGCGGGCCGCGGCGCGCACCTTCACGGCGGAGGCGAGCTCGGCGTCGCGCCGCATCAGGAGGCGCTCCACGAGGGCCCACAGCGCGGCCGGGGCGTCGTCGGGCCGCGCAGGGAAGGGCGCGTTGGGGCGCTTCGCGGCCGCCCGCGCGAGCTGCTCCCAGGTCTCGCGCCCCTCCGCATGGGGCCGAGGCCGGAGGGTGAGGAGCTCGGCCAGGATGACCCCGAGCGAGAAGAGGTCGGCGCGCCGCGGGTCGGCGCCCTTCCGCGCGCGGTCGAGCGCGTCGGCGTTG
>WBZM01004413.1_pt1 | contig 10232 bp, 7 predicted proteins | sample 5204271 | NCBI WGS metagenome assembly WBZM01 (sample SAMN12344346, study PRJNA552823) | activated sludge metagenome | biome: Activated sludge suspended growth; feature: Nitrification reactor; material: Wastewater; isolation source: activated sludge from nitrification reactor of wastewater treatment... | reverse complement strand
TCCGCCGCAACCTTCGATTGCGGGACCAGCCAAGGCTGCATAGCGGGCATGAGCCGAAAGGTCACCTATCCCACTGTACCAGGTGACCCAGTACGCCTTTGCCATGAACGTCTCCGGTGATGGCTTGCGAGGCCTAACGTTCGAGCTGGGCCGCGCGCGGAGGAAGGCGGCGCAAGCCCGGGCTGAGCTACTTCGTACCTTGTCTCGGCCCGGGCTTGCGCCGCCTGCCGTAGCCCGTCGGATCGAGCGAGGGGTCAGCGAAGTAATCGAGCCGCGGCCGCAAATCGTCCCGAAGAAACACGAGGTGGGCGGTGCGTGGCAAGGTGGAATGCGGCGCTACGGAAGACCGATGTAGCAATGGTGTGAATTGCCCGCGGGTTGGCGTGGTCCTCGGTGACGTCATCGACATTGGTCAATGGACCCGGCGGTTCGCAGCCACCGGATCGATATCCCGTTTGAGAGAGTGAGCAAGACGACGTACCCGAAGTAGCGCCACATTCCGCAACGAATGATGGAGCAAGCCATGGCACAACGCAATCGCAGTATGAGTGCCAAGCTCGGTAAAGGCCGCGCCGCACTGACCCTCAGCCACCCCAATGCGGCCGGTATCGACATCGGCGGCGCCTCGCATTACGTCGCTGTGCCGCCCGACCGGGATGATGAGCCGGTGCGCGAATTCAAGAGCTTCACCAAGGACCTCGAACGCCTGGCCGACTGGCTCAAGGACTGTGGGGTGGACACCGTGGCCATGGAATCGACCGCCGTCTACTGGATCCCGCTGTTCGAGCTTCTGGACGGCCGCGGTTTCACGGTGTTGCTGGTCAATGCCCGGCATCTGAAAAATGTCTCCGGCCGCAAGTCCGACGTGCTGGACTGCCAATGGCTGCAACAGCTGATGACGCCCGGCACCCGCGCCGCGGTCGCGGCCGCGCCACTGGATCCGCTTCAGCTGCAGACCCAGTTGTTGCGCGCCCATGCCAATGTCGCCGAGGAAGACGGCTGGGCGCTCATCGCCCGCGTTGCCCAGTACGTGCGGGCCAACCAAAGCGATTTCGATCCGCGCCACCATGGTGCCAGCAGCTTCTCCCGCCTGCTCGAGGCTACCGCCGTCTTCGATGTCGTCGTCCGCAACAAAGGCAATGGTCAGACCCATTTCTGCCGGCCGAAGAAGAGCCTGACACAGCCGATCGCAGCGCATCACCTCGACCGCGCGGTGGCAGCGGACTACGTTCAGGCACTCGGCGAGGCGGTCAGCAGGAGTCAGGGGCCCGACGGCTGGTCGTCCGCTGTAGCGATCGGGCAACAGCTGAAGGCGATGGGACGAGAGCTCAAGGAGAGCGGCTGCGCGACACGGCACGAGGCGTTGGCTGCCGCCGGCCTGTTCGAGATGCGCGACACTGACGGCGCACACAAGGAATTCCGCCTGAAGGCGGCGAATCGCGGCTGAACCCCGACGCGTCAGCCAGCACGCGCCGCCACTGCCGGCGGGATCAGCGCCGGCATTTTCGCGCTGGGGCGACCGCGGTGGATGCATCGCCAGCCACGCCAGCACGGTGTTGCGCCGACGGCACCTCCGGCGCAACGCCCCAATGAGGCCGCCATCGTCGCGGGTAGCCCGTTTGCGCTGCAGGGTTCGCCGGAGCGTGCCCGGGCACGAAGGCGAGATTAGTATACTGTCACCGTTTTGGCTGGTTCGTGCGAGGGGCAACCGGGCCGCGCGGCGCCCTCACGGCGAAGACTGCCGCCTTCCCGCGCTGGGCCAGGTGGGGCACCGCCATCCTTCAATCTTCCCGTTGCACCGTGGCGTCACGGCGAAACGGCAGATGGTCGGCCGTGACATCACGGTAGTCGACCACCGCTTCCTTCTGCAGCGCCAGATGGCGAGCCAGTAGCCGGCGCATCCCGGGATCGGCGATCCAGTGCGCCGAGCGAACGACGGTCGGCTGAAAGCCGCGCGCGAGCTTGTGCTCGCCTCCGGCGCCGGGCTCGAAGCGCCGCAACCCGTGGCGCAGGCAATATTCGATTCCCTGGTGGAAGCAGAGCTCGAAATGCAGTCGGGGATAGTTGCCGCTGCACCCCCAATAGCGACCGAACAGGGCCTCATCGCTGCGAAAACAGATCGCCACGGCGACCGGGACGCGCTGCGCGCGGGCAATGAAGACGACCATGCGCTGACCGAACGCCAGCGCGAGGTCGGCAAAGCAGTTGGCGGAGAAGGCGGCGTGATTGCTGAAACGCTCGAAGGTGCTGGCATACAGGGCATGCAGCAGCGGCCACTCGGCGGCCTCGACCTGGTCACCGTGGCGCGTCTCGAGCAGCAGTCCGCTCTCTGCCACGCGCCGGCGGTCGGCGCGGACCTTGCGCCGCTTGGCAGCGCTGAAGCTCGCCAGATAGCCGTCGAAGTCGCCCCACCCCGGATCGATCCAGTGGAACTGGACATCGTGGCTGACCAGCAGGCCCGCGCCCTGCAGCCACTCCGCTTCGTCGTCGGTCGGCAGCGCGACGTGCCACGAGGAAGCCCCAAGCCGACCGACCAGTGCCTTCGCACCGGCGACCAGCGCCTGCCGCACAGCGGTCGCCGAGGCGCCGTCGGCGACCAGCAGCCGCGGCCCACCGACCGGCGTGTGCGGCAGGCAGCTCATCAGCTTCGGATAGTACGCCCGACCGAGCTGGCGCCAGGCGGCGGCCCACGCCCAGTCGTAGATGAAGTCGCCGTGCGAGTGACGCTTGCCGTACAACGGCAACAGCCCGACGATGCCGCCGCCCGCATCGGTCGCCAGGAGATGGCACGCAGTCCAGCCGGATGCGGCGGCGGCGGGTCCGTGCGTTTCGAGGATCGTCAGAAAATCGGCGTTGAGGAACGGATCACCGGCCGGAGCAAGCCGCTCCCAGACCGGACGCGGAATGTCACGGGCCGACGGCACGCTGCTGAGCGAAAGACTGGCGGTCAAGGCGGGCTCCGGAGGGTGGGATGGGAAGTGCCAGCGGGCGCCTGCCGGCTTGGCTCCTGGCAGCGGATGTTGCCACAGAGCTCGGCACGATGGCGATGCCAAGAAATCAGATGCGGGTGACGGTCTTCAAGCGTCGACAAGGGTCGTTGGCGCCCGTGGCGTCAGGTGGTGCCCGCCCACACCAAGGGACTGCTCGGCCTTTCTGACTCTCCGGAAGCTGCGATGGCAACAGGAAGTAGACCCCGGCTCCAGGGCGACAACGACTGCCCTGCGGGAGCAGCAGTTGACGCGGACTGAGAGTTGACCACCTGCCAGCGCAACCGCTTACAATCCGCAGAAGCAGAATACCAAGACTGGGCACGCTCCATGACGTTCAGACATGTCCCCTGCGGAACCCCTGTGAATGCGAGTGAACAACTCGCCATATCGAGGATCCAAAGCAGGCTCCAGCCGTTGCCTGGGCACTGGGTGCAGCTGTCCAACCTTTGCCACTCCAGCGATTCGATGCGGCTGTCCGATGAGATCGATCAAGTCCTCATTGGACCTCAAGGCGTATTCGTGGTCGAGGTCAAGCATTGGGATCTCGCGTGGATCAAACAACAGCCACTGGTCGTCGACGACGAAGCGGAGCGCATCAACGAGAAGGCGAGGCGTATCGCGGGAAAACTGAAAACCGCGTTCGACCCCGGCTTCGTCGCTCCGCGGTTCGTGCTCACCCGCGGCGACACCGGCGTCCAGGCGGGACAGCGCATGCGCCGGCGTGGCGTCCCGGTATTCGGGCTCAGCGAGTGCCGCGACCTGGTCGACGCGGAAGGGGCCACGCGCCTGTCTCCCGATCAAGTCGAGCGCGCCGCCTTGTTGCTGGAACCGGCCGCCCGGGCCGCGCTGACCGGCGACCTGCGCAGCTTCGCGGGGCTGATCAACCTGGAGCGTATGCCGACACCCGACGCGCCGTTTCATCGTGCCTATCGCGGCCAGCATCCGACCCGGCGCGACAGGGTCGTTCTCCACCTCTACGACCTTTCGGCGACCGACGAGAAGGGCGCGGAGAACCGTGCTCGGCGCGAGTACGAAGTGATGCAGCACTGGCAGAAATCTCCTTACCTGCCCAGTCTGCTCGACTCGTTCCAGGAAGCCGAGCACTATCCGGGCGAGTTGTACTGGTTCTCGCTGGTCGATCCCGCCGCACCGACGCTCGCCGAACGCGTCAGGGACGAGAGGTGGAGCCTCGACGAACGCTTGCGCTACGCGCGCGAGGCGCTGCTGGCACTGGCTGAGTTTCATGAGCCGCGTGAGCAAGGGTTGCAACGCATCGTCCATCGCCACATCACGCCGCACAGCTTGCGGGTGCGCCACAACGGACGCCCTCTATTCACGGACCTGAGGCTGGCCCGGTTGGATCAGGCACGGACGATTTCGCGTGTCGCCACGGATTTACACGAGGACGCCCGCTATCTTGCCCCGGAGGTTCGTCAGGGAGGCTTGGCAGCAGCGGATACCCGGTCGGACGTCTTCGCCTTGTGCGCCAGCCTGACCACGCTCTTCCCGGATGCAGAGCCGCGGGCCCGGGAAGCTCGCGAATTCCTTGCGCAAGGTTGCGCCTTGAACCCCGAGGGTCGCGAGTCGCTTGCCGAACTGGCGGCTGTGCTTGACCGCAACACTGCTTCGCTTTCCTGGCCGACACATGAACTCCCCGCCCCGGAATACTGGGACGAAGACACGGTGGTGCCTTTCCAGCGTGCCCACTTCAAGATCATCAGCTGCCTTGGCGGTGGCGGCATCGGCCAGACGTTCAAGGTCGTCGAAGTGGATGCGCGCTCCGATGAGATCTTCGGCAGTTACGTGGCCAAGCTGATCCATCACCAGAGCGATGCCGAGGCCGCGCTGCGCGCCTATCGCCGGGCGCGCGCCTACACGGTTCATCCGCACCTTTCCGTCATCCACGAAATTGCCCCGGAGTGGCAGGCGAACCGCTTTGTCGCCCTGCTGAAGTGGGTAGACGGGATGCCCTTGTCGGAGCTCACCGGGGTTCTGGCCTTGCATGCGGAGGATTTGGGTGAGTCTGGCGTGCAAGACCTCGTGTTGCGCTGGTTGCGTGACCTGTGTGATGCGCTCTGGGCCTTGCATCAGGTTGGCCTGGTGCACGGCGATGTCAGTCCGCGCAACATCATCGTCCAGGGCGGCGAAGTGGTGCTCACCGATTACGACACGGTGACGGAGGCCGGCAGCCGCGTGCGCAGCCGCAATCCCCTGTACGCCAGCCAGGACGTCGAGAATGATGCGCCAATCCGGTGCAGCGATGATCTCTTCGCTCTCGCGGCGAGTTTCTTCCATGTACTCTTCGACAAGGACCCCTTCGACTTCGCCGGACAACGCATCAAGAACCGTGGCCTGAGTTGGCAGGGAACTGAAGGCAAGGAGTTGGACCGGATCGCCGAGTTCATGAAGCGCGCGACGACGCCGATCGCAGGTGAACGCTTCGAGGATGCTCACGCGGCGCTCTCCTTCCTGATCGCAGCAACTGGGGAGCGCGTCGTCGCTGCCGCTCCGACCGTACCGAAACTCTCCGCCAACACCGCGCCACGTCTTTCAGAGCTTCTCTCCGCTTACCCTGGGTCACGCCACGGTAACAGCGAAACCCGTGGGCTCGATTCACCTTTCGCCGCGACGACCTACGTGGAAACCCGGCTGGATGATGTTCTCAAGCGGGAGATCGAAGAGGATCACGTCAAGCTCGCAATCCTGTTTGGCAATGCCGGTGACGGCAAGACGGCTTTCCTGCAGCATCTGCTGGCTGCCTTGGGGGTGCCCGATGTCCATTCTTCGCAGCGCGTGCAGGAGTGGCGCCTCACCGATGGACGCCGCTTGAAAGTCAATCTCGACGGCTCGGCGGCGTGGCAGGGTCGGTCGGCCAATGCCCTGCTCGACGAGTTTTTCCAGCCCTGTCATGACCTGGGTTTTGATGCAGGCGCACGTCACCCGCGCATTCTCGCGATCAACAGTGGCAAGCTGCTCGAATGGCTCGACACGCAGGACGATAGCCCGCTCACCGCGCAACTCTTGGCCGCGCTGTTCGAAGGCGAAGACGACGAGAAAACGGTGATCGACCCGCGCATTCGTCTGATCGACCTCAACCGGCGTTCTCTGGTCGGAGGGATCGCCAATGGCGAGCTGCGCGTCGAATTCCTCGATGCCCTGCTGGACCGGTTTCTCGGCGTTGGCCACGAGCCTGATCCTTGGCTGGGCTGCGCCACCTGCACCGCACAACACCGCTGCACCGCCTGGCATTCGGTGCGCACCTTGCGCGACGCGCATAGCGGCCCGCACCTGCGCGCCCGCGTGGCGGATGTTCTGCAGGCCGCTCACCTGCGCGGCGAAGTCCACATCACGGCGCGCGAACTGCGGGCGGCTCTGGTCTTCATTTTCTTTGGCGTGCATGACTGTAGCGAACTGCACGCAGCGCCGGAATTGCTGCCGACCGGCTACTGGGATCGTGCCTTTGCTGCCGACACACCGCAACGGCAGGGCGAGTTGCTCGCCGAGCTCTCTCGTTTCGACCCGGCGCTGGACAGCAATCCGTCGTTGGACCGCCACCTGCTCAGGGACACTTCGCATGGCCCGGGCGACATCGCTGTCGCGCTGGCCTCTGCTCGCCGCCGTGCGTGGTTCGAGTGGGACGATAGGCGTTACGCGGCATTGCAACTGAGCAGCGATGCGCTGCCGTTGTTCGGTGGCCAGCATCTGGATCGCTTCCGGCGCGTGCCGGTGATCATCGAAGAGGAACGCTCTGTCCTCTGCCGTGATCTGTGTCTGGGTATCGCCCGGCTGGAGGATCTGCCCGAGGCCGCATTCTCTCGCCAGGCCGGCCTGCCGCTGCGCATCCAGCCGCGTACGCCGACCGAAAGCACGTTCTGGGTGCTCAAGCCCTGGGAGCGTTTCCGCCTGGAAGCTCGCCTGCCCAATACCGCCGACGGTTTGGAAGCCTTGCACACTCATCTCCTCTTGATCTACCGATATGCAAGCGGTAGCGAGGAGTGTCTACCGATCGGACTGGAACTCTTTCACTTGCTGCTGGCGCTGAAGGATGGCGTGCAGCTTTCCGGATCCGGCCAGCAGGGCGTGTTCGCCCATCTCGAAATCTTCACCCAGCGCCTCGCCCAAGAAGACGCCCGCGAACTGCATGGCTGCCATCCTGGCGATGAAGAGAGCATTTTCCGGGTGCATGTCGAGGCGCGCGATGGCAAGCAGATACTGGTGAGGAGGGCAGCGTGAACGCGAGGACCATCGTCGAGAATGTGCTGACGCCGGCGCGCACGAAGGTACTGTGGACGGCGAACTACCTGCCGGCGCTACCCTTCACGCCACAGGATTTCGAAGTCGGCAGCCTGCTGCCGGCCATGCTCTACATGGCGCGCTGGGGTCAGCGGCGTGGCAAGGGCCATTTCATCGAGGCATTTGGTCGACCGGACGCTCAGGGCAGAGCACAACCGCCCCGGCTGGTTGACGTCGCAGCGGGTTTGCTGATTCGCGCTGCCGACGATTTTGATGGCTTGGTTGACGCCCACGGCCCGGCCATTCTGGCCGACCTACTGCTCAGCTACTGCCTGGAAAACAAGTCGCATGCGTTGGGACATCAGGAGGTGGTGCAGCGGGTTTTCCCAACCCACTACTTGGCGAGTTGGGTCGATCTGCCTGACGTGGTGGTTAATTTGCGCGGCGTCCCGGAGCTCCTCACCACCCTGCTCGCGTGGCAGGACACGGGTGAAGCACTGGCACCCGCAACAAGCCGAGGCCGCTTCCCGGTCGGCGTCGGTTTTGCCGAGAACCACTTGCTAAAGCAGTTTGCCCGGCACATGTCGGTACATGGTCCCGCTGCAAATCTGGGCTCCGACCGTTTCGACGAAGAGGTCGCCGACGACTTGGGAGTGGACGAACTGCTGGCGGTGCGCCTGGCTCAAACCTGCGGCCATGCCCCTGACCGTGTGCGCGGTAGGGAGCAGGCGCAAATCGCCAATCGCTGGCCAGTAGCCAAAACCGCCGCCAAACATCTGCGGAGCGATCTGGCGACCTTCATTGAGGTCTACGGTATGGCACTGCCGCGCCAGGCGTTCTTGCCCATGCTCGAAGCAGGTATTGGCCTCGGCATGGTCAACCTGCTGTTGTCCACCGCCAACTGCCTGTCCGAATGGGAATGCAGTGGTGACGTTCCAAGAGAACAGAGGCCGATGCCCTTGTTGGTAGACTGTTCGCACGGTCTAGACAGCAAGCTGCGCAACGCTTCGGAAGCAGCGATGAGCGAATGCCAAGCTCGCTACGAGCGGCTGCCGGTGCTGATGATGCTGGCGCGGTTGCTCGATGATCGGATCAGCCACCACCGCAGGCTGAGGAATGAACTGCCGCCACGGCAGCCTGATCCGACGCTGTGGTTCAATCTGCTTGGCCAGATCCATCACGAACGGCACGCTCAGGCAGCAGCGATTCTGGACCAGCTCGAAGACGATTGCAGTCGTCTGGCGGACTCTTTGGAGCAGGCAAATGAAGCCCCAGACGTGGCGAGGGCACTGCGCAACGACTACATCAGTCCGGCGATGCGCTTGGCGGAAGCACTGGTCGAATTGCACGGACATGGGCAGCAAGGCAGCCAGTTCGCGAGGGCATTGGACAGCAGCCTGATGCCCAACCGCCCCAACGGCCTCGCCTTCAAACGCCGCGTCTCGCGCAGCGAAGCAGGCAGTCGAAGGACCATGGACCTTCGTTCGATCGTCCTCTCTCACCCTCTGCTGGATTTTCTCGTCCATCGCCATCTGCGCAAGGACGGCGAAGGCAGAACCGCGCGTCCGTTGACGCTGCGGAAATTCCTCGACATCCTGCGCGAGCACTACGGCCTTCACGTCGACCGCGAACCGCCGGGGATGTCCGTGCCCCAGGACCTGTTGCGCGGCAACAAGCAGTGGCTCGAGCGGCGTCTGCGCGACCTCGGGCTGCTGGTCGGGGTGAACGACGCGGAATCGATGAAGCAATTGCGCGCACGCTTTGATGTAGCATGATCGGCTTCGATCGTATCGAAAGCGGCTACAATCATGCTCGCCTCACTGCTCTTTGGCGACTACCGCCAAAAAGTTCTCGCCCGCTTGCTGCTGCACCCGGAACAGCGCTATCACGTCCGCGAAATCGCCCGCCTGACCGGCACCAGTGCCGGTACCTTGCACAGGGAACTGGCGCGGCTCGCCCAAGCCGGGGTACTCACCCGCGAGGAAATTGGCAACCAGGTGCGTTACGGTGCCAATCGGCAATGCCCCATCTATCCGGAACTGGCCGGCATCCTGCGCAAAACGGCAGGACTTGCCGATGTATTGAAGGAAGCCTTGTCGGTCTTCAGCGAGCGCCTCAACTGGGCACTGGTATTCGGTTCGGTGGCGCGCGGGGAAGAAGGAGCAGGCAGCGATGTAGACCTCCTGCTGGTGGGCGAGATAGGCTTTGCCGAAGCGGTGCGGGCGCTGCATCAAGCACAGCCGAGCATCGGACGGGAGATCAACCCGGTGCTCCTGTCGTCCGCCGAGTTCCAGAACAAGCTGAACGGCGGCGATGTCTTCCTGGCCGAGATTCTGGGCGGGAAGAAGATCTTTCTGATGGGAAGCGAACATGAGTTTGGAAAACTTGTTGGCGATCCAGCGTCTGGTTCGGCATCAGGCGGGACGTGCAGCGATTCTCAAACTGCTGGCGGCGGCGGAGCGTAATCTGGCCGACGCCCGGGTCACGGCGATCAGCGCCGAGAACCGTTTCGATGCCGCCTACAAGGCCATCCTGCAGTGTGCGATGGCTGCCCTCTCGGCCAAAGGCTACCGCACCTCGACCAGCCAGTCTGGCCACCACCAGACCGCGATCCAGACGCTACCGCTGACTCTGGCTGTGGACAGCAGCACCGTGATCGTGCTTGACGCCCTGCGCAAGCAACGCCATCTCACCGATTACACCGGTGACGGTGTCAGCGAGGCGGTTCTGGCGGAATGCCTTGCCCAAGCCGAGTCGCTATTGCGCCACGCTCGTGCCACCCTCGGAGAGCCCTGACATGTCCCTGCCCGAAAACGCGGCACCGATCCTCGCGCTCACTTTGCGCGACCTGCTGGGGCCGGCAGTGCCCGGCAGCATGGCCTTCATCCGCTGCCTGCCCAGTACGGTGACTGTCGTCGCCGACCTGAAACTGGTGTGAACCTGACGATGTGAAGCTGGTGCTGATGCGGCTCGCTGTGGTGCATCTTCTTGCTGCTTTTCTTATCGTCG
>WBZM01004412.1_pt1 | contig 10233 bp, 8 predicted proteins | sample 5204271 | NCBI WGS metagenome assembly WBZM01 (sample SAMN12344346, study PRJNA552823) | activated sludge metagenome | biome: Activated sludge suspended growth; feature: Nitrification reactor; material: Wastewater; isolation source: activated sludge from nitrification reactor of wastewater treatment... | reverse complement strand
GGATGCCAGATAAATAGATGTGGCCGCCCCGTCCTTAGTCGAACGAGCGACAAACGGCACGATGGTTTTCATAAAAAGGCCGATGACGCCGCGGTTGTTGCGGCCGAAATTGCTGGCGACAAAGCCCGGGTGCAGGGCGTTTACGGTGATATCAGCTCCATTTCGACGCCGGTTCAATTCGTAAGTGAACAACAGATTGGCCAGCTTCGATTGCGAATAGACGCGAAATCCACTGTACCGCTTATTGTTTTGCAAGTCATCGAAGTTGAGCTTAGCCCCACGATGCGCGTCTGAAGAGACATTGATGACCCGCGCTGGCGCGCCGGCCAGAAGCTTTTCCCATAGTAGAACCGTTGGCAGGTAATACCCCAGGTGGTTGGTGGCGAAAGTCATTTCCAGCCCCTCTGCTGTCTCGAATCGCTCGGTGAGAAATACGCCGGCGTTGTTTACCAACACGTTCAACCGATCAAACCTGGCGTTAAATTCCTCGACCATGGCACGTATGGATAACGGGGACGAGAGGTCGGCCAGCAAGAGTTCAACGCGCTCGTTACCGGTCATGCGAATGATCTCGGTGCGCGCTGTCTCGCCCCGGTCCCGGTTGCGGCAAACCATGACAACCGTTGCGCCAAGTCGTGCCAGCTCGAGGGCTGTTTCCTTACCGATTCCGGCATTAGCGCCGGTTACCAAACAAATCTGTCCTTGCATTTTGGGCCTTCTCTCCCCGAAGGTAGGTGTTTAGTCTCGCGATTACGGCGATTCTGTTTTTAGCAAATGTCACGTCCCATTGCACGGCCAATTGAAGCGACTTCCCGGCGGAAGCGAGGCAGGGCTGACAGGGGCAGCGCCTGTTCAGCGTCGGAGAGCGCTTCGGCTGGATTGTGGTGGAACTCCACCAGAAGGCCGTCGGCCCCCGCAGCCACGGCTGCACGCGCCCCGGCGATCACCAGATCGGCCCGTCCGGTGGCGTGGCTCGGATCGGCCAAAATGGGATAATGGCTTATCTGCTTGACCAACGCGATCGCGTTTACGTCCAGCGTGTTGCGGGTAGCTGTTTCAAAAGTGCGGATGCCTCGCTCACACAGGATGATATTTTGGTTGCCACGGCTGGAGATATGCTCGGCCGCTTTAAGCCACTCATCAATGGTTGACATAAATCCGCGTTTCAACAGGACAGGTTTTTCCAGTTCGCCCACGGCCCACAACAATGGGTAATGTTGCATATTCCGGCTACCAATTTGGAGGATATCACTGTATTGGGCGACCAGCGGCAACTGATCCACGCCCAATGCTTCAGAAACCACGAGCAGGCCGAACTCGTCGGCGACGGCGCGAAGGATTTCCAAACCTTCGTGACCCAACCCCTGGAAGGAGTAAGGCGATGTGCGCGGTTTATACGCGCCGCCGCGCAGTATGCGACCACCTAAACGCGCAATTTCTTGCGCCACAATACGCGTTTGATCGTAGGTTTCTACCGAACATGGCCCAGCCATCAGGATCACCTCTTCCGGGCGGCCAACGGCCAGGTCCGGGGCGAGCGTTATCGGCTTCGTCTGCGTAACTTCCGGCCGATCTTCGGCCCATACCATCTCATGTTGGATCATCATTTATCTTTATCTTCCTGACTACCTGATCCGGTTACTCTTTGCTATAAACATATGAATGTCTTCGACCACCACACCTACCGATCGTCGATTATCCATTTGGGTTAATGCCGCCCGACCTCGGACCTTGCCCCTGGCGCTGGCATGCGTCATCATGGGTAACGGCTTGGCCATAGCGGCTGATTCGTTCGATTTGGTCATCGTTTTTTTCACAATCCTGACGGCCGTTCTGCTCCAAATTTTGTCCAACCTGGCTAACGATTACGGTGACTCATTGCATGGAGCCGACCACATCGAGCGCAAGGGACCAAAACGCGCAGTCCAAAGTGGTCAAGTGTCCGCGGTGCAGATGAAGCAGGCGATCATGATCACCTCTGTGGCCGCGATGGCCTGCGGATTACTTTTACTATGGTTTGCTTTTGGCCGTAGCGCATTTTCGCTCACCATCGTTTTTATCCTTCTCGGCGCGGCTGCAATCGGAGCGGCAATCACATATACTGCCGGGAAGCTGCCATACGGTTACGTTGGCCTGGGCGACATCGCCGTGCTTATCTTTTTTGGTTGGGTCGGTGTCATCGGCAGCTACTTTGTCCAGACAAGCCTTATTTCCTGGTCGATTTTGTTGCCGGCGACTGCCTGTGGGTTGCTCGCTGTCGCGGTCCTCAATGTAAATAATATCCGCGACATGGAATCCGATCGCATTGCCGGCAAAAATTCGATTCCTGTGCGGTTGGGATTGGCGGGCGCGCGTGCCTATCATTGGACCCTACTCGTTATGGCCGTCATTTTTGCCATTGTCTTTTGTTTGTTAAATTCGCCTTCGCCCTGGCAATACCTTTTTCTATTGGCGATCCCGCTCCTTGTTCGTAATGGCATTGCCATCAGCCGTGCCGTCGATTTACCGGCCCTGAACCCCTGGCTCAAGCAATTGTCCGTCGCGGCTCTACTCTTTGTTTCTCTTTTCAGCATCGGCCAGGTTCTGGCGGCGATCCGCTGACAGAAAAGCCATAACCAGCTTTTCATATTCGTCCGGTCTCTCCAGATGAACGGCATGTCCGGCATTGTTGATGATGTTCAGCCGGACGTTCGACATAGCCGCTGCCATGCTTTTGCTGATATCGACAAATTTCTCATCCAATCCACCGGCGATGAGTTGCACGGGTGTGTAAATCTGCCCTAACTTAGACCACAGTTCAGGTTGTGTCCCCGTTCCCATACCTTTCAGGCTGTTCGCCAGGCCGATCGTTGAGTTCCTCAGGCGTTGGTCACGCAACGCATCCCGAACCACAGGCGGCAGATATACTTGTGTCTGAAACAGCGGTATGCTTTGCCAATAATCTACAAAGGCCGGGATACCATATTTCAGGATTTGTTCGGCCAGCGCTTCATCCTGAACGCGCCGTGCAGCTCTCTCGTCTAATCCGGCAATCCCGGGCGAGGCACTTTCGAGAATGAGAGAGCGGGTCATTTGGGGATATCTTGCCGCAAGATAGAGAGCCAGACGGCCGCCCATTGAATAACCGAGCCAATTCGTGGGGCCGACATTGGCCCGCTCCAGGATCTCGATAAGGTCATCCACCACCCGATCGAACCGGTAGCGCGCCACATCCTTGGGCGCATCGGTACGTCCGTGGCCGGGCAGATCGACCGCCATGACCCGGAACCAACGGCTCAATCGTTCGGCTAAATGCACCCAGCTTTCGCTGCTGCCCGTGAAGCCGTGGAGCAGCACAATGGGCGGACCACTGCCTGACTCGCTGACGTGATAACGAAAGCCATCGATGGTGTAGTCGCTCATTCTGTTTTTGCCAACGATGCCAATCGATTGGCCACTTCTCGCCGATGGATTTTGCCGGAACTCGTGAGCGGCATCTCCGTGCCGAACACGACGAGGCGCGGCTGTTTATAACCCGCCAGGTGGGCCCGTCCGAATGTCAATAATTCCTCCGCGGAGATGGGCGTGGATTCATTAGGAACTACGAAGGCGGCCACCTGTTGGCCCCAATCCGGATGCGGCATCCCAATGACACAGACTGATGCGACGGATGGGTGAGCCGCCAGCACGCGCTCGATCTCAGCCGGATAAACGTTTTCGCCGCCACTTATGATGAGATCGCTCCGGCGATCCAAAATCCACAGGTCGCCATCCTGATCAAGATAACCGATATCGCCGGTATGGAGCCAGCCGCCTTCCAACGCGACATAAGTGGTTGCACTGTCGCCGTAGTATCCGTCCATTACTGTGGGGCCACGTACGACAATCTCACCGGGCCTATTTGGCTCCAGGCCGCTTCCATTTTCATCGATGATTTTAAGCTCCGAAAAAAGAAGTGGCCGTCCGGCGCTTCCCGGTTTCTCTGCCGCGCCGGCTGGCATCAGCGTCGCCACTTGCGAGGCTGCCTCTGTAAGGCCAAAGGTGACGGCCACAGGCAGGCCCGCCGCTTCCGCGGTGGCGAACAACTCCTGCGGAGCGGCGGCGCCACCTAACAATATCAGGCGTAGGGCGGGTGCGTCGGAGTGAGTCAGCCCGTGGGCCATAAGTCGGGTCAGCATTGTCGGTACAAGCGAGACCAAGGTTATCCCATCCGCCCGCAGGTGCTGGAGAGCGGAGTGGATCTCGAAGCCGCGCTGCAAAACGACCGTAGTGCCATATAGGCAGGAGCGAAAAAGGATCGCAATTCCGCCCACGTGATAAAGAGGAAGACACACCAACCAGCGGTCGTTTGCCTGCACACCGAGCCTGAATGCCGAGCCGACAGCCCCCCAAAAGTGGTTGGCATAGGAGATCATGGCCCCTTTGGGAAAGCCGGTCGTGCCGGATGTGAATTGGATCGCTTGCAATGAATTGAGTTGTGCCGGACGCAGCGACTCGGCCGGAAGGGCGTCCTGGGTGTCGAGCCAGGTCGCGAACTCTCGCGCCGACTCGGGCAAGGTGTGAACCGTCAGGCAGCCCTCCAGTTTTTCCTGCAACTCGCGGGCGTTTGATTCAGAACCGACCACGCACAACAGGCGGCGGCAGTCGGAGTGCTCGACCTGGTACGCCAGCTCGCCTGGCGTCAACCGGTTGTTTAATGGCACGAGAACCGTGCCGAGACGAGCCATGGCGAAGATGCAGCAGACAGCCGCCATCGAGTTCGGCATCAATATGCCGATATGCTCCCCTGCCTCTACGCCTTCTCGCGACAGATAGCCGCATAGCCGGGACACCCCCGCGTCGAGTTCACCGAAGCTGAAGTCTTCCCCATCCACACAAAGTGCTGTCGAAGCAGGGGAGGCCTCGGCTTGTGCCCGCAGCCAGTCAGCCGTTACCGCAAACTCGTTCATGACGTGTGATTCAGCGGCCATTGTTCTGGCTCACCCACATTCTATGGTCGCCAGGGATACTTCTGAAAATCGGGCTTCCGCTTTTCCAGAAACGCTTCTTTGCCTTCGCGGCCTTCGTCAGTCATGTAGTAGAGCATGGTCGCATCGCCGGCCAGAACCTGCAATCCTGTTTGGCCGTCGAGATCAGCGTTAAACCCGGCCTTCAGGAAGCGAATGGCGATCGGGCTTTTCTCTAAGATTTCCTGTGCCCATTGCACGCCCTCTGCTTCCAGTTGCTCCACGGGGACGACTTTGTTCACCAGGCCCATTTCTTGAGCCTCGGCCGCGTTGTACTGGCGGCAGAGATACCAGATCTCCCGCGCTTTCTTTTGGCCGATGATTTCAGCCAGATAGCTGGAGCCAAAACCGCCGTCGAAGCTGCCAACCTTTGGGCCTGTTTGCCCAAAGATGGCATTCTCGGCCGCGATGGTGAGGTCGCAGATGACGTGGAGTACGTGCCCGCCGCCGACCGCATAACCGGCTACGAGGGCGATGACCGGTTTGGGCATGGTGCGAATGATTCTTTGCAATTCCAGCACATTCAGGCGAGCGACGCCATCGGTGCCCACGTAACCAGCATAGCCGCGCACCCGCTGGTCTCCACCCGAACAGAAGGCGTATTTACCGTCCTGAGCCGGGCCATTGCCGGTCAGGAGAACAACCCCAACTTCCTGGTCCATCCAGGCATGCCGGAAGGCATCGATCATTTCGTCGATCGTTTGGGGGCGAAAGGCGTTCCGCGATTCGGGACGATTGAAGGCGATGCGGGCCATCCCGTCCGCCTTATGATAGGTGATGTCCGTATATTCTTTTACAACTTTCCAATCAGTCATAACTCCAATCTCCTTGTCTCTTTTATCAGCAGGCTCTCATTGGCGATTGTAGGCACGCGGTCAGGAGCCTGTTGCTTCCGACCGAGCAACGACAGCGGCCGAAAGGGCGCGCATTTGTTGATAGTCGGTGACACTGTTGGTATTAATTTCGATCAGTTGCGGGCCGTCCGGGTCTTCGAGGGCTTTGCGTAAGGCAAGATCGAGCTCTCGCACGTTTGCCGCTTGTGCATAGCGCAGGCCATATAACGCGGCCGCATGCGAGAAGGTCAAGCCGTGCGGCGTGAGAAACAGATCGGTGAACGGCGGATCAAGCTGAGCGATGGGCAATCGATGGAATATCCCACCGCCGTCATTATTGACCACGATAAATGTCACGTTGCGCAGCTTATGTTGGCCGACGGCCAGCAGGCCGTTCAGGTCGTGATAAAAGGTAATGTCGCCCAGTATGGCGACGACATGCCGTCGGCCGGCGGCGGCCACGCCCAACGCAGTTGACACGTTGCCGTCAATCCCGCTCGCTCCACGATTCCCGAAGATCGTGAGCCGCCGCCGAGATGGGAGATCGAAGGTATCTATATGTCGAACCGGCAAACTGTTCCCGGCAAACAGGGTCGTGTCCTCGGGTAGCGCCGCCAGCACCTGCCTCACCGCCGCTCCGTCGAAGCGGTCGAGCTCTGGGCACAAGGTGTCTAGTCGCTCCCAGGTATCTGCTTCCACACTGGCCCATCGATCTGACCAAACGGGGTTGGGCGAGTGCCCGCGCGCGGCCAACGTTGCTTCCAGAGCTGCGCACAGGTGCTCAGGGTCTGCCTGAATATAGTGGCGTGTCAGATGTAAGTCATCGGCCCATTCGCCGTCCTCGCGAATGTGTATCTGCATATCCGGGGCCGTCTCTTCGAGGTAAGCGGCCAGCGCGCTCGATGTGGGCACAGCGCCAAACCGGATGATGATCTCCGGATTCGCCTCTGATTTACTGAATGATGGCAGCCACCAGTGGTAGCCGCCGAGGATTAGGCGTTCGTCGAAATGTTCGCCGTGCCGTACGTTGGAAAGCGAGTCGGCCAGAATCGGATAGCCGCTGCGTCTTGCCAGTGATGTTACTGCCAGAGGAAAATCGCCGGCGGGACAGCCCGGGCCACAAATGATCAGGCCGCGTGTTTTCTGGATAATCGCCTTGGCCAGGGTTTCGACCTGATCGGGGCTGGAGGTGAGGTGTCCACGGCTGAATATTGAATATGGCTCCGGGACATTATTCGTCATTCCTTCCGACCGCGAAGGTACTTCTATCGAACTTGCCCTTGGTTCTAATGGCTTGCGGAAAGGGAAGTTAAGGTGTACCGGACCTTTAGCCAAACCGTCGGCCATAGCGTAGGCTCTGGCGGCCAACGTGCGCAGGTGGCGTATCACTATCTCAGGCGCGTCACTCTGTGGCACCGGCGCTTCGACCGACCAGCGGACGTGGTCGCCATACATCTTGATCTGATCAATGGTCTGATTCGCCCCGCTTTCGCGAAGCTCGGGCGGGCGATCAGCTGTCAGGATCAGGAGCGGTACGTGGGAGTAATAGGCCTCGATGATGGCTGGATGGAAGTTGGCGGCAGCGGTACCTGATGTGCAGACTAAAGCAACTGGCCTACCGGAGGCCATCGCCAACCCCAACGCAAAAAATCCGGCGCTGCGCTCGTCCAGGTGGCGATAGATGCGCACTGCCCCTTGATCGGCAAATGCCAGGGTCAGCGGTGTTGAGCGCGAGCCGGGAGCGATGCATGCGGCTTCCAGACCGCTGCGGGCCAACTCTTCAACGAATATCGACATCCAATGAGTGTTGGCGTTGGTGCTAAGTTTCATCAGATAGTTTCCTCGACTCCGAGGGCGCCCAGCATTGGACGAAATTTGAGCGATGTTTCGACCCACTCCCGCTCCGGTTCAGAATCGCCCACGATGCCCGCCCCGGCATAGAGCCAGGCTCGGGAATGTTGGGTGACAGCCGAGCGAATGGCGACGGCAAATACACCGTCGCCACAAGCATCCAACCAGCCAATTGGCGCGGCATACCATCCCCGAGGCACTAACTCCGCCCGACGCAAAAAAGCAAGCGCCGCACCCGATGGCACGCCACCCATCGCTGGGGTCGGATGCAGCAGGTTGACCAATGGCAGAATGCCAAGTTTCGAATTGCGCAACCGGCCCTCAATCGGGGTCAGAAGATGCTGGATATTTATTAATTTGAGCATCCGTGGTTCGGTGGGAATATGGATCTCAGCCATTAAACCATCCAGGTTGCGGTGGATGGTGTCTACTACGAGTTGGTGCTCATGCCGATCTTTTCGCGAAGCTAGAAGCTGTGAAGCCAATCGTTCGTCGTGCTCAATCGTTTGACCGCGGGCCGCTGAACCGGCGAGAGCCATTGTGATGATGCTGTCGCCCGTTTTCTGAATCAGTAGTTCCGGGGTCGCGCCGAGGAATGCATGATGGGGAACTGGCTCGAAAATAAAGCGGTAGCTGTCATTATAATGACTATTGAGAAATTTGAGTGTCGCCGCCGCGTCGATCAACTCCTTCGTGCGCACCTCGCAAACCCGAGAGAGGACGACCTTCTCAAGATGTTCTTCGGCGATCGCTTGCGTCGCATTTCTAACGATATCCCGCCACATATCGGCCGACATCGGATAGTGAATATCGTGGGGTGTGATCGAGTGTCGTTGGCTGCGAGACGTGAGTGCGAGTCGAGCTGCCAGAGCCTCCCGCAACCCATCCAGACTTTCACTCGGTTCTTCGTCCAATGGAATAAGCGCGTTGATGGTCAGGAAAGCTTCTTTGCCTATTCGCACCCATTGAAAGTGGGGCAGGACGAACTGGGCCGGATAAAAGACCGACCACGTATTATCGGGTACAAAGTCATCCTGAAAGGCAAAACCGCCGAAGAGTCGAGGCCGTGCGGGATGATGGGACCAATCCGTGAATGATCCAATTTCCGTCGTCAACTCTGCCGGTTGAACGAGTGAGCCTGTGAAGAGCTGCCGCGACGCGTCGGCAATTTCCGCGAAGCGATGACCCGGTAAATGGGCGTACTCAATTTCCGGGTCGAGGACCGGTGCGGCTCGTATCTCAGCCGCGATCCCAATGCCGGCCATCGTCAGAGGTAACGCCAGCGGACCAGGTTCCGACCAATAGAATCGCTCCTGGCCGTAAGCGCTTTGCAGAAACGCATCCACATCCAAATCAGGTGCTGCAGCGAATAAGCTGATTACCCGGCAAGATTCGGTCGCGGCTAATGCGGGGATGTCCCATCCCGACCCCGCGTCATGCGGGGCAATCGGGTCAGGATGTTGAAAACCGAATTGATGTGATTTCACAGTTGGCGCGATCATGAGGATTTAGAGGACCTTGGATGGGGCATGAGTCGACTGCGAGGCAGGCCCATTCGCCAGTTCATAACCGACGCTGCGTAAGAGCAGGGGCACTAGTCCATCCATGATGCGACCTGGTTCCGGATCGCCGGTTGTCACCCAGCGAATGACGATGCCGTAGATAGCCCCCATCCACGCATAGGCTACCACCTCGGTATCGACCGGCTCGATATCGGCCAGGGCAACGGCCTCTTTCAGATAGGTTTCGATCAGGCGGGCAAAGCGTTCTGTCACCTCGGCACGTTTGCTCTCGAAAACATTGCCCAACCCGACAGCTTGTACAAGGAGGATTTTGGCCGGACGGCGATAGCGACCAAAGGTATCGAGGACGGTCTCCAGGGCTATTTGTACGCGCGCCATTCCTTCGTCTTTCCCATCGATGGCTTCCAGGACACGCCTTTCGAGCAAGTCGGCGAACTGGTCCACCAGAGCCAGAAATAATCGCTCCTTGTTGGCGAAATGAAAATATATAGCGCCTTTCGAAGTGGAGGATTCGTCCACGATGTCATCGAGGCGCGTGTCATGGTAGCCCTTGCGCGAGAAGGTGGATAATGCGGCGTCCAGGATACGAGCGCGCGTAGAACCTGGATCGCGCAGTCCATTGTTTTTATCTTGCTCAGACACTTCATTCACCTTCAGAATAATCTGCCGCCTAATAAACCGACCGGTCAGTCTATAATCTTAGCAAAGATAAAACGAACCGTCGACGTTGGTACCCCCACGTTCATTTTGGGTGGCAACATTCATAATGTTCAATAAATATTGAAACATATGAATCATTATAGCCAAAGCAACAACCTGGGTCAATGGTTAAAGATTATCCTTAAGCCTGCGAATCATGATGATATTCGGCGAAATCATAAGGATAAGGTATGGGAACGGGTCTTGGCAACGTGACCAGGCGGGCATAGAATGAGGGGTGGGTAATGAGCCGCCTTACGCAAACCCTCTGGTCATCACGACGTGATCACTCGTTCGAAGATAATGACCTAATCGAAATTGCCCTGCCCAGGCCGACGTGCG